>Ga0137412_10002105_pt1 | contig 15679 bp, 12 predicted proteins | sample CZODoug2_1_16fun_FD_122160 | JGI IMG/M metagenome (GOLD analysis project Ga0137412, IMG submission 122160) | Vadose zone soil fungal communities from Angelo Coast Range Reserve, California, USA - CZODoug2_1_16fungal (Hybrid Assembly) | ecosystem: Environmental > Terrestrial > Soil > Vadose zone...
GGTCGCGCTGTCCACCGACCGGGCGCACGCGATCGGTGCCCACATCGGAGACACGGTGAAATTCCGGCTCGGTGACGGCGCGCCGGCGACCGCGAAACTTGCCGCCACGTACAAGCGCGGGCTGGGTTTCGCCGATGTCGTGCTGCCCTGGAAGCTCGCGGCCGCGCACGTGAACAACCCGGCCGCAGCGACCGCGCTGGTCCGATTCGTAACAGGCGCGAACGCGACCACTGTGGACGCGGGCCTGCACTCCGCGTACCCGCTGGCGCACGGCGGCGATCGGGCGGCGTACCAGGCAAAACAGAAGCGGGACGAGGAGATCAACGCCTGGGCGAACTACCTGCTGCTGGGTGTGATCGGCGGATACGCCGCGATCGCCGTGGCCAACACGCTGGTGATGACGATCAGCGAGCGGCGGCGGGAATTCGCACTGCTGCGGCTGATCGGCGCGACCGAGCGACAGGTGCACCAGATGGTCCGGTGGGAGGCGGCGCTGGTCGCGGTGCTCGGCATCGGGGTCGGCTCGGCGGTGGGCTACGCGACGCTGATCCCGTTCAGCCGGGCGCTCGGGCCGGACGCGTCGCCGTACGTCCCGCCGGTTCCGTATGCGGTGATCGCAATCGGCGCGGCGCTGCTGGCCCTGGTCGCCAGCGCGCTGCCGGCCCGTCGGGCGCTGGCCACGCACGCGGTGGAAGCGGCCGGCATCCGCGAGTAGGCGAGAATCTCTAGGCCCCCTTGACGGTAGTATTCAAGGGGGTCTAGAGATATCTTTATGGTGAAGGGAATGAGCCGCCGCAACGTCGAGAAGGCACTCCGCAGACATGGGCATCCACGTTAAGTGGAAATGCCCGTGTGGTAAGCATGCGGCCAACATTCCCCGGCACACCGAAGTCTCGCCAGGCGTCGTGCGTAGCACCAGCGATCGGATGGCGCGCCTGCCGAAGGGATGGCTGGAATGACGACCTATCAGGTTCTTGCCGTGCGCTGGGATCACGGGTGGGAGTTGCACATCGACGGTGTCGGTGTGACCCAATCCCGCTCGTTGGCGGGGGCGCGTCGCATGGTGCTTGACTACATCCGTCTCGACCTGGGGGATGGAGCCGCCGAGGACGCCGAGATCGTCATCACCCCCGACCTGGGCGCTCTCAGCCGACGCGTGCGGGCGGCGCGACGCAAGGTCGAACAGGCGGCCGACGCGCAGGCAAAGGCGGCGGCCGAATCTCGAGCGGTCGCTCGCGCGCTCAAGGCTCAGGGTTTGTCGGGGAACGACATCGCCGAGGTGCTCGACGTGTCGCCGCAGCGGGTTTCGCAGCTCGTATCGTTCCGGTAGACCGGCCTTCGCGCGTGCGTAGGGAGAATGTTGCCGGCGTGTTCGGCGAATGCTCACCCATGGACCGGCGCACCCTCCTTACGATGGCCTGGTGCTGGGACTTCCGCAGGGCATCACGGCCTGTCTCTTCGATCTCGACGGCGTGCTGACGCAAACCGCGAAGGTGCACGCGGCCGCCTGGAAAGAGATGTTCGACGACTACCTCGCCGAACGCGCGAAACGGGCCGGGCGTCCGTTCGTGGCGTTTGACAAGGGCCCGGACTACGACCGGTACGTCGACGGCAAGCCGCGCGCGGACGGCACCCGGTCGTTTCTGGAGTCGCGGGGTATCTCGCTGCCCGAGGGCGCGTCGGACGATCCGCCCGGTGCCGAGACGATCAACGGCCTGGGCAACCGCAAGAACGAGCTGGTCCTGACGCTGATCAAGGAGCAGGGCGTCGAGCCGTACGAGGGCTCCATTCGTTACGCCGAGGCCGCCCGCAAGGCCGGTTTGCGCCGCGCGGTAGTGTCCTCAAGCGCGAATTGCCGCGACGTACTAAAGTCGGCCGGCATCAGCGACCTCGTCGAGGAGATCATCGACGGGGTGGTAGCGCAACGTGATCATCTGCACGGTAAACCCGCGCCGGACACGTTCCTGGCCGGCGCGAGGGCGCTCGGAGTGCAGCCGGCACAGGCTGCGGTATTCGAAGACGCGCTGGCCGGAGTCGAGGCCGGGCGCGCCGGTCATTTTGGGTTCGTGGTCGGAGTTGATCGGGTGGGGCAGGGCGCCGCATTGCACGAGCACGGCGCCGATATTGTCGTCACCGATCTTGATCAGCTCGTCGAGGAGTCATGATTCCGCACCGCGCATTCACGGTTGATCCGTGGAGTCTTACCGAGCAGGCGCTGGACCTGAACGTCATGGCTCAGGCCGAGTCCGTATTCGCCCTGTCCAACGGCCACATCGGGCTGCGGGCAAATCTTGACGAGGGGGAGCCGCACGGCCTTCCCGGCACCTATCTCAACGGCGTATTCGAGTATCGCCCGCTGCCCTATGCCGAGGCCGGTTACGGGTACCCGGAGTCTGGCCAGACCGTCATCAACGTCACCAACGGCAAGATCATGCGGCTGCTTGTCGACGACGAGCCGTTCGACGTGCGTTATGGCTCGCTGCATTCGCACGAGCGGAAGCTGGACTTCCGCGACGGTCTCTTGCGTCGGAATGTGGAGTGGACCTCACCGGCGGGCCAAACCGTCCGGGTGAGCTCGACCCGGCTGGTTTCCTTCACCCAGCGGGCCATCGCGGCTATTTCCTACGAGGTGGAGCCGGTCGACGGCCCGGCCCGGATCGTGGTGCAGTCCGAGCTGGTCGCCAACGAGCAACTGCCCGGACACAACGGCGATCCGCGCGCGGCGGCGGTGCTGGATTCTCCACTGAAAAGCGAAGAATTCATGGGTGACAAGTCCCGGGCCGTGCTCGTGCACTGCACACAGCACAGTGGACTGCGGATGGCCGCGTCGATGGACCACATCGTCGAATGCCCGGAAAAGGTCGACATCGACTGGGACTGTTTCCAGGATATCGCCCGGGCCACCTTCACCACCGTGCTGAATCCCGGGCAGAAGCTGCGCGTCGTCAAATTCATTGCCTACGGTTGGTCCAGCAGCCGGTCCGTTCCGGCGGTACACGACCAGGTTGCGGCGGCGCTGACCGCGGCCCGCTATACCGGCTGGGATGGCCTGGTCGAGGAGCAGCGGCAATATTTGGCGGATTACTGGGACCGGGCCGACATCCAGGTCGACGGCGACGTGGAGATTCAGCAGGCCGTACGGTTTGCGCTGTTCCACATTCTGCAGGCCAGCGCGCGCTCCGAGGAGCGCGCGATCCCGGCGAAGGGTCTCACCGGCCCGGGTTATGACGGGCACTGTTTCTGGGACACCGAAGCGTATGTGCTGCCGGTGCTGACCTACGGCGTACCCAAGGCAGTCGCGCAGGCGCTGCGGTGGCGGCACAGCACGCTCGGCATGGCCAAGGAGCGGGCCCGACAGCTAGGGCTGAAGGGCGCGGCATTCCCGTGGCGGACCATTCATGGTGAGGAATGCTCGGGCTACTGGCCGGCCGGCACCGGCGCTTTTCACGTCGGTGCCGATATCGCCGCCGCGGTAACTCGCTATATTTCGGCGACGGACGACACCGATTTCGAGCGGGAAATCGGCCTGGAGCTGTTGGTCGAAACGGCGCGGATGTGGCGGTCGCTCGGCCATCACGACCAGCACGGCCGATTCCGCATTGACGGCGTCACCGGCCCGGACGAATACAGTGCGATCGCCGACAACAACGTATTCACCAACCTCATGGCCCAGCAGAATCTGCGGGCCGCCGCATTGTCGGCCGAACGGCACCGCGATGTCGCCCACGATCTCGGGGTCGATCTGGAGGAGACCGCGAGCTGGCGCGATGCCGCCACGGCCATGCTGATCCCCTACGACGAGCGCCTCGGTGTCCACCCACAGGCGGAAGGCTTTCTCGAGCACGAGGTCTGGGACTTCGACGCCTGTGCCGAGGAGCAATATCCGCTGCTGCTGAACTACCCGTATTTCGATCTTTATCGGAAGCAGGTCGTCAAGCAGGCAGATCTCGTGCTGGCGATGCAAGTCCGTGGCGACGCATTCACCGACGAACAAAAGGCACGGAACTTCGCGTACTACGAGGCGATCACGGTTCGCGACTCGTCGCTGTCCGCCTGCACGCAGGCGGTCATTGCAGCCGAGGTCGGGCACCTGGATCTCGCATTCGACTATCTCGGCGAAGCGGCGTTGATGGATATCAACGACCTCGAGCACAACACGAGGGACGGCCTGCATATGGCGTCGCTGGCCGGCGCCTGTGTCGCGATCGTGGCCGGATTCGGTGGGATGCGCGACCACAACCACATCATGCGGTTTCGGCCGCGGTTGCCGTCTGGGCTGGCGCGGATCGCCTTCAGCCTGACCGTGCGCGGCTCGCGGCTGCAGGTCGAGGTCAAGCAGGACGCGGCGACGTACACCCTCACCGGGGGAAAGTCGATGCGGATCGCCCACCACGGCAGCGAGCTCACCGTCGCGGCCGGCAAACCCGTCACCCGGCCGATCCCGACGGTGCCCGCGCTGCCCCGGCCGACCCAGCCGACCGGGCGGGTGCCGGCCCGCCGCGGCCCCGACGGCTCGGTGCACTAGAGGTCTCTCCCGCGCCAACGTGACATTGGTGTGGCTAGAGCGTACGAACGTCACGTTGGCTCCGAACACCTTTCCGCGCGAACGTGACATTGGTGCGGCTAGAGTGCCCGAATGCCACATTGGCCCGAATATGCGGCGGCGGGTAAGCGCTCTCCCGCGCCGATCTTGACCTTATCGCTGGACAAAACAGACAACAGGCAACCATAAGGTCAAGATCGATGTTGGTAAGCGCTTTCCCGAGAAGGCAAGGAAGACGCGCGTGGGAGGCGCGATCGATCGAGGGGTGCGCCGCGGCTGGTCGGGCCATGCGGATGCACGCGACGTGGAGCCGTGCGTCTGCGTCCGACGGAGTTATTCGGATTCGGAGCGGGTGACCGAGGCAGCGTGCCGCGGCGCGGAACCGTTGCCACCGCGCCGGCCCGCCCGGTACCGCATGATCAGCGGCACCGCGCTCACACATACGGCGGAGACAACGCCGAGCACCAGGATCAGATCGACGTTATCCCGGATGATCTTGAACTTGCCGAGGTAGAAGCCGGCGACCGAGACCCCGATTGTCCACACCAGACCGCCGAGCACGGTGAACGCGACGTACGTCGCCAACCGCATTCGGCTGACGCCCGCCATCACGGTGACGAAGGTCCGTAGCACCGGCACGAAACGAGCCAGGAAGATTGTCGCCGGCCCGTACCGCTCGAAAAATGAATGCGCGCGTTCGACGTGTTCGTACCGGAACAACTTGGAATCCGGCCGTTTAAAGATTGCCGGGCCGGTACGGGCGCCGATCCAGTAGCCGACCAGATTGCCCAGGATCGCGGCGATCGGGGTAAACACGAGGATCTGCCAGAACGGCTTGTGCAGCACGTCGTTGGAGACCAGCAGCCCGGCGGTGAAGAGCAGCGTGTCGCCGGGCAGGAAGAAGCCGACCAAAAGCCCGCACTCGGCAAAGATGATCACGAGCAGGCCGATCAGGCCGAACGTATCGATCAGATGGTTCGGGGAGAGGAACGAGGCGGCGCTCATCGTCGTCACCGGCCCAGGCTACCCGGCGAACGTAGCTCGCCCGGCCACCGCGTCGGTGACCGGGCGAGTTCACAGGTGAATGCACAGCTAGCTGATAGCCGCCGGCTCGGCCGGTGCCTGCGCTGCCACGCTGGTCCGGGCGGTGCTCCGGACAAACAGGCAGGCCGCCGCGACCACTACCAACAGCGCGATCGGCAGGATCATCGTGGGCCGCATCGCGCCCACAAACCCGTGCCCGAACGTCTGCTGGGCCAGCGCGCCCAGCTGCCGGCGTACCGGGCCGGGTGCATCGGTGGGCAACGCCGCCCCGCCGGCCTGACCGGCCCCGATGTCCAGCCCGCCGCTGGTCGCGTGGGTGAAGCCGGCGACGAACCGGTCCCGGTATGCCCCGGGCAGCTGACCGCTGTAGTGCGCGGCCTGGTGCCGCAGCCCGACGGCGAGCCGGTTTTGCAGCAGCGCACCGACCAGCGCGGTGCCGAGCACCGTGCCCAGCTCCTGCATGGTGGACAGCACGCCGGAGGCCGCGCCGGCCAGCTCCGGCCTCAGGTCGCGGGTCGCGATCCCGAACACCGGAATCCACACACACCCGATGCCGGCACCGGACACGATCAACCCGGGCAGCAGCGCCCACCGGCCACCGTCCGCGCTGACCATCACCGCGACGTAGGACATCCCGGCGGCGAAGGCCAACAGACCCGGGATCAGCAGTAACTTCCCATTGATCTTCTCCGACATCGCGCCGCAGATCGAGGAGGCGACCATCATGGCGAGCGCCTGCGGGGCCACGGTGAGCCCGGCGGCCAGCGCCGAGAGACCCAGCACCGACTGGTAGTAGATGGTCAGCGGCAGGAAGATCCCGACCATCGTGAAGCCCATCCCGGCTAGTACCAGGATCATCAGGCTGAAGTTGCGGTCTGCGAACACGGCGAACGGCACCAACGCCTCGCGACCCTGCAGCCGTGCCTGGCGCCACAGGAACATCGCCAGCACGACGCAACCGGCGGCGATCACGTACGGGATCGTGATGAAGCCGGTGATCGTCCCCCACGAGTAGTGCTGGCCGTCGATCAGGCCGTACACCACACCGAACAGGCCCAGGGTGAGCATGATCACGCCGGTCAGATCCAGCCGATGCCGCCGCCCCGGGCTGCCGGCCGGCAGCAGAATCAGCGCGAGTACGAACGTCACCACACCGACCGGCAGGTTGATATAGAAGATCCACCGCCAGCCGATGTGGCTGACGATCAGCCCGCCGAGTACCGGCCCGGCCAACACGGCGAGGCCGGACATCGCGCCGATCGCCGCGAACGAGCCGCCGCGCTTCTCCGGGGGCAGCAGCGCGGTGATCATCGGCAGGCCCTGCGGCGCCATGATCGCGGCGCCAAGTCCTTGCAGGGCGCGGAATCCGATCAGCTGGCCGGGGCTCTGGGCGAGCCCGCTGCCGGCCGAGCCGACCGTGAATACGGCGGTGCCGATCGCGAACATGGTGCGCGGCCCGATGATGTCGCCGAGCCTTCCGGAGGTGATCAGGAGCACCGCGTAAAGGAGGCTGTAGGCGCTCTGCACCCACAGCACCTGATCCAGCGAGGCGTGCAGATCATCGACCAGCTTGGGGATGGCGATGTTGACGATGGTCAGGTCGAGCAGGGTCATAAACAGGCCGAGACAGAACACGCCGAGGACGGCGTGCGGATTCACCGGCCGGCCACCGCGGGTTAACGGTTTGCGGGACATGGGTGCGACACTCCTGGGTGCATGCAGGGATGGATGAGGATCTTGTCCGTTTTGGACAAGCTGTTCTTGCAAGCGACCGATCAACGGCGTTGAGCGGTCCGGCCGGGTGACGTGTAGCCGCACGTCTCCCGGCCCTTGCGGTTTTATGTGGTCGCGGTCTTATGGCGTTCTATGCGTCCGGCGCGAACTTCTCTGCGAGCTGCTTGAGTTCCTTCTCGGTCCAGGCCAGCCGGCCGGCTTTCAGGTCATTGACCAGCGCCCGTACCCAGTCGAGCTCGGCCTGCCGGATGGCCAGGCCGTATTCGCTCTCGATAACCAGCACCCGGGGCAGCTGCATCGACTCGCCGAGCCGCAGATCCGCCCGCAGCGACTCGATCTCGCTCTCGAGATGGGCCAGCCGGTCGGTCAGCGCCGGCACCAGGACGTCGGGTGTCAATGCCGCCACGGAGGCCAGCGCCGCGATGAACACCGAGCGGTCGGCCTGCGGCTCGGCGAGCATCCGGGTGATCCAGTCCGCGCACGCCTCCCGGCCGCTCTCCGTAATGCGGTACGTGGTCCGCTCGGGTCGCTTGCCCTCGCGGGTGGTCTGCGCCGCCGCGGCGAGCCCGGCACCCTCGAGGCGCGCGATGGCGTGGTAGATCGAGCCCGGTTTCACGTCGGTGACGAAGTCCTTGCGCCGTTCCCGCATGAGCAGCTGCATCTGGTACGGGTGCATCGGTGCCTCCCAGAGCAGTACGAGTACGGCCAGCAAGAGCGGTGTCGGCTTCAGTTCGGACGCCATAGTTAGTTCCTTCTCGTTATTCAAGCGTTGACTATTGCGTACGAACTAGTGAGTGTCAAGTATCTATCCGATCCGGCTCAACTCGATAGGCTTGACCCAAGCGAGAGGAGCGGGCATGGATGCCATCCTGCGGGCGGATCTCGCCGCCGGGTTGCCGGGCGACGCGCTGCTCGACGACCCCGATGTGGTTGCTTCCTACGGTCGTGACATGGCGGCCTTTGCGCCGTCGGGTATCCCGGGTGTGGTCGTGTTGCCGCGCACCCGCGACGAAGTGCAGCACGTCGTACGGGTCGCGGCCCGACACCGGGTTCCGATTGTGCCGCGCGGTGCCGGCAGCGGCCTGGCCGGCTCATCCAACGGCATCGATGGCGCGATCACGTTGTCGCTGGTCCGGATGAACAAGGTGATCGAGATCGACCGGGCCAACCGGCTGGCGGTGGTCGAGCCGGGCGTGATCAACCTGGACTTCCGTACCGCGGTCGAGGCCGTTGACCTGTTTTATCCGCCCGATCCGTCCAGCTACGACTGGTGCACGATCGGCGGCAACCTCTCGACCAATTCCGGCGGGCTGTGCTGCGTGAAGTACGGCGTCACCACCGATTTCGTACTTGCCATCGAGGTGGTGCTGGCCGACGGCGAGATCCTGCGCACCGGGCACCGCACGGTGAAAGGCGTGGCCGGATACGACCTGGCCCGGCTCTTTGTCGGCGCCGAGGGAACGCTCGGCGTGATCACCCAGGCGACCCTCTCGCTGCGGCCGAAGCCGCAGGCGCCGGTGACGATGGTGGCGACCTTCGGCTCGACGGCCGCGGCCGGCCGGGCCGTGCAGCAGGTGGTTACCGCGGGCTTGGTGCCCTCGCTGCTGGAGATCATGGACCAGACCTGCATTCGCGCCGTGGAGGACTGGAAGCGGATGGAGCTCGACGTCAACGCCGAGGCCATGTTGCTGGCCCAGTCCGATGCCGGCGGCGCCCAGGCAGCGGCCGAGATGGCGGCGCTGGTCAAGATCTGCGCCGACGCCGGCGCGGATGACGTGTATGGCACCGAGGACCTGGAAGAGGGCCGGATGCTGTCGGCCGCCCGCCGGTTTGCGCTGCCCGCACTGGAACGGCTGGGCGCGATCCTGATCGACGATGTCGCGGTGCCGCGGTCGGCGATCGCCGAGTTCATGGCCGGTACGTCGCGGATTGCGGCCGAGATCGGCTGCACCATAGGCATGGTCGGGCACGCCGGCGACGGCAATATGCACCCGACCGTGGTTTTCGACCCAACCGACGACGCAGCTAAAGCGGACGCGATCCGCGCGTTCGACCGGATACTTGAGCTGGTCCTCTCACTCGGCGGCACGATTACCGGTGAACACGGCATCGGCAGCCTCAAGGTCGATTGGCTCGAGCGTGAGGTCGGGCCGGTATCGCTGCGGATGCACCGGGCAATCAAGTCGGCGCTGGATCCGCTCGGCATCTTCAACCCGGGCAAGATCTTCTCGCTGTCGGAGAAGTCCGAGGTTTTATTGGAGCCAATGTCACATTAGTACGCATAGAGCGTACGAATGTGACATTGGCTCTTAATGGAGGCGCGGTGAGCAGGGAGCGGTTGGTCGTGATCGGCGGTGACGCCGGCGGTATGAGCGCCGCGTCGCAGGCCCGCCGGCTGCGCGATCCCGACAACCTGGAGATCATTGCGCTCGAGCGGGGCACCCACACGTCGTACTCCGCCTGCGGCATTCCGTACTGGATCGGCGGCGACGTGTCCACTATGGACGATCTGGTCGCGCGGTCGCCGGAGGTATTCGAGCAGAAGTACGCGATCGAGGTATGGCTGCGGCACGAGGCACTGGGCATCGACCTGGACCGGCGCGAGGTAATCGCACACGATGTCGAGGCGCGGGTCGAGCGGCGGGTCGCGTTCGACCAGCTGGTGATCGCGACCGGTGCCACCCCGCTTCGCCCGCAGCTGCCCGGTATCAGTCTGCCTGGTGTGTATGGCGTGCAGACGCTGGATGACGGTGCCGCGGTGCAGGCGGCGTTGCGTAATTCGGTACGCGATGCGGTAGTCGTAGGTGGTGGCTATATCGGCCTGGAGATGGCTGAGGCATTGGTACGGCGGGGTTTGCGGGTGACCGTCGTCGAGGCCGGCGGGCATCTGATGTCCACAATGGACCCCGATATGGCGGGGCAGATAGTCGACGCCGTGCGGGCAATGGGCATTACCGTACGGCTGGCCGACAAGGTGGTGGCCATCGAGGGCGAGAGCCGGGTGCGCGCCGTTCGTACGGAATCGGCAACGCTGCCGGCCGATCTCGTCGTGCTCGGCCTCGGTGTGCGGCCGAACGCCGAGATTGCCCTGGAAGCCGGCATTTCCTGCGGACCGACCGGCGGAATTACCACCGACTCCCAAATGCGCACCTCGGCCGCCGGCGTTTGGGCGGCCGGCGATTGCGTCGAGACGTTTCACCGGGTAAGTCACAAGCCGGTGCACATTGCGCTCGGAACGCATGCCAACAAGCAAGGTCGGGTCGCCGGCATCAATATCGGCGGTGGGTACGCGACGTTCCCCGGTGTGCTCGGCACCGCGATCACCAAGGTATGCAATCTGGAAATCGCGCGCACCGGCCTTTCCAGTCGCGAGGTGGAGGCGGCCGGGCTTTCCGCGGTGACCGCGTCGGTGGAGTCGACGACCCGGGCCGGTTATTTCCCGGGCGCTACGTCGATGACCACGAAACTGATCGCCGAGCGTGGGTCCGGCCGGCTGCTCGGCGCGCAGATCGTCGGCCGCGAGCAGGCGGCAAAACGGATCGACGTATTGGCGACCGCATTGTGGAACGGCATGACGGTCGAGGACATCATCGGGCTGGATCTCGCCTACGCGCCGCCCTTTGCGCCGGTATGGGACCCGGTGCTGATCGCCGCCCGCAAGGCGGCCCTGGCGGTAATCGACGACCGCAAGTCATAGAGCCTTCCGTGATCATGCACAAAGCCAGCACGACACGCCGTGCGAAGTCTGTGTTAGCGCATGATCACCGAGAGTTGGGTCGAGAGTCCGGTCGTGATCATGCGGGAATGGTCGGTGACACGCCGTGCGATGCAGCCCAACTCGCATGATCGCGGAGGGCTGTCGAGAGTCCGGTCGTGATCATGCACAAAGCCAGCACGACACGCCGCGCAAGACCTGCGTTAGCGCATGATCATCGAGCTTACCGCTTAGCGACTTGTTGATCATGCAGAAAATGTTGTCGAAACGTTGGATCGGGCAGCCCTTTTCGCGTGAATGGTTAATGAGCTTTGCGGCTCGTCCCGTGGGGGTGAAACGGCCGCCCCGCTCATGATCGGGATGGATTTCGTCAATGTTGTGCGTACAAAACCGCTCCCGATCTTGGTTCGGTGGTGGGTTTTATGATCGTGATGGCGAAACCGTCGGAATCACGGGGTTTGCCCATCACGATCATGAGGGACAGCGTCGATGCGTGATCAATCCGACACCGGCTGACCCACCCGTCGGTGATCATGCGCGTATGCAGGTTTTCTGCAGCGTGTTACTCAGGTTTTCTGCATGATCACGGGGTTGGGCGCCACTCATCGACTCGCCTATTTCGATGGAACAAGCGGATCAGTGTTGTCGACTGCGCCGAGTATCTCTTGTAGCGAGGAACGCGTCATCGGTCTTTTGAGGAGATCGGATATCTCGCCCTCGGCGTACGCGAGGCGATCATTGTCGACGGTGCTGGTGGCATCGCAAATTCGGTCGTACGTCCAGTTGAGCCATCCGCTAACTGCGACGGCGAATGAGGCCAGCTCGAGTTTGGGCCAGTGGTCGGCGGCACTGACATAGCCGTCGCGTAAGGCGGTGATCGCCTGATGATTGATCGACGGTTGCCGTGTCCATTGGGTGAGCGCCCAGCCGAGTTCGAGCTCGGGCGTGAGCGACCCGGCGAAGTCCCAGTCGGTCACCACGAGCTCGTCGTTATGGCCCATGCGGACATTCTCGGGATTGAGCACGCGGTTGCAGAGAATGAGCTTTTCGCTGTCGAATTCGGCGTCGATGGTCCGCAGGTCCAGCACCATCGGAAGAGTTTCCTCGAGCTGCTGTGCCCATGGTTTGCCAGCGGCCCGGGCGCGATCGAGGAGCTCGTCCCATTCGTCATCGGACCGGCGCGATGTGAGGTGCGAACCGACGGGCGTTCGACTCGGGATGGCCAGCGTGTGCAGGGTCCCGAAGATGGCACCGGCCCGGCGAGCGACGGCGGCCGGTGCCGGGGTCACCGGCGGCGGCCCGACCTCGATCCACTGGTGCACTCGCCAGCTCTGTTCCTGCACGGTTTCGAGCAGCCGACCTCGCGGACTGCGTACGAAAGTCGGGGCGGCGACTCCGGCGGCCACGGCCGCATCGCGCAGCCGCGCACCGATTTCGGCTTGCGCCTCAGTAATCCAGGAAAAGACGGTGACCGCGAGCCAGCGCCCGCGGTCGGTGGTGATCGACCAGCAGCGCCCCGACAAGGTAAAAGCCACAGGAGCCGTGCCGAGGACACCTCCGAGGTCGAAGGCGGCGGCCAGCGCATCAGCGAGCCCGTCCGGTGGGACCGGTGCCTCGGCGGCTCGTCGTTCGACCTCGGACTTCAGCTCGGCCCAGTCGCGCATACCGTAGTCAGCGGCCAGCATTTGCTGAGCGTTCGTGAGTGATGTCTCCGGACTGGATTCGCGGAGTGCGGATAGGAGGTCCTTGGCTTCCTTGCGGAGAAAGTCGAGGCTCGGTTTGTCGGGCAGAATTCTCACAACGCGTCCTCTCGTGCCTGGACTCGCACAGGCCACAAGGGAGCGCGTGGAACTCTCCACTGGCCAAATAACTGAACGGGGTGGCTTCCAGCCTTCCGGCGAGTCTCGACGCGGCCCCTACCACGCATGCGTGACGCTACAGCGACCCGGACAACCGGTCAACGAGAGAATGGCTGCGCACGCCAGTGATCATTGTCGACACGCCGATTGGAGCAACAGTTTCCGCATGATCAACATGGTGGGCGGGTTAGCGGCGGGACAAGGGGGCATTCTCCGCAGACACTGGGATCGGCTCCTGCGCAACGAGATTCTGCCCGTTCCACTGGAAGTGCACGATCTTGCTGCCGCCGCTGTTACAGCAGGTCGGATCTTTCGGCCGGAACAGGCCGTACGTCACCGTGACGATGTTGTCCGATCGGCTGTAGGCGCTGAGCCGCTCGCTGTAGTCACTTGTGTCGTTGCCGATATAGCGGCCGTTGACAAAGAAGAACACCCGTTGCGCCGCGCCATCGCCCGAGGTGGACAGAATGCCGACCAGCTCGTTCAGCGTGCGGTCGGCGTGCCAACCGCGGCTGTCTACGCCGTCGGCTAACACGAAACCCCGCTGCGCAAGGACTTTGACCGCGGCCGCATATTGCGCGGCGGCATCGGCCCCGGCCACCGCCGTGGGGTCCGGGGAATTGTCGAGCGGGCTCATCGGTGGTGTCGCCGGCGGCACGCTACTGGCCAAACCGGCGACTACCGAACCGTTCGGCGCGACGTTGCCATGCGTGGCGGTCGGGGTATGGGCGCCGCAGCCAACGGCCAGGCTCGCCGCTGCGATCACAGCGGCGAGCCTGGCGCGATGGTTGTTCCGGTCAACCACGGCGGACTCCTCCGGGCCGGGCGGTCGTGCCTAGCTGATCAAATGGTGCGCGCTGCCGAAACGTTGCCGGTCGAGACGTTATCGGCTCGGCAGCGGGTCGATCGGTACGAGCTTGCTGCCGTTCCACTGGAATCGCACCGATTGGGTGCTGCTCGGGCAGCACAGCGCATCGCTGGACTTGAAGACCCCGTAGGTGGCGGTCGCGAGGTTGTTGCTGGTGTTGGCGACCTGAACCTGGGCGCTCGGGTTGGTCTGGTCCATACCGATGTAGCGTCCGTTGACGAAGAAGAACAGGTGCTGGAACTTGCCGTCTCCGGACGTGTGCAGCACCCCGGCGATGGCGTTGAGCTGGTGGTCGCTGTGCCAGTTGGCCTTGGTCCCCATCGGGTCGTAGCCGTGCTGGTGCAGGACTTTCACTGCGGCCGCGTATTGGCCGGCCTTGTTTACCGTGACCGTGCCGTTGGCCGCCGAACTCGGCGTGGCCGGCGGTGTGGTCGTGGTGACCGTCGACGGCTGGGTCGTCGTGCGGTGCGCCGCCTTCGCCGCGGCGCTGGTGGAGGCGGTCGGTTTGGCGCCGTTCGGCGCGACCTTCCCCGTGGTCTGGCCGCTGGCGGTCGCGGTGCAGGCCGCAAGTGAAGCCAGCGCGGCAGCGGCGAGTGCGCCGCCGAGTATGCGCCGGCGTGATGGATCGAAATTCATGACAAGGCCCCCGTGCTAGTGCTGAATGAGTTAACGCCTCTTGTGATGCCCGTGATCGCGATTTGGTTGGCGGACCGTGGGTCGCCCCGAGCGTGGGTACGGTTAATGACTGCGGAATACTGCAGCTGCACGTCAAACGACGTATTCGTACGCCACGAGTTCCTTGCGAGGATGCCATGCCTATCGCCAGCCCTGAGGTCTACGCCGAGATGCTCGACCGGGCGCGATCGGGTCAGTTCGCCTACCCGGCGATCAACTGCACGTCGTCGGAGACGATCAACGCCGCGCTGCGCGGGTTTGCCGACTCCGGCAGCGACGGCATCATCCAGTTCTCCACTGGTGGCTCCGAATTCGCCTCTGGTACGAACGTCAAAGAGATGGTCACCGGCGCCGTGGCGCTGGCCGAGTTCGCGCATGTGGTCGCGGCGAAATACCCGATCAACGTCGCGCTGCACACCGACCACTGCCCCAAGGACAAGCTCGACGGGTACGTACGGCCGCTGCTGGCGATCTCGCAAGAACGAGTCGACAAAGGACGGCCGCCGCTCTTCGGCTCGCACATGTGGGACGGCTCGGCGATCCCGATCGAGGAAAACCTGCAGATCGCCGACGAGCTGCTTACCAAGGCCGCCAACGCCAAAATCGTTCTGGAGCTGGAGATCGGCGTGGTCGGCGGCGAAGAGGACGGCGTCGTCGGCGAGATCAATGACAAGCTCTATACCTCGCCGGAGGACTTTCTGCGCACGGTCGAGGTGCTCGGCCGCAACGGCGAGCGCGGCCGGTACATCCTGGCCGCCACCTTCGGCAACGTGCACGGCGTCTACAAGCCGGGCAACGTGAAGCTGCGCCCGGAGGTGCTGCGCGAGGGCCAGCGGGTGGTCGCTGAGAAGCTCGGCCTGCCGGCCGGCAGCAAGCCGTTCGACCTGGTCTTCCACGGCGGGTCCGGCTCGGCGCCTGCGGAGATCAAGGAAGCGGTGTCCTACGGCGTGGTCAAGATGAACGTCGACACCGACACCCAGTACGCGTTCACCCGGCCGGTCGCGGACCACATGCTCAAGAACTACGACGGCGTGCTCAAGATCGACGGCGAGGTCGGCAACAAGAAGGTCTACGACCCGCGCAGTTACCTGAAGAAGGCCGAGGCGTCGATGAGCGAGCGCGTCATCGAGGCCTGCAACGACCTGCACAGCACGGGCCGCTCGGTCACAGCCGGCTAGCATCCCCAGCGATTTGTGCACTCGCAGTTGCGATGAGCGCTACTGCGAGTGCACAAATCGCGG
>Ga0137412_10002108_pt1 | contig 15667 bp, 15 predicted proteins | sample CZODoug2_1_16fun_FD_122160 | JGI IMG/M metagenome (GOLD analysis project Ga0137412, IMG submission 122160) | Vadose zone soil fungal communities from Angelo Coast Range Reserve, California, USA - CZODoug2_1_16fungal (Hybrid Assembly) | ecosystem: Environmental > Terrestrial > Soil > Vadose zone...
ATTCCAGGTTGGCGAAGGCGAACTGCATGTCGGCAGCGCGTCCGTGCTGCCCATTCAGAATCTTGGCGCGGCGGGCGCGCAGTGCGGTCCCACGCTGCGCTTCCAGCTGCTCGATCGGCTGCGTATACGAGCGCCAGGGTGAAAGTCTTCGCAGGCTCAGCGCCGCCGCCAGTCGACTCCACCAGACGGCCTTGCCGGCACGCCACAGATCGGCAAAGGTGGTCGATTCGCCGAATACGGCCCGCGACAGCGTGAACAGGAGGCTGCGATCGAGCCACGGCTTGAGCCAGAAGATCGCGGTCGCAGGCAACCACGGCGCGATATCGACGGTCGAAAGGCTCAGCGCGACCACGACCGCGTACACGGGTACAAAGCTGCGCCAGACCGAACCGGCGCTGGCCTGGACCAAGCGAACGCCCAGATCCGAGGCCTCGGTCATCGACCGCGGGCGCAGCTCGACGGAAAGGGCGTCAACCTGCATGCCGCGCTCCGTGCGCAGCGCCGGAAGATGCGGAACGGGGCCGGCCCTGCCAGCTCAGGTAAGCGATCACGACGGCCCAGGCCGACGTTCCGACCGCAAACTTCACTTGCGGCAGGACCCACGGTGCGGCGGACCAGAAGGCCTCGATCGCCGCCGCAACGATCAACAACGCGAACACGGCATAGATCAGCACCACCGCCTCGGCCGCCGCATGTTTGACCGAATCCAGGCGCGTGCGTCTGCCCGGCGCCACCAGCGCGTGCCCGATGCGCAGTCCGGCTGCTCCGGACAGGCAGATCGCGGTCAGCTCGAAGGCGGCATGGGTCACGACGAACGAGTAAAAATTCGTTGCGTAGCCATGCTCGGTCAGGTAGCCGGCCACGGCGCCGCCGTAGACGCCGTTGAAGGCGAGATAGAAGGCACTGCCGAGGCCGGCGAAGATGCCGCCGGCGAAACACTGAAAGCCCAGCGAAATGTTGTGCATGATGTAGAAACCGAATCCGGACCAGTCGCGCGCCGCGCCGTGTGCTCTGCCGAGCAATTCGGGCCCGCCGCCGTACATGTCCTTGAACTGGTTGAGCTGCCGTGCATCGAGCACATGCAGCGCAAAGGCCGGGTCGCGATACGTGGTCCAGCCGACCAGCAGGGCCGGCACCAGGAACAGCAGGATCGCAACGAGAAAATAGGCGCGGTGCAGCCGCACGCACTGTGGAATATCGATCAAGGCCAGCTGCTTCAGGCGGCTCGCACCGTAGTCCTGGCGGCGGTAGATCAGCCGATGCGCCCGATAGGTCAGATTCTGCAGGCGCTGGGTCAGCCGGATCGGGTAGGCGCGCTCCTGCGCCAGCGCCAGGTGTTCGCAGCAACGGCGGTAAAGCGCGGTCAATCGCGCCGCGTCAACCGGTTTGGCGGGGTGGCGGCGCTCGATCTGGTCCAGCCCGGTCCCCAGCTCGAGCCACAGCGCCCCGTACTCGGATTCGAAACGCACAGGCGTCACGAACCTTCTCCGTTGCGACGCCCGACCAGCCATTGCGCCACGCCTAGCAGCGCCGCGGTGTCCGACGCCTCGCCACCCGCCGCGGCCGGGTGCGCCAGCCGAGCGAGTTCCTCGAGCCGCTCGGCGGTCAGAGTCGAGGCGCGACCGGCCCAGGACACGATGGCCGCCTGCTCGCGCAGCGTCAGCGGCCGCCCCGGAGGCGCCGGCGTCGCCGGCGGCAGGTCCGCGTGCAGCCAGACCGGGCTGGCGTGAACCACCAGCGTTCCCGCGGCCAGGTCACCGAGGCGTTTGAAATCGCGCCGGATCAGCATCGAAGTGGCTCCGAACGCGTACAGCGCCGGCAGGAAGTCCGCGGCCCGCAGCAGATTGCGGGTCACCGAGGCCGCCGGCGTCACCGGCAGGCCCGAATCCATCACGACCGTCGGGATGCCCGCCCGTTTGGCCTCTTCGACCGGCCGCACGAGCGCGTTCTTGTCGAACGGCGCCAGGACGATGCCGTCGACATGCTGCGTAACGAAGCCTTCGACGACCTGCACCTGCTGCTCGCGATCGTCCTCGCGCATTGGACCCTTCCAGATGATGTTGACGGTGACGCCGTTTCTGGCTTCGTCCTGCGACGCCTTCACCGCGCCGGCATGAATGCTCTTCCAGAACTCATGCGTGGAGCCTTGCGGAATGACGGCGATGGTGAAGGATTTGACGTTCACGCGCTCAGGCCGGCATCTGGCTTACGTGGGCGCCGACTCCGACGTGGAGTCTGCCGATGCACCGGCCGAGGGCGACGACACCCTGCTGATTCACGTGCGCACCGGCTCCGGAGATATCGACATCCGCCGGGCGGTTGCGACGCACAGCACCGCTAGCTGAGTTGCCTACCTGAGCCAGCCGCGCCGACGGCCCCACCAGTCGCGCGCCAGGAAAAAGACGCCCAACAGTGCGAAGCCGATCACAAACAGGTCTTCGACGTGGCCGATGTGGTTGCCGCGCAGGAAGGCCACCAGCAGACCGATGCTCAGCAGGCCGGTGATGTGCCAGTTGCGGTAGTTGATTTTGCTCCAGCCCCAGTTCGCCGACGGCACGTCAGCGACATCGACCCCGCTGGAGCGCTCCACCTCGGTACTGGCCACGGCAAACTCCTCGGGTTGGGATCGGGATGCCTGCACATTCTGGCACATGTCCCAGAGGCCGGCTTCTCCTCGGGCCGCCGGACGGCCCGCATCGTCGCCGGCCGGGGATTCGTCGGGCGCGCCGGTCGCGCGGCACAATGAGTGGGTGTCCAACCGCCGCCTCAAGACCCTGGTGCTGGGTAGCACCGGCTCGATCGGCACCCAGGCGCTCGAGGTCATCGCCGCCAACCCGGACCGCTTCGAGCTGGTCGGGCTCGCCGCCGGCGGCGCAAACCCCGAGCTGCTGGCACAGCAGCGCGCCCAGACCGGGGTGACCAACCTCGCCGTCGCCGACGAGCGCGCTGCGCAGGCCATCGGCGACGTCACCTACAGCGGACCTGACGCGGTCGTCCGGCTGATCGAGAACACCGAGGCCGACGTCGTGCTCAACGCGCTGGTCGGCGCGCTGGGCCTGCAACCGACGCTGACCGCGCTGACCTCCGGGGCCCGGCTGGCGCTGGCGAACAAGGAATCGCTGATCGCCGGTGGCCCGCTGGTGCTGTCGGCCGCCAAGCCCGGGCAGATCGTGCCGGTCGACTCCGAACACTCCGCGCTGGCCCAATGCCTGCGCGGCGGTGGCACTGACGAGGTCGCCAAGCTGGTGCTTACCGCCTCCGGCGGGCCCTTCCGCGGCTGGTCGGCCGCCGACCTCGAGCACGTCACACCCCAGCAGGCCGGCGCGCATCCGACCTGGTCGATGGGGCCGATGAACACCTTGAACTCGGCGTCGCTGGTCAACAAGGGGCTCGAGCTCATCGAAGCCCACCTGCTGTTCGGCATTCCCTACGGCCGCATCGACGTCGTCGTGCACCCGCAGTCGATTGTGCACTCGATGGTGACGTTCACCGACGGCTCGACGATCGCGCAGGCCAGCCCGCCGGACATGAAACTGCCCATCGCGCTGGCGCTCGGCTGGCCGAATCGAGTGCCCGCCGTGGCCGCGGCCTGCGACTTCTCCACCGCGTCGACCTGGGAGTTCGAGCCGCTGGACAACCAGGTTTTCCCCGCTGTCGCGCTCGCCCGGCAAGCGGGCGAGACGGGTGGCTGCATGACCGCCGTCTACAACGCCGCCAACGAAGAGGCCGCCGAGGCGTTCCTGGCAGGGCGGATCGGTTTCCCGGCCATCGTGCGAACAATCGCCGATGTCCTGAGCGCCGCCGACCGGTGGGCCGCAGAACCAGCTACCGTGGAAGACGTACTCGACGCGCAGCGCTGGTCCCGTAGTAAGGCCAGGCATGCGGTCACACAGGAGGTTCTACCAACGCGATGATGTTCGTTATCGGCATAGTGCTGTTCGCGCTCGCCATCTTGATTTCGGTGGCGTTGCATGAATGCGGCCACATGTGGGTCGCGCTGGGCACCGGGATGAAGGTGCGCCGCTACTTCGTGGGCTTCGGCCCGACCCTGTGGTCGACCCGGCGCGGCGAAACCGAATACGGCCTCAAAGCCATCCCGGCCGGTGGCTTCTGCGACATCGCGGGCATGACGTCGGTCGAAGAACTGCAGCCTGACGAGCACGACCGCGCGATGTACAAACAGAAGACCTGGAAGCGCGTCGCGGTGTTGTTCGCCGGGCCGGGTATGAACTTCGTCATCGGCCTGGTGCTGATCTATGCCATCGCGGTGATCTGGGGGCTGCCGAACCTGCACCCCACCGCGGTTATCGGCCAAACAGCCTGTGCAGCAGCGGAAATCAAGCAGGGCGACTTCGAGAAGTGTACGGGTGACGGGCCGGCGGCGGCCGCCGGGATCCGGGCCGGCGATGTGGTGCTCAAGGTCGGTGACACCCCGGTGACCGACTTCTCCGACATGGCGGCCGCAGTGCAGAAGCTGCACGGCACAGTGCCGGTCGTGATCAAGCGCGACGGCCAGACGATGACCAAATACGTCGACATCACCCAGCGGCAGCGCTGGGTCAGCGACGGCAAGGGCGCGAAGCCCGCGAACATCGGCGTGATGGGTGTCGTCGGCACACCGGCCGGGCCGACCCACTACAACCCGATCAGTGCGGTGCCGGCCACCTTCACCTTCACCGGCAATCTGACTGTGCTGCTGGGGAAGTCGCTGGTCGCGATTCCAACCAAGGTCGGCGCGCTGATCCACGCGATCGGCGGCGGGCAGCGTTCCCTGGACACCCCGATCAGCGTCGTCGGAGCGAGCATCATCGGCGGAGACACCGTGGATCACGGTGTCTGGATGGCGTTCTGGTTGTTCTTGGCGCAGCTGAACTTCATTTTGGGCGTCATCAACCTGGTGCCGTTGCTGCCGTTCGACGGTGGACACATCGCGATCGCGCTGTACGAGAAGTTGCGCAACGTGATTCGGTCGGCCCGCGGCAAAGTCGCTGCGGCGCCAGTGAACTACCTCAAATTGATGCCCGCAACCTACGTAGTCTTGGTTCTGGTGGTCGGTTACATGCTGTTGACGGTGACCGCCGATGTGGTCAACCCGATCCGGTTGTTCCAGTAGCCCGCGGGCGTTGGCCCGGGGGCGAAAGCGAAGGAAAGCGAGAGAAGACAAACAGTGACCACAGGTCTGGGTATGCCGGCGGCCCCGGCGCCCACGCTGGCGCCGCGTCGCAAGACGCGACAGCTGATGGTCCGCGACGTCGGTGTCGGTAGCGACAGCCCGATTTCGGTGCAGTCGATGTGCACCACCAAAACCCACGACGTCAACGCGACCTTGCAGCAGATCGCCGAGTTGACCGCCACCGGCTGCGACATTGTCCGAGTAGCGTGCCCGCGTCAGGAAGACGCCGACGCGCTGGCCGCGATCGCCACGAAAAGCCAGATCCCGGTTATCGCCGATATCCACTTCCAGCCGAAGTACATCTTCGCCGCGATCGACGCCGGCTGCGCCGCGGTGCGGGTAAACCCGGGCAACATCAAGGAATTCGACGGCCGGGTCGGTGAGGTCGCCAAAGCCGCTGGCGCCGCGGGCATTCCGATCCGCATCGGCGTCAATGCCGGCTCGCTGGACAAGCGGTTCATGGAGAAGTACGGCAAGGCAACACCCGAGGCGCTGGTCGAGTCGGCGCTGTGGGAGGCCTCGCTGTTCGAGGACCACGGCTTCGGCAACATCAAGATCAGCGTCAAGCACAACGACCCGGTGGTGATGGTCGCGGCCTACGAGCAGCTTGCCGCGCAGTGCGACTATCCACTGCACCTCGGCGTCACCGAGGCCGGTCCGGCCTTCCAGGGCACCATCAAGTCCGCGGTCGCGTTCGGTGCCCTGCTGTCCCGGGGGATCGGCGACACCATTCGGGTGTCGCTGTCGGCGCCACCGGTCGAGGAAGTCAAGGTCGGCACTCAGATTCTCGAGTCGCTGAACCTTCGGCCGCGCGGGCTGGAGATCGTGTCCTGCCCGTCATGCGGGCGTGCTCAGGTCGACGTCTACCGCCTGGCCAACGAAGTCACCGCCGGTCTGGACGGACTCGATGTGCCGCTGCGGGTGGCCGTCATGGGCTGCGTGGTCAACGGGCCGGGGGAGGCGCGCGAGGCCGACCTCGGCGTCGCCTCGGGTAACGGCAAGGGCCAGATCTTCGTCCGCGGTGAAGTGATCAAGACCGTGCCCGAAGCGCAGATCGTCGAGACGCTGATCGAAGAGGCAATGCGATTGGCCGGCGAGATGGACGCAGGACCAACGGCAAGCGGTTCGCCGGTTGTGACCGTAAGCTGACAGTGGTCTAATCGGGCCGAGTATCCGTCTGAGAAAGAGTCAGTATGTCGGCTCCGCCCATCCGCCGCATGGTCAGCGAGCGACGGGTGTCGGTAGTGCGCGACGGCGCCTCGGTCCGCCGCGTTTTCGACGACGACCCGGTCGGCTCGTGCATGGTCGCCGCGCGGGTGGCCGATCATGGCTTGGACCCCAACTCGATTGGCGGAGAGCTGTGGACGCGCCGCGGGCCCGAGGAGTCGTTGTGCTACGCCGGCGCCAACCTGATTCCGCTGCGCGGCCGACTCAACGATATGTACGCGTTCGCCGACGCTGCACTGACTGGCTCGCGGCGATGCTCGTCACTGGTCGGCCGGGCCGAGTTGGTGATGCCGATGTGGCAGCGACTGGAGCCGGCCTGGGGCCCGGCGCGCGACGTGCGTGACCGTCAGCCGTTGATGTCGCTGACCACGATGCCGACGTGTGCGATCGATCCCGGTGTGCGCCAGGTCAAGCCCGACGAACTCGACACGTATCTGGTGGCGGCCATCGACATGTTCATCGGCGAGGTGGGCGTCGACCCACGACTCGGTGACGGCGGCCGCGGTTACCGGCGGCGGGTCGCCAGTTTGATCGCGGCCGGCCGGGCGTGGGCCCGCTTCGAGAACGGCGAGGTGGTCTTCAAGGCGGAGGTTGGATCGCAGTCGCCGACGGTCAGCCAGATCCAGGGGGTCTGGGTGCATCCGGAGTGGCGTGGCCGAGGCCTGGGGACAGCGGGGACGGCGACCCTGGCCGCGGTGGTTGTCGGCACCGGACGCATTGCCAGCCTGTACGTGAACGAGTTCAACACCGTCGCAAAGGCTACCTACGACCGAATCGGCTTCGTCGAGGTCGGCACTTTCGCCACCATCTTGCTGGACTGACCGACACCCGACCTTCGCGTAACAATTCCGTCTCGGTGCGCCTCCGCCGGACTTGGCCTTTTGTTTCTTAACATCAGCCACAATGGCAACAAGAATCACAGTGGCATCAGCTGCCACATTCGGCGTCGCGGTGCTGGTAACCGCCTCCGCCGTCTCAGCGTGCACTCCGCGGCCCGAGGGGCCCGCGCCGGCGGCCGAGCGGTTCTTCGCTGCGTTAGCCACCGGTGATACCGCGGCGGCGGCCGAGCTCAGCGACAATCCCAGCGATGCGCGCGAAGCGCTCAACGCGGCGTGGGCGGGCCTGCAGGCTACCCACTTGGACACCCAGGTGCTCGGCTCGAAGTACACCGACGACACCGGCTCGGTGAGCTACCGCTACACCTGGCATCTGCCGAAGAACCGAACCTGGACCTACGACGGCAAGCTGAAAATGGCCCGCTACGAAGGTCATTGGCAGATCCGCTGGAACAGCACCGACCTACACCCTCGCCTCGGCGAGCACCAGACGCTGGCGTTGCGGGCCGACGCCCCGAAACGTGCGTCGGTGAACGAAGTCGGCGGCACCGACGTGCTGGCACCCGGCTACCTCTATCACTACACGCTCGACGCTTCCCAGGCCGGCGCCTTCCTGATCAGCACCGCGCGATCCGTGGTCGACGTGCTGCACCCGTTCGACGACACCCTCAACGACCCGCAACGGCTGGCCGAGCAGGCCAGCGGCACCGGCAAGCCGGTCGATCTGATCACGCTGCGCGTCGACGACAACAACAGGATCGCCCCGGCGCTCGGCACTCTGCCCGGTGTGGTGATCACGCCGCAGGCCGAGCTGCTGCCGACGGACTACCGCTTCGCCCCGGCCCTGATCAATCAGGTGAAGAAGGCGGTGATCGACCAACTCGACGGCCAGGCGGGTTGGCGTGTGGTCAGCATCAACCAGAACAACGTCGATCTGGCGGTGCTGCACGAGGTCGAGCCGGCACCGGCGGCGTCGGTGTCGATCAGCCTGGACCGGGCCGTGCAGAACGCCGCTCAGCACGCAGTGGACAACCAGGGTCGGCAGGCGATGATCGTCGTGATCAAACCGTCGACGGGGGAGATCCTCGCCGTCGCACAGAATTCCGCGGCCGACGCGCTGGGCCCGCTCGCCACCACCGGCCTCTACCCACCGGGGTCGACGTTCAAGATGGTCACCGCGGGTGCGGCCCTCGAGCGTGACATGGCAAGCCCCAACACGCTTTTGGCCTGCCCCGGGCATCTCGACATCGGACAGCGCGTTATCCCCAACTACGGCGGATTCGACTTGGGCACGGTGCCGATGTCGCGGGCGTTTGCCAGTTCGTGCAACACCACATTCGCCGAACTGGGCAGCCGGATGCCACCGCGGGGGTTGACGCAGGCCGCCAACCAGTACGGCATGGGGCTGGACTACCAGGTCGACGGCATCAGCACGGTCACCGGATCAGTGCCTCCGACAGTCGATTTGGCCGAGCGCACCGAGGATGGCTTCGGCCAGGGCAAGGTATTGGCCTCACCGTTCGGGATGGCGATGGTCGCGGCGACCGTGGCCGCCGGAAAGACGCCGGTGCCCAAGCTCATTGAGGGACGGCCGACCGCGATCACCGGCGACACCACACCGATCAGCGAGAAGATGATCGAAGGTCTGCGCCCGATGATGCGGTTGGTGGTCACCAACGGCACCGGTAAGGAGATCGCCGGCTGCGGCGAGGTGTACGCAAAGACCGGTGAGGCCGAGTTTCCCGGCGGTTCGCATTCCTGGTTCGCGGGTTACCGCGGCGATCTGGCCTTCGCGTCGCTGATCGTCGGCGGAGGCAGCTCCGAGTATGCGGTGCGGATGACCAAGTTCATGTTCGAATCGATGCCCGCCGACTACCTGGCCTGAAAGTAATTCGGCAGCAATGATTTAGACAAAGAAAAGCCTGTCGCCCGGCCGCGAGGGGCGGCCGGGCGACAGTGATTTGTTCGCCGAGCTAGCGGACTCCGGGGGCTCCGGGATTCACCGCATGCTGGCCCGACGTTTGGCGTCGGAACCGGTGGGGACGTTGCCCCCCACCCCCACCGGTCCAGACAGCCACCTCATAGAGGTGGATTACGACTCAACGAACGGGTCGATCACGCGACCTGGACGCTGAGATCACCCTCAGAACGGAGGCGAGCCCAACAGGATTTCAATGACCGGGCTGAGCAGGAAGCCTAGGCCGGTCGGGTCGAGCAGGAAGAAATCCACGCTCTGGGCCAGGTAGCCAAGCGTGTCGACAGGAACCAGGTATTCGCCGAGGGCGTTAAAGGTGCCAATGATGTCGGGGTCGGACTGGAGTGCAAACGCGCTGGGATCGAGTGCATAGATCAGGTCGGCCACCGCGTGAACATTGCTCGACTCGAATATGTCGACTGCGTGGTCAAATGACGCCGCAGTGGTCCCAGTGGCCCCATCCTGGATGATCAGTTGGGCATCGAGCGCCGCGTTAGCGGCACCCTGCGCGGGGAGGATGTTGGCGTTGCCGATTGCCCCGTAGAGGTCTGAGTACCCGTCAGGGAGCAGAGTGTCGTCGGCGACGGCCGCTGGGGCGGTGCCGAGGCTAAGGAACGCGGCGACGGCCGCGCCGCTGATGGCTGCGCCTACAGCTAGCGCTGTAGAATTCTTTTGACTCATGTGCGAGCCTCCTATCTCGGTAATCTCTCGATGTGGATGTGGGTTGCCGCCCCACAGCCGTTGGCTCGCACATGAGTCCTAACCTCCCGCTCATGGCGGACGAGCCGTCGACGGGACGAAGCATATAACAGGTTGAGTACCATGTTGAGCAAATTTCTAATAAAAAACTCAGGTGAACTTGTCGTCGCGTTAAGTCTCCTCTTAGACGCAGTTCGAGGCTGTTCTAACGTTAAGCAGCTTAAGCAATTCGCGTGTCGGCCGGCGTTATCAGGATTTCTAAGCGGAGCTTCGGCGCCGAAATAGCAGCTAGCCGCCTTGTGTGTCGGGGAGTGGGTCGTGCCGAGTCGGAGCCGGCGGCGCTCGAACGACTCTGGCGCTTCGTCGCGCTATCCCACATATGTTGAAAAAGGTCCGGAAAACCAGACCTCAAATCCGAATATCCGACCGGGCTGTCTGAGAAGCATCAACATTAGTTGACAGTCTCTTCTATAACGTCGATTTAATAAACCAGATCAATGACTCTCTGCCATTAAAAGCGAATGGCTCAACAGAAATATTCATAGATACCGGTTTAGGTTGTCGGCTGTTTCCATACTTCTTGGATCAATTGACCCCCTGAGCGGGGTGCTCGTGCGAGGTCTCGCCGGCCCGGGGGCGGTAGATTGATACCGCCATGACGCGTCCTGATGAACTGTCCGAACTGCGGGTATCCGATGCCGACCGCAACGGCACGCTGCGCCGCTTGCACAACGCGGTTGCGCTCGGGTTGATCGACATCACCGAGTTCGAGGAACGGTCCGCGCACGTGTCCTACGCGCGGACCCGCAATGAGCTGGACCGCCTCGTGGGTGATCTGCCCGGGCCGGGGGCGATCGTCACCTCCGCCGCGGACCGGGTCGAGCTGCGCGGCTGGGCCGGTTCACTCAAGCGCCACGGGGAGTGGATGGTGCCCACCCGGCTGGCGCTGGTGCGCCGGATGGGCTCGGTCGAGCTGGATCTGGTCAAGGCCAGGTTCGCCGGGCCGGTGGTCGTCATCGAACTCGACATGAGGTTCGGCTCGGTCGAGATCCGATTGCCCGACGGTGCGAGCGCGTCGATCGACGACGTCGAGGTCTACGGCGGCAGCGCCAGCGACCGGCGGAAGGTCGCACCGGCTGAGGGCAGCCCGCACGTGGTGTTGACCGGCCGGGTGGTGTGCGGCTCGGTCAAGATCAAAGGCCCGCGCCGGTCGCTAGTGCGCCGGCGTGGCCGTGCCTGACCCCGCGGGCTAGGTGCGCTAACAGATACCCTGACACCATGCCTGTTCGTTCTGCACTGTCCGCCGGCGTGGTCTCACCGACGCTGCCGGTGCCCAAGTCGATCCCACGCCCGGAATACGTCGGCAAGCCGACGGCGCGGGAGGGCACCGAGCCATGGGTGCAGACGCCCGAGGTGATCGAGAAGATGCGGGTTGCCGGGCAAATCGCTGCTAGTGCACTCGCCGAGGCGGGCAAGGCCGTCGCGCCCGGTGTGACGACCGATGCGCTGGACCGCGTCGCTCACGACTACATGGTCGACCACGGCGCCTATCCATCGACGTTGGGCTACAAGGGTTATCCCAAGTCGTGCTGCACGTCGCTGAACGAAGTCATCTGCCACGGCATCCCCGACTCGACAGTGATCGAAGACGGTGACATCGTCAACATCGATGTCACCGCTTACATCGACGGTGTGCACGGTGACACCAACGCGACCTTTCTGGCCGGCGATGTCTCCGAGGAGCACCGCCTGCTCGTCGAGCGGACCCACGAAGCAACAATGCGGGCGATCAAAGCCGTCAAGCCGGGCCGTGCGCTGTCGGTGGTCGGCCGCGTCATCGAGTCGTACGCAAACCGGTTCGGCTACAACGTGGTTCGCGACTTCACCGGCCACGGCATCGGTACCACCTTCCATAACGGGCTGGTCGTGCTGCACTACGACCAGCCCGCCGTCACCACCATCCTCGAGCCGGGCATGACGTTTACCATCGAACCGATGATCAACCTCGGGGCGCTGGACTACGAAATCTGGGACGACGACTGGACGGTGGTCACGACAGACCGCAAGTGGACCGCGCAATTCGAGCACACCTTGCTGGTCACCGACTCCGGCGCGGAAATCCTCACCCTTCCGTGATCACCCGCCCGTGAGCGGCGCGCTGCTGGTCGCAGGCACCACATCCGACGCGGGCAAATCGATGGTGGTTGCCGGGCTTTGCCGGTTGCTGGTGCGCAAAGGAATTCGCGTTGCGCCCTTCAAGGCGCAGAACATGTCGAACAACTCCGCGGTGACCGTCGAGGGCGGCGAGATCGGCCGCGCCCAGGCGATGCAGGCGCGTGCCGCCGGCGTGGCGCCCAGCGTGCGGTTCAACCCTATTCTGCTCAAACCCGGCAGCGACATGACCTCGCAGCTGGTGATCAGGGGACAGGTCGCGGGGGTGGCCACCGCGGCCGAGTACTGGTCAGATCGCAACAGACTATCGGCTGTCGTGCAAGACGAATTAGCGCAATTACGAACCGAATTCGACGTGGTGATCTGCGAGGGCGCGGGTTCTCCGGCTGAAATCAACTTGCGCGCAACGGACTTGGTGAACATGGGTCTGGCCCGCGCCGCGAATCTGCCGGTGGTCATCGTCGGCGACATCGATCGTGGCGGGCTGCTCGCGCACCTGTTCGGGACGGTGGCCGTGCTCGACCCCGACGATCAGGCGCTGATCGCCGGATTCATTGTGAACAAATTCCGCGGCGACGTCTCGCTGCTGGAACCCGGGCTGCGCCAACTCGCCGAACTCAGCGGCCGTCCCACCTACGGGGTGCTGCCCTACACCGACGACCTGTGGCTCGACACCGAGGACGCGGTCCCGGTAATGGCTCACCGCGTACTGGGCACACCGAGACCGCCTCGCGGCGACCAGTGGCTTCGGATCGCGGTGCTGCGGTTGCCCCGGATCTCCAACTCCACCGACGTCGAGGCGCTGGCCTGCGAACCCGGAGTGCTGGTGCGCTGGGTCCGGGAACCCGCCGACTTGGCCGATACCGACGTGATCGTGGTGCCGGGTACCAAATCCACCGTCGCCGATTTGGGCTGGATTCGGGAGCGGGGCCTGGACCAGGCCATTCGCACGCATGCTGCCTCGGGTCGGGCCGTGCTGGGCCTCTGCGGTGGCTTCCAGATGCTGTGCCGGTCGATCGACGACACGGTCGAAAGCCGGTCGGGCCGGGTCGAGGCGATGGGGATGCTGGACGCTGACATCGTGTTCGCGCCCGACAAGGTGCTGCGCCGCAGGCAGGGATCGCTGCACGGCTACGAGATCCACAATGGGCGGGTGGCCCGCTGCTCGGAGGCCACCTGGTTCGAGGTGGACGGATCCCCGGAGGGGTATCAGCGCGGCCAGGTATTCGGGACGCATTGGCACGGCCTGTTCGACAACGACGACTTCCGAAGGCAGTGGTTGACCCTCGCCGCGGCTGCAGCGGGCCGGGACGGATTCGTCGTTGCCGACGACGTCAATGTGGCCGCGCGACGGGATGCTCAGCTCGATCTGATGGCCGATCTGGTGGCTGCCCACCTCGACGTCGATGCCATCGCCGGACTGCTCGACGCCGGGCCGCCGCCGCGTCCGACGATCGTTTCCACGCTGCGCTGACCACAGCGGTTGTCGGTCATCAGTTCGATGTTGCCGGAACATTTCCAATTGCCACACGGCTAACGATCCGCACGAAAATGGCCCGCGCGCGGGGCAATTGACTGTAATTTGCTGTGGTGCCTTCGACGATGATGACTACCGTCGACGGGTTTCCCATCCAGGTCTGCGACACCGGTCCGGAGAAGGGCTCCGTCGTCGTGCTGCTGTGTGCGGCCCAGCGGGCACTCACCGCATACGAGGCATTGTGCGAGCGTCTGCACACGGCGTCGCTGCGCACGATCGTCGTCGGCCCGGACCCACGCCTGACGCCGAAGTCGGTGGTCGGCATTCTCGACGTGCTCGACGTCAGTTGGGGCGTGCTGGTCGGCGATCGCGACGGCGCCGAACTGGCGTGGGAGCTGGCCGCGACGAGGCTGGACCGGTTCACCGGCCTGGTAGCCATCGACCGTGGTCACCCACGGGTAGCCGACCTCGCCGGCGTGGTTCGCGACGAGCACTGCCCACCGGTCGAGATCAACACAACCGCCCTGGTCAGCAACTCCGCCGCGCACTCGGTAGCGGTGGCCAGCCAGCGGTTCGTCTACGGCGATTACCGGGTGGTGGAGTTGCTCGGACGACGCAATGCGCACGAGTCGACGGCGCAGCTGGCCGCCGAGATCGTCCTGCGCACCAGCACCTGGTGACGGAGGCGAGCTTGTCGCGCGACGAACTCGAGCGACAAATCGCCGCCGGTGATATCGACACGGTGATCGTCGCGTTCAGCGATATGCAGGGCCGGCTGATGGGTAAGCGGGTCTCCGCCGCCTTTTTCCTCGACGAGGTCGCCGAGGGTGGCGCCGAATGCTGCAACTATCTGTTCGCCGTCGACGTCGACATGAACACCGTCGCAGGCTATGCAATGTCGGGCTGGAACACCGGCTACGGCGACATGGTCATGAAGCCGGACCTGACGACGTTGCGGCGGATTCCGTGGCTGGCCGGCACAGCGCTGGTTCTGGCCGATTTGGTGTGGCATGACGGCAGCCCCATCGAGCCCGCACCGCGTCGTGTCTTGCGCCGCCAACTGGAGCGCTTAAGTCAGCGTGGGCTGCGTGCATATGTCGCCACCGAACTGGAGTTCATGGTTTTCGACGACACATATCGCCAAGCTTGGTCGAGCGGATATCGCGGGTTGACCCCGGCCAGCGACTACAACATGGACTACGCGGTGATGGCCTCCAGTCGCCTGGAGCCGCTGCTCCGCGACATCCGGCAGAACATGCAGGGGGCGGGTCTGCGCTGGGAGGCCGTCAAAGGGGAGTGCAACAGAGGACAGCAGGAGCTCGGGTTCGGCTACGACGAGGCGCTGATCACGTGCGACAACCACGGCATCTACAAAAACGGCGCCAAAGAAATCGCCGACCAGCATGGCAAGTCGCTGACATTCATGTCCAAATACGATGAGCGCGAAGGCAACAGCTGCCACATCCACATGTCCCTTCAGTCGCTGGAGGGCGCCGCGGTGTTCGCCGACGACGATCAACCGCTCGGCATGTCGCAAATGTTCCGTAGCTTTGTTGCCGGTCAGTTGGCCACGTTGCGGGAGCTGACGCTGTTCTATGCGCCGAATATCAACTCCTACAAGCGGTTTGCCGATCGCAGCTTCGCGCCCACGGTGGTGGCGTGGGGATTGGACAATCGGACCTGCGCGCTGCGCGTCGTCGGCCATGCCGACAGCATGCGGGTGGAATGCCGGGTGCCCGGCGGAGACGTCAACCAGTACCTGGCGGTAGCGGCGCTGATCGCCGGTGGGCTGCACGGTATGGAACACGAATTGCCGTTGCCGGAGCCGTGTGCGGGCAATGCTTATCAGATGAGCGAGCACGGCAAGGACAGCAAGGCCGAGCGGTTGCCCGGTACGCTGGCCGAAGCTGCGACGCTGTTCGATGCATCAGCGGTCGCTCGGCAGGCGTTCGGCGATGCAGTGGTCGACCATTACGTCAACTACGCCCGTGTGGAGGTGGCCGCATTCAACGCGGCAGTCACCGATTGGGAGAGGATTCGCGGGTTTGAGCGGTTCTGACAAGCCTCCGGTCATCGGTCTGACCACCTACCTGAACCGAGCGCAACTG
>Ga0137412_10002109_pt1 | contig 15659 bp, 16 predicted proteins | sample CZODoug2_1_16fun_FD_122160 | JGI IMG/M metagenome (GOLD analysis project Ga0137412, IMG submission 122160) | Vadose zone soil fungal communities from Angelo Coast Range Reserve, California, USA - CZODoug2_1_16fungal (Hybrid Assembly) | ecosystem: Environmental > Terrestrial > Soil > Vadose zone...
TATAAGCCGTAACACCATTGTGCAGGGAATGCCGGCTGATGCGGTGTACCCCTGGTTGCTGACGCCTGTGCTTTTTTCTGCACAGGCGGCCACGGGTGCAACGCGCATCCGGCATTCCCTGCGCCCTCTATCGAGGAGGGCGGGACATCAAGGATCAAACCTCGCGCAAAACAGGCGGCGAGATCGCGAGGCCGTGGCTGCAATCGTGTCGCGGCTCATCCTTCGAGACGCCGCTGACGCGGCCCTTCAGGATGAGGTCGTTACATGCATGCCCGGGATATAACGGCCCCTGCGAAGAGCTGCCGTATCCCAAAATGACAGGTAACGAGTTCCCGTTAACGCTTTCCTAACCATATACCGGGCAAAAATTGCCGGGTGAAGTCGAGCGTGTCGATCGCGGTCAAGCGGGGAGATTTCCGTGGACGCCAGTGCGGTGCCTCAATTTCGAAGCGGCGGCCCAATGGCTGCCGCGCAGTCGCTTGAGGCCCGCGAACGGCAGACGCGGGGGAATGCAGGTACCATGGTCGACGTGACGGCAGGTCAAGGCGTGGGCGCCCCGGGGGGCGGGCTGACGCTCAGCGAAATCGGCGCCATCCTGAAGCGCGGCGATATCGCGCTGGCGCTCGGCATCCTCACCATCCTGGTGGTGCTGATCCTGCCGCTGCCCTCGATGGTGCTCGACCTGTTCCTGGCGATCTCGATCACGCTGTCGATCCTGATCCTGATGACGTCGCTGTTCATCCAGACGCCACTGGAATTCTCGGCGTTTCCGACCATCCTGCTGATTTCCACGATGTTGCGGCTGTCGCTCAACCTCGCCTCGACGCGGCTGATCCTGTCGCGCGGCCATGAGGGCACCGACGCCGCCGGCCACGTCATCGAGGCGTTCGGCAGCTTCGTGATGGGCGGCAATTTCGTCATCGGGATTATCGTCTTCGCGATTCTCGTCGTGGTGAACTTCGTCGTCATCACCAAGGGTTCGGGGCGTATCGCCGAAGTCGCGGCGCGCTTCCATCTGGACGCCATGCCCGGCAAGCAGATGGCGATCGATGCCGACCTGTCCGCAGGACTGATCGACGAGAAGGTCGCCAAGGAACGCCGCAAGGCGCTGGAAGACGAAAGCGGCTTCTTCGGCGCGATGGACGGTGCCTCGAAATTCGTCCGCGGCGACGCGGTGGCGGGCCTGCTCGTCGTGTTCATCAACGTCGTCGGCGGCATCATCATCGGCGTCGCCCAGCAGGGCCTGAGCTTCAGCGAAGCCGCACGCTCCTATACGCTGCTCACCGTCGGCGACGGCCTGGTGACGCAGGTGCCGGCGCTGATCGTCTCCACCGCCGCAGGCCTTCTGGTATCGAAGGCCGGCGTCTCCGGCGCCGCCGACAAGGCGCTGATCAAGCAGTTCTCCGGCTATCCGCAGGCGCTCGGCATGTCGGCCGGCGTCATGTTCGTGCTGGCGCTGCTGCCGGGCATCCCGACCATCCCGTTCCTGGCGCTGGCCGGGGGAGCTGCGGCAATGGCATGGAAGGCGCATAAGCATAAGCGTGCCAAGGTGCATGCGGACGCGAAAGAGGCGGCCGCACCGGCCGCGGCCGCGGCTGCCGCCGCCGCGGCGGAAGAGCCGATCGCCTCCGCGCTCAAGATCGACGATCTCAAGATCGAATTGGGCTACGCGCTGTTGCCGCTGGTGAACGGCCCTGACGGCACCGACCGCCTGACCGAGCAGATCAAGGCGCTGCGCCGATCGTTGGCGATCGAGATGGGCTTCGTGATGCCGTCGGTGCGCATCCTCGACAATGTGCAGCTCGAGGCCAACACCTACATCATCAAGATCAAGGAAGTCGACGCCGGCAGCGGCAAGATCTGGCCGAACCAGTTCATGGTCATGGACCCCGGCGGCGGCCAGGTCGGCGTACCCGGCATTCACACCACCGAGCCGACCTTCGGCCTGCCCGCCACCTGGGTCGATGCCAGCCTGAAGGAAGAGGCGTCGCTGAAGGGCTATACCGTGGTCGATGCCGCGACCGTGCTGTCGACGCATCTCACCGAGCTGCTCAAGAACAACATGTCGGACCTGTTGTCCTATGGCGAGGTGCAGAAGCTCTTGAAGGAAGTGCCGAAGGAGCAGAGCGAGCTCATCAAGGACATCGTGCCGAGCCAGGTCACCATCTCCGGCATCCAGCGCGTGCTGCAATTGCTGTTGGCCGAGCGGATTTCGATCCGCGATCTCTCGACCATCCTCGAAGGCATCGCCGACGCGCTGGCGTTCTCGCGCAACCCGGCCACCGTGGTCGAACATGTGCGCGCCCGGCTGGCGCGGCAGATCTGCGCGCAAAATACCTCCCACAACGGCTATCTGCCGCTGATCGCGCTGTCGGCGAAATGGGAGCAGGCCTTCGCGGAGTCGCTGGTCGGCACCGGCGAGGAAAAGAGCCTCGCGATGCAGCCGTCGCGGCTGTCGGAATTCATGACCGCGGTGCGCGACAGTTTCGAGCGCGCCGCGCGCGAGGGCGAGGCGCCGGTGCTGGTGACGTCGGCGGCGATCCGACCCTTCGTTCGCTCGCTGGTCGAGCGCTTCCGGTCGCAGACCACGGTGCTGTCGCAGGCGGAAATCCATCCGCGCGCCCGGCTCAAAACCGTGGGGAGTGTCTAAGAGCATGATCCGGAAAAGTGTGAAGCGGTTTTCCCTCGCGACAAACGCAACGCATTTGCGCGGAGATCATGCTCAATCAAAAACGTGGAGCGCGATGACCCCGTCGCGCGCCAGGCGCGACGCAGTTCAAGCCAGTGCTTTTTCGCCACAGGCAACCATTTTTTATCATTCGCTGGATTGGGGCCATTCTGCGCCGCCGATTGGGCGAATTTTGTAAATCATTGCAGTAACTTAACTTTTCGAACCCGATCGGGTTCCATAGATCGCGGACTCTCAAGTCTTTTCACGGACTTGTGATCACCCCTTTGGAACGAAACGGCCAATCCCCACGTTTCCAAGCGCAGGGACATTGAACCTGCCGGGCGACGGGACCGACGAATATTCGAAGCGCAGGAAGCTAGGAGCCTTCCATGAACCATTCGATCTACAGCGCCGATCGCTCGACTCACCTGAAGGTGGTGGTCGTGGCATTGGTTGTCGGTATCGTGGTCGCAGGCCTCGGAATTTCGGCCCGGGCGGTTTCGGACGATGGCTATGCGCAGACGGCGCGGGTGATCAAGGCCGACAAGCCGGTCGCGATCACGAGCTCGAACGCATCGATGGTGCGCTAACGGACAAGAGGAATTTGTGAATTCACGTGGCGCTTTACCAGCCCCCCAAGGTCGCCACGTGGATATGTAGAAGACCCAACCCCCAAGTCGACTACAAAGAAAACGCCCGCTCCCCACGGGCGTTTTCATTTTGTGGGGTGTACTCTCGGCTTTTTTCAACGCGCCGGCGGCACCGTCTCGATCAGCTTGCCGGAAAATACCGGTGAGGAGTGCGGGTTGCCGTCGGGCGAGCCGCCGGCCTGCTCGATGGTCACCGCGTAGGTGGCGTTGTTGACGACCTCGGGATCATAGGCGGACAAGATCGGGCGGATCGTGAAATCATCGCTGCCGATAACGCCGAGCGAACGCGGCTTCGGCAACTTGTCCGAGATCAGCCAGAGTTCGAAGCTCTTGCCGGGCTCCGCCACGGCCGCGCCGACCCTGCGCAGCGTGAAATTCTTGGTGGCGCCGTCGACGGTAAGGATAAAGGCCGGCCCGCCGCCCTGCCCCTGCAGCAGCGCGACATATTGCGCCGAGGGCGGCGCCGGCGTGGGCGAAGGCTTGACCTCGACGATCTCCGTGCGCGGCTTCGGCCGCAGGCTGGGCGGCAACCAGTCCGGCTGAAAGATCTGGATGCCGATCATCGCGACCAGCACGGCCGCGACCGCCGTCATCGCCGACGCGACGCCGCGCCAGCGCTGGGCGCGAACCGCCAGACGGATAACGTTCGAAGGGTCGATGACGACGGGAGCCGGCGGCTCGCTCTCCTGGATCGGCGGCGGCGGTGCCGCCGGTGGCGGCTCGGGCAATACGATCTCGGCTTGCGGTTCGGTCAGCCCGATCGCGCCGCGAATCCGCTCCCAGACTTCCGCGGGCGGCTCGACCGAACCCACCATCTGGTTCAGCACGCCGAGCCTGTATTCCCAGGCCCGCACCATGGTGGTGAAGTCCCGATCGGCGGACATCATGGTCTCGACCTGATCGCGCTCGTCGGCGTTCAGGGTGCCGAGCGCATATTCAGCCGCGAGCGCGATATGGTCTTCGCTGTACTCCATCGTCTAAAGCCCAAGGCACTCCCGGATGTCCATCATGCTGCGACGAAGCCACGTCTTTACCGTGTTCACCGGCGCCTCGAACTTCGCCGCCAGCTGCTCCCTACTCCAGCCGTTGTAGTAGGCAAGCAGCACAAGTTTCTGGCGATCGGGCTCGAGGCGGCCGACGCATTCCAAAAGGCGCTTCAGTTCTTCCGTCATTTCCCGGCGTGCCAGCGGATCCGGGCTGTCGGCGGCGACTTCCATCGCCGACGGCTCTTCCTCGATCGAGAGTTCGGTCCGCTTGCGCACGAGGTCGATGGCCCGGTTACGGGCGATCGACGCCATCCACGTGATCGGCGACGACAAACCGGGATTGAATTGTCCCGCGCTATTCCAAATCTTGACGTACGTCTCCTGAATGATCTCCTCAGCGAGGTCCTGCCTGCGCAAGATACGGAGTACGACGCCATAGAGTTTCGCCCGCGTCGCGGCGTAGAGGCGCTCGAAAGCATCCTCGTCCCCCTTTGCAACGGCGGCGATCAGCCAGACCAGCTCAGCTGGCGTCAGCATTCGGCGTCCCCCAAAGTCGCGATGCCCGATCGCCTGCGAGCGCCGGCAGCGGTCCTTTCTCTCGTAGCATAGCCTGCGTCAAACCGGTCCACCAAGTCGTCCACACGCCGCGTCTATCGCATTCGCGGAAATCGACAAGCGAATGTCAAACTCCCGCCTGTCCGGCCTGTGCATATCCATAGGAAGAAACCCCGGACCCTTGCGGCCCGGGCGGCCAAGAAAAAGCCCAGACCTCGCGGCCCGGGCTGTTTGTCGTTAAGCGGATTGTGACGTGATGCCCTCAGGCAATAACGCCGAGGCGAGCGCGCATCAATCCGATGCTGTCGAGGTCGGCCTGTTCGCGCGCGCTTTCTTCGGCGCGCTCACGGGCCTGGTCGCGTTCGTCGAGCAGCTCGACCTTCTTGAGCTCCTCGAACGCCTCGGCCAACAGGCTCTTGGCATCCTCGAGCTGAATGCGCAGTTCGTCGGCGGAGCGCGTCAGGTTTTCCCGACGCTGGATCGCCGCCTTGGCGTAGGTGGGATAGGCGAAGTGCGAGGGATCATTGATCCCGGCGCGCTCCTGTTCGGTCTGGATTTCGCGCTCGAGATCGACCGACATGCGCTGGAAATCGGCGATCATGCCTTCAATCTGCGCGACCCTTCGGCGCTTCTCGTCGACCTGAAACTTCTTCAGGCGGATCAGCGTTTCGCGTGACTTCATCGACTCATACTCCCCAGAAGTCCCAATCTGAACGCGGGACGGGGCCGGCTTCCTTTTGGAGCGAAGCCGGCATTGACAAGTGTCTGGCGGGGATCATGGCCGGACAAAGTTAGCTTTCCGTTTCCAGATGTCCGAGGATTTGTTCCAACTGACGGTATCCGTCTGCCAGATTTGCCACCTCGTCCTTGGCCTGACGCAGAAAGGCCTCCAGCGGGTCGTGGAGGCGGATCGCCTCGTCGACCTCGGGGCTTGATCCCGACCGGTAGGCGCCGAGCCGAATCAGCTCCTCCATGTCGGCATAGGTGGCCATCACCCTGCGCCCTCGCTGGATGGTCGGCAGATAGACCGGATCGGCCGATTTCGGCATGGTTCGGGAGACCGACTTGAGCACGTTAATCGCCGGGTATCGGCCGCGCTCGGCGATCGACCGCTCCATCACGATATGGCCGTCCAGGATGCCGCGGACCGCGTCTGCGATGGGCTCGTTGTGGTCGTCGCCGTCCACCAGCACGGTAAAGATGCCGGTGATGCTCCCCTCGCCGATGCCGGGACCGGCACGCTCCAACAGCTTGGGCAGTTCGGTGAACACAGTCGGCGTATAGCCCTTCGCGGTCGGCGGCTCGCCGGCCGAGAGGCCGATCTCGCGCTGCGCCATCGCAAAGCGCGTCACCGAATCCATCAGGCAGAGCACGTCTTTATCCTCGTCGCGGAAATATTCCGCGATCGCCAAGGTCAGATAGGCCGCCTGCCGCCGCATCAGCGCCGGCTCGTCCGAGGTCGCGACCACGACGACCGACCGCGCCAGCCCCTCGTCTCCGAGGTCGTCCTGCAGGAATTCCTGCACCTCACGACCGCGTTCGCCGACCAGCCCGATCACCGAAATATCGGCATCGACATTGCGCGCCAGCATCGACAGCAGTACCGACTTACCGACGCCGGAACCGGCGAAGATGCCGAGCCGCTGGCCGCGACAGCAGGTCAGGAACGTATTGAGCGCGCGGACGCCGAGATCGAGTGGCTGGCCGACCCGCTTGCGCGAATGCGCCGGTGGCGGCTGATTGCGGAACGGCATCGGCGACGCCCCTTGCGGCAGCGGCCCCTTGCCATCGATCGGTTCCCCCATCGCGTTGAGGACCCGGCCGAGCCAGGCGGACGACGGCCGCACTTGGCTTGCGGCGTTGGCGATCACCGCGCGGCAGCCGCGCCGCACCCCCTCCAGCCCCGCAAACGGCATCACCACGGCATTGCTGCCGGAGAAGCCGATCACTTCGCAGGGAATGAAGCGGTTGCCGCCGGTATCGACCACGATCCGGGCGCCGACCGACATGGCGTGGATCGGCCCGGCGATCTCGACCATCAGGCCCCGGACACCCACCACCCGGCCATAAATATTGACGCCATCGATGTCACTGATCTGCTCGGCGAGGGCCTTCATTGCGAAAACCTTAAGTTTTGAACAGTTTCGGCCCGTTGCTTAACTTCGTGTTTACCCGCGTCGTTAATCATTGCGTCACTGTCTTTGATGACTGAGCACGCTCGGCTGTTTACAAACGCAAACGTGTCACGAGAGTCGGTTAGGCCCGTCTCTTAGAGCGGAACTTGAACGCGATCAGGTACAAAAAACTGGGTTGACGCAATATCTTAGGGCGATTCGACAAAAATTGCACTTAAAGAGCTTGCGAACATAAATCAGATTTTGTTAACCATGTATCGTCAGGATCCGAATCAGTTGTTCAAAGGCGTTTTGAGTGCCGCAGATGCGGCCCGACCTGACGCCCGGAGCGGCGACTATGGGGAACTGGCATGCGCGTTTTGCTGATTGAAGATGATAGCGCAGTCGCGCAGTCGATCGAATTGATGCTCAAGTCCGAGAGCTTCAACGTCTATACGACGGACCTTGGCGAAGAAGGTGTCGATCTCGGCAAGCTTTACGATTACGACATTATCCTGCTCGACCTCAACCTGCCTGACATGTCCGGTTATGACGTGCTCAAGCAGCTCCGGGTCTCCAAGATCAAGACCCCGATCCTGATCCTGTCCGGCCTCGCCGGCATCGAGGACAAGGTCAAGGGTCTCGGCGTCGGCGCCGACGACTACATGACGAAACCCTTCCACAAGGACGAACTGGTCGCCCGCATCCATGCGATCGTCCGCCGTTCGAAGGGCCACGCCCAGTCGGTGATCCAGACCGGCGACCTCGTGGTCAATCTCGACACCAAGACGGTCGAGGTCGGCGGCCAGCGCGTGCACCTGACCGGCAAGGAATACCAGATGCTGGAACTGCTCTCGCTTCGCAAGGGCACCACGCTGACCAAGGAAATGTTCCTCAACCATCTCTATGGCGGCATGGACGAGCCGGAACTGAAGATCATCGACGTCTTCATCTGCAAGCTCCGCAAGAAGCTCGCCAACGCTTCCGAAGGCCGCAACTTCATCGAAACCGTCTGGGGCCGCGGCTATGTGCTGCGCGAGCCGCACGATCTCGAAGAGCGCATCCCCGCCTGATCTTTCCTAAGGTTCTACCGCGAGCCGGAAGGCTTGCTCCTCCCAGACTGGACCCCGCCGCAAATGGCGGGGTTTTTGTTTTTGGGAACTAGAGCCTTTTCCGTTCCGATTAAATCGGAACGGGGCTCTAGCTTCTTGTTTTGACGCGTTTTCTTTACGCGAACCGGGGTCCACTTCGCTGGAAAACGCTCTAACCCGCCGACAAGGGCCTACGCCACCGGCGTCGCCGCCAGCGCCGCGATGATGTCGCTGCCTTTCGGCACGCCCAATCCGGTGCAGGCGTTCCAGTTCGGGCCGGCGTCGTAGCCACGGCCGTTGAACTTGTTGTTGCCCTCGACGATCGGGCGGAACAGCGCCCGGTTGGCGTAGAGCGCGGCATTGGCGAAACCGAGCGGCGCGCCGCGCTGGGCGTTAGCCATCGCGATCAACGCCGCCCATAGAGGCGTCGCGGCGCTGGTGCCGTCCTTTACCGTCTCATTGCCATTGACGACGATGCGATAGCCGGGATTGGCCGCCGCGGCGCAGGCCACGTCGGGAACGCCGCGCCTCACCGCGCCGTCATTGAGCGAGGCCGGCAGCGCCAGACCGGTCTGATAGTCGGGGACCGGAAAGACGTCGCTGATGCCGCCTCCGGTCCCGCTCAAGCCCTGATGCCAGACCGTTTCCGTGGCGATGCTGGCATTGTCGGCGGCAAGCGTCGGCTGCGTGCCGCCGCAGGCCAGCGCATAGGGGCTGGAAGCCGGAAACCAGACATGGACCTTGCCGTCGGACAATCCGCTGGTCGCCAGTTCATCGCCGGCGGCGAACAGGACGCTGACATGCAGTCGCTTCGCATCGGCGAGAACCGCCTGCATGGCGTCCCGCTCGTCGGGGGTCCAGAATTTTTCGGCGCTGCCCCAACTGACGGAGACGACCTGCGGCCGGTTGACCTTGTCGAACACCGCCTGCCTGATCGTGTCGGTGAGGCTGTCGATCGAGTTGCCGGCAAAATAGACCGCGATCCGCGCCTTGGGCAGCAACGAGGCAAGCACCTGAAGATCGAGCGCGATCTCCTGGTCCGCCATCGAAGTACCGCCACCGAACGAATTGCCGTCGGTGGGGACATCGACAATGGCTGGAGGGTCGCGCTTCATCGCACCCAGCGCCTGTACGAGATCGGAATCGAGATAGCCGCCGCCGAGTGCGACGATGCCGACGCAGACCGACGAGACGTCGCGATCGAGCGGGATGCCGTAAAGCGCGGCGATATCGGTCGGCCACAATCCCGGCCCCGCCGCACCGGCAAACGACTGCAGACGATCGACCGGCACCGAAAGCGGTCGCTGGTCGAAGCCGAGGACGGCGCGCGTGAAGGGCGCGATCTCCGCAGGCACCAGCAATTGTCCGACCCGGGCGCGAAACCTGTGCTGCCCGTCATCATAGGTGCGAAGCGTGACCCCGAAGATCTCGCTCATCTGCCGGGCCGTGCCTTGAAGCGTGACGGTGCGGTCGACGACATCGACGCGGCCGATGGTGAGGCCGTGATCTATCGCCATGTCCGTGATCCGTTTGACCGCGCGGGTGTGGGTGCGGCGGCGTTCGCCTGCAAGCGTCTCCCACGTCATCGGCCGCGACAGCCGTGCGAGATCGCCGGCGCTGCCCGGCTGATATTGATCCGGCGTGCGCCGCTTGACGTGAACGACGATGGTGATCCGCTCTTGCGGATCGACATCGCCGAGATCGGTCGCGCCTTCCGGCGCGGCACGATAGCTGCCCGCAAGCGCGATCTTAGGTCCGGTCATGGCATCGCCGCGCTCTCATTTCCCTGCGCAACCCGAGGGCACGATCGGATCCTGCGTATCGATGTACACGCAAAATGGAACGGACCAGACGAAATCCGCCGAGGTCGCGATCTGGTTGAGACCCGGCATACCCTCGAAGATCGGCGGCTGGGCGGAATAAACAAACCAAAAACGAAAGCGGTAGCTATCGATCGCCTCATCGTAGCGCTCCTCTTGTGGCTTCTGTTGTGGTCTATCTTGCGGGTTACGGTTGAAATCCGTCGGTCATCCAATCCGAATAAGTATCGAGCCAATCCTGCGGCCATCGGTTTCCGGACGGCATGAAGCCCGCCGAAAGCGCTGCGAAGACGCGCCGTGCGTTGCCGTGATCGTCGAAGCCGCTGCCGGCCACGGCGTTACACATCCGCTGCGCGTCACCGAGATGAACGCCCTTTGGGGTCATGCAGTTGATGTCGATCTGCCGGAACAACGGCAGGATGTCGTCGGCGTAGCCTGTCGTCATGGATCGCAGCTCCTCTCGCATTATACCCAAGGTTGCGTTGCTGAGGTAAGACTATTCCGCGATTTTTTTTGCAGCAGCCGCGACCGGCGTTGCCGCCGAAGCTCAACATTCTTCTCGCATTCGATTGAACCGGCCGCGGCCGTGCGCAGACCAAGGGATCGTGGCATGCTGTGGCTTGGCACGAATCAGAACGCGGGCTGCGCGGTGGAAGCTGGGTTGCCGATCGCGTTCACCAGGGGACGGCGCGCCGAATGATTCTGCAATCTCTCGCCGGTTTGCCGGCCTTTCTGGTTTATTTTTGCACCGCGCTGGTCGCGGTGGTCGCGTATCTGTTCGTCTACACCCGCATCACGCCGCACAACGAATTCCAGCTGATCCGCGACAACGACCCGGCGGCGGCGATCGCGCTGGGTTTGAGCCTGCTCGGCTTCACCCTCCCCGTCGTCAGCGCGATCGCGCATTCCGCCAATGTCGTGGATTGCCTGATCTGGAGCGCGATCGCGCTGCTGGTCCAGATTGTGGTGTTCTATATCGTGAAGATCCCGGTGCCCAACCTGTCGCAGCGGATCGCGGCGGGTGAACTCGCGCCCGCGATCTGGCTTGGACTATCGTCGCTGGCGGCCGGCGCGCTCAACGCCGCCTCGATGATCTATTGACCATGCCGGATCAACGCCCCACCGAATTCGGCAAGCGCAGGCCGCTCGCTCGGCCGCCATCGACGCCGCCGGTGAAGCGCTCCGGTCATGTCGCGCTGCTGCTGATGGGCAGCTTGGCGGTCGGCGGCGGCGCCTATGCGCTGATGCCGCGCGGAAGCTGTGAGCCCGCCTCGCCGGGGATGGCAGCGCCCACTCTGCCGCAAACCGGCACGGCGTGCGCGACGCGCGGTTCGTCCGGCGGCGGCGGTTCGTCGCGCTACGGCTTCTTCGGCGACTCGTCATCCCGCACGTCATCCACAGCAACGTCCGAGCAGAACTCCGGCGGCGTCACCCGCGGCGGGTTCGGTTCGTTGGCGCGCGCGTTCGGCTTTTCCGGCCGCGGGTGAGAGGCTTTTCCGCACGATGCCGTGAAATCACCTCGTTTCGCTTGCCTGATCGATCTCCTGCAAGCGAGGATCACCGACGTTACAACCGTTCTGAGGGGGCTGGATCATGAAACGCTCACGCCGCGTCGTCCTGACCATGATGGGGACCGCCGCCGTCGGCGCCGTGTCGATGGGCTTTGTCGGCAAGCGGGATTGCGGACCCGGATTGACCGCCGTGCCCGGCCCGGACGGCAAGCCGTTCTGCCGCGCGGTCCATGGCGGCTTCGGCGGCACGCTGCATCATTTTCACGGACATGCTCACGGCGGCCATGCGCATGGCGGCGGCTGACGGCATGGTCGGCAAGAGCGGATTTTCCGCCAATATCCTGCGCAACAAGATCTTGCGCAAATAATTTGCCATGCAACGCATCGTCTGCCCCGAGCGCGACGACTGGCGAGACACCGCCGAAGCCTGCGGTTTCGATTTTCATACCATCGACGGCGAACGCTATTGGGACGAGCGCGGCTATTACGCCTTCACGCTGGAAGAGATCGAGCGCGAGATCGAGGGGCCGACCGGCGAAATCGACGCGATGTGCCTCGAACTGGTCAGCCACGCCGTCGACGACGAGGAATATCTCGAACGGTTGAAGATACCGCAGGCCTATTGGCCGCTGATCTCGGAAAGCTGGCATCGCGACGAGGCCAGCCTTTACGGCCGGCTCGACCTGAATTTCGACGGCAGCGGTCCGGCAAAACTGCTCGAATACAACGCCGACACGCCGACCTCGATCTTCGAGGCGGCGGTGTTTCAATGGACTTGGCTCGAACAGGCGATCGAGCGGCAGATCATTCCGAACGCCGCCGATCAGTTCAATTCCGTCCATGAACGATTGATCGAGGGCTGGAAGAAAGTCGGCCAAGGCCGCCATCTGCATCTGACGGGAACGACCGAGAATGCCGAGGACGCCGGCACGCTGGCCTATCTCGAGGACACCGCGGCCCAGGCGGGCCTTGCGACCACGATGATCGACATCGAGGAGATCGGCTGGCGCGACGAAGGCGGCTTCGTCGATCTCGACAATCGCGACATCGAACTCGTCTTCAAGCTCTATCCGTGGGAGTGGATGTTTCGCGACACGTTCGGCGAAAAGCTAGTGGGCGCGCCGACGCGCTGGATCGAGCCGCCGTGGAAAGCCGTGCTCTCCAACAAGGGCATTCTTCCCTTGCTGTGGGAGATGTTTCCGGGCCATCCGAACCTGCTGCCGGCGTTTTTCGAGGACGACCCGCGAGCCGCCGAGCTTGGCACGTCTTTCGTGCGCAAGCCGCTCTATTCGCGCGAGGGCGCCAATGTCGCGCTGATCAGCGACGGCGTCGCCTTCGCGGCGCAGGAAGGCCCCTATGGCGCGGAGGGATTCATCCGCCAGGCGTTCGCGACGTTACGGCCTTTTTCCAACCAATACCCCGTGCTCGGAAGCTGGCTGGTCGATCACACGCCCTGCGGCCTGTCGGTGCGCGAGGATGAAAACCCGATCACCGGCAACACCTCACGCTTCCTGCCGCACGCGATTCTTTAGAGTGTGCTCAGCGGGCAGCGACTACCCTCAGGCCGTGCGGCAACGCACCGGCGGCGGCCGCACGCACCGCGCGGGCCGGGTTCAGCTGGTAGAGCCCACGCCTGTCGGGATAGGGCTTGAAGGCGTCGGATATGCCGACCACGGTTTCGGCCGCGCCCAGCATCAGCGTGCCATCGGGTTCGAGCATCCTGGAGACCCGCTCGAACGTCCGCACCTTGGTTTCCTGGTCGAAATAGATCAGGACGTTGCGGCAGAAGATGATGTCGAATTTGCCGAGACAGGAGAAGTCGTGCAGCAGATTGAGCTGCCTGTGCTGCACCATGGCGCGGATATCGGCGTTGAGCTGCCACAGTTCGCCGGTCTGCTTGAAATATTTCACCAGCATCTGGATCGGCAATCCGCGCTGCACTTCGAACTGGCTGTAGATTCCGGCCCTGGACTTGTCGAGCACTTCCACCGACAGGTCGGTGGCGACGATCTCGATCCGCCAGCCCGACAGCACGGGCCCGAACTCCTTCAGGCACATCGCGATCGAATACGGCTCCTGCCCGGTGGAGGACGCCGCCGACCAGATGCGCAGGCTGCGGCGGTTGGCACGCGCCGGAACGAGCTGCGGCAGAATGGTCTCGCGCAGATGATCGAACGGAATCTTGTCGCGGAAGAAGAACGTCTCATTGGTGGTCATCGCCTCGACCACGTCCGACGTCAGCGCCTCGGCGCCGCTCTTCATCTTGAGAACGAGTTCGGGAAGGCCTGCAAGGCCTGCTCTGCGGGCAAGCGGGATCAGCCGGCTTTCAACCAGATATTGCTTGTCGGCGGAGAGATCGAGACCGGAGCGTTCTTTCAGGAGCTTACGCAAAAACTCATAGTCCTGTAGCGTCACGAACGATCTCCCGCAAACAGCCGGACTAGTTTCGGCGCGATCTGGTTGAGCGGCAGAATCGCCGAGCAGATGCCCGCATTGGCGGCCGAGCCCGGCATGCCCCATACGACGCTGGTGGCTTCGTCCTGCGCGATGACGCTGCCGCCCGCGGCGACGATATCCTTGCCGCCGCGCATCCCGTCCGAGCCCATGCCGGTCAGGAGCAGCGCGAGCGTGCCGCCTTGCCAGACATCGATCGCCGAGGTGAACAAGGGATCGACGGCGGGCTTGCAGAAATTCACTGGCGGACCATTGTCGAGCGCGATGACCGCGTCCGCGCCGTGACGCGCGACGCGCATATGGCGTCCGCCCGGTGCGAGATAGATCCGGCCTGGCTTGACGACCTCGCCGTCAACGGCTTCTTGCGCCGGCCTGCGGCTCGATCGCGCCAGATGCTCGGCCAGGATGGTCGTGAAGGTCGGCGGCATATGCTGGGTGATCAGGACCGGGAAACGATCGATCACCGGGCCCAGTTCGGTGACCAGCGCCATCAGCGCCTGCGGACCGCCCGTCGACGAACCGATCACCAGCGCGCGCGGCGTCTGGTTGCTGAAGGCGCGGCGGACCAACGGCGGATGCGCGACCGGCGCGGGCCGCGGATGATGATCGCGCGCCTTGTCGGGAGCGGACGCCGGCGCGTGAGCCGGCGAGATGTGTCCGGACCGCCGCAGCTTGGCGCCGAGCGAACGGATCTTCTGGATCAGATCGTGATGAAAGATGTCGGCGGCGGCGGGCTCGCGGGTGGTCTCGGGTTTCGGAATATAGTCCGCCGCCCCGAGCGAGAGCGCCTTGAAGCTGATCTCCGCGTTGCGGCGGGTCAAAGTCGAGGCCATGATGATGATGAGGTCGCGCTTCTTGGCCAGAAGCTGAGGCAGCGCCGAAATGCCGTCGAGCTCCGGCATTTCGATATCGAGCACGGCGACATCGGGCTTGATGCGATCGAGCTGGTTGACCGCCTCAAGCCCGGTGCGCAGCGATGCCGCGACCACCATGTCCGGTTCGGATGCGACCCAGCGCGAGATCAAGCCTCTGATCACCGCGGAATCGTCGACCACCATCACCCGCAACGGCTCTTGCCGCGTCGAACTCAGGGTAGAGGCACTTGCCAGCGCGACAGTCATTGTTCACCCAATGGGCTCAAGCAGCCCGGTAGAAACCGAGACGCCGGGGCCTTGCGGCCACCGGAATCGAAACGGACGGATCAGAGAAGGCCAATTTCCTGGAACTTGGCCGTTACGATGTCTTTGTCGAACGGTTTCATGATGTATTCGTTGGCGCCGGCGTGGAGTGCGCGCGCGATGTGGGCGACATCGTTCTCGGTGGTGCAGAACACCACCTTGGGCGCATCGCCGCCGGGCATGCGGCGCAGATTGCCGAGGAACTCGTAGCCGTCCATCACCGGCATGTTCCAATCGAGCAGGATCGCCTCGGGCAAGGCGCGCTTGCACGCCTCCAGCGCCTTCTCGCCGTCCTCGGCTTCGATGATCTGGAAATCCAGGCCTTCCAGAATCCGTCGCGCGACCTTTCGGATGACACTCGAGTCATCGACCACCAGACACGTTCTCATTTCAGCCTCCAACACCAGTTCTAGCACGGAACATTTTCGTTCCTCTTCCTTGTCGCGGTTATCGCGCTACGCCGCCTTCAATTCATGCGCCATTTCGAGCACGCGATCGACATCGAGGACGACCATGAGCTGTCCGTCGAGTCGGTGGACGCCGCCGGCAAGCTTGGCCATGCGGGGATCGAGGTTGACGGGGTTTTCCTCGCGGCCGTCATCGGACAGCCGCAGGACCTCGCCGATCTG
>Ga0137412_10002110_pt1 | contig 15658 bp, 11 predicted proteins | sample CZODoug2_1_16fun_FD_122160 | JGI IMG/M metagenome (GOLD analysis project Ga0137412, IMG submission 122160) | Vadose zone soil fungal communities from Angelo Coast Range Reserve, California, USA - CZODoug2_1_16fungal (Hybrid Assembly) | ecosystem: Environmental > Terrestrial > Soil > Vadose zone...
TCCATGACTCCGCGGCTGCGCACGGTCACTTCCGGATTGCGCATCAATTTCAGCGAAGGCGTTTCCCAATCCTGGAAACGCAGGAAATTGAACCGGCGAACTTTGTACGGGCAGTTGTTCGAGCAATACCGCGTGCCGATGCAGCGGTTGTACACCATGTCGTTCAAGCCTTCCGCGCTATGCACGGTAGCGCCGACCGGGCATACCTGTTCGCACGGAGCGTTCTCGCATTGCTGGCACGGAACGGGCTGAAAATACGCCGGCGGATTGTAAAGCGCCGGAATTTCCACCGCTTCGTTCTTGGCATCATCGGTTTGGGTCGACAAACCGGTTTCAAAATAACGGTCGATGCGAATCCAATGCATTTCGCGCCCGCGCATCACCTGATCTTTGCCGACGACGGGAATATTATTTTCCGACTGGCACGCCACGACGCAAGCGCTGCAGCCGTTGCACTTGGTCAAATCAATGGCCATCGCCCACTTGTAGTGTTTGTAGTAGCCGAGCTGCCCAAAATCCTGGTAGAGCGTCAAACCATCGACCGGCGTTTCGTCTTTTTCGTGCGCAAAATTCGGATTTTTCTTGTATTCCTCGAGCGAAGCCGAACTAACGATTTTGCGGCCTTCCACGTTGTGATGATATTGCGTGCAAGCGATCGGATACTCGTCGTCGGTAACGGTGAGCTTGCCGCCGGCCGCAGTCCAGAGCGCATCGGAGGCGCGCACGGAATACGCGTTAAAACCTTTATTCGAACCGGTTTCGCCGGCCTTCATGCGCCCGTAGCCGAGCGGGAGAACGATGACGTCGTCCGCCTGCCCGGGAACGATCCACGCCGCGGCAGTGACTTTGCCTCCGGCAAGTTCGATGTTTACAACCGTGGCGCGCACCTGCCCGTGTTCGCCGCCTCGGGATGCGATAGTGCGGCCAATATTGAGGCGTTTCGCCGTCGCCGGGCTCACCAGCGCAGCGTTGTCCCAAGTGGTCTTAGTTGTTGGCTTGGCAAGTTCCTGCAGCCACCCATTATTCGCAAAGCGGCCGTCGTAAATCGTCGGATCGGGCCGGAAGATAAATTCCAATTCTCCAGGCTTAGGCGAGGTCGCGGGCGCCATACTCGCAGGACTGAACCTCGACGCGACGGCAACCGGAGCAAACGCCGTGCTCGCGATCAAGCCATCGTTCAGCGTTTTGCGCCAATTCTTTTCAGTGTCGCCGCCGCCCAAAATTGATTTCACCTGTTCACGGACGGCATCGTAAGAAGTCACGCCGGGCTTGTCCGTGAACGCCGCAAGCAGTTCGAACGCGGAATGCGCTTGATAGAGGGGCGCAATCAGTGGCTGAATGACGCTGTACGTGCCGTCGTAGGCGCGCGCGTCGCCCCATGATTCGAGGAAATGCGTTTCCGGAATGTGCCAACGCGAAAATTCGCTCGTTTCGTTGTAGTGCGAGCTGAGATGAACGACGGTGTGGACTTTCTTCAGCTTCTGTTCGAAATCGGAAAAAGCCCAGTCGCGCGGCGCATCGTAAACCGGATTGCCGCCCAAAATCAGCAGCAAATCCACTTTGCCTTTGTGAATGTCCGAAGCGAGTTCATGCAACGACTCCGAGTGATTGACCGGATTCGCTTCGACAGGCTCTGTGTAATAAACCGTCGCGCCCGCGTTTCCAAGGGCCGCGTTCATCGCATGCGCGAGTGCGTGAACTTCCGCGGATTGCTGTTCACCGGCGAGCACGAGCGACGTACCGCGATTCTTTTGCAAATCCTTCGCAACCGCTTCGGCAAATCTCTCTGCCAAGATTGAAAGGCCGGACTTCTGCGAGCTCGATTGAGTTCTGACGGTTACGTCTTCCAGCTTTGCAGCAACCGCTCTCGCAAAAACTTCAATCTCCGAAGCCTTCAACGGCAATCGATGATCCGCCGCAGAACCTGTAACGCTCGGCGTCGGTTCAACCGCATACAACCGGTTCATTTCATCGCCGGGGCCATTCAAATGCCGCCGGCGATAAAAATCCTTTTGATAACGAGTGTGGCCTGGGCCGCTCGCAAGGAAATCGCCATCGAGTGAAAGAATGACGTTCGCCTTGTCGATGCGATAGACAGTATTGAGATACCGGCCAAATGCCAGCTTCGCGCCTTCGCGCGGCCCATCGGAAACGGCCGGCTCCCATTGATGCCACTTCGCCTGCGGAAACAGTTTCAAGACATACTGGATCTGCGCGGCGAGAACCGGGGAGGTAATCGTGCCGGTCAAAATGCGCATTCCCGCGCCACTCACGGCTTTTTGCGACGTCGCAAGGCCCTGCGCTTCTTCCTGGAACATCGCCCAGGTACGAATGTCGCCCGCGTAGGTCGGCGTTTTCGCGCGGTCTGGATCGTACAAATCGAGAATCGAAGCCTGCGCAAAGGCATCCGACGCGCCGAGGCTCGATGGGTGATCGGGATTGCCTTCAATTTTCGTGGGGCGCCCTTCGTGGCTTTCAACAAGAATGCCCACTGCGTCGGCGCCGAAGGGCATCACCGTCGCGTACTGTTGCGGCTTGCCAAGGATCAATCCGTCCGGCTGCTTTACATAGGGAACGATGTGTTGTTCGGGAGTCCGTCCGCATCCGGCCATTCCGGCCAGCGCCATCGAAGCTCCCATCAATTTCAGGAAGTCGCGGCGATCAACTGACTCATCCCATTCGGAGGCAGCGCGGGGGAATTCACGGTGCAGAAGGTCCACAAAGTGCGGATCGCCAGCAAGTTCTTCAATTGAACGCCAGTATTGCTTGCCCGAGCCGCTTTTCGCTTTGGCATCGGCCGCCGTTAAATCAAGCGGATATTCGCGCAACGCGCTCTCTTCCGCGGTCGGCGGGTGATTATCTTGATCGAATTTGTGTTCGTGATCGCTCATGCCGTCCGTCATCGATGACACGTTGAGCAACTGGTCAGCTCAACCGTCGTCCGAATTTTTCGTTCCTGCGCGAACTTCGCGCCGAGTTCCGCCTGATTCTCGGGCGCTTTCCAATCCATGTTGTAAACCTGATCGAGCGGCCGCAGCGCCATTTCCGGATTGCGGTGACAATCGAGGCACCACTGCATCAGCAGCGTGTTCGCCTGGAAAACTAATGGCATCTGATTGACCGCGCCGTGGCACGTCGAGCAGCCGACGCCCTTGCTGATATGAATGCTGTGATTGAAATACGCAAAGTCACCGAGGCGGTGGACCTTCACCCATTGAATCGATTCGTCCGTTCGATAACTCTCGCGCACGGGCTCCAGATAGCCGACGTTATTGAACAAAACCGAGTGGCAATTCATGCAAGTTTTGGTGGGAGGGATACCGGCTGTGGCGGAATTTTCGACCGAAGTGTGACAATAGCGGCAGTCAATGCCATCGTCGCCCGCGTGATGCTTGTGACTGAACTGCACCGGCTGCTCGCGGGAAATATTTTGCCGCGTAAAATATGGCGCGCGCGCGAGCGCCAGGATCCCCGTAAGAGCCAATCCCGCCAGAAAAATCGCGGAAAACAGGCTGAAACGGGCGATAAAATTCGTGCTGCGGTGAAAAATCTGGGCCATATTCGCGTTGCGCTGTGGCAGGTGCCTCCGTTTCGAGGGGCGGCAACCGGGAGACTCCACCATCAATCACTGGGAGCGCAGGCCCGCAGCGTGATTGACGCGATAGTGTCTATCAAAACTTTTGGAAATGCAACACTTCGGCGAAAACTTTATTTGTCGAGTTTTTTCGCGCAACGAAGCAAAGCAGACGGAAATTTCGAACGGTTCAAAATGAATTTCGCGCGACACGATTCCCAAAATGGTGTTTATGCAGGGCTAAAGCCGAACTTATGCAAATTTTCTCTTCTCTTCGTTTCCACTTATTCGCCGCCGTGCTATCTTAGATAAATCCTTCGCCGCCTTTTTGCGGCGAAGCCTACCTTACCGACGCAGTATTCGGCCACCCGGCGGCCGAGCCCGCTGGGGCGTGGTCCAACTGGTAGGACACCTCACTGTTAATGAGGACGGTGAAGGTTCGAATCCTTCCGCCCCAGCCAAATTTTCAACCAATCCAACGCGATATTCCAAGGCGCGCGTCTCAAACGCATGCGCGCTGATCGCAATCGAAACCGCGGCAGCACATTATTGGTCGGGCAGCGCCACAACATTGATGCCGGCGCCATCCGGGATCAACCGCTCCAATGCCGCCGCGTCCAGTGGAAGAGTCTTGCGGTTTCTCGCATCTTCAATCTTGTACCGAAACTCTTTCAGTACCTCGATCACCGCGGCAAAACTGTTCTGCTCCTCGGCGTGAACATACGGCGACATTTCCATCACGATAACCGGCCGGTGCTCGCGCAGTACACTCCGGCCGCCCTGCAAAACCGGCAGTTCGTGTCCATCCACATCCATCTTTATGAGGTTTATTCGGCTGACTTTCTCCCGCGCCACAAATCCGTCGAGCGTATCCACCACCGCGCCTTCGGTGGAAACAAATCGCCCGCGGTGCTTAGGATGAACGGAATCCACCTTTTCCAGCGGCCAACTTGCGTAGACACCGTTGGGCGGTTTTTCTGCACCCGAGCCCAACATCACCTGCGAAGCCTTCGTGCGCCTCTCCAGCTCCGGATTCAACGCCAGATTTCGCAAAAGTTTCTGAAACGCGAAGTCCGCCGGCTCGAACGCATAAACTTTTCCCGCCGCGCCGACGTTCTTTGCCAGGCCGAGCGTGTGCGCTCCAATATTCGCGCCAATATCCAGCACCACATCGCCCGCTTTAACCAGCTCTCGCAGCGTTGCGACTGTCGACCGCTCGAATGCACCCAGCAGGTAAATCGAAAAATCGATGCCTTCCTCTAAATCCAGTCGCCACCGAACGCCGCCGCGCCGCGCCTCGACTTGCTTGCTCTTCCCTAACAATCCACGGCTCTTCGCGATCGTCTGATAAGCAAGCCCCGCGAGCGCTATCTTCGTTTTGGTTGTCAGCATTTGTCACAACAACTATGATTCCCGCTTGAATCTCAATCAAGCGATGCCTGCGGATCGTTTCTATCGTGCGCTGGCGGGATTTAGCCCTTCGCGGTCGGCAATCCTGCTGCGAGCCAGCCCTTCCAGCCGCCGTCCATGGACTCTACGTTTGTGTAACCCATTTTTTGCAGATTGTCCGCGACGAGTGCCGAGCGAAATCCGCCGCCGCAGTAGAGAATCATTTTCGTCGAAGTGTCGGGCACAGCCGTCTCGATGTCGCGCTCAATAATCCCGCGCCCCATATGAACCGCCTTCGGCATATGGCCATTCGCCCACTCGTTGTCTTCACGAACATCGACGAGCAAAAACTTTTCGCCGGCTTCCATCCGGTGCTTCACATTTTCGACATTCGTCTCTTTTACTCTGGCCTTTGCCTCGTTGACAAGCTTCAGGAATTGTGGCGAATGCGCCATGTCGGCCCCCTGAAAATGCTATTCAAAGGCTAGCACAACGGCGTCTATTGTTTGGGCGCGGCATCCGCCGCAGGCGCTGCACCGCCTTTTTTCGCAAGCGCGCGGACATAGTTGACCATGCTCCACACTTTCTCCGGCGGCAGGCGGTCTCCCTCGCCCGTCATCTTGCCTTTTCCTTTTGTGATGATTTCATACAACTCGCCATCCGTCATCGCGGTGAGCGACTGCGGATCGCGCCAGTCTTTCATCGTAAGCTTCATGGACTCGACCATATCGCCTTTGCCATCGCCCGCGGCGCCGTGACACATGGCGCAATCGTAGCCAAACATCTTTTTCGCGGCAGAGAGGCCCTCTGGCGTCGGACTTACAGGATTCTTGCGATCCGCGCTGGCGGGTTTGGCCGCATCGGCGGCGGGCGGCGGATTTTCTTTCGGCTTTTCCTGTGTCGCTTCCTGTTTTCCGAATCCGAACGAAATTGCGGCGAGTACGATCACACTGGAGCAAGCAAGGGCAGTCCGCATCGCATCCTCCTGACGGGATGAACTGTGATTTGCTTGGGACTGTAGCCGGAATTGAGACCGGGCTAGATCTCGAGCTCACGCGAATTCTACACCCGCGCAGCCAAGACCGCGCAAGGAACATTTCTTTCCGCTCTGCAGTCAACATCGTCCAACGTGACGTTCGTTACTCACACCGGATCTTCTGTCCGGCTCACGGGTGAACCGTCGCGATTCAAACTGCGCTCAGCAGTGAGACAAGTTGCTTATGGTCAGCGGAACTGAACAACAGTTCATGTTCGTGCAGCGCTGCTTTTAGCTTCTCGATTTGCGCTTTGCTGGGCGGAATAAAGCTTCGGTTGTATCGCTTTAACCATAAACCAAAGTATTTTCGCGCAAGCTCTGCAACGGAAGCGTCCTGGTCGGCCTGCGCCTGAATGAGATAATAGAGGCAGTCCCATTTCATGAGCCCGAGCAGCAGGAATAAGGTCCATCGTCTGTGACCTGGACGTTTTAGTTGGCCGTGAATATTCCAGATTTGCTCACCTCCGACGGAATTGACTCTCTTTCGAATAAATAGAGCAGCTTCTCGGACAACCGCACTGCTTTCGTCCTCCAGTGCTTTGAGATAATCGTCAAGCGAATACTTCGGATCGAGCCGAGCAATGGATCGTAGAACGCGTACGCGAACCGCGGAAAGCTTTGACGTGAGTCGCGGCTTAATAAGATCGATTTGCGTCTTCCCGCAACACTCACCGATACCCGTTATGACAACGGGAAGAGTCTTGTTCGTCGCATTCGACAGTGCAGCCGCGTAAAAGTCGCAGACATCTAGGCTGCCGGCCTTGCGAAAGTAAAACTGCGCTTGTTGGCGAACTCCGAAATTCCGATCGAGCAACCCCTTCAGGCACTCCGCGCGCGCCGACTCCGGATATTTTTTGATAACAAGGCGCAGCGCCGCGAGTCGCACCGCGGGTATCGACCCAAGCAGCGCTTCATCAACGATTTCTCGAACTATTGACGAGGATGGCGCGGAAGACATCGCGCGCACAGCGTCCAGTGATATACGGACATCGCGGTCGGCTAGAGCGCGACGCACGACGCTTGCTAGGCGATCGCTGCCGCATGTCTTGAGTGCAAGGCCATAGCAGAACCTCCGGGTCAGAATCTCTTTTGAAGACATCCCCGTTTCGATCGACGGCAGCGCGACCGAGAGACTGAAAAGGTCTTGAATCCGCTGCAGCGTAGCACCGTGATCTTGGCGCTTAGTCCCCTTCAGTCGCAGGACTAGCGGCAAAAATTTGACGAACTGCGGTATGTATTCTTGCTTGATCCTTGAAGCCAACACCTCTGCCGCAGCTTGTCGAACGTTCTCTACCCAATCGTTGACTCGCAGGAGGACGAACGGTAGTTCCTCGCCCGTGTCACACTTTGCAAGAGCCCGGATTGCTGCCTCCCGCGTGTAACCATCCGCGTGACAACTAAGGATTCCCACGAGAAAAAATGAGAGTTCGCCGAACCTTGACAATGCCCGAATGTCTTTCGGTGGGTTGACGAACGTATACGCATCGGCGTTCCAGGAATTCCAGGAAGCTCGTCTCATACTTTCGTCGAACGCGGGAAAATCCTGTGGCGCGAGTCCCTGAAAAAGTCGGTGCATACTTCCAGCAGCAGCGTGCGAAAACTCCTCGTTTTCCCCATGAAGAAAATGGAAGAGGCAAGGGATCGCTGCTATCTGCCCGCTCGCCTCAATTTGCCGGAGCAGATCGAGTCGATGATCCTGTACACGAAATCTCTGAATCCAGTTGCGGGGGACATACAACTTCCTGAACAAATTCAGGTTATCTTGGCTGAGCGCTGGAATCATCGTCGCCGGACAGTCTCAAATTTACCATCGAAAGCCTCGCGGCCGTGCCAAGTTCCACCGGCTAATCCATATCGCGCCAGTTCGGGCCTACGCCGACTTCCACTACAAGCGGCACAGCGAGCTTGTGCACGCCTTCCATTTCTTGGCGCACAAGTTTCTCTAATTTTGTCTTTTCTTTTTCCGGCGCTTCGAAAAGCAGTTCGTCGTGAACCTGCAAAATCATCTTCGCTTCAAACTTTTCCTCGCTGAGCCGGCGGTCGATGGAAATCATCGCAAGCTTGATCAGATCCGCGGCGGTTCCTTGCAGCGGCGAATTCAACGCCGTCCGTTCCGCAAAATTCCGCAGCTGTATCTGCGGAGACGAAATTTCCGGAATCGGCCGAATTCGCCCAAACAGCGTTTTGGCCACAGCGGTCTTCCGCGTTTCGGTAAGCACATTTTCCAAATACGTCTTCACACCCTTGTAGCGGGTGAAGTAGGCATTGATGAATTGCGCCGCCTCGCGCTGCTCGATCCCAAGCTGCTGCGCCAACCCGAACGCGGACAGGCCATAGATAATTCCGAAGTTGATGGCTTTTGCTGCGCGCCGATGTTCCGCGGTCTGCGCCAGCGGGCCGACTCCGAATACTTCCTGCGCGGTCCGCGCATGAATATCTTCGCCATTTCGAAACGCATCGATTAAAACGGGGTCCTTCGAAAAATGCGCCATCACACGTAATTCGATCTGCGAATAATCGGCGGACAGCAGAATCTTTCCTTTTTCGGCAACGAATGCGGCGCGAATCTCGCGGCCCAGCTCCGTCCGAATCGGAATGTTCTGCAAATTGGGATCGCTCGAACTCAAACGCCCCGTGGCCGTGCCCGTTTGCGACATGCTGGTGTGCAGCCGCCCGGTTTCGGGATGAATCAGCTTCGGCAACGAATCGACGTAAGTCGATTTCAGTTTCGCAATCTCGCGATACTCGATTATTTTCGCTGGCAGCGGATGCGAGGCGCTAAGCTCCTCCAGAACGTCGGCAGCCGTCGACCGCGCCTTCGCTTTCCCTCGCTTCGCAGCCGGTGCAAGATTCAATTTATCGAACAAAATGTCGGCAAGCTGCGCCGGCGAGTTGATGTTGAATTCGCCGCCGGCCATCTTCCAGATTTCTTTTTCCAGCCGCCGGACTTCCTTCTCCATCGACTGCGACATTTTGTCGAGGACCTTCGGGTCCACGCGCACGCCCACGCGCTCCATGTCCGCCAGAACGGGCGCGAGCGGCAAATCAATCTTTTCGTAAACGCTTTCCAGTTCCTCTGCCTTGATTTGCGCTCGTAGCACCGGCGCCAGCCGTTGCAGAAAATCGGCTCGTTCTCCCGCGCCGCCGCCAACCGCCGTATTGAAATGGCGGAAGACGACGTCGGCAAAATCGTGCTTCGCAGTTGTCGGCCGCAAAAGATACGAATAAATCTGCGTCGCGTCCTGAATATTTTCTGCGCGGCTCGTCAGCAGTTGAAAAAGTTTCGCGTCGTGAACAATCTTCGCCCGCTTCGAATTGCCCAGCACCGGCGCTAGCGCTTTCAGGGCTTCTCCCTTTTCGTCCATCCACACTGCGCGCCCTTCTCCCGGTTTGCTGGAAACTTCAATTCCGCTAATGCGCGTGCCGAATCCTTCCGCTTCGCGGTCGCCGCTTTCCAGTTGGAGCCAGACGGCAAGCGGCGCTTTCGCCGGAAGTTCTTCAAGCCAGGCGCTAAATTCCTTCACGTCCGAAAATTGCGAGTAGTCCTTTTTGGAAGCGGCTTCAATATCTGCAGGCGAGGACTGCGGTGCAGCCGCTTCCGCGCCAAGCTCCTTCAACAACGAACTGAAACCAAGTTCGCGATAAAGCGCCGCAAGCGCCACATTGTCCGGCGACCGCATTTCCAATTCTTTAATCTTTATCTCAATCGGTGCATCCAACGCGATCGCCGCCAGCTGCTTGGACATCATCACTTGCTCGCGTTGCTGCTGCAGCGCCTCGCGATACCGCTTATTGGGAACTTCGTCCGCGTGATCCAGAGCGTTTTCAACGCTTCCATATTTCTTGATCAACTCCGCGGCGCCTTTTTCTCCGATTCCCTTTGCGCCCGGAATGTTGTCAATCGTGTCGCCCAGAAGCGACATGTAATCCACAACTTTGTCCGGTGGCACGCCGAGAATCTCCTCCACTTTTTTCTCGTCGACAAGAATGTCGCCCTTCGCGCCGCCCGATCCCGTGCGCAGCGTGCGTACATTTTTCCCGACGAGCTGCATCATGTCCTTATCGTTCGAAACGATCAGCACATCCAAATCCTGTTTCGCGCCCTTAACCGCCATGGTGCCAATCACGTCGTCTGCTTCATACCCTTTCACTTCCAGAATAGGCAGGTGCATCGCCTCGCACAGCCGCTTCACGTACGGCAACTGCACGCGCATCTCATCCGGCATCGGCTGGCGCTGCGCTTTGTATTTTTCAAAAAGTTTGTCGCGGAACGTCGCGCCCGGTGGATCGAAAACAATTCCGATGTAGTCCGGCTGGTAGTCTTTGATGAGACGCTTCAGGATATTTCCGAACAGATAAGGGACATTGGTGGGTACGCCGCCCGGCCCGGTCAGCCGCATCGGCATCGGCGCAAAAAAAGCACGGTAAATATGCGCCATCGCATCCACAAGAAACAGTTTCTTTCGATCGAAAGGCATCGCGCGAGTATAGCAAACGCTCCTCTCGCGGTTGCGACCGGGTTGGATACAAAAAAACGAGGGGCCGCCCGTGGTGACCACCCGGGCGGCCCTTTTTCCCAAATTAATGATTATTGGTTTTTCTGCTTTTGGGAATTCGATTTTGGTTCAGGTTTTTGCGTATCGGCGCCAGTCGGTTTTGTTTCTCCTGCTTGCGCGCCGGAAACGATCAGCATCCGTGTGCCGCTATCGAGGCGAACGTTTTTCCCGCCCGAAGTAATCAACGAGCCTTCCGTGCCGTTCGCAGCCGCCGCGTTCAGGTTCAGTCCATTCAGTCCAAACACTCCGCGGCTGTTCGAGGCAAACTGCCCAGCCGAATTCAGGCCGCCGACTGCCCCGCCAGCGGATCCGGCAACGCCAGTAGTCGTCCGCGCCGTTGCATCCACGGCTCCGCCTGCGGCGCTCGTTGCGCTTCCCGCTGTGTTCGTCACGGTTCCTACTGCTCCGCCTGCCGTCGACGTCGCTCCACCCAGCGCCCCGCGTCCGCCGCCCATCGCGCGGCCACCGCCTCCGGCGCCCACATCGGTCATAGCGTCCAGATCGGCTCCGCCCGCGCGCGCAGCCGTTTCCGCACTCGCCAGCGCCTGGATACTTCCATTCAACGCGACCTCCTGTCCGTTTTTCAAAATCGCTTTATCAAACGCGATCCCCAGCGCCGACTCCGCATCGCCTCTGCCGCGAGCCGACGCGCGCGTCACATGTCCGACCAGCTTCGCACCTTTCGGCACCACGGTCTTTCCCTGTGCTTTCACGGCTTCCGTCGTGCGCGCTGTTATTTCATCGCCCGGCTTCGCTTTTTTCGAGTCCACCGTTGCGGTCAGCGCCGCGTTGATCGCCGTACCGTCCGCAATCACCGCGTTCGAACCGTTAGCCTGTACCGCGCTCGACGACGAGGCCGACGCATTGGCGTTCGCCGACGCTGGCTTCGTACTCACACTCGCATCGGCTTGCGCTCCGGCTTGAGTCCCCGCCTGCGTTTGCGCGTTTGCCGCCATCGCCAGCAATGCCGCGCCAAAAACCGTTAGGAATTTCCGTTCCATAGTGATCTCCCTTTTGATGAATTCCCGTCTCACGCCAGACACAAATCTAGCCCTTGTGAATAGGGGTATCCATCCAGGGCTTTGATTGCGCAAACCCTGTTCCAATGCCTAAACGGTTTGTTTACATATGTTTACGGATTTAGCCGCGCGTGTTCCGTCTCCGCTGACCGCGCGAAACTACGTGGTACCAGAGAGGAATTACAGTGCCCAGGTTTTAGGAGTTCCGGCCTAGACGATCCCCAGCGGTTTCGCCACTTGTTCCAAAGTCTCCGCCGCCTTCAACAATTGTTCCCGCTTGTGCGCCGCGCTAACAATCGCCCGCAGCCGCGCTTTTCCTTCCGCAACCGTCGGATACCCCACAGCCGGCGCGAACACACCTGCATCAAAAAGTTTCCGCGAAAATTCAAACGCCTTCGCCGCATCGCCCACATGAATCGGAATAATCGGCGTCTCGCTCACTTTGAATTGAAACCCACGCTTTTTTAACTCGCGCTTGAAGAATTTAGTATTCGCCCACAATTTTTTCACCAGCTTCTCGCCGTCCGGCGAATCCAGCAGCGTAAACGCAGCCTGGCACGCCGCAGCCGTTGCCGGCGGATGCGAAGTCGAAAACAAAAATGGCCGCGCCCGCAAATACAAAAAATCGATCAAATCGCGCGACCCGCAAACGTACCCGCCCATCGATCCAATCGCCTTGCTCAACGTCCCAACTTGGATGTGCACGCGCCCATGACAATTCAAATGATCAACCGTTCCGCGCCCACCGCGTCCCAACACGCCGCTCGAGTGCGCGTCATCCACCATCATGATGCAGCCGTACTTTTGCGCCAGGTCGCAAAGCTCTGGCAACGGCGCAATATCTCCATCCATCGAAAACACGCCGTCCGTGATGATCAGCTTCTTCCCCGGAAAATCCGCGTGCTCCTGCAAAATCCGTTCGCAGTCCTTCACATCCTTGTGTTTGAAAACCTTGATCGTCGCTTTCGAAAGCCGCCCGCCGTCAATAATCGACGCGTGATTCAACTCATCCGAAATAATCAAATCCTCTTTGCCGAGCACCGCCGAAACCGTTCCCGCATTAGCCGTAAACCCCGACTGAAACACCACGCACGCTTCCACATTCTTGAATTTCGCAATCTGCTCTTCCAATTGCATGTGTAGTTGCATCGTTCCGGCAATCGTCCGCACCGCTCCCGCGCCCACGCCCAATTTCTTCACCGCTTCGAGCGAAGCCTTCCGTAGCCGTTTGTCCGTCGCCAACCCCAAATAGTTATTCGACGCCAGATTAATTACTTCCTTCCCGTCAAAAATACAGACAGGTTTCTGTTCCCCTTCAAGCACACGCAGCTTCGGCGCCACGCCTTTCGCCCGCAACTCATTCAATTGATCCGTGACGTACTGCAACGGATTCGTCTTCGCGACCTGCAACGCTGTTTCGGACATAAATCGCTCCTGATTTCTTTTCTTTTGAGGGTGGAAACCCCATTGTGCGCCAGCCCGGGCGCTTGGGCAAATCCGATTCACGCAAAAAATCTACGGTTCGACCAACTCCGAATCATGCTTCCGGAACACTTCCTCCAGCAATGTCCGCGAACGTTCCTTCATCGCGTGAAGTTCCTGAATCAGCCCATAAATATTCGGCGACATAATCAGCAGATACCGCGCCGGCTCCGCGGCAGGATTCCAGTATGTGTGTACCGTTCCCCGTGGAACAAAAGCGCTCGCGCCCGCCTTCACCGCCACTTCTTCTGCTCCCATTCGCACTCGCAACTCGCCTTCCAGCACGTACCACGCTTCATCATCCTTGTGATGCACGTGCCACGGCGCAATCAGCCGCGGCGATTCAGAACTTCCGCCCGCGTCGCGCCACTCCGCAACCACAAACGAACTATCAATCGATCCGAGCGTATTGCCAGCCAGTGGCGCTGCAACTTTAAAGGGAGTCATCGGCAGGAACTCCTGCGTCCGCAATTCTAGAATTTGGCAGTGGCAGTGGCAGTCTGAATTTTCTTGGACCATGACGCAACAGGCCAAAATTCAAACTAACTCGCTGCCAGGAATTTCAATCAATGCTGCAAGCCGTTGGGGTACAAAAGTATCTTCCCGGCCAGCCCACTCTGCAATTTCACAAACGCGCTTTCGAATTTGTCCAAGCTGATCCGTTCATCGAACAACGCCTCCAGATTCAGCCGCCCCGCCTTCAACAGTGCCGTCATCTGTTCCCACGTGTCGTACATCCGGCGCCCATAAATTCCCTGCACTGTCGCGCCCTTGAAAATCACATCGTTCACCAAATCGAGCGGCACGCTCTCCGTCGGAATTCCCAGCAGCGACGCGCGCCCTCCTGCTCGCAGCGCTTTAAATCCTTGCTGAATCGCCGTCGGATTCCCGCTCATCTCCAGCAGCACGTCCACTCCCGTGCCGTCTGTCTCACCCAATATTTTCTTTACCGCATCTTCCGCCACCGGATTAATCACCACGTCCGCGCCCATTTTCTTCGCCATCGCGCGCCGGTGTTCATTTGTCTCCGTCGCAAACACGATCGAACTGCCGCAAGCCTTCGCCACCACAATCGACATCAGCCCAATCGGCCCGCATCCCGTCACCAGAACGCTCTGCCCCGCAATCGCGCCCGCCAACACCGTGTGCACCGCATTTCCCAGCGGATCCAAGATCGCGCCGTAATGCTCTGGAATTCCCGCATCGAGCTTGATAATGTTCGCCGCCGGAATTTTCACAAAATCCGCAAACGCGCCATCCTGATCGATCCCAATAATCTTCACGTTCGGGCAAATATGCGCTTCGCCCACGCGGCACTGATGGCAATGCCCGCAATTCACGTGCATCTCCGCGCTGACGAAATCGCCCGCCTTCAGCATCGCCACTTCGTCGCCGACGCGCTCAATCACGCCGCAAAATTCGTGCCCCAGCGTCACCGGCGGCTTGATTCGCCCCTGCGACCACCGATCCCATCCATAAATGTGCAAATCCGTCCCGCAAATCGACGCGGCCTTCACGCGAACCAGCACGTCCGTCGGCCCAATCGCCGGCACGTGCGCCGGCTCCATCGAAAGCCCCCGCGCCGCTTGCATTTTCCGCAACGCTTTCATCGTTCCGTGTTCTCGATTAGCCATTCCAGCCGAAACTCCACAGCCGCAAGATTGCGATGGTAGCACACGGGCCAGATCCAGGTCCGTCGCTCGCGCGCCTGCTCTCGCGCCAATAAAAAAAGCGGCCCACGCTAAGTGGGCCGCTCTCGAAAAACATTCTTTCGTTCCAGCGAATCTCCCGGACTCTACGCCATCTGCCGGTTCAAAGCTGGCATCCCCAACTTCTTCTTCATCGCGATCCCCGCCAAAAGCGCCAGTCCTACTAGCCCCAGCGCCAACGTGGAAGGCTCCGGCGTCGCAACCGTCACGTCGACCGGAGTGTACAGGAAGTCGTTCGGGAAGTTGCCGCCGCCAAGGTAAATGCCAAACTGTCCTTGCGGAGTGGAAAACAGGTTTACCGGCTGGGCCAGTCCCGCCAGCGTAAACAAGATGCCGCCGGTATCCACCACGGGACTCCCGTCCGGGAATAGCAGGTTGTCATAAAACCAGAAGCTGCCGTCGGGAAGGGTGTAATCCGAATACCCCGTCGAAGTCGTCGTCGCAACCAAACCCGTCACCGGGAATCCGCTTACGGTGCCGCTGATCGCGTCAATCGAATACACGCCGGGGCTCGTGAGCACTGCGTCCACGTTCAGTGTCCCGGTAAAACCACCGCCTGCAAAATTGATCGTAAACTCATCCGCCGCGGCCGTTCTGGCGCAGGCCAGAAATGCAACGGCAGCCACCGCCGTCATCATCCACCGAGTGAAAGTTTTCATCTTGTCCCCTGAAGTTCGCTCGAAAGCTCCTACCGTTGCCCTTCTAGACTGCAACTAGATGTCCAGCCTAACGATTATTGAAAACAATGGACTTACGGCAGGTTCTAGCGAGTGGTAGTGCAACTCTTTTCTCCTTTTACCCCCGCATTGGCGAATTCGGTACGTTCCTTTGCGCGAAAACCACTCTCTCTACCTAGTCACCTCCGCCTTCTCCGCGCTCTTACCTCTGCGTCT
>Ga0137412_10002111_pt1 | contig 15654 bp, 16 predicted proteins | sample CZODoug2_1_16fun_FD_122160 | JGI IMG/M metagenome (GOLD analysis project Ga0137412, IMG submission 122160) | Vadose zone soil fungal communities from Angelo Coast Range Reserve, California, USA - CZODoug2_1_16fungal (Hybrid Assembly) | ecosystem: Environmental > Terrestrial > Soil > Vadose zone...
ATCGAGAGCCTGGGCTACACCACGCTCGAGGCGGCCAATGCCGCCGAAGCCCTGAAGATCCTCGGCACCGCACAGATCGATCTGCTGTTCACCGATGTGATCATGCCGGACACCATGAACGGCCGCCAGCTGGTCGAGGAGGCGTTGAAGCGGCAGCCTTCGCTCAAGACCCTGTACACGTCGGGATATACCGAGAACGCCATCGTCCATCACGGACGCCTCGATTCCGGCGTGCTGCTGCTCGCCAAGCCCTATCGCAAGTCCGAACTCGCCAGGATGCTCCGGCTCGCGCTTGCCAGTTGAAGCATTCCACGCGGCTGATATATCGGTTGCAGAAGGCCCGCCTGGACGGGCCATTGGACAGGGTTTCTTGAAAAATCTCCTCACCGATATATCCGGCGTTCGCGTCGGTCACGCCGACGATGCGGCACTTGCCTCCGGCGTCACCGCGATCATTTTCGATGCTCCCGCGGTGGCGTCGATCGACGTCCGCGGCGGCGGCCCCGGCACCCGCGAGGAATCGGTGCTTCATCTCGAAGGCACCGTTGATGCGATTGACGCGATCACGCTTTCCGGCGGCTCGGCGCTCGGCCTCGATGCCGCCGGCGGCGTGCAGGCCTGGCTGGCCGAACAGGGCCGCGGCTTGCGGATACGCGACGCCGTCATTCCGATCGTCCCGGGCGCGATCTGCTTCGACCTGCTGAACGGCGGCAACAAGGCCTGGGGACGCTTCCCGCCCTACCGCGATCTCGGTTACGCCGCGGCCCGCGCCGCGAGCGGCGACTTCGCGCTGGGCAGCGTCGGCGCCGGTCTCGGCGCCACCACGGCCAATTTCAAGGGCGGCCTCGGCTCCGCTTCCGCGCAAACCGAAGGCGGCATCCTGGTCGCCGCCCTTGCCGTGGTCAACGCGGTCGGCAGCGTCACGGTCGGCGACGGGCCGTGGTTCTGGGCGGCACCGTTCGAGGCCGGCAACGAGTTTGGCGGACGCGGACTTCCGCCGTCGTTCAATCCGGGCATGCTGAAGGCGCGGCTCAAGGGCGGTCCGGAAGCGAACGCCTCGGAAAACACCACGCTCGTCGTGGTGGTGACCGACGCCGTGCTGACCAAGCCGCAGGCCAGACGGCTGGCGATGATCGCGCAAACCGGAATGGCGCGCGCGATCTATCCGGTGCACGCGCCGCTCGACGGCGACGTGGTGTTTGCGGCGGCGACCGGCCAGAAGCCGATCGATCCGCTGTTCGGTCTTACCGAACTCGGCATGGTGACCGCCAATACGGTCGCCCGCGCCATCGCGCGCGGCGTCCATGCGGCGACTGCGCTGCCCTTTCTGGGCGCGCTACCGGCGTGGGGGGATCGCTTCGGCTAGGTCGCTCGCCGAAGGATCATCGCCGGATCTGGTGTTCAGACGCTCACCGAAAGCGATGAGCTAGCCGAGGACGCAATCGAGCTGGCCGCACGCTGGATCATCTGCTCGATGAAATTATAGGACGACGTCGCGGAACTCGACGAGCTTCCGCTGGCGGGTGACGTCATCGTGACCTTGGAGCCGTCGGCGTAGGTCAAGGACGTTGTCGTCGAACCGTCGCTGTTGGTGGTGGAGGTAGAGGAAGCGCCCTGCAGCGCCGCCAATAGCGGATCGGTGTTCGATCCGTCGGTGCTCGATCCATCACTGTTGCTGGGATCGCTCGATCCGGCAGCGCTTGCCGCGTGATGGTGGTGATGGCCGCCCTTGCCGCCCGCACCCTGTAGCGCCTTGGACATTTCGTCGAGGCTGACCGAGCCGTTGCCGTTCTGGTCGAGCTTGGAGAATACGTTGTCGGCCGCCTGGGTATTGGTGCCGCCGGCGCCGAGCGCGTTCTCGAATTCGGATTTGGTGATCTTGCCGTCGCCATCGGCGTCGATCTTCGAGAACAGGTCCTTCATCGCGTCGGAGGCGCTGGTGGTCGACGACGCCGTGGTCGATCCCGTCGAGGACTGGCTCTGGGCCTCGATCAACGCACTCATGATCTGCGGCGATATCTGCGAACAGCCGCTGCTGGAACCCGTGCTCGAAGCGGTCGAAGCCTGGGTGCTGCTGCCCGACTGTTCGAGCGGATTGGAGGCGGCCTGCGTGAAACCCGTGGTCGTCGTGGACGACTTCGAGGACTTCGACGACGTCAGCGACTTGAGGGCATCGATCGCCGCGGACGCAGCGGTTAAGGCAGGCAGCATGACTGAACTCCGACAACACCGCATCACGCGGACCAAGGTTCTGCGGATTAGCTCAGCAAGGCCTGTGCCATGACGAAAAACCCAATGAAACCGGGCTTTTCTCTGCTTCAGAAGGCCCGCCGGGTCGGCAATTGGTGCCCGTTTGCGGCAGATTTTTCCGCCCACAGGAGAGGTTTGACGCCGCATTGCCCTAGGCCTTGCTGCATGTTACGCGGAGCCATTCCTTTCCTTTGCCTCTCCTTTGCAAGCGCTTCGGGAAACGCACATGTCTCAGCCATTCGCGTCACGTCCCCTCGTCATCGCACCGTCGATCCTGGCGGCGGACTTCGCCAAGCTCGGCGAAGAGGTCCGCGCCGTGGACGCGGCCGGCGCCGACTGGATCCATCTCGACGTGATGGACGGACATTTCGTTCCCAACATTTCCTACGGCCCCGACGTCATCAAGGCGATGCGCCCGCATACCAAGAAGATCTTCGACGCGCATCTGATGATCTCGCCGTGCGATCCCTACCTCGAAGCCTTCGCCAAGGCCGGTTGCGATCACATCACCGTCCATGCCGAAGCCGGTCCGCATCTGCATCGCTCGCTGCAGGCGATCCGCGCGCTCGGCAAGAAGGCCGGCGTCTCGCTCAATCCGGGCACGCCGGTGAGCGCGATCGAATATGTCATCGATCTGATCGACCTCGTGCTGGTGATGTCGGTCAATCCCGGCTTCGGCGGCCAGACCTTCATCAAATCCGCGCTCGGCAAGGTCAGCGATATCAGAGCGATGACGGCAGGACGCCCGATCGACATCGAGGTGGATGGCGGCGTCGGCCCGGATGTATCCGGCCAGCTTGCGGCTGCCGGCGCCAACGCGTTCGTCGCGGGCTCGGCGGTGTTCAAGGGCGGCACCGTCGAATCCTACAAGGCCAACATTTCCGCCATCCGAAATGCGGCAGCGATGGCGCGCGGCGAAGCGATTTGAGTTTCGGGTGGGTTAGCCGAAGGCGTAACCCACCCTCTGTCAGTGCGTTTGGATCGGTGGGTTACGCTTCGCTAACCCACTGTGCGGTGAACCCAACTGCGGCACGGCTGGCTTGTCACAGACCGCCTTGTCCCGATAGCGGACCAAACTCCGCAGCGCAGCGAGTGAAGCCATGTGCCAACTGCGGAAGTGATCAGTAGTGAGCGCTGTACCTAAAATGCCTCCTATCGGAACGCGAGCCCGCCGCCTTCCAGCACTACCAAATCAGATAGCGTTGCCAACGATAACTCGTCACCGACGCTGAACTGTCATCGGAGAGGGGTTCAGCGCCGCCGCCGCGGTGTTCGCGATCTCGGTGTCGGTCTCCTTGCTCAAGCCGGCAACACCTACTGCACCCACGACTGCGCCGTTTACACGGATCGGCATGCCGCCGCGCAGTACCGGGATGCCGGCAGTGACGAAGGCCGTTCGGCCCTGATTTATGTTGTCCTCGATCTCCGCCGTCGGCCGTTGTAGCCGCGCGGCCGTTCGTGCCTTCTCGATGGCGAGATCCGCGCTTGCCGGCCGAACACCATCCATCCGCTGAAAAGCAAGCAGATCCCCGGCGGGATCAACTACTGCAATTGCCGAGGGCGCATTGCGCCGCTGCGCGCTCTCGTTCGCTGCTTGCAGGACCGTCCGAGCTCCGTCTTGATTGAGCGCCATGACGTTGATGGTCTGTGCCTTGACTGACAAGCAGAAGACTGTTGCCAGGATTCCAACGCAAATTCCAAGTTTCGTCATTGCAAATTCCGACCGGTTAAAGTTTGGCGGCGCGAGGGTGCTATCGCTGAGGGCTTGCGTTGCCGAACCTATGAAGTGCCCTTGATGCGAACGAGATAATCCACGATCGCCTTGGCGTCGTCAGGGCTGACAGGAGCCTTGTAGGCCGTGATCATCTTGTTGACGACTTCTTGCCAGGTTTCCCTGGACAACGAAGGCTGATTCAACACGTGGTCGGCAGAGTGGCAAGCGAGGCAGTTGTTGTTGATCGCGTCCGAGCCTGGACCGGCGGGAAACATCGCGTCGCTGCTGGGCACATCCAGCTTCAGCGACTTCAATGCAGTGATCGTTGCGGCCTGGGCGCAATGCGGCAACAGAACCAGACCGAGAACGGCGCCGATCGGCAGAACAGAACGGAGCATTCCTGGTTCCTCCTCAGGCCGCGACCACATGGGTCGTTTCAATAGTGTTGTACATGTAACCGGCCGGATTCCAGATCTTGAAATCGGGCTGGGCCTCGTTCCTGGTGTTGGTGCAACGAACCATCAGGGTGCGCGCGCCGCGCGCAGGCAACGTAAATTGCGTCTGCCATTGCCGAAAGCCGTATGTCCCCTGATCGGCATCGAGCTTCGTCGGCTGCCAGCTCTGGCCGCCATCGATCGACAAATCGACGCGGGCAACACCGCAATCGCCGCCGAAGGCGATGCCTCGCGCCGAAGCCGGCGCCCCCGCCGGCACGCTGTCGCCGTCACGTATGTTAGTGATGAAGGACCGCGGAACATTGCGGGTCACCGGCACCATCTTGAATCCGGTCTCGCCCGGCTTGACGGTATTGTGCGGCGTATCGGGCACGCGGTAGCCAGTCGCCGTCCAGTAGTTGGTGTCGGGCTGATCCAGCACTTCGATGTCGTTCAGCATCTTGATCCAGTAAACCCCGCACCAGCCGGGCACGACGAGTCGCAGCGGAAATCCGTTCAACAATGGAAGCTGCTCGCCGTTCATGGCGAAAGCGATCATCACCTCGCCGTCGCGAGCGTGATCGATGGTGAGCGACTTCAGGAATTTCGGCGCGTCCTGCATCACCGGCTCGTCCAGGCCGCCGAAGCGGACCTGAATGGCGCGAGGTTTTACACCGGCACGGTCAAGCACGTCCTTGAGACGCACACCGGTCCAGATCGCGTTGCTCATTGAACCATTTGCCCATTGAGCGCCGGCAACGCGTGGAACGGCGTAGATGCGCGAAGCGCCGGCGCATTGGTTGACAGCGGCGATATCGAATCTCGGCAAGCCCTGCAAAATATCTTTGAGCGACAGCGAAAGGGTCTGATTGACTAGGCCGCGCACCGTCAGACGAAAGCTATCCACATCGATGTCGCCCGGAAAATTCGCCCAGTGCCAGCTGACATAATGCTGGTCGTTTGGGGTGAAGACGCCCTTATCGAAGACTTCGAAGGGCGTCTCAAGCCATGGCGGGCTCGAACGCTGCAGGATCATTCGGCCCTTTTGTGGATAGGACGTGGTCATCGTCCTTGTACTCGGACCGCCCGGCACATGCAGATCGACTGTCTCTTGCGCTGATGCGGCCGGGGACATTAGCGCCAGGCCCGCGACTCCCATCCCGCCCAGCATGCGCCGTCGCGTCAGCCCCGATGGCTTCGCATCATGATCCTGCATTACCTGCTCCTGCCTTGTGCCCTTGCGGTACGGCAAAACGACGCCCGCCGCGTCAGACGACAGCCGAGTTGATCAAGCCTATCGCCTCGAGGATCGGTCCCGGGGATGACCGCACTGCCTGCGAGATGGTCTTTCGTGTCGTCTTCGATGTAGGAAGAAAACGAGCACCATGCTCATCACGCTTGAGTGTTCGGCTACACTGCGGCCTTTACACCGTCGGCCCTGACGGCGAGCTGACGCGATGGCGGATTCGAAATGTTGGCGGTAGTTCATGGTGCTTCACCGAATGGTGAATGTTGGAATTTATGCGCAGCCGACCATGGAAAGGTCATCTACCGGCTCATATCTCGTGTGTGCGGAGGATCCGCCATGCCTGGCCATTGGTCCAATGGATAAAACGCACAGCTTCTTTGGACATTCCGATGGTGACCCTACCCAGTCTTCAACAACTCCGCTTTCTGTGCGCGCTGGCCGAGCAACGCCATTTCGGCCGTGCTGCGGAGAGTTGTGCGGTCACGCAATCGACGCTGAGCGGAGGGATCAAGGAACTCGAGTCACGGCTGGGCGTCACGCTGTTTGAGCGCAGCCATCGCCACGTGATGTTGACACCCGTGGGGAAAGAGATCGCGACCCGCGCCCTGCGCCTGCTGATCGACGCCGAGGAACTGGTCGGGTGGGCCCGCACTGTGCAGGAGCCATTGGCCGGGCCGCTCCGGTTCGGGATAATCCCGACGGTCGGCCCCTATGTCCTGCCTTCGCTGCTGTCGCATCTGGGCACTGCGCTGCCGAAGCTCGAGCTGTACGTGCGGGAGGCTCCGACAGCAGTCCTACTGGATAAGCTCGCGGGCGGTGAGCTTGACATTTTGCTGGTGGCCATTCCTTACGAACTTGGCGATGTCGAGACTATGGAAATCGCGCAAGATCCGATCGTCGTAGCGATACCGAGCAACCATCCTCTTCGCCATCACAAAGTGGTAAGCCGTGATGACCTGGCGCGTGAGCAGCTACTCCTGATCGAGGACGGGCATTGCCTGCGCAGCCATTCGCTGCAGGCATGTCGGATTGTGGATCCGGTTCGCAATGAGGTCTTCCAGGCGACCAGCTTGCGAACCCTTGTCCAGATGGTGGCCGCAGAGCTTGGCATCACACTCATGCCACAGATCGCGGTGGATTCGGAACTCGCTTCAACTCGCAATGTTGTGATTCGCCCGCTCTCTCCAGACACGCCGTTCCGCACGCTGGTCCTGGCCTGGCGGCCGACAACCTCGCGCGGCGCCGAATTCAGGATGCTCGGAAATCTTGTCCGAGAGTGTCTGACTGGCACCAAGAGAGCAATTGCGCCTGACCATGACATTGAAGCACTGGCAGCGGGCTGAGCAGCGCGCCAGGTCGCATTCATTGTGCCAATGCCTGCTTGCTGGCCCGGTGCCATCGGCTGCTCCGATTAATGCCTTCGAAATTTCCCGTTAGCGATTGAGAGCCGGGCGACCATATGTGGTCTGGGCGAGAAATGATCACTAATGGCTCTGGCCATTGAAAGGAAAATGTCATGACTGGACGAACGATGAAGATATTGGCAACCGCGTTGCTGGCCGGGTCACTGCTTGCGACGGGTGCGCAGGCTCACGGTGGTGGTGGTGGCGGCGGAGGCGGCGGAGGCGGAGGACATGGGGGCGGTGGCGGCTTCAGCGCAGGTTCCATGGGTGGCTTCGGCGGGGGACATGTTGGTGGCTTTGGCGGAGGTCACATGGCTGGCTTCGGCGGAGGTCGCACGGCGAGTATGGGCCGAGATCATTATGGCTATGGAAGACGTGGTTTCGGCGGCTATTACGACTACGGCAGCTGTCCGTATTACACGTCATACAACTGGCCTTACAGCTGCACCTATTGAGTGATGATCCGATTCGGAAGTTGCCGGCGCGTGGCTTTCGAAATCTTCAGGCGTTCACCGGGAGAGTTCGCGTACAGCACGACGCCAGCTCTCCCGGGTGAGTCGGGCATAAATGAAGCAATGACAGGAAAGACATGTACTCAAAAAATCAATTCACAGCGTTGGAAGCAATGTGCCGTGAGCAGGCTGCGCTTGCCAGAAGCGAAATGGAATACTCGCTAATGAAATACTGGCTGGTAGAAGCGGAGGAATGGAAGCAACTCAGTACCGTTCCCCAGGCGCTCAGCGGCAACCTCCGCCGAAACGGTATGAGAACGCTACTGGGCACTTCAAATGCTCAAGCCGCCGCAGGCGAGTCTTCAACCCTGACGATTTGCGCTGGATCAATCCGCAGCCAGACAGGCTGATTCATTTCCAGTGTAATGGCGGGCGACGAAACGACGCGCAGGCGGAGCCCTGACCCCGAGTCGAAAGTATAATCCCACGTCTCGCCGAGAAAAGTTCGCGTGGTGATTTTGCCGGGAATGTCCAACTGGTTTGCTTCGGTCGGCCGATTTGCCAGCACTTCCATGCTTTGTGGTCGCACCGAAAAGGTCGAAACTCCGGCCGGGATGCTGGTTGTGCCGAGATTCGACCTCGCGATGTTGAAGCCGCTGAAATTAACAACATCGCCGTTCAGGCGCCCCTCAATGAAGTTCGTCCGGCCGATGAAGCCTGCCACAAATCGGGTCTTGGGTTTGCGGTAGATATCCACCGGCGCATCCAGTTGATCGATCCTTCCCTGGTTCATCACGGCAATGCGATCGGAGATCGCCATCGCCTCAGACTGATCATGGGTCACATAGACCGTGGTCATATTGAATTCATCGTGCAGCCGACGAATTTCTCCGCGCATTTCCTCGCGCAGGTTAGCATCGAGGTTAGAAAGCGGTTCGTCGAGCAACAGAACTTCCGGCTTTATGACTATGGCCCGCGCCAGTGCAACCCTTTGCTGCTGTCCGCCTGACAGCTCGTTCGGGTAGCGCGCGCTGAGTTGATCCAGCTTCACGATGGACAACATTTCGGTGGTGCGGCGGTGGACTTCCTCGTTTGGGAGCCTGCGTGCGCGCAGGCCAAAGGCAACATTCTCGAACACTGTCATGTTTGGCCAAATAGCGTAGGACTGAAAGATCATCGCCATGTTGCGGCGTTCCGGCGGCACCGAGGCTGCCGGCGAGGACATCAGATGATCGTTCATCTCGATGGTGCCTTCGGATGGATCGATGAAACCCGCGATCATCCGCAGCGTAGTGGTCTTGCCGCAGCCCGACGGACCAAGGAGTGAAACAAATTCGCCTTCATGGAGCGAAAGGTCGATGTGATCGACGACCGCCAACGCGCCATAGCGTTTAGTCAGGCCCTTGAGGTTCAGTTTCCGCATCAGGGTTGCCTCAACATGAAATCGCGCCCAAGTACGCGCATACCCGCAAGAACCACCACAGTGGTGACGACCAGAAGCACAACGCCCATTGCCGCGAGAATTTCGTAACGTCCTTGCTCGCTCAGATCGAGTGTCAAAACCGAGATCACCCGAGTCTCCGGCCCGGAGAGGAACACCGCCGTAGACAGCTCGCGCGTCGCCAGTACGAAGGTAAGGATCCACGCCCCCAGGATGGTCTTCTTCAACAGCGGAGCCACTACCCGGCGCAGCACCATCAGCCGGTTGCCGCCGAGAATCCGCACGGCTTCTTCGAGCTCCGGATTGATACTACGGATGCCAGATCCGACGGTAACGAACGCGATCGGCAGAAAACGGGTAACGAATGCGACCATGATGATCGCGCTGCTGCCGTACAGATAGAACGGCGCCCCGGCATAGGCCGAATAGAAGCAGATCGCCAATACGATGCCCGGAATGATGACAGGGCTCAGCGTCAGGAACGAAAGCACCGGCGTTAGCGGCAAGAGACGCCGCTGCACGATATAGGCAATACCGAAGCCGAGCGTGCAGCAGGCAGTTGCGGTGACCGCGGCATAGGAAAATGTGTTCCACATCGATTGTCGAACGGTAAGTTGTTCAAAAAAGATATGATGAAAATTATCAAGTGTCAGGTTGGAGATCGATGCGCCTTGGCCCCACGCCTTCGCGAACGCGCAATGTAGCAGCACGAGCAGCGGCAGCAATACGGTAACTAGCGAAATCAGCAACGCATAGGCCGCGAGCAGCCACTTCCAAGGGCCGAGCCTGACGAGGCGGCGGTCACCACCCTTGCCGCTGACCGATACATAACTCCGGTTAGACAGCATTAAGCGTTGGACCCACAATAGCAGAATAGTCACGCCTATCATCGGCATCGAGAAAGCCGCCGCTACTTCTACCCGCAGCGGATGCTCGAAGAAGGTCGCGAGCTGGGTGGTAGCGACATTGAAGCGCGCCGGGATTGCGATCAGCGCCGGTGTGCCATAAAGCGCGGTCGCCTCCAAAAACACCAGGATAAATCCGCCGAGAATGGCGGGAAGTGCTAAAGGCAATGTCACCTTTAGCATCGTGCGCAGTGTCCCGGCGCCGTGCACCGCAGCGGCCTCCTCCATCTCGGTGGAGATGAGGTCGAGTGCCGAGCGGGTAAAAACGTAGATCAGCGGAAACGCATAAATGCCGATAACAAAGCATAGCCCCGAAAACGAAAAAATATTAAAGGGGCCTGTCGCTGTACCAAACACTCCGACAAAAATCCGGTTCAGCCAACCGGCGTTCGGACCGGCGAGCAGCATCCAGCCGATCGCGCCAAGAAACGTCGGGATGATGAATGCCGCAATGACGCTCGCATGCGCCCAGTCCCGACCCGGCATGTCGGTTCGCGACACCGCCCAGGCAAGCGGCACCGCCATCGCGACAGCAATCAGCGATGCAAAACTTGCCATCCAAAGCGTGTTGATCACAGCCTGGATATGCCGGGCGCGGCTGAAGGCAGCGACGTAGTTGGCCAGCGTGAAGTCGGTTCCGCCGACCTGCCGGAAACTGTCGATGATCAGCCGGCATAGCGGATTGATGACCAGAAACATCAATAGCAGTGCCAGCATGATCCAGAGGATCACCATCGAATCGAAACTGCGTTTCGGCCGCAGGTACCGGCTGACTGTTGCCGACGATGAGGGAATGGCCACCGTGCTGTCCACTCTAACATCCCAACATGTTCAACCCGTCTGTTCCCACAATCAGATGCCGAAAGTGTCTCGCCACTGTTCCGTGACTTCCGGAATACCCTTGATGATTTCATCGACGCTGGGCTGTATCAACTTCATGTCAGTCAACCTGAGTACGCCAGGACGCGGTTCGACGTCCATACGCATGGGGCTTCCGAATTCTTCCTTTGCGACTTCGGCGGCTTCCTTGCCATAAAGGAACTCGATGAACAGCTTCGATGCGTTCGGCCGCCGGGAATTCTTCATGATTGTCGACGGCGACGTCATCAGGACGGCTCCCTCTTCCGGGATGATCACGCCGACCGGATTGCCGCGCGCGGCCTGAAGATATGCGAGTGCACCTGGTCCAGCGGCGACGAGTCGTTCACCCGATGACAGTGTCGTCACAGTATCGATAATCGAACGGCCGATCTGCGGGTTGAGCTTCGCCAAGGTCTCAAAATAGCTCCAACCGTACAGCTTCTTCATCTGCACGACCCAGTTCCCGACGAAGCCCGAGAAGCCCGGGTGCCCGACGGAGATCTGATTGCTCCATTTTGGATCGAGCAGCGCCTTCCACGACTTCGGTGCATCGCCTGGCTTAACCTTGGCGGTGTTGTAAAGGAGCGAAACGAACGTCGATGAAGTAGTGTGGAACTGGCCGTCTTTATCGACATTGCGGAACACAGGTGCGATGAATTCCGCGTTCTTCGGCTCATAGCTCAGGAGAAGCCCGCGCTGCTTCAGTGAAACGCAATGAGCGATGTCGGTGGTGCCCAGAATATCGCAATTCGCTACACCCGACTGGATGTCCTGGCTCAACCGTTGAAACGCGACCTGCGCGGTGGTGCGGACGACATTCGCCTTAACGCCGGAGTATTTCGCGGTGAACGCCCGCCCGATGCGTTCTGACGTCTCCGAGGTGTAGTGCGAGCTGTACCAGGTGAGTTCGCCTTCGCTCTTGGCTGCCTCATAGAGCGCCTTCTCATTGTCGCTCATCTGCGCGAACGCGCGGCGCGGGACCAGAGTAGCGGCTGCGAGTCCCGTGGCAACGAAGGATCTGCGACTTATCCTCATAGTAACCCCCCAACCTGCAGCCGATTGTTTTTATGGCGCTTGCAGCAAATGATTCGTGTTCAAGTCTTCATGCCGCTCGATCGCTTTGCCTGCGCCGATTCAACTCGGAAAACCAGTACTGCCATTTCCGAACCATGACCTATCGTCTGGAAAATCGTGGCGGGCGCTTTCATGGAAAGCGCGCGGATCCTCATTGATGTCATTGCTTCATAAACAGGCGCGCGCGTCGCGATCGAATCGCTCTCAACGCGATCGAAGACCTCGGACAGCGCGACGACTTCAAAAGACTCGATCCGATGGGCCATCGAAGCTGGCTTAGCCTGATCGTAGCGACGTTATCTTGAAGCGAACAGGGGAGGGGTCGCCTCAGCGGATCCAGGGTATCATCCTTCCTCCAAAAGCTGTTCTTATCGATGTAACAATGCTGGTGCTAATACTATCGATCGTCCATTATATGTAAAGATAAGTTATTGGCTGAGAGATTTGCAGCGCGCACTAACTCGGTTAGGGGGCTTGCTACTACGCTCGCGTACATTTTGACTGGCAATTTTCCGTCTGACGGCAGGCAATGTAATTTCGTAGAATTGAACTCCAAAAAGTTACCGCCGCAACAAGGAGCCTTACAATAGCTTGCGGCAGCAAACTCCGCTCAAACGAAAATAGAAGAACTGACTGGGAGAACAGCCCGTGAGTAAGCCGCATGGTCCCCTGCAGGGTGTGAAGGTCGTCAGTTGCTCGACCGCGCAGGCCGGAACCGTCCCCTATATGCTGATGGCTGACCTTGGCGCCGATGTCATCAAGATCGAGACGCCCAATGGAGGCGACACGTCGCGTGTCGCTTCTGTGCTTCCGGGAATGCCGAGCACGTTTTTCGAAACCAACAACCGCGGCGTCAAAAGCGTCACGCTGAATCTCAAGCTGCCGGCGGCTCGTGAGATTTTGCACAAGCTTGTCGCCCGGGCCGATATCTTCGGGCAGAATTTCCGTCCAGGTGCGGCCGAGAAGAATGGATACGGCTGGGATGAACTGAAGAAGGTCAATCCGAAGCTGGTCTATATGTCGATCTCGGGTTACGGCCCCAATGGACCGCATGCGGATTTGCCCGGCACCGACTCGATGGCGCAGGCGCTTGGCGGCATCGCGCAAGCTTATGCGACGCCCGGTCAACCGCTGAAGACCGGCGTCGTGTCCGTTGCCGACGAGACCTGCGCCATTCTCGCCTTCGGCGGCGCGTTGGCCGCGCTGACCTATGCGCGCACGACAGGCATCGGCCAGAGAATTGACTGCTCCCTGCTCGGCGGACAAATCCGTCTGATGGGCTGGACACTGACCACTGCGATGTGGCGCGATCGCGATCCCGTCATCGGTCAGGCCCGTGTCGCCGGGACGCGTGAGAAACCCGCGATGTCGGCGAGTTTCAACGATCGCGACGGCAAGCCGTTTGTGTTTCAGCTGGCACGCGACCAGTGGACGGAGGCGCTGAACTCACTCGGTTTTCGCGAAGCCATGGAAGGAGCGGGCTTCGCCCACCTCGGGGTGGCGATGGATTCCGATCAGAAGCGCGAAGAGATGCTGGCAAGACTAGGTGAGCTGTTCGCGACTGGTGCACGAGAGGACTGGGTGGCACGGTTGCGCGGCGGCGACATCGTGTCGGCGCCGATCAACACGCTGCTGGAGGCTGCTGTCGACCCCGACGTTGTTGCCAACGGCTACATCGCCGAGGTCGACTATCCCCGATACGGCAAACGCCTCAAGGTGCATGGTTCGCCGTGGCAATTCTCGGAAACGCCGGCGAAGATTGGCATCGCTCCGGACCTGGGCGAGCATAATGACGAGGTTCTCGGCGCCCTCGGTTACGACCCTGCGCAAATCGACGATTTGAGAAGCCGCAAGGTGATTTGAGCTATTTGGTGTCGAGTTTCGGCATCCGGTAGCGGTCTTGCGGGTCGAGCCAGCCCTTGAAAATGGGTTTTCGTTTTTCGGAGAAGGCGGCGCGCGACTCGATCAAATCGCTCTTGTCGCCATGATCATGCAGCTTGGCGGCAAGCGCCTTTTGCGCCTCGGATGCCTCAGGCCGCATCTGGCGCATCATGTGAACCGTGTTGACGCGCGAGGCCGGCGGCAGTGAGAGCAGATGCTCCGCCATTCCCATCGCGGTCGGAATCAGGTCGGCCTGCGGCACGACCCGATTGAGGAAACCGACCTGATAAAACCGCTCGGCCGTAAATCGGAAGCCAAGCGCCATTTCCATCGCGACCGGATAGGGGACATTGGCCAGATGGCCATGATTGTAACCGCCGAGCAGCCAGCGCTTGGCCTCGGACACCTCGAACAACGCCTCCGGAACGGCGACGCGCAAATCGGTACGCTCCACCAGCATGAAGCCGCCGCCCATCGCGAAACCGTTGATGGCGGCAATCACCGGCTTCTCCAGCGAGCCGTCCATGAAAGGGTCCGGGATCGTCGGTTTGACGCCACCGGGAGTTCCCTTCGCCAGCGACTCTTTCATATCCTCCCCGGCGCAGAACGCGCGGCCGGCGCCGGTGAAGATCGCGACCTCCAACTCCTTCGAAGCGCGGAACTCGGTCCAGGTCTCGGCGAGTTTTTGACGCAACTCGGTATTGAGCGCATTGAGGCTTTCGGGCCTGTTCATGCGCACGATGAGGACTTGCCCGTTGCGTTCTGTTTCGACGACAGCCATGGGTTCCTCTTTTTGAAGTTGGTGCGGTCTAATGCTGCGAGTGGCAGGATAGGCTTGATGTGTTAGTAGCTCTCTCTTGTGGTCCGTCCAGACATAACAAGAGACGACAATCGCTCGCGATAATTGCATGGCGGCGCATTGTTAGGAAGAGCCAACCAAGTCGTTTTGGAAACGTAGCCCCACGCGAACCCAGGCGTTGCGTAGAGGGCGGCGATATTCCATCCTACCAGTCTCGTGAATCAGTGGCGGGAGCGAGTAGCTTCGCTCTTGATCACGATGCCTGCGGCATCACTATCAAAGGTGTCCGGAGCGACACCGTCCTTGCGAAGCAGGTCTTTTCCGACCTTGTTAGTCGGGGTCTTTGGCAGTCCGCCAAGATACGAACGAAGCGTGGCACCATGAAATGGGCCATGCGCGGCCTGAGAAAACCAATGAGGTCCACAGGGTCCAGCGTCTGGCCGTCCTGCGAGAGACACGGGGACGAGAACTTCGTCCTCGCCATGCTCTCGCTTGGTACTGAGACTGCTGTGGCTTCGCGAATGGCCGGGTGGGCGGCGACTTCAAGTTCCACTTCAAAGCAAGAAATGTTCTCACCGCGTCGGCGGATGGCGTCCTTGAAGCGATCGACGAAGAAATAGTTGCCATCCTTGTCGGTCCGGAAGGCATCACCGGTGTGAAACCAGCCATTTCACCAGGCGACGGCGGTCGCCTCAGGTGCCTTGTTGTAGCCGTGGTTCATGGCCCAAGGCGCGTCGGTGCGGATGATCAATTTCGCCGATCTCACCCTGCGCGACCTCGCAGTCAATATTGTCGACGAGACGGACTTCCATGCCTGCGCGAGGCTTGCCGCACGTTGCGGTAACACGTGGATTCGGCTCGGCCACTAGAGGACACGGCACTTCCGACATATTGAAGAGCGTATGCACCGTAAGGCCGTAGCGCTTGCCAAAGGCTATCCCCTCCTCACTGAGGGGAATGATGGTAACGTACTTGAGCGGGCTACCTTGCTCCCGCCGGTGTCATTTCGCTGAGATGGGTGATGGAGGGCTTTGCGGGGGAACTGGTGGTTCGGATAGTTCGCATGAATATCCAGACGTCAGGTTTCGTTTTGGAACGACCGCTTCTGGCGTGCGCCGTGCAAAGGCGGCGCTTTCCAGTGGGTGCAAGCCCCACCCGGCAATCGCTCCAGCCGGAAGCAATCGGAGCAGT
>Ga0137412_10002112_pt1 | contig 15652 bp, 14 predicted proteins | sample CZODoug2_1_16fun_FD_122160 | JGI IMG/M metagenome (GOLD analysis project Ga0137412, IMG submission 122160) | Vadose zone soil fungal communities from Angelo Coast Range Reserve, California, USA - CZODoug2_1_16fungal (Hybrid Assembly) | ecosystem: Environmental > Terrestrial > Soil > Vadose zone...
GGCCAGCCGCTCGCGCAGATCCTTGATCTGGGTCTCGGTGGTGTCGGCAGCGACATCCCGAACATCGAACACATCGGCGAGCCTAGATGGGACGCGGGCCGGGCGTCATGCTCAAAGCGGTTCGCACTTGTGGTGTGGGTTCGTTGCGGTGGAGGATGTATCGCGGTTGATGATCCAGCCATTGTGTCCCTCAGGGGTGGCTGGTGTCGTTATGCCTTCTTGTGGCGAGCCGCGGCTGGAGCCGGGGCCTTTGCGCTGGTCCCAGTGTTGTGTGGGCGATGTTGTCGTGGTCTACCTGGCTGGCGAGCTGGATATGTTGACCTTGCCACAGTTTCGCCAGAAGCTGTTCGGTCTTGTGGATTCGGTCGCTGCCGGCACCGTGGTCCTCGACCTGTCGGAACTCGAGTTCATCGGCGCCAGCTCCATCGAGGTGATCCTGAGCGCCCGGAACGCGGCGGGCGCGCGGGGCCGGGACCTGTGCGTTGACGGGTTGCACGGAGTTTCGGCACGGGTGTTCGAGATCTTCGGGCTGGATTCGCTCGTGTACAGGTCGAAGTAGAAGGTCAGGGTAGGCCTGTGTCCGACACGATTGGCCCGCTCCCGCACTTCGGCAGTGCACCTTTGGAGGAACGCATGAGCCACGCTGATATGTGGGAAGCGGGCGCCGATGAGCGGGAGCGGCTGGCCGGAGAGCGGGAACGACTCGCCGACGAACGAGAAGCTCTCGCTGATGATCGAGACTGGCTGGCTGATCGTCACGATCACGAGCTCGCCAGGCGAGAGGCTCAGCGTTCCGGCCAACCGTCGGTCAGCGACGCCGTGGACGAAGAGGAGGCGACGCGGGCCGCGCTGCACCGCGCGGAAGCCGCCCTACGTCGCGCCGAAGCGGAGATGCTGCGGGCGAAAAGGGCCCGCGCCCGGGTCGAAGCGCATGCACGCCTGCGCGCCGCTTCGAGTGAGCGCGCCGGATCGGCCCGAGAGTTCGAGCGGGCCAGCGAAGACGAGGAGCGCGCGTGGTTGGTCGATCGGCGTGAGTTCGTCGCGGCGGAACGCGAGACGATCGCCGACCAGCGAGACGCGGTCGCCGACCAGCGCGACGAGATGGCCGCGGCCCGGGAGAAACACGCTGACCAGCGCGAGCGCGAGACGTTGGAACGAGAGCGCGACATTGACTCGCGGCATCGAGCCGGGCGATCGGCGGGCGCGGCGCAGCTGTCGGCGCTCGAGCAGTCGCAGCGGCATGCGGACATGCGGGCGAGAGACGAGCGCCGACGCGACAGCGCGGCGGCCACCAGACGCATCGCCGCGGAAGCGCGCGCTCTCGCGATCGCCGACTGGGGGCCGCAGGCGTACGGGCCGATGTTGCTGGGCAGCTTCGCCAGGCTGGCCGGCGAATTGTTCGGTTCCGAACAGCTGGCCGATGTGCTGCCCCAGGTGCTGAAATTCACCGTCGACACGGTGGCCGGATGCAGCTGGGCAAGCATCACTCTGTGGCGCCACGAACGCGTCGTCGACACGGTGGCGAGCAACCCCATCGCCGCTGAACTCGACGACGCCCAGTTCGGGAGTGGACTCGGGCCAGGCCCCGAGGCGCTGCGGAGCCAAGACCCGATCTACGCGCCGGCTCTGGCCGGGTCCGAGCGCTGGCCGATTTTGGCCGCCTCCGCCGAGCAATATGGCGTGGCCAGCGCGGTATGTCACGGCCTGTTCGTCCGCCAGCCGGGCCAGTGGTCCGCGCTGGGCGTGTTCACCTTGTACAGCCAGACCCCCGATGCGTTCGGTGAACAGGACCTGGAGTTCGGATCGATCTTGGCCGCCTTCGTGGCGGTGGCGGTGTCGGTATCCCGACGCAGCGTTGACGTCGACCGTCGCGAAGCTGCCCTGCACCGAGCGTTGAGCACGCGCGATGTCATCGGACAAGCCAAGGGAATTCTGATGGAACGCCAACGACTTTCCGCCGGTGAGGCATTCGACCTGCTGCGCCGAGCATCGCAACGTCTCAATCGCAAAGTCAATGAAGTAGCCCAACAGCTGGCGGAAACCGGAGAAATGCCGAGCTAGAGCGACGGTGGCCAACTCGTCCAACCCCGCCACCGGAACGTGGTTTCATCGGTCCCGGCCCATCATGACGACCGCAATGACGGCGTCCACGGGGTGCGGGTTCCGCCAGCGGTGCGGGGTGCTCTGTTGGGCGAACGCCTGCCCGTCCGACAGCTCCGCGGCGGTCCCGTCCTCCATCTCGAGCACGATCTGCCCGGAGAGGACGATCCCGACGTCGAGCGTGGGAGTGTGCAGGAACGCCGGGGGCGGAGCGCCTGGGTCCTCGGGCGGGACGGTCACCGTCCAGAACCGCACTCCGCCAGCCGTGGGGAACGGCGGCCCGGTACCGGCCGGCGGTTTCACCGCATCGTCCCCTGACGTCACCGGGTCGGCGCCCGGTAGCACGCCGTCGGCCTCCCAGAGTCGGCCGAGGCCGCGCCCGCCCGGGACGGTGAGCAGGGGCACGACAACGTCCCGGGTGATCGTCGAGAGGCCCCTCTCGGTCACGCCGGTTTCGACCACTCGGTAGCTACCCGTCATCGGGCGTCCACAGGGGTGAGCGCGACGACCGGGATGGGTCGCCCGGCCCGCTTCTGCAACTCCGCGAGCTGCGGAGCTTCGGTCAATCGCTGGGCCCAGAGCCGCTCGCGTTCCGCGCTCCCGGTGTCAGCCCCGGTCACCTGGTAAGCCTCCGTGCCGACCTCGACCTGGGCCACTGGGTTGGCCAGCAGATTGTGGTACCACCCCGGATTGTTCTTGCTGCCACCATTGGCCGCGAACACCACCAGCTGTGTCCCGTCCCTGAAATAGACCATCGGCGTGGTGCGCGGCTGCCCGCTGCGGGCACCGGTGGTGGTGAGCAGCAGCAGGGGCAAGCCCTCGAACTGGCCGCCCACCACGCCTCCGGCGGACCGGAACTCGTCTATCACCAGCTGGTTTTGTTGCAGTCGCTCTGACACGGATTCATCCCTTTCGGCAAGTGCTCGCGCCTGACCTGGATACTTACGGTTGGTATGTAGCACCATGATGGGCCAGTATGGGAGGGCATACAAAACACACATTCGTGTCCGCTACCGAAGGGGGATGTCCGCAATGGACGCCGTCGCGGTTCAGCGGGAAGCAGCCGCGCTCCCGGGCCCCTGCTCCCGTATCCCGGTCGAGCACGCACCCATCGTCCGCCAGATCCTCGATCAGGTCGGCGACAAGTGGACCTTGATGGTGATCGCAACCCTGCGGGGCGGCGTGATGCGCTACACCGAACTGCTGCGTGCCATCCCAGGCATCTCCGAGCGCATGCTCTCGCGCACCCTGGCCCAGCTCCACCAGGACGGCCTGATCACCAGAACCGCCTACGCCGAGGTGCCGCCGCGGGTGGAATACGCCCTCGCCCCGCTGGGCGCCAGCCTCAATGACATCGTGGTTTCGCTGATCGAGTGGGCAATCACCCACCACGACGAGATCCGCCAGCACCGGGCCGGCGTCGGTACAGGCGGCGCACACTAGCTCTAGGCAGCCGAGACCGGCCCCACCGGTTGCTGTGGTGATTTCAGCTGGTGAGCTGGGCGGCGATCGCTCCGCCGTCGAGCCAGACGTTCTCGCGACTGATCTTGCCGTCACGGAAGTCCCACACATGCAGCATCCGGAACTGGACCGAGCGGCCGCGGCCCTCGATGCCCATGAAGGATCCGGCTACGGCCGCGTCGACGACGTGTTCCATGACCGCGAAGTCCGCGCCGAACCTCTCGCGCGTGGCAACCATGTTGGTGATCTGGAGGTCTTGGATGAGGTGCTCGTAGAACTGCTGAGCGGCGGCCGGACCGGTCAGGACACCCATCGGCGAGCCGACGACGTCGTGCTCCACGTCCTCGGTGTACACGGCGACCGCTCCGGCGGCATCGCCGGCCGCCTCGCGGTCCAGGTGCTCCCGGATCAAGGCTGTCATCTCGCTACTGGATGGCATACCAGCCTCATCTCAACTGTGCGGCCGCGGTCACATGTGCGACAGACGTATCGTGGCCCGTCAGCTCCGCCCGTCAAGGGAATTGACGCTGGATCGGCCCAAGGCGGTGAGATCTCCCTTGATAATCGACAGACTGGTCGATATATTATCGAACGGCTACGAGACGTCGACCGGGGCACCTAGATCGTCTACGGACACCATGCGACCGCTGGCACCTTCGCCGCCGAACCCCCGAACCGCGGAAGGGAGCGTCCGGCAATGGGACTACTTGAGCAGCACGCACAGGACAGCCCGGAGGCCATCGCCATCGTCGACGGTTCCCTCCGCCGTACCTGGCGGCACTGGAACGAGCGGGCGACCAGGCTGGCGAACGCGCTGGCGGAGCGCGGAGTCGGGCGCGGTGACCGAGTCGCGGTGCACGCGCGCAACAGGGCGGAATGGCTCGACACGAGTTTTGCCCTCAGCAAGATCGGCGTCAACCTCGTCTCGGTCAACCCCCGGCTGATCGAGCCGGAAATCCGCTACATCGTCGACAACAGCGGCGCGACCGCGTTGATCAGCGATCAGACGACGCTGTGCGCCGCCGCGGCGTCCTGGCGGGTGACCGACGGCGCACCGCTCCTCGTGATCGGCATCCAGGAGGCGGCGGTCCCTCCCGGCGTGACCGAGTTCGAGGCCTTCGTCGCGGCCGGGGACCCGACCCCGAGGGCGGCGATCAGCGGTCCGCTGGGGGCGACCCTGCTCTACACCTCCGGCACCACGGGAGCGCCCAAGGGCGCCATCCGCAACCCACCCGCCGACCCGGCCGAGCTGGCGAAGGCCATGCAGGACATCATCTCGCGCTTCGGCATGAAACCGGGGGAACGGCACCTTCTGGTGTGCCCGCTGGCCCACGCGGCACCGCCCATCTACGCCCAGATGACCCACCTGGTGGGCGGAACCGTGATCATGATGCCGCGCTTCGACGCCGAGCGGGCGCTCGCAATGATCGACGCCGAAGCCATCACCTCGACGTTCATGGTGCCGACCATGCTCAACCGCCTCGCCAGCCTGCCCGACCAGGTACGCGCACGCCACGACCACGCCACCCTGCGCACCGTCATCACCGGTGGCAGCCCGTGCAACGCGGTCCTGAAGAAACGCATCGCCGAGACCTTCGGGCAGGTGCTCTTCGACCTGTACGGCGCGACCGAGACCGGGCTGCAGACCATGCACGAGCCGAGCGACCAACTGACGCACGCCGATTCGGTCGGCCGGGTGCTACCCGGAAACGACGTCCGCTTCCTGGACGAGTCCGGGAACGAAGTTCCGGCGGGACAGCCCGGCGAGATCTGGGGGCGTGGCCCGCTGCAGATGGAGGGCTACCACAATAATCCCGAAGCCACGGCGGCGGCGGTCAGGAACGGCTGGGTCACCGCCGGCGACATCGGGTACGCGGATGAGGATGGCTATGTCCACATCCTGGATCGCGCCAAGGACATGGTGATCTCCGGCGGCGTCAACATCTACCCTGCCGAGATCGAGGCGGTGCTCGCCAAGCACCCATCGGTCTTCGACTCGGCGGTCGTCGGCATTCCGGACGAGGACTGGGGCGAGGCGCTGTTGGCATTTGTGCAGCCGCGCGTCGGAATATCAGTTACCGAGGATGAGCTGGAGAAGTTCTGCCGTTCGGCACTCGCCGCTTTCAAGTGCCCCCGGCAATGGAGGTTCGTGGCGGAACTGCCGAGGAACCATATCGGGAAGGTGCTGAAGAAAGACCTCCGCGCACCGTACTGGTCGGGTCGCTCGGCCAGTGTTTAGTCCGCCGGAAGGGGGCGAAAGGTCGGCCGTGGTAACGTCGCCGGCCGTGCCGGACGGTCCAGAAAACGCTCGTCGGGACGTGGCGGCACAGCCCAAGCGGCGCGTCGGACGGCCACCCAAGGACACCTCGTCGCCAGGGGAAACCAAGGCCAGGATCAAGCGGGCGGCGACGGAATTGTTCGCCGACAAGGGGTTCCACGGCACCGGAGTCACCGAGATCGGTGACCGCGCGGGAATTCAACGTGGCTCCCTTTATTACCACATCAAATCCAAAGAAGACCTGCTCTGGCAGATTATCAGTGACCACCTGCGAGCCTCCGTGGAGGCGGTCAAGGGCATCGCCGAGTCCGAGACGCCGCCCAAGAAGAAGCTGGGCGCACTGATCCGGCACCAGGTCGCGTTCGTGATCGAGCGCCGGCTGGAAATGGTGATCTTCCAGCGCGACCGGGACGCTCTGGCCGGCGAGCGGGTGCCCGTCCTGGCGGAGATGCTGGACGGAGTGACCGACCAGTGGCGTCGCGTGGTCCGCGAGGGCCACCAGTCCGGCGCGTTCACCACCGCCGACCCGGTCGTGATCAACGCGATGCTCAGCATGGTGAACATGACCCATGTGTGGTTCCGCGAGGACGGGGAGAAGTCCCCCCGTGATGTCGCTGACACGCTCGCCGAGCTCGCCTTCGCCGGCCTTGCGGTCCGACCCTGACCAGCTGACGCACCGCTTGCCGTCACACGAGGGTGCCCTCGGGCCACCTCGGCGGGCACCCCCTCGCGCTCGACGATGCGGGCGACGGCTCAGCGCGGTAGGCGGGCCAAATCCGCGGCTCCGACGATGCCCGCGTCGCCGCGAAGTTTCGCCAGCACTACCCGGGCGGTGGGCCGCTGTCCCCGACCGGTGAGCCGCTCGATGTACGCCAACTCCACCGGGTCGCGCAGCAGCTCCCCGGCATCGGCCACACCACCGCCGATGACGAACACCGCCGGATCAAGGATCGCGGCCAGCTTGGCGATGCCGAACCCGATCGATCGGGCTGTCTCTCGGAAGATCTCCACCGCGGCTGGGTCGCTGTCGCGAGCGGCTTGCGTCACTACTGGCCCAGTGATCTTTTCGGGATCGCCGCCGGCCAGGTCGAGCATCCGCAGGGCGAGGGAGGGCGAGATGCGGGCGAAGTCTTGGGCGTCCCGGACCAGCGCGCTGCCGCTGCCGTACTGCTCCCAGCAGCCCTTGCTGCCGCAGCCGCAGCGCAGCCCGCCCTCGATCACCACATTCATGTGGCCGATCTCAGTGGCGATGCCGAACTGACCCCGAAGAAGCTGGCCGTCGACGATGACGCCGCCCCCGATGCCGGTGCCGATGGTGACCACCACGACGTTGCGTTCCCCGCGCGCCGCGCCGTAGCGAGCTTCCGCCCAGGCCGCGCAGTTGGCGTCGTTCTCCACCAGGACCGGCAGCTTGAGCCGTTCGCTCATCGCCTCGCCGAGCGGCTCGGCGCGCCAGGGCAGGTTCGGGGTGAACAGCACGGTGGAGCGGTCCGAGGCGACAAAGCCGGGCGCCCCCATCCCAACCGCCTCGACCTCGTGCCGCTCCCGCAACTCCCACACCAGATCGGCGATGGCGTCGTTGACCGTCTCCCCGGTGGCGGCCGGGGTATCGCAGCGCATCTTGTCGATCATTGTTCCGTCGTCGTCGACCACCCCGGCCGCGACCTTCGTTCCGCCGATGTCGACCCCGATGACTAGCCCCATCGCTGTCCTCCTCGCACCCGATCCGGCCGCGTGTCGGGTATCAGACCACGTCCTTCGACCTCCTTGTGGACTCCGACGGTGATTTTTCAATGCCTCTACAGTTCCCCGGCCTTCATTGCGGCCAGGTTCTTGTCGAGAACGGCCAGCGAGGCCCGCAGCGCCTCGGTCGGGCTGAACTCGATCAGTTCGGTGCCCGGGGACAACAGCGGGATGTGTCCGGGCGCGCCGTAGTAAGCGTCGCCGGCGACGTAGGTCTCCTCGTGGTCGACGTACCGGTAGACGATCGTGCCGCTGATCACCACGCCCCAGTGCGGGCACTGGCACCGGTCGTCCGGCAGGCCACGGAACAGCGGAGCTGGATCGAACTCTGCCTTGTGGGTTTCGAACGCGACTGTGTAGCCGTCCAGCTCGACATAACGGGCCTCGAGCACCGGCTCGTTGACGATCAGCGGGGCGTCACTCTTCGACGTGCGTGGCATCTGATGCTCCTTCGGATCTGGGCGTGTTCACCGGAGGCGTGAGATCGAAGGGCACAACGTGCGGTGGCGGGTCACTCCGTGTCGACGCTCGGTGTGCGGGTGTTTCGCACACCGGTCCCGGAAAGCTCACGCCTCAAGGAGCAGCGGGCGGTATCGATCCGCTCGCGTTCCTTGACGGAGGTCTGCCATGTTCCTTACCGCCTACCACTTCGACGGGGACCCAGCCGAGCTGTTGCCCGGCTACCACCGGCTGCTGGACGGGTTCCCGCCGGGCGCGGTCGTCCTGCAGCTGTGCACCGTCACCGAACGCGGCCTCACCGTGTTCGACACCTGCCCCTCGCGCGAGACGTTCGAGGAGTTCATCGCCGGCGCGATGTTCGGTGAGTCGGTCGCGGCCGCCGGGTTGCCTGGGCCGAGGATCGAGCCTGTCGGCGAACTGCGCCACACCGTGGTGGGCGAGGCGGTGTCCCGATGACGGCGGGCACGGTGGGGTCCGCCGCGGAGGTCGCCGCGCTTGATGCGACCGGGCAGGCCGAGCTGGTCCGCGACGGCGAAGTGACGGCGCTGGAGCTGGTGGACTGGGCGATCGAGCGGATCGAGCGGCTGAACCCTCAGGTCAACGCGGTTGTCACGACGATCTACGAGCGTGCCCGCGAGCAGGCCCGGCAGATCCCGACGGGTCCGTTCGCCGGGGTTCCCTACCTGCTGAAGGACATGATCGCCGAAGTCGAGGGCGTTCCGCTGAACGCTGGTTCGGCCTTTCTGCGGGGCAACGTGTCCACCTACTCGTCCGAGCTGGTCCGCCGGCTGGAGGCGGCCGGGTTGATCATTCTCGGCAAGACCAACACCCCCGAGTTCGGGTCGGCGCCGACCAGTGAGCCGGTGCTGTTCGGGGCCACCCGCAACCCGTGGGACCTCGGCCGCTCCACCAGCGGTTCTTCCGGCGGGTCGGCCGCGGCGGTCGCGTCCGGGATGGTGCCGATGGCGCATGGCAATGACCTGTCCGGGTCGCTGCGGTTCCCGGCCTCGGCGTGCGGGTTGTTCGGGTTCAAACCGACCCGGGCCCGCGTCCCGCTCGGCCCCGAGTACGGCGACATGATCGGCGGGTGGGTTGCCGAGCACGGCATGACGGTCTCGGTGCGCGACAGCGCCGCGCTGCTGGACGCCACCGCGGGCCCGATGCGGGGCGACCCGTACCCGGCGCCGCCGCAACGGCGGCCCTTTGTCGCCGAGGTCGGCGCCCCACCGCCGAGGCTGCGCATTGCCTACACAGCCCGGACACCAGGCGGTCAGCTCGGCCACCCCGACTGCGTCGCCGCCCTGGAGGACGCGGTGGCCCTGTGCTCCGACCTGGGGCACGAGCTGGTGGAGGCGGACATGCCCGGCTTGGGTGAGCCGACCGGTGCGGCCATCGGCACGGTGTTCGGCGCTACCGCCGCCTGGATCGTCGGCCGGGCAATCCGCCAGCTTGGCCGCGACCCGGGTCCTGAGGAGCTGGAGCCGCACAACTGGGCCTTCTGGGAGGGTGGTCGCGGCGTCAGCGGCGGAGAGTATCTGATGGCCATGGAGCACCTGCAACGCTTCGCCCGGGAGGTGGCCCGGTTCCTCGACGGCATCGACATGTGGCTGACCCCGACGATGTCGGAGCCGCCGGCGCCGCTCGGGGAGATCGTGTCCACCCCCGATGAGCCGCTGCGGGCGTTGCACCGCGGTGGGCGCACCGTCGAGTATCCGGCGATCATCGCTAACATCACCGGCAACCCGGCCATGTCGGTGCCGCTGTGGTGGAACGCCGAGGGCCTACCGATAGGCGTGCACTTCCTCGGCGGGTTCGGGGATGAAGCCACCCTGTTCCGGCTGGCCGGGCAGCTTGAGCGGGCGCGGCCATGGGCAGCGCGTAAGCCAGCGGTGCACGCACTGCACGGCTGAACGCGATCTGAGGGGAGGCGGCGGGGTGCCCTTGTTCCCGCTGGTGGGGCGCGCGGTGGCCATCGCCGACGTCGACGCGGTCCTGGCGGACGGCCGAGCGGGCGCCGGCACGCTGCTGCTGGTCACCGGGGAGGCCGGGGTCGGCAAGTCGCGGCTCGCGCAGGAAGCCGTCGCGTCGGCGGCCGGCTATCGGACCGCGTGGCACGGCTGTGAGCCGGGCGCCATGGCGTTCCGGCCGTGGGCGCGGCTGCTGCGGGCGATCGTGCCCGACGGCGCTGTCCTCCCCGGAGCCGACTTCCCCGGGGCCGCCGCCGGAGCCGCCACCGGAGATGCCGAGTTCCGCGGGGCCGCCGCCGGAGATGCCGCGCGGTGGCGGGACGCCTTCCCGGATGTGGCTCCGGCGACTGAGGGCGGGCGCGCGCGGATGTTCGACGACGTCGTCGACCTGCTGGCCACGTCGGCCGCCGACACCCCGCTGCTGCTTGTGCTCGATGACCTGCACGACGCCGACGCCTCGTCGCTGGAGCTGCTCGGATACGTGGCCCGGCAGCTGCGCGCCACCAGCGTGGTGATCCTCGCGACCTGTCGCGACGGCGAGGCGGCATGGGCCGGTCGAGGCCGCATCCGCGGCGAGCTCGCCCGGGCTGGACGCTCGCTGCCGCTGGCGACGCTGTCCACCGAGGATGTCGCCGAACTCATCGCCGCGTCCGGGGCCGCACCCGCGGCCGACACCGTGCGCGTGGTGGCCAGTCGCACCGGGGGCAGCCCGCTGCTGGTCACCGAGCTGGTCACGCACCTGCGCAGCCGCGGCGGGCTCGGCGACCCGGTCACGGCGCTGGCTCTGCCGGAGTCGGTGCGCGCACTGGTTGCCGGCCGGCTCGCCCGACTGCCCGCGCCGACCGCCGCCGCCGTCTCGGTGGCCGCGGTCGTCGGCCGGGAGACCGACATCGCGATGCTGTCCGCGCTGGTGGGCACCCCGCCGGCCGAGCTGGACCGGCTGCTCGACCCGGCCCGGGTCGAAGGGCTGATCCTCGACACGGAGCCGGCCCGCGCGGCGTTCGGCCACGACCTGCTTCGGGATGCGGTGTACCAGGCGATTCCGGCACAGGAGCGGTACTCCCTGCACACCCGGATCGCCGCGCAGCTGGCCCGGTCAGGGGTCGACTCGGCCTCCGTCGCCCACCATCTGCTGCAGGCCGGCCCGGACCAGCGGGTGCCCGCGGCCCGGTCCGCGGCCCGGGCCGGCGAACAGGCCTCGGCGATCAACGCCTACGAGGACGCCGCCCAGTGGTACGCCCGCGCGGCGGCCGCGCTCGACGGCATCACGGCCGAGGCGGAGCACCGGGCCGAGCTGCTGGTCGAGCAGGGCGAGGCGCTGGTGGCGGCGGGTGACCCGACGGCCGCGCGGGCTGCATTCCGGGCGGCCGCCGGGGCGGGCCGCCAGCTCGGCTCGGCCCCGCTGTTGGCCCGGGCGGCGCTCGGGTTGGCCGGTCGCGTCGGGTTCGAGGTCCCGTTGCTCGACGGTGAGCAGGTCGAGCTGCTCACCGAGGCCCGCGACGCCCTCCCGGCCGACGAGACCGTGCTGCGCGCGTTGACGGCCGCGCGGCTCTCGGTCGCGCTCACCCTGCTCGCTGGCGAGGAGCGCCGCGCCGAGCTGAGCGCGGAGGCGGTGGAGTTGGCCCGCGCGGCCGGGGACGCCGGTGCACTCTGCCAGGCGCTCGCCGCGCGCTGCGACATCATGTCCGGCCCCGAGCACAACCGGTCACGGGTGGACTGGACGGATGAGATCGTCACGACCGCGGCGGCGCACCGCTCGCCCGGGCTGGAGCTGCTGGGTCGGCGGTTGCGCCTCGTCGCCCTGCTGGAGGCGGGCGACATCAGCGCGGCGGACGGTGAGGTGCGGGCGTACGCGGTGACGGCTGCCAGCCTGCGCCAACCGCTCTACAGCTGGTACGTCCCACTCTGGCAGGCCATGTTTGCGCTGTCCGAGGGGCGGATCGGCGACTGCGAGGCGCACCTGGCCGACGCCGAGCGGCTGGGTCGCGGCGCGGGCAGCGGCAACGCCGAGCCGCTGCTGGGCACTCTGGGCTGGTGCGTGGCGGCGGAGCTGGACGACCAGGAGCGGCTGGCCGAGTTGTTCGCCGGGGTTGACCTGACTGTTTACGGCGGGGTGTGGCCGTACGTGGCGATGGCGCTGGTGGCGGCGCAACTCGGCCGGACGGCAGAGGCGGCCGCCCGGCTGGATGCGCTCGCGCCCCGGCTGGCTGGGGCGCCGAGGGACTCCGAGTGGCTGCCGATGATGACCCAGCTCTCCGAGCTCATCGCCGCGGTCGGCGGCCACCCGATCGCCGGTTGGGCTTATCAGCAGTTGCTGCCGTGCGCCGAGCTCTTCGTCGTCGAGGGCATCGGTGCCGCGCTGCGTGGCCCGGTGCAGCGCCACCTCGGCATCCTCGCCGCGGCGCTCGGTGACACCACGGCGGCGGCCGCGCATTTCGACCAGGCGGTGGAGCGCGCCCGCGGCATCGGCGCCGCCCTGTTTGTCGCTCGTACCCTGCGCGACGCGGGCTTGGCGCTGGCGGATCCGAAACGGATCGCCGCCGCACGGGAGCTCTACCAAGCCCTGGGCGTGGCGAAGCGGGCCGCCGAGCTGACGCCGGCCTCGGCCGAACACGAGATGGCGCCGACCTCGTCGGACCCGTCAGTCGCTCCGGGCAACCTGTTCCTCCGGGAGGGCGAGTTCTGGACGCTGCGCTACCAGGGCCAACAGGCCAGGATGCGGGACACCAAGGGTCTGCGGGACCTGGCGGTGCTGCTCAACGCGCCCGGCGCGGAGTTCCCCGCCGTCGAGCTCGCCGCCGCCCGGTCCGCCGCCTCGGTGGCGCGCGTGCCGGCCGGCGAGCTGCACGAGCCGGGCGACCTGGGCGAAGTCGTGGACGCCCAGGCTCGGGCGGCGTACCGCGGTCGCCTGCTGGAGCTGGACGAGCAGGAGGCCGATGCGGACGCGCGTGGTGACCAGCAGCGCTCCATCGCCCTCGCCTCAGAACGCGACGCGCTGGTCGCCCAACTCTCGGCCGCCTACGGGCTCGGCGGCCGGGCGCGCCGGGCCGGCCACCCGGCCGAACGGGCACGGACCGCGGTCACCGCGCGCATCCGCGATGCGCTGCGGCGGATTAACGCCGCACACCCCGCACTCGGCGCGCATCTTCGCAAATCGGTGAACACCGGGACGTTCTGTGGTTACCACCCGGAACAACCCACCACGTGGGAGCTCCAACGGTGAAATTTGCTCGCGTCAAGAAGAGGCGGTAGATCTGTCGGGCCGCGCGCGCTGCTCGACGCGGCCGTTCCTGATGCCGTACAACACATGGACTTGAATAGGCCAGGCCACTACCGCCCACAATCCCACGAGGACGCAATGTTCCTGGCGGATGAGTAGCCCCGCCCCAATCAGAATCAGCCCGGCCCACAGCATCGAAAACATCGAAAGCCGAGAGCGGCCGATATTGAATGAGTAAGCTAGAAGGCGCTCAAGAATAGGCGCCTCCTGGCTTAATCGCACCTCGATCCGACGCAGCTCGCGTCGCTCCGCATCGCTGAGCATTACATCTCCGTTTGTTTCCCAGCGGCGGCCAGATACCTCGACCTCGAAAGTTCCGCTCGTGTTATGCCCACTATGGATGAAATCTGTTTCAGCGCGCTTGCAACCCGCCATCACGACGGCGGGTGGTGCGCAGCACCCCCAGTTGACAGCTGCACACCGGCCGTCGGGCGGGAAGAATGGCACGGTGATCGAATCGGACCCTGTCGCCGACCCGTACCTGTGGCTCGAGGAGGTGACCGGCGAGCGGCCGCTGGAGTGGGTGCGGGCCCGCAACGCCGAGTCGCTCGCCGAGCTGACCACCGACGAGCGCTTCGCCGAGCTCCGCGACGGGATCCGCGAGGTGCTCGACTCGGACGAGCGCATCCCCTACGTCCGCCGCCGAGGCGAGCTGCTCTACAACTTCTGGCAGGACGCCGAGCACCCGCGCGGCCTGTGGCGACGCACCACGCTGGAGAGCTACCGCACCGGTGAGCCGGACTGGGAGCTGCTGCTGGACATAGATGCACTCGCCGCGCTGGAAGGCGAGAACTGGGTGTGGCAGGGCGCCGCGGTCCGCAAGCCGGAGTACGTCCGAGCCCTGGTCCAGCTCTCCCGGGGCGGAGCGGACGCCACCGTGGTCCGCGAGTTCGACCTGCCGACCCGGTCATTCCTACCCGGTGCGGACGGTGGTTTCGAGCTGTCGGAGGCCAAGAGCCGGGTGGGCTGGGTCGACGCGGACACCGTGTTCGTCGGCACCGACACCGGGCCGGGTTCGATGACCACCTCCGGGTACCCGAGGGTGATGCGCCAGTGGCGCCGGGGCACCCCGGTCGCCGACGCGCCGGTGGTGTTCGAGGCGTCCGAGACCGACGTCTCCGCGTTCGCGCTGCACGACGACACCGAGGGCTTCGAGCGCGACCTGGTCGGCCGCTCGCCCGACTTCCACACCAGCCTCGAATACCTGCGCCGGCCGGACGGGTCGCTCGAGCTGATCGACGTCCCGCCGGACGCGGACACCGACGTGCACCGCGAGTGGCTGCTGGTGCGCCCGCGCTCGCCGTGGACCTTGGACGAGACCACTTACCCGGAGGGGTCCCTGCTGGCCTTCGGATTCGACGACTACCTGGCTGGGGGGAAGGACGCCACGGTCCTGTTCACCCCGACGCCCAGCCGGTCGCTGAGCTACCACGCGTGGACGCGGCACCACCTGATCCTGGTGGTGCTCGAGGACGTGACCACCCGCACCGAGGTGCTCAGCCCGGAGCGCGGGTGGGCAAGCTCGCCGCTGCCCGGCGGTTCGGAGCTCGGGTCCACCGACATCGTCGGCGTCGACCCGGACGCAAGCGACGAGTACCTGCTCGACGTCAGCGGGTACACCCAGGCCTCGACCCTGCTGCGCGGCGATCTGGCCACCGGCGAGCTGGAGACCTTGCGCCGGGCGCCGGAGTTCTTCGACGCCACCGGGATGAACGTCCAGCAGTACTTCGCCATCTCGGACGACGGCACGCGTATCCCCTACTTCGTGGTCGGCGGCCAGGCGGACGGCGAGGCGGACGGCGAGACCGATGAGCCCGGCCCGGTGTTGATGACCGGCTACGGCGGTTTCGAGGTCTCGTTGACCCCGCACTACAGCGGGATCATCGGGCGCGGCTGGCTGGCCCGGGGCTGCCGCTATGTGGTGGCCAACATCCGAGGTGGTGGCGAGTACGGGCCGGCCTGGCACACCAGCGTGCTTGGCGAGCACCGGTACCTGGCCTACCAGGACTTCGCCGCGGTGGCCCGCGACCTGGTCGACCGCAAGATCACCACCGCGGACCGGCTGGCCATCCACGGCGGCAGCAACGGCGGGCTGCTGATGGGCGTGATGCTCACCCGCTACCCGTCGCTGTTCGGCGCGATCGTCATCCAGGTGCCGCTGCTGGACATGCGCCGCTACCACCTACTGCTGGCCGGCGCGTCCTGGATGGCCGAGTACGGCGACCCGGACTCCCCGGCCGACTGGGAGTGGATCTCGAAGTACTCGCCGTACCAGAACCTGCCCCCGGACGCGTCGCTGCCGCCGGTGCTGGTCACCACCTCGACCCGGGACGACCGGGTGCACCCCGGGCACGCCCGCAAGAT
>Ga0137412_10002113_pt1 | contig 15651 bp, 8 predicted proteins | sample CZODoug2_1_16fun_FD_122160 | JGI IMG/M metagenome (GOLD analysis project Ga0137412, IMG submission 122160) | Vadose zone soil fungal communities from Angelo Coast Range Reserve, California, USA - CZODoug2_1_16fungal (Hybrid Assembly) | ecosystem: Environmental > Terrestrial > Soil > Vadose zone...
CGATGCCGACCGCTCTCGCAAAGATCACGGTATCGGCGTGCGATTCGCCGTCGCCGCCCGTGCTTCCCGGGTCGGTGCTGCCGACCGCGGTCACCGTGGCGCGCAGGTCCACAGCGATGCTGCCTTCGTTCCTGATCGTGTTGGCGCCGTTGCCCGCGCTGATGCCTGCGGCGAAGACGTTGGTTTCCGCGCTGATGAACACCGTCGCGTCGCCGCCGAGGTGTCCTTCCCCGTGACCGCCGGCGCTTGCCTGCACCGGAACCTCCAGCGTGATGTCGAGAAGGTCTACGCGCCGCCACGTCTTGACGTCGATGCTGCCCGTGTTCGTGATCTGGTTGGCGCCGTTGCCGGCCGCGATGCCGACCGCCGTTGCCGCCAGCACCGAGCGGGAGTTCGAATCGGCGTCGGCGCCGAGGCTGGATCCATCGGAATTGGCAGTGGTGGAAACCGTTCCGCTCAGCTCCACGGCGATGCTTCCTGCATTGAGTACGGTGTTGTTGCCTTGACCCACGTCGATGCCGACGGCGGTCACGTCGGCCCGCGAACTTGCGATCGTCGTGCTCTGGCCGGCGAAAAAACCGGAGCTGCTGCTGAGCGTGGAAACGGTGTTGACCGCTGCCTTCACGTCGATGGTTCCGTTGTTCGAGATCCAGTTGTCGCCTGCGCCGCCGTCGATGCCCCGCGCCGAGACGGTGGACGCCGCTTCGCCGCTGGCGTCCGCGCTGCCTCCCAAGCTCGTGCTCACGCTGCCGTTGTTCTGCAGATCGGCGTGGGCGCTCACGGCGACGTCGCCGTCGTTCTGAATCGCGTCGTTGCCGTCGCCGCCCTGCAAGCCGACCGAGCGCGTGGTCGCGGTGAGCGTGCCGCTCACGCCGCCGCCGCCGGCGAAGCTGAACGACGAGCTGTCCATGCGCAACGCGGCGTCGGCGCTGGCGGTGACGCGGCCCTTGTTGAGGATGACATCGTCGTCGCTGCCGCCGTCGATGCCGACTGCGGTGGTGACCGCCCCCGAGTCGGAGCCGGCGCCCGAGGAGCCGAACGCGACGCTGGAGCCGCCGGAGGAGGTGAGACTGGAGCTTGCGCTGACGTTGAGCTCGCCCTCGTTCGTGATGCTGTCGCGGCCTTTTCCGCCGGCGATGCCGATGGACTGGGTCGACGCGGTGAGCGAGCCGCTGGTGCCGTCCGAGCCGCCGAAGGTGAACGACGAGCTGTCCATGCTCAAGCTGGCGCTGGAGGTGGCGGTGATGCGGCCCTTGTTATGAATGACATCGTCGTCGTCGCCGCCATCGATGCCGACCGCGTTGGTGACAGCCCCCGAGTTGGAGCCGGCGCCCGAGGAACCGAAAGCGACGCTGGAGCCGCCTGAGGAAGAGAGCGTGGACGTTGCGCTGACGCTGAGCTCGCCCTCGTTCATGATGCTGTCGCGGCCTTTTCCGCCCGCGATGCCGGTCGACTGCGTCGACGCGGTGAGCGAGCCGCTGGTTCCGCCCGTGCCGCCGAAGCTGAACGACGAGTTGCTCATGCTCAAGTTGGCGCTCGAGCTGGCGGTGACGCGGCCCTTGTTGAGAATGACATCGTCGTCGTCGCCGCCGTCGATGCCGACCGCGCTGGTGGCAGCCCCTGAGGTGGCACCGGCGCCCGAAGTGCCGAACGCGACGTTGGAGCCGCCGGAGGAGACGAGACTCGAGCTTGCGCTGACGTTGAGATCGCCCAGGTTCGTGATGCTGTCGCGGCCGCTTCCACCCGCGATGCCGGTGGACTGGGTCGACGCGGTGAGCGAGCCGTTGGTGCCGCCCGTGCCGCCGAAGGTGAAGGACGAGCTGGAGAGGGAGAGGCTCGCGGTGGAGCGAACATCGATCGCGCCGCCGTTCCACACCTGGTCGTCGCCCGCGCCGGCGCGAATGCCCGCGGCGTCGGTGAACGCGCCGGACGCTGCGCCGGCACCCGATGAGCCGAACACCACGGTGGAGCCGCCCGAGGAGGAGAGCGTGGACGTGGCGGCAACCGTGAGCGCCGCTTCGTTATAAATCCTGTCCTTGCCGTCGCCGCCGTCGATCCCGGTCGCGAGCGCGGTGGCGCTCAAGGTCGCGTTGACCCCGCCCGACCCGCCCAGAGTGAAGCCGGTAGCGGAAATCGCGATGTGACTGGCGGAAGCCGCGTTGATCGTGGAATGGGTCTCGATGACGTCGTCGCCGTCTCCGCCGCTGACGCCGGTGGCGCTCGCGGTCGCGGTGGTGTCGAGCGAGCTCTGCGTGGCGCCGAAGATGCCGACGTTGACGCCGCTCGCGGTCGTCTTCGCGAGTGCGCTCGCGCTGATCGCGCCGTCGCTGTAGATGCTGTCGTCGCCCGCACCGCCCGCGATCCCGGTCGCCGTGGAAATGGCGGCAGTGCTTGCGTTCACCGTTCCCGTCCCCCCCAGGTTCACGCTGACGCTGGAGGATTGGGCGCAGGCGCCGCCTGTCGTGGTGCAATCCGCGCTTGCGGCGGCCGCGGCATCGCCGGTCGAGGCCGTGACCGACGCATGGTTCACGATCGTATCCTTCCCGCTGCCGCCGTCGATTCCGGTCGCCGTCGCGAGCGATTTCGTCGAAGCGTTCGCCTCGGACACGCCGATCAAATCCGCGGACACGGTAGTAGCCCCCGCGTTGCTGCGGGCGGAGGCGTTGATCGCGGCCAGATTGTTGATCTCGTCGTTGCCGCCGCCGGCCTGTATGCCGGTCGCGATGGCTTGTGCGGTCGTGCTGGAGTCGCCCATCGCCGCGCCGGCCAGGGTCACGCTCACCGCGAGCCCGGTCGCGGTGGCGCTGCTCGTGGCGGTGATAGCCTTCTCGTTCTGGATCTGGTCCTTGCCTTCACTCGTGCGGATGCCGACGGCCTCCGCGGTCGATGTGTTCGTGGTGTCGCCCAGCGCGAGACCCCGCAGATTCCCGGAGATGCCGACGCCCTGGGAGTTCGACGTCGCGGTGGCCGTGACTGCGCCCGAGTTGACGATGACGTTGGGCGATTCGCTTGCGCTTTCTGCTGCGTCGTTGATGCCGACGGCCGTGGCCGTGGCGCTCGACTTGGCGTCGGCGAGCGTCGCGTCGCCGCCGATGCCGAGGGAGACGCCGACTGAAATGCTGGCGGCCTTGGCCTGCGCTTCCGCGGCGGCGCCGATCGATCCGGAATTGGCGATTTCGTTGCGGCCGGTTCCTGCGTCGATGCCGGTGACCGCGGTTTCCGCGGTGGTGCTGGCCTTGGTGATTTCCCCGCCGACGGCGACCCCGAGCGCGGCGCTCACGCTGACCGCGATGCTGAGCGCGTCGGCTGTCGATTTGCCGCGCACGTCGATGCTGCCGGTGTTGGTGATCCTGTCGTCGCCCGCGCCGCCGTCCATTCCCTTCACTACGCTCCGGGCGGTCGCGCTGGTGTCGGCCAGCGCGCCGCTGGCCGCGACGCCGGCCATCGATACGTTTACCGACACCGACACGCCGGCCGCCCGCGCCTTCGCTTCCGCGTCCTGCACCGTGATGGTGCCGCTGTTGTACAGAGTGTCGCGGCCTGCGCCGCCGTCCATTCCGATCGCCGTGACCTCGGCCGTGCCGCGCCCGTCGGTGAGCGCGACCCCGGCGGCTACGCCGCCCGTAATGGCGCCGTTCACGCTCGCCGACACGCTCACCGCCTGGGCGTTCGCTTTCACGTTCTGCAGCGTGATCTGGCCTTCGTTCTTCAGCCAGTCGTCGTCCGCGCCCCCGTCCAGTCCCTTCGCCGTCGCTGTCGCGCTCGAATGAGTATCGGCAAGCGCTGCGCCGATCGCCACGCCGGCGTTGGTCACGCCGAGCTGAACGGACACGCTGGTGGCATTCGCGTTCGCGGTGACGCCGTCGACCGTGATCGAGCCGCGGTTGAGAATCTGGTCGTTGCCGGCGCCGCCGTCCATGCCGATCGCCGTGGCATTCGCGGTGGCGCCCGCCCTGCTGAGCGCCGCGCCGGCGGCGACGCCCGCCGTGAGCGACGCGGTGATGGATACGCCCACGCTCACGGAATCTGCGTCGGCCGTTGTTCGTTTGAGCGCGATTGCGCCGTCGTTCACGAGCGTGTCGTTGCCCGCGCCGCCGTCCAGACCCTTCGCGGTCGATGTCGCCCTCCCGCTCGTATCGGCGAGAGCGACCCCGGCCGAAAGACCCACGCTCGACCCGGACAGGGCGACGGATATGCCGGCCGCGTGCGCGGAGGCGCCGATATCCTCCACGTTGATCCTGCCTTTGCTGCTGTTGACCAGGGTGTCGTCGCCCGTGCCGCCGTCCGCGCCCGTGGCGGCTGCAAACGCCTTGCCGCTCGCATCGGCGAGACCCGCGGCGATGGTGACTCCGTCCTGGGCGGCGGAGAGGCCGACCGAGACGCTCACGGCGCCGGCGTCGGCCTTGACCTCTCGCAGCGCGACGCTGCCTTCGTTGTAGAGGCTGTCGTCGCCCGCGCCGCCGTCCAAGCCCTTCGCGGTCGCGCTTGCGGTGGTGCCGGTTTCGGCGAGCGCCGCGGCCACGACCGCACCGTTCTGCGAGAAGCTCGCGCTCACGCTCACGCCGACGGCGCTCGCGTCGGCCTTGATGTCGTTCGCGACGATCGCCCCGAGGTTCGAGAGCTTGTCGTTGCCCGCGCCGCCGGCCATGCCGATGGCCGTGGCCGTGGCGGTTGCGCCGGCATCGACCAGCGCGGCGCTCAATGCCAGGCCTTCTTTCGCGCCCGCTATCGCGAGCGACACGCTGACGGCGTCGGCGGCCGCCTTTACGCCCTGCAGCGTGACGTTGCCTTGATTGAGGAGATCGTCGTTGCCCGTGCCGCCATCGAGTCCCGTTGCAGTGGCGAGGGCGGTGCTGTCGCTTTTCGCCAGCGCAGCGCCGGCCCCGATACCGCTTTTGCTGAGTGCGACAGCGAGCGAAACCGAGACGGCGTTCGAATCGGCGGTGACATTTTGCGCGGTGATCGCGCCCAGGTTGGCGAGGACATCGTTGCCCGCGCCGCCGTCGATCCCGGTCGCGACGGTGACGGCGGTCGCGCTGGTATCGGCCAATGCAGCGCCGAGCGCCGCGCCTTCTTCTTTTGCGATCAGCACGGCGGCGGCTACGCCGACCGCGGTCGCGGTCGATCCCGCCTTGTCGATGCTCACAGCACCGCGATTGGTGATTCGATCGTCGCCCGCCGCTCCGTCCACGCCGATGGCGGTGGACGTGGCATGGACGCTCGCGTCGACGAGAGCGGCGCCGGCGGCCAGGCCCTTCGCCGTGCCTTCGACCGTGAGCGCCACGCTCACCGCCTGGCCGCTCGAGCCGGCCTTGACCGAGATGCTGCCGTCGTTGTTGATTTCGTCGTCGCCGGAGCTGGCTTCGATGCCTTTGGCCACGGCCTCGGCGCGGGTGCTGGTATTGGCCAGGGCCGCGCCGAGCGCAACGCCCTCTTTCGCGATACTGACGTTGGCGCTCGCGCTGACGCTCAAGGCATTCGCCTGCGCCTCGACGTTGATGGTGTTCGCGTTGGTGATCGGGTTGTTCTTGTCGTGGTGCTTGTAATACCCGTCGCCATCCTTGTCGTCGTGCTTGTCGCCTCCGTCGCCGTCCCTGTCGCCGTGCTCTTCGTGCCGGTCTTTGTCGTCGTCTTTCGCGGCGGTGCCGCTCCTGATGCCGATCGCCGTGGCCGTCGCCGTGGTGCTGGTATCGGTCAGGGCAGCGCTCCCCGCGGCGCCCTGTTCCGTGGCGCCTGCGATGGCCAGCGAAACCGACACTGCATCGGCGTTCGCGGTTGCTTTTGCGGCTATCGCTCCGGTATTTTCAATTTCGTCGTTGCCGCCCGCGCCGTCGATCCCGGTAGCGCTCGCCGTCGCGCTCGACCCGGCGCGCGCCAGTCCCACGCCGATCACCAGCCCTTTCTTTGCGATGGAGGCGGTCACCGAGGCGCTGACGCTGGTGACGTCGGCGGCCGAGGTGACGGCAACCGATCCGGTATTGGAAATCCGGTCGTGGTCGCTGCCGCCGCGGATCCCGGTCGCTTCGGCGATGGCGGTGCTCGAGGTATCCGTCGCTGAAACGCCGAGGATGGCGCCCGAGCCGTCGAACGTGCCCGCAACATTGACGGCGACGCCCACCGCGGTGGCGTGGGAGGTCGCGCCTGCGATCACGCCGCCGTCGTTGTAAATTTGATTGGCGCCTGCGCCGCCGTCGATTCCCACCGCTTGCGAGGTCGCAGCGGTCCCCGCGCGCGCGGCGACCGCGCCGGCCGCGAAAAGCTGCTCGCCCTCTTCGAATTCGATCTTCGCCGACGCCGACACCGCGATCGAGACTGCGCTGGCGGAGGCCTGCGTCTGCACTGCGCCGGTGTTGCGTATGGTGTCGTCGCCCGCGCCACCGGCGATGCCGGCCGACTGCGCCGAAGCCGTGGTAGCGGTGTCCGCGACAACCAGCGCGGCGCTCACCGGCAGGCCGGACGGGACGCCGGGGATATTCAACGCGAAAACGCCTATATTGATCGAGAAAGCCCCTGCGGTCGCGCTGGCGGTCGCGTTCGATTTCACCACGCCGCTGTTCAGAATCGTGTCGTCGCCGGCGCCGCCGTCGATGCCGGTCGCGGCCGCGTGCGCTTCGGTCCCGGCACCGACCAGGCTGATGCTCGGCGTCGGGATCGTGAGCTCGACCGCCGTCATGCCGATGCCGACGTTATTCATGGTGGCGCTGGAATCGGCGTTGGCCGTGACCCTGCCGGCGTTGCTCAAATAATCGCCTTGCCCACCGCCCGCGACGCCGGTCGCCGTGCTGTTGCTGACGATGCCGGTCGACGCGAGGCTGCCGCCGGTGAAAAGCGTCCGGGTGGCCTGCGACACGCCTTCGATGCTCAACGACACGCCCGTTGAACGCAACGTGGAGCTCGCCGCCGCCTCCACCGAACCGGTGGCGCCGATGGTGATGCCGTTTGCGCCCCTGCTGCCGTCGATGCCGGTCGCGTTGGACTCGACCGTGGTGGAGGTGTTGCTGATTTGAGAGTCGGCAACCGTGGCGTCGACGTAGCTCACGTTCACGCCGACATCGGTGCTCCGCGAGGTGGCCGCGGCCCTGACCGCGCCGCTGCTGTCGATGGTGTTCCTGCCCTGGCCGCCGACGATGCCGGTCGCCGTCGATTGCACCACGACTTTCGAGTCGCCCGTTGCCGCATCGGCAAGATTCACCTCGACGCTGACGCCGCTGCTCTTCGAAGTCGCGTTGGCCGCGATCGTGCCGGTGCTGGCGATGCTGATGTCGTCTTTGCCGCTGCCGGCGTCGATGCCCGTCGCGGTCGACAGGACGAAGGTGCTCGTGTCGCTGCGCGACAGATCGACGAGGGTCACGCTGACGCCGACGCTGCTGGCCTCGGAGGTCGCGTTGACAGTCAAGGCGCCGCTGTTGGATATGTCGTCCTTGCCGGCGCCTCCCGCGATGCCGACGGCGCGGGTTTCGAGCGTGGTGGTGGCCGTTACATTGTCACCTCCGAGAAGCGTCAGCGACCGCGTGCTGCTGCTCGACGTCTCGGAGGCGTTCACGGTAAGCGCGCCGTCGTTGCGTAGAATGTCCCTGCCGTTGCCGCCCTCGATCCCCACGGCGTTGACCAAGCCGGTCTCGGAGATGTCCTGCCGGTTCGAGCCATGCGACTGCTTGCTCAGAGCCGATACCGCCGCGTCGGGCGCCGCCGAGGACGCTGCCGTGGAAGACCCGGTGACGGTGATCGTTCCGGTGTTGAGGTTGACGATGGTGTCGTTGCCGTTGCCGCCGACGATGCCCTTCGCGATCACTTGCGGGCTGCTCGCATCCGAGGACGCGCCGACGACTACGGAACCGCTGTTGCTGATCTGGTCGTTGCCGTTGTCTCCGAGGATGCCGATGCTGGCGGCTACAGGCTTGACCGGCGGATGCCCATGGTCGTCGTCGTGCCCATTGTCGGAGTGAGACGGGTCGCACTGCGCCCCGGTGCCGCTCGCGGCAGACTGCACGGCGATCGCGCCGCGATTGTTGATGAGATCGTTGCCGCCCCCGCCCGCGATGCCGACGGCCTGGAAAGTGCTCTTGTCGTTTGAATCGTCGTGAGAGGCGGAACAGGATTTTCCCGCGGACGCATTAGTGGGCGCTGCGGCAGGAGGGCTCACGGTCAGCGAGACGAGGCCGTCGTTGACGACCGAGTCGTTCCCCGAGCCGGCGTCTACGGCGGTGGCGGACTGTTGGGTTCCGAGGATGATGCTCGCGTTGGGCAGGATGCTGATGCTGTCGTCGCCCGATCTGGCGGTGACGCCTTCGGTCTGGCTGCCGCTGCAGACGATGGCATCGCCATGCGACGTGCCCGCAGGCACACAAGCCGCGTTGGCGGACCTGACCTCCGCCAGCGCGAGGAGAGTCAGGACACACAGTGCGCGGCGGCGAAAACCGCCGCGCGCGACATAGTTCAACGCGAGCGGCGACGGCCGCTCACGGCTCGGTTTCCCTGCCATGTTCCCTCCCCCAACCCGAATGCGCTTGCACCCGGGCCCCTCGCTCGGCAAGCAATGCTGGACCGGCGTGCTGAGCACCACCGGCCGACCCACTATACCCTTATATGGATTTTGCGAACGCCGACCGTGCCCCGCTATGACAGAGGGATAATCAGAGTTCCCAGGGATAGCCGATGAAGATCGCGGAGCTGAAGCCTTCCTTGCCGTGCGCGAGATCGGCCCGCAGCACCACGCCGGAAGCGGTCACGATCCGCAGCCCGGTGCCGTAGGAGTCGCGCATGTCGTTGCGCCTGTAAAGATCGCTGCGGGTGTCCGAGGTGACGCCGGTCTCGTAGAAAAAGGCGAGCTGGATCGAGGTGCGCACGCTCTTCATGACGAAGATGTCGAAGGGCGTTCTCTCGTCGGTCAGGTTCCAACGGTATTCGGCGCCGAAGAAAAGCGTATGCGCGCCTTTGAAGCGGCCCTGGGGATAGGAGCGCAGCCGGTCGAATCCGCCGAGCGAGGTGGCGGTGCCGAGCCGGTTGTTCGCGATCGTGGTGTCGATGACCTCGTTGCAGAATTGCTGCTGGGTGGGATCGGCGACGCCGGCGCAATTGAAGCCCAGCTGCTGCTGCAGCGCCGCGCGGTCGGTTTCTCCCTGGCGGGTGACGAAGGCGTCGGAGCGCAGCAGGTTGAGCGCGAGCGTGTCGCGCTTCCTGAAAGGGACGTACGCGGTGGTGTTGTAGTCCATCACGAAATAGTCGGGCCCGGAGCCGCGCGGGGGCGACTGCGTTCGCGTGACGTCGAGCCGCAAGCCGCGGCGCGGATCGGTGTAGTCGTCGGTCAGGTCCAGGCGCGCCCCGAGGAGCGTCGTGTGGCCGCGGTCGCGGGGCGGGTCCTGCGCCTCGATGATCAGATTGCCCTCCTTGTCGCGGATGTTCTTCAGCCGCGACGCGCCCTCGTACCACGCCCCGTGGAGCTCGAAGCGCCGCTCGAGAAACGTGGCGGTCATGCGCGCGCCGTAATACTCGGTGTCGCCCACCTCTAGCAGGCGGAAGTCGTCCTTGGACGTGTTCATTCCGCGCTGCGCGTAGCTCTGGAACGCCGCCTTGCTGATCCTGCTGTAGCCGAGGTCGAGTATCAGGGTTCGCGGGATAAGGTGGATGTCTCCCACACCGGCCGCGCCTCCTTTCACGTCACCGGCGAAGCCGATGGCGTAGGCATCGGTGTAGGTGTCGGCGATGTTGAACGCGCCGGCCGCGAAGCTCAGGCCCGATCCGATTCCCGGCAGCCGGTAGGGGTAGGGAAAGGCCGCGTAGCCGAAATCCTTCGGGAACTGGTCGCGGCGCCGCTCGGGGGCGCTCGGACCCTCGGACGACGGGTCGGCGACAGCGGTTGCGGGGATAAACGCGCAGGTCAGGCACGTCGCGAGCACGAAGCCCGGGAAGGACCGGGGCTTCACCGGCGGCGCGGCAGCTCGATGGGTTGCCCGTGCGGAGTCGCCTGCGCGGCCGCGTCCCATTCGTCCACGCGGCGCTCGAGGTCCCGCTCGGATACGAGCTCTTTGCCGGCGACGAGCTTCTCCAGGGCGGCGAGCCAGTGCTCGTAGTAATGGCTGCCGTCGTCAGGCGCGCCGCGCGCGGCCGCGGCGGCGAGCTCGGCGGCGAGCGCGCCGGCCCACTCGCTCCAGGTGAAGACACCGCGCGCATGGAGCGAGAGCGTCATCGCAAAGGCCTGCGCCTCCCACGGCGCCTTGAACACCGGTTCCGGCCCGTCGCGCGGCAAGGCCGGGAGCGCTCCAGGATTCACTTCAGGCGGGATCGAGGTGGTCATCCCAGAGATCGACGTATACGCCGTCGCGCGCCGAAGCGCCGGGTCCCCACAGCTCGCGCGCGGCGAAGCGCACGCTGTAGCAGTGCTGGGGCTTTTTATCGCGCGTCATCGCGTGCGTGTCGGGAAAGATGAAGACGCCGTGATCGCGCTCGACGGTGCCGCGCCGCCCCCGCGCGTAGCGCGGCAGGCGCGTGTGGCCGGTCGGATGATCGTTGCGCGTGAGGACGCGGTCGCCGGGCCTGAACTTCGGCGCCACCTTGTCGTCGAGCCGCGCGAGGCGGCGCACGCGCAGGAAGCCCGTCACCTCGGGAGCCCGAAGGACGCTCGTGCCGCTCGCTTTCGATTCGGCGCGCCCGGTTTCCAGCTCTTTCGCCGTGACCAGGCCGTTCTCAAGGAGCAGCATCTCCAGGCCGCGCAGCCATTTCTCGTAGTAAGTCGCGGCGAGGTATTCGGCGGGCGGGATCCGCTCGCGCGAGTGGCGCCCCACGTCGATGTTCCACTTGCGGTGGGAGCTGCAGGCGATGTTGAGCGCGTGCACGCGCGCCTCCCAGTCGGAATGGAAAACCGGCTCGTTCTTCTCGATCTCGACCGGCCCCATGCCGTGCATGCCGCCCATGTCGTGCACGCCGTTCATCGCTTGCTCCGCTCAGGCAGCTTCACCTGCGCCACGCCGATCATCGCGTCGCGGGTGACGATTTCCGCGAGCTCGTCCTCGCTCCAGCCCTCCGTCCCCGCCGGGCGCTCCGGCAGCACGAGGTAGCGCAACTCGGCGGTGGAGTCCCACACGCGCACTTCGACACCGCCGGGAACGTCCTCGCCCAGCTCCTTCAGCACGCCGCGAGGATCGATGACGGCGCGAGCGCGATAAGGCGCCGACTTGTACCAGACGGGCGGAAGCCCGAGCACGGGCCACGGGTAGCAGGAGCACAGCGTGCAGACGACGACGTTGCGGACCTTGGGCGTGTTCTCGAGCGCCACCATGTCTTCGCCCTGGCGCCCGATAAAGCCGAACTCGGCGATGGCAGCGGTGGCGTCCTCGAGCAGGCGTCTCCTGTAGGCCGGGTCGACCCAGGCGCGCGCGACGATGCGGGCGCCGTTGCGCGGCCCCACTTTCGTCTCGTAGGTGTCGATCAGCTCGTCGAGCGCCTTGGGATCCACCAGGCCTTTCTCGACGAGGAGGGACTCGAGCGCCTTGGCGCGCAGCGCGGGACCGGAGAGCGGGCGGTCGTGCTCGCGCACATGGTCGTCGTCGTGATGAGGGTGATGGTGATCGCTCATATGACGTCAGCGCACAGGATGACGGAGCGCGGAAAACCAAAACACTACCATGAGTCCGCTCAACCGAGATAGCCCGCGAGCCTGGGAAGCGCGAGCACAAGCGAAGGCACGAAAGTGATGAGGAAGAGCACGGCAATGAGCGCCAGGATAAAGGGCACGAGCTCGTGCACGATCGCCTTCACCGGAGTTCCGGCGAGGCCCGAGAGGACGAACAGCAGCACGCCGTAAGGCGGGGTCAGCAGGCCGATCATCATGTTCAGCACGATGACCACGCCGAAGTGCACCAGGTCCACCCCGACCGTCCGGGCAACCGGCACGAGGAGCGGCACCAGCACCAAGAGCAGCGTCGTAGTGTCGAGCAGGCAGCCGAGCACGAGAAATACGAGGTTCGCGACAAGGAGAAAGCCCAGGGGCCCGAGATCGAGCGAGATGAACCATTCGGCCACTCGCGCCGGCATCCGCTCGGTCGCGAGCACGTAGTTGAAAATGAATGCGCCGCAGATGATGACCCCGACCACGGCGGTCGAGCGCGCGCTCTCGGCGAGAACCGACACCAGCCCCTTCCAGTCGAGCGCCCGGTAGACGAAGAGCGCGAGCACGAGGGCATAGAGGGAGGCGACCGCGGCCGCCTCCGTCGGCGTGAACACGCCCGAGTAGATTCCGCCGAGAAGCAGCACGGGCATCAGCAGGGGGAGCAGCGTGCGCAGGAAAATGCGCGGAATCTCGCGCCACGGCACCGGCGCCTCCATCGGGAAGTTGCGCCGCCTGGCGATCCAGATGATGACGAGCATCATGGCGGCGGCCATCAGCAGGCCGGGAACCACGCCCCCGAGAAAGAGCGCGCCCACCGACGCTCCCGAGACGAGCGCGTAGAGCACCATCGGGATCGACGGCGGAATGATCGGGCCGATGGTCGCCGAAGCCGCGCTCACCGCGACGGCAAAGGGCCGCGAGTAGCGGTTCTCCTTGCACATCATCTCGATCTCGACTATGCCGGGTCCGACCGCGTCGGCGATCGCGCTGCCGCTCATGCCCGAGAAGATCACGCTCGCGAGCACGTTGACGTGCGCAAGGCCGCCGCGGAACCGGCCCATGAGCGCGTGGGCAAGCCCGTAGATGCGCTCGCTCAAGGATCCCGAGTTCATCACGTTCGCCGCGAAGATGAACATCGGCACCGCGATCAGCACGAAGCTGCCGAAGAGGCTGTTGAGGATCTGCTCGGCTGCGAGCCCCATGTCCTGTCCGGTCGCGCCGAGGTAGGCGATGCCGCCGGCGATCATCGCGAGGCCGATCGGTCCGCGCAAGAGGGAGATACCGACGAATACGGCCAGCATCAGCGCGAAAGCGGCGCTCATGCCGGATCGGTCGTGTCGGACCCCGCAGCCGGGCGGATAATCGCGGCGAGCGAGCGCAGGACCACCATCAGCGCGGCCGCGAGGAACACGCTGTATACGATACCGAAGGGCCAGCCGAGCACCGGGGTGTGCTCGCGCAGCATGAAGCGCAGATAATCGGCGGTGCTTGGCAGAGCCCAGAGGAAAGAGCCCCCCAGCGCGGCAAGGCCGAGCGCGTAGAGCACGCGCCGGACGGAAGGCTCGAAGCTCGACACGACGAAGTCCACGGCCACGTGAGTCCGGAGCGGCACGGTGAATGCCGTCCCCCAGAAAATCACCCAGACGAACGCGATCGTGGCGAGCTCCTCGGTCCAGGCGGCGGGCGTGCCGAACACGAAGCGGCGCACCACCTGCACGACGAGGCTCAGGAACAGGACTGCGAATATCCCCGCGCCGATAAGATCGGCCCATCGGCCGATCCGCGCGGCCAGGCGCAAGCCCTTACTTGACCGCATTGATGCGCTCGAGCAGGCCTCGCGGCCATTTTTTCGCGTACTCCGAATTGAGGTACGCTGCCTGCACGGTCTTCCTGAATGTCTCCACGTCCGGGGTCGTGGTCTCGATGCCCTGCGCGCGGAAGAATTCGATCAGCTCCTTTTCCTCGCGCATGCGGTTTTCGTCGTTGAACTTCGCCGCCTTGGCCGCCGCCTTCTTCACTTCGGCCTTGTCCTGGGACGGCAGAGCGTTCCACGCCTTGACGGAGATCGCGAGCTGCAGCACGTCCACCAGGTGGCTCGTGAGAACGATCTGGCGCGTCACTTCGTAGAGCTTGGCCGACTTTACCGTCGGCAGCGGATTGTCCTGGCCGTCGATGGTGCCGGTTTTCAGGCCTAGGTAGACCTCCGTGAAGGCGAGCGGCGTCGGGCTCGCGCCCAGCGCCTGTCCGAGGAACAGCCACTCCTTGGAGCCGGGCATGCGCAGCTTCACCCCGGCGAGATCGGCCGGCGTCCTGACGCGCCTGGGCTGGGCGAGGCTCAGCTGCCGCGTACCCAGATAGACGGCTTGGAGCAGCTGGATGCCCAATGCGTCGGCGATCCTGCGGCCGACCTCCTCGCCGATCGGTCCGCCATAGACTTTCGCGAGGTGATCGGGGTCGCGGATCAGATAGCCGGCGGTGAAAATCGAATACTCGGGGATCTGCCGCGCGATGTCCTGCATCGACAGGAGCGCCATCTCGAGATTGCCGCGCTGCATGGCGACGGCCTCCGCGCCCTGGCGGAACAGGGTGCCCGAGTGATGCACCTGCACATCGAAGCGGCCGGGCGCCGTCTTCGCGAGCTCGTCCTTGAAGACGTAGAGCATCTTCACATGCCAGTCGTCGGGGACGGCGGGCGTGGAGATGCGCAGGGTTTTCGGCTGCGCGAACGCGGGCGCGACGAAGGCGGCCGAGGAGGCGAGAAGGACCGCGGCGAGCGTGCGCCCCAATGCTCGATGCCTCATGCAGCCTTCACTCCACCAGGCTGAGCGGCGCAGGCTCGGCGATGCCGAACCCTTGAGCGAAGTCGACGCCGACTTTGCGCAGCATCGGGAGGGTATCGGCATGCTCCACGAACTCGGCGATGGTCTGAAGCCCGAGCTTGTGGCACCAGCCGTTGAGCTCCAGCAGTTTCGACAGGGCTTCCGGACTCCTGTGGATGTTGCGCACGACGCTTCCCGAGAGCTTGACGATCTGCGCTCCGGCGTCCTTGTAGCCCTTGGCGATCATCTCGGCGCTGGAAAAATCCGAGACCGCGATGGCGCACCCCAGTGACTTCAGGCGGGTGATCGTCTGCTTCGCCGCGTCGGGAAACTTAGCCATCTGCTGAGACGTCATCTCGAACCACAAGCGGTTCGGCGGGATTTTCGTCTCCTTGAGCTGATCGCGCACCTGTCCGCCGAAATCCTTGTCGCGAATCGTGTCGTCGGCGAGATTGAGGTTGAAGCGCGGAATGTGCCAATTGGGCTGGGAGGCCTGCTTTTCGGCCGCCCACTTGAGGACCTCGCGCACCACCCACCGGTCCAGCAGCGGCGTCAGATGGTTCGCCTCGAGTATCGGGAAGAACGTGCCGGGCGGCAGCAGTTTGTCCTCCTCCTCTCGAAAGCGCACGAAGATCTCCATGTATTTGTAATCCACCTTCGCCGACTCGACCGCCACGATCGGCTGGCAGAACAGCGTGAACAGGCCCTTTTTCAGCGCGTCGGTGAAGTGCCCGGCGGTCCGGAACCGCGTTTCGATATCGTCGGTCTTGGGCATCCCAGCGTTCCGGTCTAGACTTTCCTGGTTCGCTCCCGCGCGATGCTGATCGGCGGAATCCACGGCTTCTCCGCCCATGCGACGCCCACGCGCGCCACCTGCGCGTCGATGAGGTAGGGTCTTCCTTCCACCGTCGCCTTGCGCGCGCGCGCGAGGGCGGCCCTCAACTGCTCGGGCGATTCGGCGATTTCCCCGTCCACGCCGAACCCCTTGGCGATCTGTGCCATGTTCATGTCCGGGCTGCCGAGGTAATCGTGCACGAATTGCCGCCTCTGCACCATCTTTCCCCCCGCCGTCTTTTCGATCACGCGGCTGTGCGGTCCGCCGTAGGCGTGGTTGTTGTACACCACCGTGATCACCGGCAGCTCAAGGCGCGCCATGTTCCACAGCGCGGTCGGCCCGAACACGAACGATCCGTCGCCCACGAGGCAGATCACCTGCTGGTTCGGGCG
>Ga0137412_10002114_pt1 | contig 15650 bp, 12 predicted proteins | sample CZODoug2_1_16fun_FD_122160 | JGI IMG/M metagenome (GOLD analysis project Ga0137412, IMG submission 122160) | Vadose zone soil fungal communities from Angelo Coast Range Reserve, California, USA - CZODoug2_1_16fungal (Hybrid Assembly) | ecosystem: Environmental > Terrestrial > Soil > Vadose zone...
TGTCACCGGCACGTTCCGCATCGACGGCAACGTAAAAGGGAACATCATCTCCGAACAGACCGTGATTCTGGGCGAAGGCGCAAAGGTTGAAGGACAGATCGAGGGCAACAGGGTGGTGATTTCCGGGCGGTTCGACGGCGTGATTTTCGCGAAGGGCCGCGTTGAGATCGAGGCTAAAGGTGTTGTTACGGGTGAGGTTCATTCGCCGTGCATGGTGATCGATCCGGGCGGAATTTTCGACGGCCGGTGCCACATGTTGGCGTCCTCGGATGCCGTTTCGAGTGTAACGATACCAATCCGCGCCGCTAGCTCCGCGTAATCAGTCGATTAAGTAACTAACCGCTTTGCATAAACAAAGCGGTTAAGGCCGCCTGCCTCAATCCTTTGTGGCGGGAACTTCCACCGACGTCAGAGACTTTTGCGCCTCCTGAATGCCTGCCTCGATATTCATGGTCCAATCAAGATGCGGAACTGGCGAAGCTGCGGCCTCCCGGTAAAATCGAAGCGCTTCTGCTGCGCGGTTTAGCTTCTTCAGAGACAACCTGCCTGCGGCCATCAGCGCCAATAAGGATTGCCGTTCCGTTGGATAGGCGCGCGCCAACTTGTCGTATTCCTCCACGGCACGCTCAAAATTCTGCTGCCCTTCCGCCGCGCGGCAAAGTTCGAGCCATGTAGAGGCTGGCATACGCTCTCCGCCGGAGTTCAGGTATTCGCCAAAGTCCTCCCAGGCAGCGTCGATATTTTGTGCTTTCAAGTGCATTTGGCAGAGCTTGACGATCGCCTGGTGATAATTGGGGATGTCGTTCTTGCGCCAATAGAGCTGCGAGAGCAGCGCACAAGCGTCGATTGACGCCGCGCTGGTTCCCATATGCGTTTGCAGAATGGAAATAGCCTCGTCCAAATTTCCTTGAGCCACCTTTTCGGTGGCCTGCACCAGAGCAGGATCCGCTGTCCAAGCGACCTTTGCCTCGATGGCTTGATTGGCAACATGTTCGAGTCCGGAATAGCCAAGTCCAACGGCGCCTATTGCACCGAAGACAAAACCGCCGACGTGCGCCCAGTGCGCTACGCCTCCGGAAGAACCTCCGAAAATCGCGCCGGAAAACAACTCTATAAACAACCATAGCGGAAGAAGCCAATAGGCCCTGGCGTGAAAACGATAGGACCGGAAACCAAAGCCGAAGAGCCAGATCATTTCGATCTTTGTTTTTGGAAAGCGAACCAAGAATGCGCCCATCAACGCGGCGACGGCCCCGGAGGCGCCAAGCGTGGCGGCCAGGCTGCCGGGGTTCGACCATGCGTGGAACTCCATGGCCATGGCTCCCGATAGCAGGTAAAACAAAGGATAAATAATGCGGCCCCAGGTATCTTCCAAAATGGTGCCGGCAAGCCAGAGGAACCACATGTTGCCGATGATGTGCAACCAGCCGCCATGCAGAAAATTCGCGGTGAGGTACGCGATGGGCTGCGGGTGGGCGGGAACAAAAGCGTAATGGGCCAAGATTGAATCGTGCTCTAGATCGGCAAATCGCTGCTGCAGCGAATCCATTTCCTGTTGCAACGCTAGTGGACTTTCGCTCATGCGCATTCTTGCTTCCCAAGCGTCTTCGGGCTGACGCGTTTGAGATGCAACTTTGTTCCATACCGCGGGATTTTTGTCGCGGAAGTTCGTCACGAACTGCTGCGTTTCAGGGTTCATGTTCAATTCCCGATGCATCGCGGCAAGCATCAGAATGCGCACGCGAGTTTCGGACTGCTTGGTGGCTTGCGCCTCAATTTGCCCGTGGGTTGCCAGGAACGCGACGATGTTAATGGCGATGAGGGCGATGGAAATGACCGGCCAACGCCGGCCCTGCATATTCTCGTGGCGCAAAGGAATGAGCATGGCGCGACCTTCCAGGTCTCAGCAGGAACGTGTTATCAAGTTTAGGGAGCAGGCAAAGGTAGTGGAATGTTTATTCGCAACGGTTCAGACAATAAGTAACGGTTGAGGGATACGGAACAGCACTCAAGACACATTGATTTCCATCGGCTATCTGGCCGGATTGACAGCAAACGGGAGTAGACTACCGTTCGGAAGGATTCCGCAAAGAGGAATATTGATGAAGGTTTTGGTCATTGGCGGAGGCGGGCGTGAACACGCTCTGGTGTGGAAGCTAAAGCAGAGTCCGCGCGTGGACAAGATTTGGTGCGTGCCCGGAAACGGCGGGATCGAATCCGAAGCGGAGTGCCTGCCCGTCGATCCAGCAAACGTGGCGGAACTGGTGGCGCTGGCCGAACGGCTTAGTCCGGACCTTACTGTTGTCGGGCCAGAATTGCCGTTGGTGAACGGAATCGGAGACGCGTTTCGCGAGCGCAGCTGGCCGATTGTGGCTCCTTCCCAACAAGCCGCGCAGTTGGAGGGGAGCAAGGTCTTTGCCAAGGAGTTTCTGGAGCGCCACCATATTCCGACTGCGAAAATGTATGGCGCATTTGAAAATGCGCGAGATGCTGTGCAGGCGCTTTCTGGGTTGACGTGGCCGGTGGTAATAAAGGCGGATGGTTTGTGCGCGGGAAAGGGCGTTTTTGTCGCGCAGGACGCAGCTTCCGCGGAAGACTTTATCCATCGAGTGATGGATGGGAACGAAGTCGGATCCGGGGGAAAGCGGGTGCTGCTCGAGGAAGGGCTTGAGGGACAAGAGCTGTCTTTTATTGTGGTTACGGATGGCCAGCGCTATGCCCCACTAGTGCCGACTCGAGATCACAAGCGGGCTTTTGACGGCAACCTGGGCCCGAACACGGGGGGTATGGGCGCATATTCCACCGACGAGCTTCTGCCGCCGGGCCTGAGGCAACAGATCCTGGATTTGATCGTTGAACCCACCATGCGCGGACTGGCTGGCGAAGGAATTCACTACCAAGGGTTTCTGTACATTGGATTGATGCTGACTGCTGCCGGACCCAGAGTGCTGGAGTTCAACTGCCGGCTAGGCGATCCGGAAACGCAAGCAATTGTTGCGCGCATGGACTTCGACTTGGCGCAAATGCTGGCGGAGGTGGCGGCCGGGACTCTGGAGTCCGCGCGGCTCAGGTGGAAATCGGGGGCAAGCGCTTGCGTTGTGCTCGCTTCAGGTGGCTATCCCGGTAAATTCGTGTCCGGAAAGAAGATCGCCGGGCTAACCGATGCAGGCCGCGTTAACGGTGTGCATTTGTTCCATGCCGGCACGCTCCGGCAAGGCGAATCGATTGTAACGAACGGCGGCCGCGTCTTGGGTGTGACCGCCGCTGCGGATTCTCTTGAACGAGCATTGGCGAAAGTGTACGAAGCTGCGGCCAAGATCAGCTTTGAAGGCATGCACTACCGCAAGGACATTGGAGCGGAAGCGGGCCGGGTGCACGCGGCTGGAGACTGAACCATGGCCAATGTGGTGCACCTATTCCGTGCCTTGCAGCGCCGCCTGCCGATGGAGGAGGTCGCTGAAGTTCGTGCGCTGCAGGATTCTGGACTCGAGGGCTGCGCCCATGCGAGAACGGGGAGTCCACGCCAAGTTTTACTGGTGGACAGCGAAACGCTGGAGCTGATGGAACTGTCGCCCGGAATCATTCGGGAGAACATCACCACTCGTGGAATCAATGTAAATGGGCTGGACGAAGGCCAGCGACTTCAGGTGGGAGCTGCGCAACTGGAGATCAGTATGGTGTGCACTCCGTGCGACATGCTCGAAAAAATCAGGCCTGGCTTGCGACGGGAAATCCGCGGGAGACGCGGGATGCTGTGCCGGGTGATTGCCGGCGGAATGATCCGGCAGGGCGACCGCATCGAGAGAATTTCCTAGCGATTCGGGGGAGTGGGCTTCCGCCGTAGGGACGGAGCCTCGGGAGGACGGTTCTTGTCTTCCTCACCCTTCTTGGCGCGCTCGACGGGCTCATCGGGCGGAACAATCCAGTCAAATCCGTGCTGCTCTTCCATTTTGGCCAGAATGAAGGGCTGCTTGTCGGCTATGAGCGGTAGAAGAGCGCGCAGGAAATCGGCGGCATCGGCGGGAACGGCTTTCTGGGCCTGCCCTTTGTCCACGGCGTCAATCACCTTCGCGAAGCGCGCGTCGGAGCCACGCAGTTGCGCGATCGCCGGATCATTGCCCTGGATGAGCGCCATGAGCGTGGGCGCTTTTAGGTTGTCAGGGTAGCGAGCTTCAACAATCATGCGTGGCGCATGTTTTTCCGGCGGATATAGTTGCGTAAAGCGAGGGCGCAGGATGCGCGTTTGCCAATACTCTCCTCGTGTGGATACTTGCTCCTGCTGTACGCGGTATTCGATAGTCCAAACCTCGGGACCATAATTGTTTGGCGCATACCCAATGAGCACCATTTCGAGCAGAGGATCGTCGGGCGGTAAGTCAATTTTGTGATGAAGCTGCGAGGTGAGAGGGCGCAATTTCTCCAGAACGGCTACGCCAATGGTTTCCAGGTCCGGCTCCGCTTCGCCGACATTGTATTGGTACTTGGGGTCGCGGGCATGCATGCGCTCGAAATTGCGATCCAGCCGGACCGGATTCGGATCAGCTGGCATACGCCACTCCGAAGCACCAAGCAGCACGGCGACGTGGGTGGGATCGGTTTCCACTACACGCGGTGGAACTCCTCCGGCCTCGACGGGTTCATTGATCGCGGCGAAAACAATGTTGCCGTCGCGCGCTACATGAACGATTACGCGGCCTCCGGCAAGGTTGGCGACGATTTCGTCTTCCGGCGGCTGATTTTGCGCGGCAACGGGCGAACGCCCGCAGAACGACACCACGCCGAGAATTATCCCGCCCAGTATCGTAAACAGTGGTGTTTTGCGGCTGAAGCTCATTTCAACTCTATGGTACGTCCAGTTCATTTCCGACGAAACCCGTATTATCTAACCCTAGAACTGTCCCTAATAGGGGCGACTGCCTATCTTCTGCAGCTTTCCGCTTGTGGCGGCGTTGAGTAGAATAGACGTTCGAAAACAGGAGATGGTGCAGCGATTATGGGATTAAGAAAACCGAAGAGCATTCATCACAACGGGAAGACCGTCGCCGCGATACTTGAGGCCCATGGGCTTTTTTTCCAGGGCAAGGACGGCGGCGCGAGGGCGGACCTTACCGGCGCTGACATTTCGGGAGCGGACTTGAGCGGTGTGAACTTGAGCGGCGCTATTCTACGCAACGCCAATTTCGAAGGAACGGATTTGCGCCGTGCGAAACTTCCGGGGGCCGACCTCTCGGGAGCAAATTTGCGCAAAGCCGATCTGCGCAACGCGGACTTGACCGAGGCAATTCTGCCGGGCGCGGATCTGAGCGAGGCGCAAGCGAGCGGGATCGAGTTTTTCCGCTGCGACTTGTCGAATGCAAACTTTCAGGGAGCGCAGCTGCGCAACGTGAACCTGCGAGGCGCCAATGTGAACGGCGCGAAGTTCACGGGCGCTGACCTGGGCGTGGCCATCCTGCGCGAAACGGACTTGAGCGGCGCCGATCTCACTGGCGTCGATCTTTCCACCACGTTAATGCCCAAGGGCTGGGCGCAAGCTGCCAAGCAAAAAAACGCCTGACCGCCAGATGCTGCTGGCTTTTGCGCGGTTTTAGCCAGTTGTTAATGGCAATCGACGCCGGTGCGTGGTAGCCTGCGCGGGAAGTGGCAAATCCAGGGCTGAATTGTGGCCACTACCACTACACAACTCGACCATTCGGCGACGCGCGAACGCGTTGTAGAGATCGTGCGCGAATTGCTGCAAGAACTGGGCAGCTTCGGCGCCCTGCCGATGTTGCAGCCTGGCTCGCATCTCGATCGCGAGCTAGGACTCGGGAGCCTGGAACGCGTCGAGTTGCTCGCACGTTTAGAAAGCGAATTCGGCGTGGTTCTTCCGGACCGCACAGCCGCCGAAGCGAATACACCCGACGATTTGGCGCGCGCGATCTTGGAAGCGCCTGAGGGGAGCTCCGGCGACGAGAATACATTTTCAGCCCTCCGCGCATCCGTCACAACGCAAAGAGTTCATAGCGAAGCGTCGAAAACGGGGCCGTTCGCCGCGCAAACGCTCATCGACGTCTTACGCTTCCGGGCCACGCATGATGCGGAGCGCGCGCATCTGCTTATTACCGAAGACAGCGAAGGTGCGACGCGCGACTTAACCTTGACGTTCGGCGAGCTTTACGCCGCAGGGCAGCGCGTAGCTGCAGAATTGGCCCGTCGCGGCGTGCCGGCCGGCGGGCGCGTGGCAATGATGTTGCCCACGTCGCGCGCTTTTTTCGTTTCCTACGCCGGCATTCTCCTGGCAGGCGCGATTCCTGTTCCGATCTATCCTCCTTTCCGCGCGGACCGCATTGAAGAATATGCGGCGCGTCAAGCGGCCATTCTCAACAACGCGGAAGTGTGCCTGCTCTTGACGTTTCGCCGCGCAGAGGCAGTAGCGCGCCTGCTGAAGCCGCGCGTGCGCTCGCTTGTCGCGGTGGTCGATGCGGAGAAGTTAATGGATGCGGCCGACAAGGCGCCGCCTCCCGCGCCGGGCGCTTTGCCCGCGCACTTGAGCGGCAATCGCACTCGTAAGTCGACCGACATCGCGCTGCTGCAATACACCTCTGGGTCGACCGGTGACCCCAAAGGTGTGATTCTCACGCATGCGAATTTGCTGGCCAATATGCGAGCGATTGGCGAAGCCGTGCAGCTCGGTCCCGGCGATGTCGGCGTGAGCTGGCTGCCTCTTTATCACGACATGGGACTGATCGGCGCGTGGCTCACGCTGCTGCATTACGGTGTGCCGGTGGCGGTGATGTCGCCGCTGGCGTTTCTTACGCGGCCCGAAAAATGGCTGTGGGCGTTTCACAAACATCGCGGAACGATCGCGGCGGCACCCAACTTCGCGTACGAATTGTGCGTACGAAAGATTGCTGACAAGGATATCGAGGGGCTGGATCTCAGCTCCTGGCGTGCGGCGCTGAATGGCGCTGAGCCGGTCAACCCGGAAACTCTCGAGCGGTTCGCGACGCGCTTTGCCCGCTACGGATTTCGGCGCGAGGCGCAGCTTCCCGTTTACGGCTTGGCGGAAGCGGCGCTGGCCGTGACGGTGCCGCCGTTAGATCGCGGTCCGCTGGTGGATCGCGTCGAACGCGAAGCGCTGACGACCCACGGTAGCGCTGTCCCAGCGCAAAATTCCGCGTCTGCGTCGGTTATTTCTTTCGTTTCTTCTGGGCGCGCTCTTCCCGGTCACGAAGTGCGCATCGTCGATGAAAAAGGAAACGAGGTTCCCGATCGCACGGAAGGATTTCTGTGGTTTCGCGGACCATCGGCAACTTCCGGCTACTACAAAAATCCGGCCGCGACGGAGAAGCTCTTTCCCGCCGGAGCCGTGAACGGTGAAAACGAATTCGCGTGGGTGAACTCCGGCGATCGCGCCTACCGCGCGGACGCCGAGATTTACGTCACCGGCCGCGTGAAGGACATCATTATCAAGGGCGGCAGAAATTTGTACCCGCATGAGGTGGAGGAATTGGCGGCGCGGGTCGATGGTCTTCGCAAAGGCTGCATTGTAGCCTTTGGGCTTGCGGACGAAGGTTCCGGAACTGAGAAGCTCGTCGTGGTGGCGGAAGTGCGCGAACGTGACGCACGGCAGCACCCGGCAATCGCGGCAGCGGTCACGGAACAAGTGTCGCAGGGCTTGGGACTTCCGCCGGATCGAGTCGAGTTGCTCCCGCTGGGCAGCATCCCCAAAACTTCCAGCGGAAAATTGCGTCGCGAAGAGACCAAGCAGCTCTTTGTGAAGGGCGAGCTTTGCGCCACGAAGCCGCCTGCATGGATGCAAATCGCGCGGCTCAGCGCGGGCAGCGTGATGCGAAGCTTCGGCGGCATCATGGCAGGCGGCTTTGCCCGAGCGCTCGAAGTTCTCTACGGCGTTTACTTCGGAGTTGTATTTGCGCTGTGGATCGTGCCGACATTCACGATTGTAAGCCTGACAAGAAATCAGCGCGCGGCAGGACGGTTTACCTTGGCTGCGCTAAAAGTTTTATTTGGCCTGATTAATTGTCCTGTGCGCGTGATCGGCAAGGAGCACATGGGCGGGCCCGGCGCGAAGATTTTCGCCGCCAATCACGCCAGTTACTTCGACGTTCTGCCACTGATAGTGGGCCTAGGGGTTTCGTATCGCTTCGTCGCCAAGATGGAAGTCCGCAGCATGCCGTTCATTGGCACGTTTTTGCGGCGCATGGGTCATCTCACTTTCAATCGTACGGACGCGACTTCGCGCTTACGGCAAGCGGAGCAGATGGAAGAAATTCTGCGGCGCGGCGAATCGGTATTCGTATTTCCGGAAGGGACCTTTACGCCCGAGGATGGCATTCGTCCCTTTCAACTGGGCGCATTTAAGGCAGCGGTTTCCGCTGGCGTGCCGGTAATTCCGGTGTCGTTGTCCGGCACGCGCAAGTTCCTCCGCGATGGCACATACCTTCCGCGGCCGACCAGCATAACGATCACTTTGTCTCCGCCCATCTATCCGCATCAGACGCACGCCGGGGCACAAGCACAAGAAGGTGAGCCATCGGACTGGCACGAACTCATCCACCTCCGAGATGCAACGCGAACCGCGATCGCCCGCCACGTTCCAGAACCGCTGCTTTAAGTTGAGAGTTTGCCGACGCGCGAAGGGTCCCTCTCCGTAATTTTCAGGTAACTTCTAAGGCTTTCTCCGCATCTGTAGGTAGTAGAAAAGACAAAACGATGCGGATAGCGGCCTTACTGCCTAAGGCTCACCGCGAAGCGCGCGGCCGCGCGGCAATTCTGCCGGCTTGCGCCGAACTACAAATCTAATGGAGGCATTATGAAGTTCAGGGTTGTGGTGTGTTTACTCGGTTTTGCGTCGCTCGTAGGGGTGACTGCCCAAGCGCAGGAGCGCAAGACCATCGATGTTTTCGCGGGATACTCATACGTTCGCGCCAATCCGGCTACTTCAAATTCTGACGGCATTAGCTTGAATGGCGGCAGCGCTTCGGTGGCCTACAACGTCAACAATTGGCTGAGCGGAGTCGCGGATCTTGGCGGCTATCACAGCACCAACATTCTCGGCAGTCGCGTGGATGGCACTCTTTCTACATACCTATTCGGTCCGCGCGTTTCCTATCATCACTTTGGGCGCGTCACACCGTTTGGTGAAGTGTTATTCGGCGTCGCGCATACTAGCGCAAGCTTGCTGAATACTACCGACACCCAGAATGCTTTCGCCATGACGGTGGGCGGCGGAATTGACTATCGCTTGAGCTCCCGCTTCTCTATACGCCCAGCGAAGCTGGATTACCTGCTGACCCGTTTCAATGAACTGAACAACAACAACAGACAGAGCCAAAACAATTTGCGAGTGTCGACCGGAATCGTGTTCCGCTTCTAACCGGTCGCTGAAGCGTCACCGAATGTCGGTTGCACGGTGCAGGCAGCAGGGCCGCGTGGAAGCATGGGCAGAGCGCGGCCCTGTGCACCGCTTTTCTATCCTTCGATCAATCCGTTCTAGAGTCACCGCCCCCGATCCATGTTGTAAATTACGCTGATGAACGTATCGATCTCCACGGCTTCGCCATTGAGCACCGTCGGCCTGTAACGCCATTGTCGCACCGCATCCAGCGCCGATTGATAGAAAAACGGATCGCCGCTGATCACTTGCAGCGATTGAATTGTGCCGTCCGTCGCGATTATCGCGCGAAGTTCAACTCTGCCGGATCGACCAACTTGAATTGCCAACCTTGGATAGACCGGCTCCACTCGGTGAATGAGCATGGCGGGATCAATGTGCGTAACGTGCAGGCGCTTCTCGCGTGGTGTCTCGGGTGCCGGCGCCGTCGGACCGGCAGTGGGGATATCTATGCAACTTGGGCACGGAACTGATGGAATGCCGCCCGGGCCTGGCTCCTGAATGGGTTGGTCCAGATTGCTGGGCTCCACTCTGTTGTTTGCAGCAAGATTGGCCGGATGCGAATTGAAGCACGTTACGCAAATACGTCTTAGATTGCCGCGCGGTGGCTGCGTCGCATGAGTCCGCCCGCTGACGGGCCGGTATGGCGGAAGCGGCGTCGTGAATCCGGTGATCAAACGCGCGGGTTTGGCGAACAACGGCACAAGTATCACCACAGCGAGAATACCCGCTTGCAGAAACACAGACGTAACCAGAGCTTTGCGGCGTACTCGCCGCTCGCGGAGGCGCTGCTCAGGATCACCTTCCACCAAACAGCTTTGCAATGAAGCGAAACTTTGTCGCGGGGCAGATTCAGGATCGAGCGGCATGACACACCTCCACAGAAAAATGCTGCGAACGGAAGCCTGGAATTTTGCGACGCCGGGTCCTGCAAACTTCTGCAGGAGACCGGCGCCGCGCTCGCAGGGATGTGAGGTTGCGCGCGTCCTCACTGGGTTGGACACCGCCGTCCGGAACAAGTTCCCAGCTTGCGGACCGGGAATGAGCGCGGATTCAGCTACTCAGGAAGCACTCGGTTTTGTCCGTGGAGGAACATGCCAGACCATTTACGCGGCACGATTGGTGGAAAAAAGCATTTGCAGGCGAATATTTCCAGGCTAAACCGGGTTAACACAAATGGTGAAGTGGGCGAATCATTCGGGCGGTTCGGGAACGCATCTTTCAAACGGTATTTCTCCCGGCACCCGGAATGATGTACAGTCTACTGCCAACAGGCAGCGTGCCGGTGGGCCGCTGCATCTTAGAAACTTACCAGCCGTGCCGATGTCCCGCGGAGCTTTGCGTCGATGACGCAGGAGAAAATTTGAGTACTCAACAGGCGGTTATGAACCCGCCGCCGCAACAGGCCAATTCAACACATTGCTCTATCGCGGCTACCGCCACGGCCCTTCCTCCGCACACAATTACCCGCGACGATGTGAAATATTACATGGGGCGCATCTTCGATATTCCGGAGCGCCGACTCGAAGCCATGATGAGCATCGTCGACCATGCTCAGGTACACAAACGACACTCCATTTTCCCGATCGAATACACCATTGAACCGCGCGCTCTGTCTCAGACCAATCAGGAATACATTGAGCACGCCGTCAAGCTCGGACGAGAAGCTGCGGAAAAATGTTTGCAGCGCGCTGGTCTGCGTCCAGACGAAGTGGACCTGATCATCACCGTTTCCTGTACCGGCTTCATGATTCCTTCGCTCGATGCCCATCTCATCAATTTGATGGGCTTCCGTTCAAATGTGCGGCGGATGCCGTTCACCGAACTGGGCTGCGCCGCCGGAGCGATGGCCCTGGGCCGCGCCGCGGATTTTCTGAAAGCGCATCCCGGCGGCAACGTCTTGATCATCGCTGTCGAACTGCCCTCGCTTACGTTTCAGCGGAAAGACATTTCGCAGGCCAATCTGATTTCGTCCATTCTGTTCGGCGACGGCGCCGCGGCGGTGCTGGTAACCGGCCGGGAAGTACACGGCCCCAAGATAATGGCGTCGGAGACTTACACATTTCCTGATTCGCTGGGCGCCATGGGATTCGATCTTCGCGATTCCGGCTTTCACATCTTGCTCGCCAAAGATGTCCCTGAAATGATCGGTGAGAAGATTCGTGAATTGGTTGACGGATTTCTCGAGCGTCACGGCAAGAAATTTCAAGATATCAAAGGGTGGATTCTCCATCCGGGCGGAGCGCGCCTGCTTGGAAATGTGGAAATCGCTCTCGGCTTGACCAAATGCCAGACACAGCCATCCTGGGATATCCTCAGTAATGTTGGCAACTTGTCGAGCGCGACCATCCTCTTTATCCTTCAGGAGTGGCTGGAGAAGCGCCCCCTCAAGCCCGGCGATTATGCGCTGGCCGCCGCTTTTGGTCCCGGCTTTAGCGCGGAGTTTTTGCTGCTGCAATGGACATAACCGTCATCGCTTTCCTCGCACTGCTACTCGCCGTTGGCCTATTGCGCATTTTCGAGCTTCGCGTCTCCCGCCGGCATCAGCAACAGATGATTGCGAGTGGCGCGTCCAAGGTTAACGAACCGCACTTTCGTTGGATCGTCTTTCTTCACACCGCCGTTCTTGTCGCAGCGGCGCTCGAAGTTATTCTTCTCCGCCGTCCCTTCATTCCGATCCTCGCCGCCGTGATGCTTGCACTGTTCCTTGCGGGCAATGCGGTGCGGTTGTGGGTTGTGCGGACAATGGGCAAGCATTGGAACGTTCAGGTTATGAACTCGATGGACCTCGGTGTGGTGACGGACGGACCATTCCGTTTTGTCCGGCACCCGAACTACGCAGCCGTTTTCGTGGAAATGTTTTCGCTGCCGTTGATCCACACCGCATGGATCACGGCGTTGCTAGGCTGTGTGGGCTTCGTGGCCACTATCTCTCAGCGAATTGCCTTGGAAGAGAGCGTGCTCTTCGCCAATCCTGCGTATCGAACGGCGATGGCCGGCAAACGCAGGTTTTTACCCGGCCTGTTTTGAGTGGAACTGAGAAATGCATCACAACGCTCGCGCACTGGCGTTCATTCTGTTTCTCACACCTGCAATAAGCCTGGCGCAAGAGCCCGCAGCTATGCCTGCTCCCGCCGCTCCCGCGCCTTCCGCAAGTACCGCCTCGCCTGCGTTCTATCCGGTGCCCGAACTCATGTCCGGGTTCCATCAACTCTACGAGCAGAAATTCCAGCCAGCTCGCGAAACATTCAACGATTGGCATTCGAATCATCCGGAAGAACCGTTCGGTGAAGTCGCCCTCGCCGCTTCCTTTCTTTTTGAAGAAATGTATCGCCAGGGCGTGCTGACCAGCGATTTTTTCCTGAACGAAAAGAGGTTCCTGCACGGCATCGATGGCAAACCAGATTCCGTTCGTATGAACAATTTCCATGACGCACTCTCTCGCGCACGCGTTTTGGCAAGGCAACACCTCAAAGCAACCCCGAAGGATCCCGAAGCTTTGTTCGCGCTCACCCTGGCCGCTGGAATGGAGTCGGATGCCGACGCAATCCTCGAAAAAAAGCAGCTCGACGGTCTGAAGCGCATGAAGGAGGCCAACGAGTACGCGAAACAGTTGCTCGCGGTGCATCCCGATGCGTCAGATGCCTACGTGGCTCCGGGAATCGCTAACTACATCATCGGCTCGCTCAACCCGGGTTACCGTTTCGCGCTGTGGTTTGGCGGCATTCATGGCGATAAGAAACTCGGCATGGAGCAAATTTCCAAAACGGTCGAAAATGGCCGCTACCTTCGCCCGTTTGCGAAAATCATGCTGGCGTTGGCGGCTCGCCGCGAAAAACAGAACACGCTCGCTCAAAAGTTATTGCATGAGCTCACCGAAGAATTTCCTTCAAATGATACCTATGCGGCCGAGTACGCCAAGGCCATGGGCCTCCCAGTTCCCGCAGTCATTACTCGCTGACACACCGCCTGCACGTAAATCTCTCTGGTGGAAACTTCCTGCCTCTGATGCTCGAATGCACTAGAATTCCTCTGCCGCGCAAACACGGAACTGCGGCCATCCTAATCATCGGGCGGTGATCGTGTTTCAGCACGACATGTTGAAGGACCGCGCTATTTTTCTAACCGGCGGAGGCACCGGCCTCGGCCGTTCCATGGCGCTGCATTTCGCCATGCTCGGTGCGCGCATGTTCCTGGTCGGTCGCCGCGAACAACCGCTAAGGGACGTCTGCGATGAAATTCGCCGCGGCGGAGGCTCCGCGGCTTTCGCCACTTGCGATGTGCGCGACTACGGCGCGGTAGAAACCGCTGCGAATCTTGCCTATGAGCAATTCGGCCGCATCGACACGCTCATCAACAATGCCGCCGGAAATTTCATGGCCCGTACGGAAAAACTGACGCCCAACGCGTTCAACGCAGTAGTAGGCATCGTGCTCAACGGGACATTCAACTGCACGCAAATTTTTGGCAAAAGGTGGATCTCGGAGAAACTCGGCGGCAACGTGCTGAACATCGTTACCAGCTATGCCGCGGCCAATTGCGGCTCCGCTTTCGTCGTCCCGTCCGCATGTGCTAAGGCTGGCGTGCTCGCCATGACGACTTCGCTGGCGGTTGAATGGGCCAAGCATCACATCCGGCTCAATGCCATTGCCCCCGGCCCATTTCCCACCGAGGGCGCGTGGTCTCGGCTCATGCCTTCAAAACAATTCGAAGAGCACTCCAAGGAATCGCATCCCATGAAGCGCTTCGGCCGCCACGAAGAACTCACCAGCCTGGCGGCATTTCTTTTGAGCGACATGGCCGAATATATCAACGGCGAATGCGTTGTAATCGATGGAGGTGATTGGCTGCGCGGCGCTGGCGAATTCAACGATCTCCTGCTTCTCCCTGACTCCGCGTGGGAAACGATGGAGGCCGCGCGCAGCAAGAAGTAGCGCGCACCTCGATAGAGCGCGGCGACTCATTCACAGCGTTTGCGTTACTGCGGCAACGCACTGGAGCGCAGCAGAACCCGCAGCGTGAACTCGCCAAGGCTCTTTTCTCCTACCAGTCCACTAACGACGATGGAATCTGCCTGCCTATCCTTTAATTCGTTGGCGGGAATTTCCGGCGACTGTAAATCTATGCGCAAATGTGTAATCTCTTCGTCCGGCAAAAGGAACTTTCCGTCCCCACTGATAACCTTCCATCCGCTGGGCAATGTTACCTTCACCGTGATTTCGCGCGTAGTTCCAGCCTTTCGCGTAACAATTACAGGAACGCCAACGATGCTACCTGCTTTGACTGCGATTTCAGGGACCGCTACGCTCGGAAGATTCGTCAACTTGTGCGCGTGGCGAAATCCCTCATAAAAATGCCAAGGATCTCCCAGCGCCAAACTTGGTGACTGCCGAGAATCGTGCACATTCGCCGGAGCACTGGAGGCCTCAGCCGTCCGCGGCGGTTCCTTCTGTCGTGCTTCTATGTCAGGAAAAATCGCTTCCCAGGGATGCACCGGCGCAGTAGCCTTCCCAAAAATCAGCGTCATCGGCTCCGACCACCACGCATGCTCCGGATCACTCATCATTTTTTCCAACTGTTCGTCGCTCATACTCGAGAGCCTGTGTATCTCCGCTGGAAACTGAGTCAGATGCGGCTTCGCGGCTTCCAGCGCGATTCGCCAGTAAGGTTTCTTTTGCGACGGCGAGACTTCCCTGATGGAGTATGCCGGTCCCTTTCCCGCGAATTGTTTGTCGTCGCTGGCGTCACCAAAGAAATAGATTTTTTTCGGCTGCCAAGGCGTCAGATTTTCCAGGTAAGGCTCCAATCGCTTCGAAGCCCCTGCCACCTGCGCCGGAAACGCCACAGGATCACCCGCGAGATCAAACGCCTCCGTTGCCAGCACCCCGGAAGCCTGATGATCGCCATGGTTCTCGCCGATGAAAACGCCCGGCAGCCAGCTAATGATGACCTCCGGCCGAGTGAGTCTCACGATGCGTACCAGCGCTTCTAAATTTGCTCCGTGCCCCCAGTTCGCCAGAGAATTCAAAACGTTCTGCGAAGCAGTATCCTTCCCATCAAGAAACCACACATTCGTGATTCCCAACCCGGCGCAGGCCTGCCTCGCCTCTTGCTCGCGAATATCCGCCAGCGCCGGACCATGCTCGCGCGAATAGTCATTCCCGCCGCTGCCGCCCCGCGTAGCAAAAACTACCGCAACGCGCTTGTGCTCGTCGTAAATCGCCCGCGCAAGATACGGCGTCGCGCCACCTTCGTC
>Ga0137412_10002116_pt1 | contig 15635 bp, 9 predicted proteins | sample CZODoug2_1_16fun_FD_122160 | JGI IMG/M metagenome (GOLD analysis project Ga0137412, IMG submission 122160) | Vadose zone soil fungal communities from Angelo Coast Range Reserve, California, USA - CZODoug2_1_16fungal (Hybrid Assembly) | ecosystem: Environmental > Terrestrial > Soil > Vadose zone...
AGCGGCAAGGCTTGCTGGCACCGCGCGGAGAAGTCGACAAGGTATTGGAAGCTGTGGTCAACAATCTGGAAGTGACTAATAGTCTGGACATCACGCCGGAAGTCCGCTGCCGCGTCCTAATGACCTCAACGCTTGAGTCGTTTACCGTGGGCCACACCATCGTCTTGAGCCGCGGGTTGATTGACGTGCTTCCCGACGAGGCCAGCCTCGCTTCCATCCTGGCGCACGAACTTGGTCATGTGGTGCTCGGGCATCGCATGGACTCACAGTTCGCGTTCTTCAACCGTGTGCGATTCAACGAAAAAGAGACGTTTCGCCACTTTGACTTTGCGCGCACGCCGGAAGAAGAACAAGCAGCGAAGCTCAAGGGGACGGAACTCTTGAGCAATTCGCCGTACAAGGAACAGTCCGGCACCGCGCAACTCTTCCTCCAAGCACTCAAGAATCGGGCGAGGGAAATTCCTAACCTGATCAGTCCGCATCTGGGCGACAGGCTCTCTACAAGCTGGACCATCGTGGCCGCGGTGTTCTCAGCGCAATCGCCTGATGCGGATGCGAAGCCAGCGGCTAACGTGATCGCGGCGCTCCCGCTCGGCGGACGCATCAAGGTCGATCCGTGGACCGACCAGTTGCGTATGCTCAAGTCCAAGCCAGTAGGCACAGTGGCTGAATCGGAGAAAATGCCGTTCGAGGTCACTCCTTTCATCATCTATCTCACGCGCCAGGGAGAACACTCATCGCCGGAACCTCTTGGCGCCATATCAGCCAAGGCTGATCCGGAATCAAAACCCTAGGCACGCAAGAAGAAGCCCCACCAGCGTCCCGCAGATGTGATCGAAAAAGTTGTCGCGCATTTCAGATTTAAGCGCGGCGTTTGACCTTTCGTCGAACCATGGGACAATTTCACGGCGTACATGAATCGTCCCAAGAACTTCCGCGCCTATTTTCTGCTTGCCGCGCTGGCCATCTCCGGCCTTGTTGTGCTTTTGCGCGAGCATCGCCCTTCGTTCCTTCGCCCGGACCTGCATCTGTGCGCTTACGTGACGACGGCAGACGGCAGCGTCACCGTCGTGGATCTCGTGAAGCTCAAAGCCGTGGCGCGCATCGCGGTCGGTCCGGGCCTTTCCGGGATGCGCGAGCATCCCACTCGGCCGGAGATTTTTGGTGTCAGCAGTACGGGTGGCTACGTATGGATCCTCGATGCGCGCGCCAATCACTTCACTGGGCAGGTCATTGCGCGAATTGCCGTGGGGCCGCTTCCCTACGCGCTTGATTTTTCGCCGGACGGCAACCGCATCTACACCACGACGTCCGGGAACAACACGCTGCTGGCCATTGACGTCCGATCGCGCGCTATCGTCGCGCGTGCCGCGACCGGGCGCGAACCTGTCCTTGCGCACGCAACGCCTGACGGCAAAACCGTCCTGGTTGTGAATCGCCGAGATGGCACTCTGGGCATTCATGACGCGGCGACGCTTGCGCAGCGCGGTAACGTGTCCGTGGTCGCACAGCCGGAGGACGTCGCCGTATTGCCGGACAGTTCTCTGGCGTTTGTGTTGAGCCGTTCGGAGCGCCGCATTTCCGTCGTGGATTTGCGCCGCGGCGTTCTGGTCACCCATCTCGAGCTCGCTGGTGCGCCCACGGACATGCTTTTGAAGCCCGATGGCGGAGAGCTCTACGTGATTTCGCCGGAGGCCCACGGACTGCAGGCCATCAACACGGAGACGCACGAGGTCGGGGATTATATGGTTCTTGGCTCGGCGCCAAGTCGCGGCGTCCTCAGCAGCGACGCGAGTTTACTGTATGTTTCGGACACGGCTGCGGACCGTGTCACACCGGTCGATATTTTCAATCGCCGCATTGTGCGGGATCCCGGGAAAGGGTTCCCCATTCCCGCAGGGGATGCTCCTGGGGCATTGCGGTTCGATCCTGGTTCGCCGGAGACGCTGCTCCTCGTGGTAAGCGAGGGTTCCGGCGACCTGGCGGTCATACGCGTGCGCACGAATTTTCTATTGACGATGATTCCAGTGGGCAATCATCCGCAGGACCTGGCAGTCAAACTATTTTAGAGAAGCACGTAAAGAGAGCTCTAAAGTAAAACTTTAACTGATGAATTCGTCCAAGCGAACCCGATCCCAAGTGACTTCAAGTAAAACTTTAACTATCGTTCAGGACTATTTTTCTCATCTTCCGGTGGCCAGGCGGAATTTTCTTCGCCAAGAAGCACGTCGAGAAACCCTTCGGATGGTAAGACATCCACTGGCAAACCGCTGTGCCAGAGTGCCACGCCGAGCCGCAGCTTGCTCTGGCCATTGAGATTGATCTGGTCTTTGTGGATAGCTACTTCCAGAACGCGTTCAAACGCCACCTCCGCAACGAGCTTGGGATTCAGAAGGCACACGCGCTCCTTTTCCACGGCGAATCCACGCACGTGGCCACGCTCCAAATTCACGACAATGGTCATTTCTTCAGCGCTGCCGATAGTGATGCGAAACTCGGGGTTTTCCAGCTCCGCGAGCGCTTCGAGGAAGGGGTCGATACGCACGCAGAAGCGACTTTCCTCAAAGCCGTAGCGCAGTTCGTGCAGATAAAAGATGCGACCGTGCATTGAGCCACCGCGGCGTTCGGGTGAATAGAGGCCAGCGCCGAGCCATTCGAAATAGGAGGTATCTCTGCCGTCGATGGTGACGTTTAATCGGCCCGTCGGCGTTAACTGCACGGCGTGCTCCGGCCTGCGCTTGATGGGCTTGGCCAACTCCTCTGGCGCCACTTGCCCGAGCGACAGGTAGATGGCGGTCAGATGTTTTCGATATAGCGCATCAAACTCTGCGTCATTCGCGGTGCTGTGTTCGGGGCCGAACCACCAGCACCAGTCACTGCCTTCGGCGGCCAGCAGAGATTCACGTGCTTCCGTAAGCGCTGTTTCGGTAGGGGCGTCGGACCTTCCCTGCTTTCGCGCTTCGAATGCGTGTGCGTAGGCCTCGCGCGCATCCCACAATAATTCCCAGGCGGTGATGTCCTCAGCATGGCCAATCCACACGTCGAAATTGGCGTTGATCCAGGAAGCGGGGAAAATCCCTGCGGTGGTGGGAAGAGAGCCGGCGGCGGCAATCGCTTCGGTCGCCGTGAGGGCGCGAAAATCCTGATCGCCCTGGATGCGCGCGTAAAACTCGCGAAGAAACGCCCGGCCGTTCCCAGGGTAGTATTCCCAGGCATTTTCGCCGTCGAGAAAAAGACAAATGGTGAGGGGCTGATCGCCCGGCACGTTTTCTCCCAGGTGGCGCATGCGATTGTGAAGGTCGGCTGCAGCGCCTTTAGCGTCCATGCGGCTGTAGACGAAACCGACAAGATCCGAGAGATGGTGATCGCGAAATAAGCCAGTGATGCCGTTGGGAGCGACTTGCACACTCCAAGGTTTATAAAGTCGATCGGCGTTGGCGGGAATGCCATTGCCATCGCGGAAAAAACCGACGTTCAGAGTGCGGCCAAGCACTCCTTCGTCCGTGCCGAACCACTGGAATCCTTCTTCCCCTGCAATCGTCAGCGTCTGGTCGGAGACGGAGCCTTCAGAGGGCCACAAACCGGCGGGTTTCACGCCAAAAACTCTTTCGTGATATTCGCGGGCCAGCCGTAATTGTTCCCGCGCATCTTCGGGACGGCGGTAGGCGCGGCGCGGGAGCGGTGTGCCGGGATTGGCGACGCGCGCGATATCGGAATCGCAGATCAGCGGAAGGATGGGATGATAAAACGGTGTGGTGCTGAGCTCGATCTGGCCACGCTGCGCCGCGTCGTGATACGCGGGGAGCACCAGGCCGAGGAAATCAAGCTGCTTTTTGCGCAATGCAGATTTGTCCTTCTCTGTGAAGTCCTTCCCTTTCGTCGCCAGACCGCTCACGACTTCATCCGTTTCGAGCCAGGACTCATCCATCCAAGCCAACTGGGAGAGGAGCTGTAGGTCGCGCCAGTCGCGCGGAGTGAAAGAAACCAGCGCCTGCGCGCCGCCCGCAGGGCGAGACCATTCGAATAATTCAACGAAGCGCGGCCAGCGCGACATCAAGCGCTCGTGATTCACCTGAAAAGCGCGGGAGATGATTTCCGCTTTGTCTTCGCGAGTCAATTCGTCGGCGTTCTTGAACGCCAGAGAAAACCAGGGCTCTTTGAAGCTGCAACTGGCGTACTCCTCGAGCTGCATGCCTAGGGATGGCACTACGTTGAAAGTCGCATGGAAGTTGGGAAATTCGCGGAGCACTTCGACCATGCCCCAGTAATCCTTCAGGGCATGCAGGCGCGTCCAGGGGAGGACGTAACGCCCGTTTTCGGGGTCGCGGTACTGCGGCTGATGCATGTGCCACAACACGACTAGATGAACCTGCTTCATTGCTCGCTTCTCTCCCGTGCTAGTCCCGTGACCGGAAGGTGTCCAGCCGACAGTTGAGGGTCAAGCGGTGGTTCAGGCTGGAGCTCGATAGAAACGAGTTCGCTACACCTGAACTTCAAAAGAACCGCTATAAGAAAAACTATCACGTAATTGGCGGTAAGAGAAACGAAGCCGAGCGGCACCGTCTGATGACACAGAACTCGTCGGCAGGCCCCGGATAACCAAGGTTGACATTCTGGTCCGGAGGCAGCTAATGGGGCCTCAGCACAACGCGCCGCGGTATATCAACGGGACTTTCCAGCCAACCATATCGTATTACGATACATCTAAAATAATGCAGGCGACCGAGCGAGGCTTCAGGCAGATGAGTATGAGGAGAGCCAAAGGAAAAGTGCGATGCAAAATCCAAATTCCATTCCCCCGCAATTGCACCTATTGCCTACGGAACCCGGTAACAGCAGGAGTTTTCGGCGGTGGAATGCTGTGATTATTGTGATCCTGGGCTTGCTGGTGCTCAGTGTGTTGCTTGCGGCAGTCGGCGCTGACCTTGAGAATAAAGGCTCCGCCGCCAGTAAGGTCCCACCGATAGTCGAGACGATCGTCCTCGAGAATTAGTCGCGCGTTGGGTTGTTCACTCGTGCGCAGACTCCGCACCGGATTTCTCCGGGCGACCACTGCGGCCTGACCGGGGCACTATTCGTAACGCAAGGCAACGAGTGGGTCCACGCCCGCTGCACGGCGCGCGGGAAGCCAGCACGCAACGATTCCCGTGGCCAGCAGCAACGCGGGCACGCACACTAGCGTCCACGGATCGTAGGCCGATACTCCCCAGAGCTGAGTGGCAATCACTTTTCCGAGCGCGACACTTACCATTAACCCGATTCCAACGCCCAGACCCACCAGCTTTAAGCCCATACGAATCACCATTCCCTGTACATCCGACCTGTTCGCCCCCAGCGCCATGCGAATGCCAATTTCGTGTGTTCTCCGGGCGGTGGTGTAAGCCAGCACGCTATAAACGCCGATGGTCACCAGCACGAGGCCGATTGCCCCAAAAATGGACATGAGGAAAAATCCAAATCGAGGTCCCGCAAACGAAAACTGGCTGATGTAGCCTTCAAGCGTTCCCGTCAGGGTGACTGCGACGTTGGCATCCGTGGCCCAGATTTCATGCTGCACCGCATTCATCATCGTCAGCGGTTCACTCGCGGTGCGCACCAGAATTCCGCGAAATGCTGAACCCGTCACCGTGTACGGTATCCAAATCTCCGGCTGGGGCGGATCTTGCAATCCCCTGTTTTTGGCGTCGGCCACGAGCCCGATAATTTCAAACGTGGGCTCCTTCACCGCGTCTTCAAACTCCGCAAGCTGCGCGATTCTCACTTGCCTGCCGATAGGATTCTCGTTCGTCAAATATTTCCTCACGAACGTCTGGTTCACGATTGCCAGCTTGCGTGCTCCATTCACTTCGGCTTCCGTGAAAGCCCGGCCATCGATGAACTGGATTTTTAACACAGGAAAATATCCTTCGCTGACCAGCTGAAACATCGCGTCCCATTTTTCCGCGTGCGTCTTGCCTGGCACTTCGATGTCGCTGGGAATCCCTCCGTATGGCGGCAGTGTGCTTGTTTCGGTTGCTTCCAAGACACCCGGTAAAGCTTTCAACCGCTGCAGCAGAGGGCGATAAAATCCGGTGACCTGGTCCGCCGTCTTGTAACGGTCGACAGGTAACGGAAGCCTAGCCACCAGTACATGGTCGGGCCGCAAACCCAGCTTCACATCGCGAAGAGCTACAAAACTTCGCATCAGTAGTCCCGCGGCAACCAGAAGCGTTAACGAGAGCCCCACTTCCAGCACTACCACTGCGTCGCGGAGCTTGCCATGACGGAATCCCCCGCTGATGCCCTTGCCGCTGTCCCGCAGTGGATCGTTCAAATCCTTGCGCGCGGCCTTCATCGCCGGGACCAAGCCAAACACCAGCGCGGTCAACCCAGCTACGCCCAAGGTGAACGACAGCACCGGCATATTCAGGCGGATTACTGCTTCAGCCGGAATAATGTGCTGGGGCATCAGTGCAACCAGAGACTTGAGACCTCCCCAGGCCAGGAGCATCCCCACAGCGGCCCCGCCCGTTGCCAGGATCAAGCTTTCCACCAGGAGTTGGCGGATCAGTCTCCAGCGATTCGCGCCGAGCGCCGAGCGGATAGCAAACTCCTTTTCGCGGGTAGTGGCTCTCGCAAGGAGAAGATTCGCAACATTTCCGCATCCAATTAACAGTAACAACCCGACGGCTGCCAGAACAATAAAAAGAGTGGTTTTGAATTGGCCGACCACCAAGTTTGTCAGCGACTCGATGTGCACCGTGAAACGTTTCGGGTAATCCTTCGGATATACCTTCGCCAATCGGTTGGCCACCACCGTAAAATCAGCTTCAGCCTCCTTTATGGAGACGCTCGGCTTCAGATGTCCTAGCAGGAACCAAAACTGCGGGAACGCTCCCGCCACGGCCTTAGCCGCCGCCGCCCGTTCCGGCTTCTTGGGAATCCACAAGTCCGCATCGCCCCACCCAAATCGCGGGGGCATGATTCCGATCAGCGTTCTCGATTCGCCATTCAGAACAAACGTCTTGTTCACAATTCCGGGATCGGCTCCGAAATTCTTGACCCAGGTCTTGTAGCGCAGCACAAAAACCGGCGGCGCTCCAGGTTCGTAATCTGCGGGCTGCATCACTCGCCCTATGAGCGCCGGCATCCCTAGGAACTCAAAAGTTCCAGGGGTCACGAAATTTCCGTCGAAGCGCTGTGTTCCCTCTCCCGCCCGGTACAACACGTCTGTTTGGTCATTGGCGATCACGCGGTCAAAAACGTGATTCTGCTCCACATAATCCAAGAACTCCGGCCCGCTGAACCCTCCCCGCCCGCCGGGCTCCGTTCGTTCCGCGTCATGGATTTGCACGGACATGAATCGCTGGGCATCGGGGTACGGAAAAGGCTCCATCAAGATGTTGTCAATCACGCTGAAGATGGCCGTGGACGCACCGATCCCCAACGCCAGCGTGATGGCCGCCACGGCTGCAAATCCCGGAGCCTTTCGCAAGTTCCTCAGTGCGTAGCTGATATCCTGCCCAAGTGTTCCCATGCTCCCCCCAATTTATTTGACACTGATTTGGCTCGCCCGGTTCCCGCGTGAGGTCGCGCCGAATGAGCGTTTCCTCACGGTCTATCAAGGTACGCATTGGTGCGTAATTAAGTTCGACGGTGTCACCAGGAATAAGTCGCTTGCGGTTTCGCAAAACGGGACAACTCGGCTGGAGGTGTCTGACGAACCAACAAACTGTTCACGGACATTCATGAACGTTTTAGAGGCTATTTAGAGGAAATGCGAACTTTGGTTGGAGAGGGATACCGGCGGCCCGCTACGAATGATTTGCGGAGTGTGGAGGCCGGGGGAGACTAGGTTTGATGCCGAATTGTTTGGAGCCCCAGTCGCACAGGTCCTGGAGTACCGGGATCAGGGCCTGCCCAGCGGGGCTGAGAGAATAAGTGACCTTCGGCGGCGAAGAGCGAACTTCCCTTCTCTTGACGACCCCATCCCTTTCCAATTCGCGGAGCTGCGCAGCGAGAACTTTTTCACTGACGCCGCGCAGGAGATCGCGGAGCTCGGCGAAGCGCAGCGCGCCAAACGAAAGACGCCACACCGCCTGGACTTTCCACTTACCGCTCAGGACATTGATGGTCGCCTGAACGGGACAGCCATGAGGCACCTTCATGGGGCGCTCCGAGCTTACAAATTTGTGCGTACTTCACCGATACAAACTGTCGTTATACCATGGGCTCGAAAGATTCGGCTCGTGCGAGACGGCCTGGATTTTGCGTTTTCTCGCGAGCCGCACAAGACGGGAGCAAGAAAATGATTCTCATTACTGGCAGCAGCGGAAGCGTTGGAAAAGCGGTTTTGCAGGAAGCAACTCGGAAGGAGTCCAAGGTCCGTGGCATGTACCGTTCAAGAGAGGAGGCCGCGAAGGCTCTGTCGGGATGCGAGGCGGTGCTGGCGGACTATGCGGACAAGCAGAGTCTGCGGAAGGCGCTCGACGGAGTGAATTCCGTGTACGTAGTGTGCTCTCCGATTCCGCAACTCGTGGAACTTGAGAGCAATGTAGTGGATGCGTGCAAGGAAGCCGGGGTGAAGCACGTGGTGCTGAATTCAGCGCTGGGGGCGGGAGATTATCCCAAATCGTTTCCGGGCTGGCATCGCAAGGTGGAAGACAAGCTCAAAGGGACAGGCGTGAGTTACACAATCCTCCGACCGAATGGGTTTCTGCAAAATATCGTTGCCTACAATGCTCCGAGCATCCGGACGCAGGGGGTGTTTTACGCGTCGATGGGAGATGCGAAGGTCAGTTATCTGGACGTTAGCGACATCGCGGTAGTCGCCGTCAAGTCGCTTCTCGGAGGCGCTCACGCCGGAAAGATTTACGAGTTGAATGGGCCGGAAGCAATCTCGAACCAGGAGTTGGCGAAGCGAATTTCCAAGGTCACCGGCCGCACGGTAAATTACGTGGACATACCGGAATCGGCGCAACGCGAATCCATGCTCGGCTTGGGTATGCCGGAGTGGCAGGTGACCGCACTCGTCGAACTTCAGGAGTATTACAAGCAAGGTGGCGGCGCGAGAACGGATGGCCTCCTACAGTCGTTGATCGAACGTCCTCCCGTGACATTGGATCAATACCTGACGGCCAATGCCCGGGAATTTCGAGATCAGGCCGCGTCGGCCTGAGCCCTGAGAGTAAATTTCGAGCGAGAGTTCGAGCACTTTCAATAGCAAACGAAAAGCGCGGCTGGGCGCTCTCGCGACCGTGCTACACTCACCCTTCGCGTCATGCGCATCCTGGACCGCTATATTGTCCGCGAAGTTTTCCGCCACGCACTCCTCGGACTCGCCGTCTTCACCTTTGTATTCTTCGTGCCGCAGCTGGTGCGCTTGATGGAGTTATTCGTGCGCCACGCCGGCTCTGGCTCTCAAATCCTTAAGCTTTTCCTTTGCATCTTACCTGGCGTTCTGGTCTTCACGCTGCCCATCGCCACCTTGATCGGCGTGCTGCTCGGACTCGGCCGTATGTCCGCGGACAGCGAGATTATTGCCCTCACGGCCCTGGGCATCGGGCGCCGGCGAATTCTCCTTCCCGTCGGCGTTCTCGCGCTCGCCAGCACCTTGCTTACTTTGGCGATGACCGTCTGGCTCAGTCCGCTGGCCCTGCGCATTCTGCGCTCCATTGAAGCAGATCTCATCACCTCGCAGATTTCCTTCCAGGTACAGCCGCGGGTGTTCGACGAGCGCTTCCCGAAGATGGTTCTCTACATAAACGACGTGCTGGCCGGCGGGACGCAGTGGCACGGCGTATTTCTCGCCGAAGGTGGCGGCGAGGGCGGTTCGCGCCTCACCCTGGCAGAAAGCGCCAGCGTATTTGCCGAGCCCAGGGAAGGCAAGCTCGAGTTGCATCTGAAAGGCGGCACAACCCACGAATTTGCCCGGGATGATGCGGACCATTACTCCGTAACCGCTTTCGGTCAGAGTGACTGGCCTATCGAGGTCAACGGGCTATCGGTGGCGGAGCCCCGGCAGCTCAGTAATCCCGAACGGTCGGTCCGCCAGCTCCTTTCGGATAATGGTCCCGGATGGCGGGAAGCGCGAGTGGAGTTTCACCGGCGGTTTGCGTTTCCCGTGGCGTGCCTCGTGTTTGCCCTAGTCGCTGTGCCGCTCGGGGCACAACCGCGCCGTGGTGGCCGGGCAGCAGGCTCGTTGATCGCGGTGGTGGTGATCGCTTCCTATTACCTGATGTTGGTGATGGGTGCGGGGCTGGCACGCCAGGGCAAGGTTTTGCCTTCCGAAGGGATTTGGATCGCCGACAGCGTTCTAGCGACGCTGGGTTTCGCGCTGCTCCCGAGGATGGAGCAATTCCGAGGCGAAAGCCGCTGGCTCCGTCCGTTTGGATACATCAAGAAATGGATTCGCCTGCAGCGGCGGCGCAAGGCGCAAGCCCGGGCGCGGACGGCGGCTGCGCGCGTTACCAATGGGGACCGGCAAGAGATCGTCGCACCTTCCGGTGGAAGTTTCCCCCGTTTGATGGACTTGTACATCCTGCGCCGATTTTCTTACTACTTCGCGCTGCTCATGGCTATTTTTGTCTTTTTGTACGAGACGTTCACGCTCTTCGAGCTCTTCGACGATATCGCCCGTCACAAAGTGCCATTTCTTACGGTTATCAACTACTTCCGTTATCTTACCCCCTACCTGCTTTACAATTTCTTGCCCTTGGGAGCCCTGGTGGCAGTGCTCGTCACCCTCGGAGTGATGAGCAAGAACAACGAAATCGTGGCCATTAAAGCTGGTGGCACGAGCTTGCACCGGCTGGCGGTACCGCTCTTCCTTGCCGGCGCCGCGTTGGCAGTTACCATGTTCGTGCTCGACTACACCTACCTTCCGTATGCCAACCAGCGCCAAGACGCACTCCATAACCAGATCAAGGGACGGCCTCCACAGACCTACACCCGTCCACAGCGCTGGATCTTTGGAGAAAACTACAAGATTTACAATTATGACCTGTTCGACCCGCTGCAAAACCTTTTCGGCTGACTCAGCGTTCTGGAAATCGATCCGGCGAATTTCCAGATGCGCCGGCGCATTTTTGCGAAGCGCGGCCGGTGGTCGGAATCGCAACACGTTTGGGTGCTTGAGGGGGGCTGGGTGCGTGATTTCGCTGACGGCTCAATCGCCCATTACGAGCAGTTTACCGCCGCGGCTCCTCCGGAACTAACCGAACCGCCGAGTTACTTCAATCGCGAGGTGCGCCAGGCGTTTCAGATGAGCCTCCCCGAGCTGGGCACCTACATTGACGGGCTCCATCGCGCCGGATTCGACGTCACCAATCTGACTGTGCAATGGCACAAGAAAATTGCCTACCCGCTGATGGCTCCCGTCAGCATGCTACTGGCGATTCCGTTCGCATTCCTGGTAGGCACACGTGGCGCCCTGGGCGGCGTCGCTCTCGGAGTAGGCATCGGAGTCACCTACTGGGCTATGGCCGCGCTTCTCGAAGCCATGGGCAGCGTGGGCCAGTTGCCACCTTTGCTTTCCGGATGGTCCCCGGACATCATCTTCTTTTTTCTGGGGATGTATTTCTTCTTCAAGATGCCGACGTAAAAGAAAGGAGCCGCCAGACGAGCAGCAATCGTAAGAATGTCTGCCCCGCCAACGGCTTCAAGTATTACTTTAGATTTACGTCGGTCGAGATTCTCGGCTACTTTCTCTTATTTTTCTTTGCTTCCTCTTCTTCAACCATTGCTTGAGCTGCGGCTAAGCGAGCAACCGGGACCCGAAACGGCGAGCAACTCACATAGGTCAACCCGGCTCGATGGCAGAACTTCACGCTATCCGGGTCACCCCCGTGTTCTCCGCAGATTCCCAGCTTGATGCCTGGACGAGTTTTGTTCCCCTTCTCGACGGCCATGGTGATTAGCTGGCCGACGCCTGACTGGTCGATCGTGGCGAAGGGATTCTTCTTGACGATCTCGAGCTCCTGATACGGACCGAGGAAAGAACCGGAATCGTCGCGACTCATGCCGAGGCACGTCTGAGTCAAGTCATTGGTCCCGAAGCTGAAAAACTCGGCCGTCTGCGCAATCTCGTCGGCCGTGAGCGCGCCCCGAGGCACCTCAATCATCGTGCCGACTAGATAATTCAGCTTCACACCTTTTTCCTTCATGACCTCACCCGCGATGCGATGAACGACCTCCACTTGCAAGTCGAGTTCTTTCTTGAAGCCCACGAGGGGAATCATAACCTCAGGATGCACTTTAATTCCCGACTTCTGAACCTCAGCCGCAGCCTCGAACACTGCTCGCGATTGCATCTCCGAAATCTCGGAATACACGATACCTAGCCGGCAGCCTCGGAATCCGAGCATTGGGTTAAACTCATGTAATTCTTTAACTCTCTGTTTGATCTTTTCGACCGGCACTCCCATCTTCTTTGCCAGATCGTTTTGAGCCGAGCCCTCGTGCGGGAGGAATTCATGCAGCGGGGGATCCAGAAATCGTATCGTCGCCGGATATCCTTTTAACTCCTTGAACATACCGACGAAGTCTTCCCGTTGATAGGGCAGAATCTTGGCAAGCGCTGCTTCCCGGTGTTCCTTGGTGTCCGCCAAAATCATTTCGCGCATGGCGTCGATGCGATTGCCTTCAAAGAACATGTGTTCGGTGCGGCACAAACCGATGCCAACCGCGCCGAAGGCGATGGCATGGGCCGTCTGCTCCGGTGTGTCGGCATTTGTTCGCACACTCAGCCGGGTGACCTTGGCACACCAGTCCATCAGCTTCTTAAAGTTCTGGTACGTCTGGCTCTTGCTAGCCTCGAGCGATTTCTCAATAAGCACTTGAACGATTTCGGACGCCGCCGTGGGTATTTGGCCTGGATAGACTTCTCCGGCGGTTCCGTTGATGGAAAGAAAGTCCCCTTCTTTGTACGTCACGCCATCGACGGTCATGGTCTTGGCCGCGTAATCAATCTGCAACGCCGCCGCTCCGCATACACAGACCTTCCCCATCTGACGAGCCACGAGCGCGGCGTGAGAACTGACTCCGCCCTTTGCCGTTAGAATTCCTTCGGCAGCGATCATGCCACGCAAATCTTCCGGTGAAGTTTCGTTCCGAACCAGCAAGACTTTCTCGCCTCTGGCGGCCGCCGCAGCCGCACGCTCCGCGTTCAAATACATCTTGCCGGCGGCAGCCCCAGGCCCCGCTGGGAGTCCCTTCGCAATGCACTTGGCGGCTTTTACTGCGCTGCGATCGAACACCGGCGCAAGCACTTGATCGAGCTGATCTGCAGGCACTCTGCGGATGGCGGTCTTCCAATCGATCAACTTCTCCTTTTCCATTTCAATCGCAAAACGGACCGCCGCTAAACCCGTGCGCTTGCCGTTGCGCGTCTGCAGCATGAAAACCTTTTCGTCCTGGATGGTGAACTCGAAGTCTTGCACGTCCTTAAAGTGTTTCTCTAAGGTCTGGCGGATTTTCTCCAATTCGTGGAAAGCTTTCGGCATGTAGTTCTTGAGCTGGGCCACTGGCTCCGGCGTGCGCACTCCCGCCACCACGTCCTCGCCCTGCGCGTTAATCAGGAATTCTCCGTAGAAGACTTTCTCGCCCGTCGCCGGATCGCGCGTGAACGCCACTCCCGACCCGGACTTGTCGCCAGTATTGCCATAGACCATCGCCTGCACGTTCACGGCGGTGCCCCATTCGGACGGTATGTTGTACTTGCGGCGGTAGACGACCGCGCGATCATTCATCCAAGATCCAAACACGGCGCCCACCGCACCCCATAGCTGTTTCCAGGGGTCTTGCGGGAACTCCGAGCCGGTGCGTTCCTTGATCAACTTCTTGAAGCGAACAACCATTTCTTGAAGATCGCTCACCGTCAGTTTGGGGTCGTCGATATCGGCGTGATACCGTTCATGCTTCAGCGCGTGAATCACCACCTCAAATGGTTCGTGGTCCTCGTTCGGGCGCTTCTGCACATTCATCACAACATCGCCATACATCTGAATGAACCGTCGGTAGCAGTCCCACGCGAGGCGCTCGTTCTTGGTCGCCTTGGCCAACGTCAATACGGTTTCATCATTCAGGCCAAGGTTCAAAATCGTATCCATCATGCCGGGCATCGAATCGCGGGCGCCAGAGCGCACCGACACCAACATGGGCATGGCGGCCTTGTCGCCGAATTTCGTGCCCATGATCTTCTCGACACGCGCGACAGCTCCCTTTACCTCCGCCTCAAGCGCCTTCGGATATTTTTTCTTGTTGCCGTAGTAATAAGTGCAAACTTCCGTTGTTATGGTGAAGCCCGGGGGCACCGGCAGGCCGATCCGGCTCATCTCCGCTAGTCCTGCGCCTTTCCCGCCCAAAAGCGCTTTACGGCTTCCGTCGCCCTCCGCTTTCCCTGCACCGAAAAAATAGACCCATTTACTCACTGTGTTCCTCGCTTGTCTTGGTTAGAGTTGAAAGTTGATTGTTCCGACTGCCATTCCAAATCGCGGCCGCAAAATATTGTCGGCACGCCGACACATTCACGACTTCAAGCAATACTTGAAGTGGCTCAACGCCGCTCTTCACCGCCGAGTTCTGAAAAATCCGCCACCGTTGTGAACTCCCGCAGCAATTCCGACAGCAACGCGAGGCGATTGCTGCGCACGGCTTCGACTTCCGCCATCACCATCACGCTATCAAAAAAATGGTCCACAACTTTTCGAAGACTGGCGATGGTCTCAAGCGCCTCCTGATACTTCCCTGCGCGTTTGTAAGCTTGTACTCTTGCCGCCGCTTCACGAACCCCGGAGTAAAGCTCGCGCTCGGCGGGACTCTCGAACAGATCTGGATTCACCTGGTGCGGTTCGCCAGGAGCAATGTTGGCCTTCTCAAGGATTTTGCGAATGCGCTTGAAGGACACGGCCAGCGGCTCGAAGTTCTTCGACTTGCGAATGGCCTTCAACGCCATCAGGCGTTTCTGTGCGTCCACCAAGTCGTCGGCGCCGGCACGGAATACGGCGCTGACTTCATCGTAGCCGAAGCCTTCCCGCTCGCGGAAGACAAACTTGGCACGGTCCAGGATGAAGTCGAGTATCTGTGTTTCCTGGTCAGGCGTGACGCCACGCTTGGGCTTATGAGTGAGCAGCGCTTTCGCTGCCGCGCCAACTGCCAATGAAAGTGACACAGGCAGCTTCTTCTCCAGAATGATTTTGACGATCCCGAGCGCCGCGCGGCGCAGGGCGTAAGGATCGCTCGAACCTGTAGGAACAACTCCCACTGCGAAACAGCCCACCACGGAATCCAGTTTGTCCGCGAGCGCCACCGCGCACCCGGTCAGATTCCGCGGGATAGGATCTTCGAGACCGACGGGCCGGTAGTGATCGTAGACGGCGTCGGCGATCTCGTCCGGCTCTCCTTGGGCGCGCGCGTAGAGCCCCCCAACGATTCCTTGCAACTCGGTAAACTCACGAACCATCTCCGTGGCGAGGTCGCACTTGGCAAGCTCGGCAGCACGGTCGGCTTCCGCCACGTGGGCGAGGAGCATCCCGAGATTAAACCATTGCTCCGTGAGCCACCGCGCGATAGCCCGGATTCGTTCGACCTTGTCGCGATAGCTCCCCAGGCGCGATTCGTACGTGACGCGCTCCAGCCTTGGCAAATAGTCGGCGAGC
>Ga0137412_10002117_pt1 | contig 15633 bp, 16 predicted proteins | sample CZODoug2_1_16fun_FD_122160 | JGI IMG/M metagenome (GOLD analysis project Ga0137412, IMG submission 122160) | Vadose zone soil fungal communities from Angelo Coast Range Reserve, California, USA - CZODoug2_1_16fungal (Hybrid Assembly) | ecosystem: Environmental > Terrestrial > Soil > Vadose zone...
GACCTGCTTTTACAACCCAGCCGAAATGGCTGCCCTCAAGCATGTCGTGCCACCGGCTCAGATGGGTGCTGCGATGGCAGCGAATCAGGGCCGCGGGGCTGTGGCGAGCCTACTCGGCCCGCCGTTGGCCGGTTTGTTGTACGGGATCACTCGGACGGCACCATTCGTCGCGGACGCGGCAACATTCCTGGTCGCGGCCGGATGCACAGCCCTGGTCCGCCGGCCTTTGCCGGCGCCAGTGCGCACGCGCCATCAGCACCTGCTCCGTGATGTCCATGAGGGGCTTGGCTGGTTGCGCCGGGCCCGGCCGGTCAGAGATCTGGTTGTCTCATCCATGGTGTCGAATATCGCGTTCACCGGCGTAGCGACGACCGTGCTGCTCGCGCTTCAACAAAGCGGTACGCGACCACGCGATCTGGGATTGCTGCAGGCCAGCTACGGTCTTGCCGGCATTCTCGGATCGCTGCTGGCCCCGGCCGCGCTGGCGCGATTACGCGTCGGAGCGATCGTCCAAATCGTCTTCTGGCTGCTGGTTGGCTTCGACCTGATCATGACACTCGACGGCTCGATCTGGTGGCTCGGCGCCCTCGCAGCACTCGGGTACCTCGTGGTCCGTCCCTCTAACACCGCAATGTCGGCATATCAGGTCCACGTCACTCCCAACGCCATGTTGGGGCGGTCCGAGGCAGCAGCCGGCTTTGGACGGGTAGTCATGATCCCGTTCGGCGCGGCAGGAGCCGGTGGCCTCTTGGAGTACATCGGCCGCGTTCCGACCACGCTTGTTTTCACCGCAGTCATGACTGTAGCGGCGATCCTCGCCAGCCTTAGCAGACCGGTGACCTCGATCCCCAAGACCATTGACCTCCACACGGTCCCAACCCTGCACTGACACAGCTGCAGGGCCAACCATTCGCGTCTCGAAAACGATCCTTTATGGGACAGGTACCGGTGGGGTCGATCGATATTCAGTTGTTCGCTGCGCACGCTGTGCGCCATTCTGCCGAGATGTCGTCCGCGCCGCTTGTTGACAGTTATGACTTCAACTCCTTGTGCGCGGCTGTAACGGCTGAGGATCGGCGCGCGGACCTGTCCGATGCGGTGTTGCGGTCGGGCTGGGAGAACGTCGTATTGGAGACGGCGGACTGGATCTATCGCTTTCCCCGGGATGACCACGTTGCGTTCGACCGGGAGTTGGCGATCCTTGCCCGGCTCGAGGGGCGGTTGCCGGCGGCGACCCCGCGCGTGGAGTGGATCGGTCAGCGGGCGCGGTTCGCCGCGTACCGGAAGCTGCTCGGTGACGCATTTGATCTTGCCACGTATCTCCGCGCCTCCGCCGGACAGCGAGATGCACTCGCATCCTCGCTGGCTGAATTTCTGACCGCTATGCATGGCAGTTTCGACGCCGGTGAGATCGATCGGCTGGGCATCCCCGCCCTTGGGGCTGACAGTGGTGATGTACCTGAGCCCATGAACCTGAATGCACTGCCCAGTCATGTCCGCCCAGCGGCTGCCGCCGTATTAGCTGAGCACCATCGCCGTTGGATAGCCGGAAGTGTGCCTGGTCCAGACGTAGTGCTCCACAACGACTTTCATCTGCAGAATCTTGTACTTGCCGGTCCACTCGGGCCTGTCGCCGGCGTTTGGGATTTCTCATGTGTAGTTGTCGGCCGGCCGACTTTCGATTTGCGTTATTTCGAGGGTGATTCGATCGACCTGCTGACCCGGATCGCTTCTCACTATGAATGGCTCGCCGGTCGGCAGATCGACGTAGCGGCGGCGATCACAGCCAATCGGAGGGAGATCATCGGTGACGCGATCGAGACGGGCACGATGAGCGACCTGATCAAGGCCGTCGAGCGTTGGGGTGATCCGCACCAATAAAGGATGTGAGGTCGGCACGGAGTGTGCGGTCTGGGAGCGGACGAACGCCGGTAAATCGGTCGCGTGCCGTCGCCCACTGCGTCAGACTCGACGTCTGTGGGCCATATCGAGATCGGCGGGGTCAACTACCGGCTGCCGGACGGTCGTGAACTGCTTCGCGACGTGAGTTTCCGAGTAGGCGATGGCGCGAAGGTCGCGCTAGTTGGCGTGAACGGCTCTGGTAAGACCACCTTGTTGCGGGTCATCGCCGGCGATATCCAGCCGCGTTCGGGCAGCGTCCTACGCAGTGGTGGACTCGGCGTGATGCGGCAATTCGTGGGCACGGGCCGCGGCGTGAGTACGGTGCGCGACCTGTTGGCCTCCGCCGCCGCCCCAGTGCTCGTCGAGGCGTATGGCGAATTGCGCGCGGCGTCGCAGAACATGCGCGATGAATTGGCCCAATTGCGGTATGCGGGTGCGCTGGTTCGGTGGGGCGAGGCGGGCGGTTACGACGCGGAGGTTTTCTGGGACGAATGCTGTACGCGGGCAATCGGATTGCCGTACGAGGCGGTCAAGGACCGCGACATCATGACGCTGTCCGGCGGTGAACAGAAAAAGCTCGTACTCGAGGCACTGCTGCGCGGACCCGACGAGGTACTCCTGCTCGACGAGCCGGACAACTACCTCGACGTGCGAGGAAAACAGTGGCTGGAATCGAGGCTGGCCGAAAGCGCGAAGACAATTCTCTATATCTCGCACGACCGCGAATTGTTAGCACGCACGGCCGAGCAGATCATCACCATCGAAGCGAATTCGGCGTGGGTGTACGGCGCCGGATTTCCGTCGTACCATGAGGCCCGCTCCGATCGGCACGCCCGATTCGAGGAGCTGCACCGGCGCTGGGATGACGAGCGACGCAAGCTCGCCGATCTGGTGAAACGCCTGCAACTGGCCAAATCCTCGAAAACGCAGGCAGCCATGACCCGATTGCAGCGGCATGAGCAACGGGAGCCGGAACTGCCACCGCGCCCGCAGAACATACGTATGCGGCTGGGCGGCGGGCGTACCGGAGTCCGGGTCCTGACGTGTGCGCAGCTTGCATTGACCGGACTGACCGAACCCTTTGATCTGGAGGTCTTTTACGGTGACCGCGTCGCCGTGCTCGGCCGGAACGGCACCGGCAAATCGCATTTTCTGCGGTTGCTCGCCGGCTGGCCCGACACCGATTCGGTGAAACACTCGGGGGAATGGAAACTCGGTGCGCGGGTGGTTCCCGGACACTTCTCGCAGACGCATGAGCATCCGGAATTAACCGACCGGACCTTGCTGCAAATTCTGTGGGACGACTGCGCGTTGCGAATGGAACAGGCTGCGCCCGCCCTGCACCGGTACGACCTGACCGGCGCGCGCGAGCAGACGTTCGGCACGCTCTCGGGTGGCCAGCAGGCCCGATTCCAGATCCTCCTCCTGGAACTATCTGGTGCCACGGTGCTCATCCTCGACGAGCCGACGGACAATCTGGACGTGGACTCGGCCGATGCTCTGGAATCGGCGCTGGAGGAATTCGACGGAACCGTGATCGCCGTAACCCACGATCGCTGGTTCACCCGTTCCTTCAAGCGATTCGTGCTTTTCGGTGCTGATGGGTCGGTACGAGAAACCCAGGAGCCCCTATGGAACCAGTGACGACCGTGACCGTAACGCGGCTTTGATCATGCAGCCTTCTGAACCGGACGTCGAGGTCCTTCAGGAGCGGGCCGATCGACGAGTGGTCCGGGTCGGGGCAACCGTTCACCATCCGGTGCAGCCGTGGACGCCGGCCGTGCATGCACTCCTGAACCATCTGCACGATGTGGGCTTTCGATACGCACCGCGAGTCCTCGGCGTGCGCGACGAGACCGAGATCCTGGCCTACATCCCCGGCCGGTCCGGCGCGGACGGCTGGTCGGAGGCCCTGCGACCGGACGGCGTAAAGGCGATGGCACGGCTCCTGCGGGAGTACCACGATGCCGTCGCAGACTGGAATCCGTCCCATGAGCCAACCTGGGGGACGCCACGCACAGCTCGGATATCTGTCGCCAGAGGCCAGATCCCGCGGGCCGTTGCGAGACGGTCGATTGTCCCCCGGATGCCTGCGACTCGGGCTGTGGACCTCCGGCAGCGGCCTCGGTGAACGCCAGCTGGTTGGTCGCTAGCCGTGCTGGAGCGCGTCGGCGAGCCGATGCAGGCCGGGGAGCAGTTGCGGCAGGCTGTCCGGGTCGTGGTCGTGTCGGAAGCAGGTGATGTCGAACGCTGTCGCCGCTGCGCAGATCGCCAACACACCCGGGCCAGCGACCGCTTCGCCGCCCAGGCGGATCGTGGTGATGGCGTCGGGCTCGGCGGTGCGGACGTATGCCTCGCGCAGCAGCCAGGCGTAGTCGACGGCCCGCGTACCACTGCCACATGCCTCCACGTCAATAATCCCAGTGACCCTGCCATCCTGAGCCAGGACATTGCACGTATTGAAATCCCCGTGCACCAAGTCACCGCTGGGAAGGCCGAGCTCTTTGTACGGCGCGAGCAGGGCGTCGAAATGCTCGATGAGGTCCACGCCCGCGCGGCCGATCCGGCGCAGCATAGGCCGCCGGCCGCTGTCGTCCTCCGCGAACGCGCACGCCCGGGCACCCCGGGACCAGTCCTGCACCGGATCGGGATCCAGGCCGACCTGACCTTCGATTATCTCGACGAGCCGGGCAGCCATCCGCCCGGTCAATGGTGACGTCGACATCGGTTCGCCGGTCACGAAGTCCATAACGTGATACGCCGTGCCGTCAGGCGTCACGCCGGCCGCGAGCCAGGCCGGTGTGGGATAGCCGGCAGCTCGGATTCGGTCGACGAGAGTCGGATGGCGGGCGATCCGGTGCGCCATACCGTTGTTGCTCTTCAAGATCGCCCGCCGGCCCGCCGGATCAGTCACCAGCCAGGCGCCGATCACACCGCCGTGGCAGCGTTCGCGCAGCGTGAATTCGACGTTGTGTGCGTGATTAATCTCGCGCAGTAATTGCTGCACGCGGTTGAGTTGTTCGGTCACAGGTCTCTCTCCACCTAGTCGAATGGCCGTCGAGCAACGACGACCGGGACAGATTGGAGAAAAGGCAAGTCACAACGCCGACCGTAGCCTGGCAAATGCCGGTGCGCACCTCAATTTTCGTCGTAGCCGACTCATCGACACACGCAAGCTCCTTTCGTCACAAGGGAACCGGTTTACCGGCTGCCATCGCGTCAAGTCGGGTGCGCTTGGCGTGGTAGATGTAATGCCATGACAATTGAGTGGACAGCGCCGGCGGTCGCGCGAGTCGAGGCGCAGCGTATCTGCGGCGAACGTGCCGCGCTCCCGCAGTGGCTCGACTACCACCGGGCGACGCTGCTGATGAAGTGCGCGGGCCTGACGGCGACGCAGCTGAAGCAGCGGGCGATGCCGCCATCGACGCTGTCGCTGCTGGGTCTGGTCCGCCACATGACCGAGGTCGAACGGGGGTGGTTCCGCATACACGCAGACGGCGAAGACCTCGAATACCCCTACGACCCGGACGGCATCGGCCTCGACTTCGACGACCTCGATGATGCAGACCCCGCGGACAACCTGCGGGCCTACCTGCAGGAGATCGAGACTGCCCGCACGGCCGTGGCGGCGAAGAGTCTCGACCACGTCGTGCCCAGCCGCGGTCACCACCCCGAACGCACCCGCGACATCCGCTGGATCTACCTGCACATGATCGAGGAGTACGCCCGGCACAACGGACACGCCGACCTGCTGCGCGAGGCCATCGACGGCACCACCGGCGAATGACATCACCGCAAATAAAACGATCGCATGGCAATAAAGCATTCTCACAAATGCGGGTCGCCTGTCCCATAAGCGGATGGAGCACTGTGACTCAGCGGTGCTACGCGATAGTGTCCTGATGTGCCTATTGGAGCGTTGAGCCACGACGAGATCAACAGAATCTATGGTCCCTGGCTTGAACGGACACCTGCAGACATTGCGGAGCTGCTTGCCGAGTATTCGGGGCGCTGGTGGATCGCCGGCGGGTGGTCAATCGAGGCGTTCACTGGCGTCAAACGGCACCACAATGACCTCGATCCCAGCATTCCCAGGGAAGAGCTTCCCTTGCTACGCCGCCATTTGGCAGGACGGATCGATTTGTGGGCGGCAGATCAGGAGACACTTCGGGTGCTCCTCCCCGGCGACGTCGGCGAGGACCGGCTGCCGAACAGTTGCGAGAACGTGTGGGCGCGGAGCAGTGGCGGGGATCCCTGGGAGTACGACATCATCCTCATGAGCGTTACCGAGGACAGGTGGGTGTTCAAGCACGATTCGCGGATTACTCGGCCGGTCGATGAGATTGTTTGGACGCTGGATGGGATCGACTATCTGCGACCGGAGATCCAGCTGCTGCACAAGGCACGTGGGCTACGTGCGAAAGACCAAGAGGACTTCGATGCTGCGTGGCCGGTGCTGGATATCAACGATCAGCGTTGGTTACGGGACGCGATCGAATTAACGCAGCCAGATCATCCGTGGCTTGCAACGATGTGACCTTTGAGAACGTGCGAACGTCACGTTCGTACCAAACGAGCCCGCTCCCCATTCCGCGCGAACGTCACGTTCATACCAAACGAGCCCGCTCCCCCATTCCGCGCGAACGTGACATTGGTGCGATTAGAGTGCCCCAATGTCACGTTGGCGCCGTTCCATCAGCCTCAATCCGCGCCGGTAAGCGCTTTCCACTGTCGATCTTGACCTTATTGCTAGACAAATCAGACAACAGCCAACCATAAGGTCAAGATCGATAACGGTAAGCGTTTTCCAGCCGTCGATGTCGTCGCCTTAGCGGAGCGAACGTCACGTTGGTCCGAATCAGCCGCAACTTTAACGGTACGAACATCAGGTTGGCGGCACGATCGTTTCAGCGATACCGCCCTTTAGCGGCGGACCGCCTTTCCCGTACAGGCGATCTCACGGTCGGCACACCCGATTGACGAGGTCTGTCCAGCCCTGGGTGAGGCGGCGGCGCATCTCCTCGGCGGGGACGTCCGCGAAGGTGTCCACCGGTACCAGCAGCAGTAGCGGGCCGTCGAGGGCTGCCGTGAGCTGCGCGGCCAGGATGGCCAGGTCCGCGACGTCGGGCTGGGTTTGCTCCAGCAGCATCCGGATGTGTATCCGGGACAGCGGGGTCTCGCTGCCCAGCGGGACCGGTTGGCCGCCGTCGAGGGCTGCGCGGGCGATCTCGTAGTGCTCGAACAGGAAGCCGATGCGCACGGTCCCGTAGGCGATCAGGCGTTCCAGTGGCGGAGCACCGGGTCCCAGCGGCGGCGGACCCTCCATGACCGCCTGCTGCAGCTTGACCTCCTCGTCCTGCAGCAACGCCTGGAAGATCCCCGCCCGGCTGCCGAAGCGCCGGAACACCGTGCCCTTGCCCAGGCCGGACCTGGCGGCGAGCCCGTCCATGGTCACGTTGGCGGCACCGTGTTCGGCTGCCAGGGCGCGTGCCGTGTTCAGCAGGTGTTCGCGGTTACGCGCGGCGTCCGCGCGTTCCGCACGTGGGGCGCCCACGTCCAGCAGTGGCTTCTCCACGCTTCGAGCCTACCCGCGGAATATTAACCGGGGTAAAGTCCGTTTATGCTGGACGTCGGTAGACAGCCCGGTCCGCGGCGCAAGCCGGCCGGTCAGTCGGAAGCGTGATCGAGGAGCGAAGGTGGTCAGGATGAAGAAGAACCCGAGCATTCGCCTCAGCCCGGAGCGGGCGGAGCAGCTGGACTTGTCGGGTAAGAAGCTGCTCATTGTGGGTGGCACTAATGGACTCGGCCGGGCGATCGCCCGGTTAGCCCTGGCACGCGGCGCCGAGGTCACCGTCGTGGGCCGGACCTTCCGCGTCGAAGCCCATCCGCGACTGGCCTTCGTCCAGGCGGACCTGTCGTCGATGGCCCGATCCCTGCGGACCGGTCGGGAGCTTGAGGTGGAGGACGTGGACGTCGCCCTGTTCACCTCGGGCATCATCGCGGCGAAGACGCGGGAGGAGACCGAGGAGGGTGTCGAGCGGGACGTGGCCGTCAGCTACCTGAACCGGGTGGCGATCCTGCGCGGTATCGGCACCCGACTGGGCTCGGCGCGACCGGCTGGAGCGCCGAGCCCGCGGGTATTCGTCATGGGTTCGCCGGGAACGGGGCAACTCGGCGAGCCGGATGACCTCAACACCGAGAGGAGCTACTCGGTGATGCGAGCGCACGGCAACACGCTCGCCGGGAACGAAGCCCTGGCGCTCGGAGCCGACGGGGCGTTTCCCGGACCGGACTACTTCGGGCTCGGACCAGGTCTGATCAAGACCGGTATCCGGGAGAACTACCTCGGACGCGGCGGCAGCCTGGGATACAAACTGTTCGAGGGGGCTATCGGGTTGCTCATGCAATCCCCCGAGAAGTATGCGAGCCGGGTGGTGCCCCTGCTTTTCACCCCACAGCTCGACGGCAGGTCCGGACTGCTGTTCAACCGGCTGGGAAAACCGGTTCTGCCCAGCGCCGGATTCGACCGCGACCACGTGGCGCGCTACATGAAGGCTTCCAACGACATGTTGGACCGCGCGCTCGCCGCGAACGCACGCTGACGAAAGCCGGGATCAACCGCGGATGTGGCCTGATACGCAGCTAACTCTGCGTGCCACTAGGGACGTAGATCACGACGTCGGTACCCGTTGCAACGCCCGCTCGATATACAAGGCGGCCCGAGGATCAATCACTTCGGCACGCGAGCGGAGATTGCGGACGGTCAGCAGCCCGCCGTCCCGTGCGTCAACGATGAGCCGGGCCAACTGGTCCTCATCAGGCGAGCCGGCAGCCACATCGGTGATCGACCGGACCGGCGTCGTCACCCGGAAACCCGTACGCGCCAGCACATCGACGTTGCGGTTCGGCCGAGCGTTTCGAGTGCGGTGGTGGCGATGGTGGCGAGTTGGGCGTCGGTGGCCGCTTCGCCGGCAAAGGCGGCGCGGGCGCGCGTAACGACGGCGATGGCGTAGCGATGCCCGTTAGGCAGGGTGATGACGCCGGCGTCGTTGTTGATCAGGCCTGGCAGTCCGCCGCCCTTGCCCTGGAATGTGGCGCCGCGAAGCGTACGTACGCCGGTTTCGATGCGCACACGTCCGGTCTCGCCGGTCACGGCGCGGACGGCAGCGCACGCTTCGGGAGGTCCGGCCTGGTTCCGCCAGATCATCGCCCACAGTGTCGCCAGCTCGCGGGCGGTGGTGACGGGTCCTAGCTCCGCCGGAGAGATCGCCGCAGCGTCGGTACGCACGACATACGGTTGTGGTAGCGCGTGATCGTTGTTGGCCGCCGCGGTGCCGAGGTCCATCCACGAGGAGAACCCGGCGATGCGCGCGAGCCTGTCGAGCCTGGCGAAGATCGCGTCGAGCTCGCTCGGCACATCCGCGCCGATAAGCGTCTTGCGCAGGCCGAGCTCCGCCAGTCGCCGCATTATCTGGGGCTGTCCCACCCGCTGCAGCAACGCACCGGTCGCGCCGTTATCGCTGACCCGCATCATCATCTCCACCGCAGACTCGATGGCGAACTCCGTGCCGGGGAACCTCTCCGGGATGAAGGTCAGCACTTGATCGAGATCGAGCGAACCGGCGCAGGCTTGGCAGAAGACCTCCAGTGCAACGGCGACCTTGAACGCCGAACCGGTGTTCATCACGACATCGGCCCACCATTCGAGCTCGGTGCCGCTATCGATGTCGACCACGTACAGGCCACCGTCGCGGTCGATCGCATCGAATAATCGTCCAAACTCGTCACCGCACATACCCGAAGACACTAGAGCGCGGCCGATTCACTACGCGAGCTTGCGCGTGAGTGGGACATCGTCGGCAGCACGCCCTTTTTCGTCTGCTGGCACCTGTCGTGGAATGCCGCGGACTTCGTACAATCCGCTTTAATATGTAAGTCCGGATCTTTAGCGTGGCCGCATGGCGATGCAGCGTACGAGGTCTGGTCCAGTCGATGTCAATCGAGGCCATACAGCATGACGACCAAGGGCATCGTGCTGGAGATGACGGATCCGGCGTGGCTCGTTCCGAGCCGGCGACTGCCTGATCTGGTGCTGCGCGAGGCTCCCGCATCCGGTGGCGCCAGAATCGGTTCGCTGTATCGAGCGATATGGGAGCCGATCGGTGGCGGCGGTCGCAGCGCGTGGACCGATGAACAGTGGGTTACCGAGCTCGATGACCCTGATATGCGGGGATGGGTCGCTCAGCTTGCCGGTGACGATGTGGGGATGGCCCAGATTGGCTGGTCCGGTTCCGGTGACGCCGCCTTTGTCGTCATTGGAGTTGTTCCGGCTTTCCAGGGACAAGGCGTCGGAGGCGACTTACTGACGCGGCTGACCCGTCTCATGTGGCAGACGCCGGCCGCCAACGGCGAACCAACGCGGCGGGTATGGCTGTGGACCGTTCCAGACGAACACCCTCACACCATTCCGAATTACCTGGCACGAGGGTTCGTACGCGGACCAGATATCGACTAGCCACCGAGTCGGCCGGGCCATCGGCCGCGACCTGTCGGCTGAGCGGCTTCCCGACAAGAAAATGACGTGCACGTTGTTGAGGGCGGCGAATAAGGTCGCCATCAATGACTGTCGAGAGCCAGATCCACTCCGCCGTCGTCGATCTGGTTGCACCTGGCGCACGCATTGACCAGGTCCACCAGTTTCGTTCAACGCCGCTGCCATTTCCCGCGAAGCTCATCCTGGCAACCGACCAGCAATCAATTGCGTGCGTGGTCAAAGTGTCGACCGAGCCAGGCCGGTTACGCCGCGAGGCCACCATTCTCGGCACGCTCGCGGACCTGGAATTCGCCGCCCCGACGGTGCTGGCCGGACCTGCGGTTGTCGCGACATCCGCCGGCCCGATGGAGATTCTGGTGATGACCCAACTGCCTGGCGAGGCGTTGCCGTGGATCAACGTAGCCGAGGTAGCGACTGCGGACCGGACCTGCCAGATCCTCTTTGCCGCCATTGATCAACTTCATGCGCTGACCTCGCATATCGCCGCCCACCCGAACGCCTCTGATATTCCGACGCGGACGCTCGACCACGAGTTAGCGGAGATCGAAGTACGGAAGAGCCCGTGGACAGACACGGGCATTTTCCAGGAAGCCGTGGACGTACTTCATCAGAACTTGCCGCGGCATCGACTGCCTCTGGTGTTCTCCAACGGCGACTACAACCCGCTCAACGTGCTCGCCGACGATGCCGGTCTGACCGGCTGGGTCGACTTCGAACTCAGTTGTTTCGAGGACCCGCTCATCGGCTTCCCCAAATTCCACTTCTGGTCCGACGACCGCGGATGGAGCCTGGCCGCCCAGATCGGCCTCGTCGAGAGATATCTCTATCGACACCACGTAACACCAGAAGCCTTCCTGGTGCGGGTCGCGTTGCGTGGCTTAACCCACCTGCATGACACCACACCCGACGATCCACCGGTCGTAATGCTCAAAGAGATCCAGCATGCCGTCGACACGCTCCGCAATCACGACCGAGGATGCACGCGAACCTGACCCCGATCAGGCGAAGGTCGTTTTATGGTGCGGGTTCGTTCAGTATGGCCAATAGGGTAGAAACGATTCATGGCCTTGGTCGCACAGCAGGTACGGGTCGCGCTCGTGACTGGCGCCAACCGCGGCCTGGGACATGAGATCGCCCGCCGGCTCGCCGGGGCAGGGATGCGAGTTTGGCTCGGAGCACGCGCTGAAGGGGACGGCCTGCGGGCCGCAACCGAGCTCACTGATGCCGGTCTCGACGTCCACCCATTGCGCCTGGATGTCACTGATGGACAGGGGCTTGCGGCCGCCGCCGCGATCGTCGAGAGGGAACATGGCCGGCTGGACGTGCTGGTCAATAACGCTGGAACGATCACCGAGGTCTGGCCTGCACAGCTCAACGGCGAGGCACTACGCCGCGTCCTGGAGGTGAACGTCGTCGGCGCTGCGGCTACCATTCATGCGTTCCTGCCGTTGCTCGCTCGTTCGCCAGCAGCACGAATTGTCAACGTCACTAGCACCACGGCCTCGCTGACGTTGACCAGCGACGGGACAGATTTCGGCGGCAATGCCGAACTGCGGATCGCCTATTCAACCTCGAAGTCGGCGCTGAATATGCTCACCGTTCAGTACGCCCGCGCATTCGCCGCTGATCCCGACCTGTGCCACATCAAGGTCAACGCGGGCACCCCCGGCTTCGTCGCGACCGCCCTCAATAACTACGCCGGCACCCGCTCAGTAGATCAAGGCGCCAGGGTCATCGTCGACCTCGCGACACTCGCTGACGACGGCCCAACCGGCGGTTTCTTCAACGACCAAGGGCCCGTGCCTTGGTGATCCGCTGAGCCATGGGCATGTGCGACGCGATGGTTGAGTCGGCTCAGTCGTTCCAGTCCAGTTGGTGGTCCGGTACACCGACCGACCTACCGTAAGCCTCCGCTTCACGGCGTGCGTCACGGTCGCCCCGGCGGTAGCGGAAGATGCGGTTGGCGAAGACGATCACGTGATCTGCGCCAACGGTGAAGTCGGCGTACCAGCCGTCTTCGGTCAGCAGCGCGCCCGCGAGCCGGTCGGCCAGGTCCTCGGCGAGATCGTCTTCGGCCTCGAACTCGATGAACGTCCAGACCGGCGGTTGGGTGGGTGTCGCCGAGCCTGTCACGTCTCGGCGCGCGATCCGTGTCGTTCGCAATCCCGGGACCTCGATCGAGGTTCCAATGCGCAGGCTCTCGGCAAGCAAGATTCCTTTCAACATGTCGACAGTCTGCCTCGACCGTCTGACGCCGCCCGTGCAGTCGCGCCGCCAGCTCGCACACGAACGTGAGATCAACGCGACGATTCGCCAAGCCGTCGCTGAGCTATCGATCCAACTCGACGAGCTCCAGACCGATTCAACCGTTGCCTCCGTGGCACACCGGCTAATCGTTGCCGCTGATGCTTGCGGATCATCACTGACTGGGGCCGTGGTGTTGCGTCAGCGCGTCGGTTGCGGCAGCGAGGTCACCGCCGGGTAGGTACCGTTCCGCTCGTCCCAGCGGTGAACGGGAGAAGACGAGCGTGACAACCAAGGTAATCACGCCGATGACGATGTACACGACACCAATGTCTCCGGTCGCCGAAATGACGAAGCTCCCGGCCAAGGAGCCGATCGGCAGAGTCGAGGCAGCCAACATCCGAGAAACGGACATGACCCTGCCCAATAAGCGATTGGGCACGATCTGCTGTCGCAGGCTTAGCGTGTTGATGGTGAACAGAACGCCGACGCCGCTGTAGCAAGCCCACAGCACGAGCGCGAGCGCGTATGTCGAGGTTAGGCCGAGGCCTATTGTGGCCAGCCCTTCGACGGCCAGTGTTGCCAACACAATGATGCTGAAGCGCCATCGCCTACGTAGAGGCCCAGCCAGCAGCGACACCACGACAGCACCGAAGCCACCCGCGGCGTACAGATACCCGATCTCACTGTTGGGGGCGTGCAGCTGGTGTTTGGCCCAGAACACCAGCTGTGCGTCAATCGTCCCGGTGAAGGCATTGAGGATCGCCAGCATGATCGAGATATTGCGCAACACGGGATGCCGCCACACGTAGCGCAGTCCCTCGCCCGTATCTCGAACCAACGACCGGATTAGCGCACGGCCCCGTTCACCGGCTCCCGGATGATCCTTCGCGGGAATTTCATTGAAGCTGCGTCGGATCAGCGCCAAACTCGCCGCCGACACAGCATATGTGCCGGCATCGACAAATAGCGTGTCAGCCACTGGGACCGTGGTTATTAACAGGCCGGCGAGCACCGGGCCGAGAATCGCCGCGGTCGAGCTACTGGCCTGGATCCGACCATTGGCAGTCACCAGCTGCTCTTTGTCGACCAAGCTCGCCACGCCCGCGTACTGGCCAGCGTTGAAGAGGATCCGTAGCGTCGAGTGGGCGAACAGGACCGCGTAGATCCAGCCAACGTGCAACGTTCCTGCTACGGCCAGCGTCGGCACCAATGCCACCAGCAGGCCGCGACCGACGTCCGTGCCGATCATCATCCGCTTGCGGTCAAACCGATCGGCCAATGCTCCGACGATCAAGCCGAACATGATCGGCGGCAGATAGGTCACGGCCATTGCAGCCCCGAGGCTGGTTGCCGAACCGGTGAGCTGGAATACCAGCAACGGTAAGGCAAACCGGGTAAACGACGACCCCAGCGTCGAGGTCACTTGCCCGGCGAAGTAAAGCCAGAAATCGCGAGGAAGTCGGCGGGGTATCGCCGCAGTGCTGCGCACCGGCCGATCCTCCACGTCTTCTAACGATCGATGTACTCGAGTGTGACACTGACATTTTCATGTCGCGGTCGCGTCGTATCGATCGTCAGGGCATCGTCCCAAGGCGGAAACGCGGCAAGTCGTTTCACGACATTGGCCCAGTCACTCGCGTCATGCCACCCGGGAATGCCTCGTGTACGGCCCTCGACGCGGCGCCGGTGTTCGTTCAGGTCAGGGCACAGGCATGCGACGACCTTGAAGTCGGCGGCGACCCGCTGCGCAAGCGTTTCCCATCGTTTCCGCGTTGACGGATCTTCGACGGTGTCATCCAAAATAGCCGACTGCCCGAGGGCAAGCTGCCGGAACGCCAGAGTCGTCAGCAGCTCATCGCCGATTCCGGAGAGATTCTCTAAGTGCCGACCTCCGAACGGTGTAAGCGCCCCCAGCAGCCAGTCGATGGAGAAAACCGGGATCTGTAGCCTTTCGCCCACAACATCGGCAAGAGTGCTCTTTCCGCTGCCGGGCAGCCCAGAGAACACGACTAACCGCCTACGCCCACCGCGAGCGGGCACCACATGATCCGTGAAATCCATTGGCAGCCGCGGCGTGAGATCGCGGTCATTCTCTGGTTGAAACCACGTCTGGGTGATCAGATGGGGTGGCGCCGGATCCACCGTGCAACTCAGAATATAGACACCGTGAACAGGGTTACGGATCCTTGCTCTTGCCTCAAGATCACGCAGGTCGACCCCGATGATCGCGACAGGGGCATAGGTCTTCGCACGGTTCCGTATGAGCTGCCCGTACTCAATAGGGGCGATGAGCTCGCGGAACTCAGCCGATAGCACCTCAGTAACATCAGCACCCCAGCCCGGCGCACCATTGAGGCCATCGACGATCCACTCGAGACGCTGAAGTGCCGGCGTACGAGTCAAACCCAGCACGATGGTGCCCTCATGACCCAAACGTAGTTGGCCTCATCGCTGCAACATAGACGTTCCACTACAGGCGAACGACCGTGAGCCATCGGCGAAGGTTGTCAGTCTTATATTGACACGCTCCGCCGTCAGGCTTATGTTGACACCCATGGTGGAACGGCGGAAACGGCGGGTGCCGGCGCCGGCAGCGGCGTCGTTTGCCTGTTGTTCGTTTTGCGGGACCGCCGATGATCGGGTGGATCGCTTGATCGCTGGGCCGGGTGTCTATATCTGCAACAGCTGTGTCGGGTTGTGCAATCAGCTGCTGGCCCGAGAATCGGTCGCGGCATTCGACGTACTGGAGGACAAGGACGAGGACTCCCTGCTGGTGAGCATGGCGCGATTGGATGCGTCACGGGCGCAGGTCGCGGCCGCGGTGGATGCGCACGCGCGGACCCTGCGGGCCCGCGGCGTGACGTGGACCCGGCTCGGTCAGGCGTTAGGAATCAGTCGGCAATCGGCGTGGCAACGGTTCTCGGCCGAGA
>Ga0137412_10002118_pt1 | contig 15621 bp, 13 predicted proteins | sample CZODoug2_1_16fun_FD_122160 | JGI IMG/M metagenome (GOLD analysis project Ga0137412, IMG submission 122160) | Vadose zone soil fungal communities from Angelo Coast Range Reserve, California, USA - CZODoug2_1_16fungal (Hybrid Assembly) | ecosystem: Environmental > Terrestrial > Soil > Vadose zone...
ACCGCCATCCCTTCATCCCAGTCTTTCGCCTCGATTGTGGTGAACATCGAAGTTGTCTCATTGGGCAGCCCGGACTCGCGGACAACCCGCACCGCCTCCGCCACAGCCTCGCCCACGCTGTCCGAGCCTCCACCCGAAGGCGCCACGCTGAATGCAATAAGCATGTGACCACCCTGCCCGACCGCGAGACGGATCGCGCTCAGGCGCTGGGCACAGGTCCGACATTCGCCACCTCGCTACGCCCAGTTGCCTCTCTACGCTGCTAGCGTCGGTGACCATGACGTCGCGTGATCCCCTTCCGTTCGACCCCATCGCACGCGCGGCGTCGCTCTGGGAAACGAGGATCGGGCCCGCCGGCACGATGGCCGCGGTGACCAGCGTGATGCGCGTCCAACAGATCCTCCTCTCCGCGTCAGATGCCGCCCTTCGCCCGCACGGTCTCACCTTCGCCCGTTACGAGGCGCTGGTCCTGCTGAGCTTTGCTCGCCGCGGCAGCTTGCCGATGCGCGTCATGGGTGAGCGCCTCCAGCTGCACCCGACCAGCGTGACCAATATTGTCGACCGCCTCGAGGCCGACGGCCTAGTCCGGCGAACGCCGCACCCAAGCGACAGGCGCGCGACCCTCGTCGCCATTACCGAGTCCGGCGAGTCCCGGCGCAACGACGCCACCAAGGCACTGACCGAAATCGACTTCGGCCTGGTCGGACTCACCGACCGTCAGGCCGACCAGCTCACTGAACTACTTGAGCGCGTCCGTCGAGCCGCGGGCGACTTCGCCTGACCTGGCCTCACGCACCGCCTAGCGGATCTCGAGTTGGACCAGCTGGATACCGCGCGACTCCAGCTCGGCCTCGAACACACCCGCATGATCCGCGACGAAGTCGATCGTGGCCGTGCCGCCGGGCGCTACTTCGGCCTTTCGGTCATAGCCGTGCAGGTGGACCTCGTCCGCGACATCGCTGCTCACCACCAACGCGACCGAGCTGCCCAGGTTTACCGGCACCCGACTGACCCCACCCTGGACCGTTCCTCCGGCAAAGTGGACTTGCACGCGTTGGGGTGGGGCCCCCGCGGGCGCCGCGGACTGGCCGGACGGCGCGGGTGCCGGAGCCGCGGGCGCCACCGGTCGCCCACAAGCCGAAACAAGCGCGAAAGCCGCCGTGCCGAGCACCAGGGCTGATAGGCCAGCCCGCACGGCTGGCCAGTGCCACAGGGTCACCAGAAGGTCCTCCAGTCTCAAGAACGAGCCGCGCGTGTTGTCACCGTTGGCCACCCGGGGGTTCTTTGTTACGCGGTGCACGCCGGGCGGCGGATCGCCAGCCCGGCCACGACCGCATGGTAGGGCTGCCTCGCTTACCGACTCTGGCGTGCCTCCGCCTGTCCCCACTCGGAGCGGGATCACGTGCCCGACCCTCCCGCCGCTCTCCCACCTCCCGCCGCCGGCTCCACCGCCGAGCAGCCTGATAACCCGCGACCGCGCCAGCGCCAATCCCAGCGGCGCACCACGGGTGATCCGTCGGGCCAGCCATTTCACGTCCCCTCTCACCCGTCCAGCTCCTCTTCGATAGTGAGATCATGCCGTTAGCACACTGTTGCGTCAACTCAGTTGACAAATTCTTTTCGGCTGGGGAGACTTCACTCCATGAGCCAGACGGAATGGCCGCTGCGGGCGGTGCGCGTGGAACGCGGGTGGTCGCAGTCCCGCGCGGCGGAGGAGCTCGCGACGCTCGCCGCGCAACGCGGAGTCGTGGTCGCCGCCCCGCTCAGCCTCAAGACGCAGCTCTCCCGGTGGGAGAACCAGCACGCCCTGCCTGACGAGCATTACCGAGCGCTGCTGTGCGAGCTGTACCAGAGCACGCTCGCTGAGCTGGGGCTCCGCGACCCGAGCGAACAGGCGGAAACCGGCAGGTCCGAGCCCGAGGAACTCCGCGCGGCGCTGGCTGCCTCGGCAGCGATCGACGACACCGCGCTTGACTTGATCCGGGGCCAGCTGGAATCGACCAAAGCCCTGGATAACCGCCTTGGTGCCGCCGCGGTCGTCGGGTCGGCACACGCCCAGCTGAGCTACCTCGAGGGCGCCCTTCGACACGCCCTCAACCCGACGACCCGCCGACTCCTCGGGCACCTGCTGGTTGACGCGGCGACGCTGTCCGGGCGGCTAGCGCTCGACCTCGCCAGACCGACCGAGGCCTGGCGGTGCGGGGAGGCGGCAAAAGCAGGTGCCCGGGAAGCGGAGTCCACCACGCTGCTCGGATACGCCATGGTCGAGCAATCCGCTGTGCTGACAGAGGTGGGCGAGCCGAGCAGCGCGGTGAGCATCGTCGAGCAGGCAGTCAGCATCCTCAGCGGTGATGCACCGGGCCAGGTACGAGCGTGGTTCGAAGCGGCTCGTGGCGGCGCGATGGCGAATGCCGGTTCCGCCGGTGAGGCGCATGCGGCATATCAGAACGCCGAGCGCGCGCTTACTGGCACGCCCGGGCGGACGGATACCACCTATCTCGATCTACCGATCAACTTTGACTCGCCCGCGCTCCGTCGACATCGCGGGCACGCCTATCGCCTACTGCACGAACACGAATCGGCAATCGAGCAGCTTCAGCCGGCATTGCGCGCCGGCGGGAGCTCAGCGCGGGAGCTGGCCGGTATCCATCTGGACCTGGCATGGGCGCATGGCGCCATCGGGCAGGAAACCGAAGCGTCCAGCCATGCCCGTTCCGCCCGGGATATCGCCACACGAATCGGCTCCGCGCGTCTGGTCTCGCAACTCGACGCCGGGCAGGCTCATGGTCTGCCCGAGCGGATCAGCCGGAGCTGACGGTGTCCATGAGCTCTTCCGCCGCTGTATATGGATCCAGTTCTCCGGCGACGACACGCTTGGCCAGTTCCGGCAGGTTGCCACTCCCGCGGATATCACCGATGCGCATACGCACCTGCTCCAGAGTGATCGCCTCGATCTCCGCCCGCGCACGCAACTGGCGGCGACGGTCCCGCTCGCCGGACTTCGCCATCCACTCGCGGTGTTGGTCCAGGGTGGCTACCACCTCGTCGATCCCCTCACCTTTCGAGGCGATCGTCCGCACTATCGGGGCCTTCCAGGTCGATCCATCCCGCTCACGGCGCTCACCCAGGGAGAGCATGTACCGCAGGTCTCGCACGGTCTGCTCGGCGCCGTCGCGGTCGGCCTTGTTCACCACGAAGATGTCCGCGACCTCCAGAATCCCCGCCTTCGCGGCCTGGATTCCATCGCCCATTCCCGGCGCGAGCAGGACAAGCGTCGTGTCCGCGAGCGAGACGACCTCGATTTCGGACTGTCCCACTCCCACGGTTTCTACCAATACGACGTCACAGCCAGCCGCGTCGAGCACCCTGAGCGCCTGCGGGGTAGCCCAGGACAGCCCGCCCAGATGGCCTCGGGTCGCCATCGACCGAATGAACACGCCGCTGTCCGTGGCATGTTCCTGCATACGGACCCGGTCCCCAAGCAAGGCCCCACCGGAGAACGGCGAGGACGGATCCACGGCGAGGACGCCAACCCGCTTGCCTTGCCTGCGCAGGGCGCTGACCAGCGCGGACGTCGATGTCGATTTGCCAACACCGGGCGATCCGGTGAGCCCGACAACCTGGGCGCGGCCGGTGTGCGGGGCGAGCGCCGTCGCCACCTCTCGAAGCCTGGGGCTGGCGTCCTCGACCATTGAGATCAGTCGAGCGACGGCCCTCGGATCGCTGTCCTGTGCACGAGCGACCAGATCCGAGACGCTGTACTGGCGCGGCATCGACCTACTGTGCCCGATCCGGCTATCAGCTGGCCGCCGGCACGCGGAGCACCAGGGCGTCCCCCTGGCCGCCGCCCCCGCACAGCGCGGCCACGCCTGTGCCGCCGCCCCGGCGACGCAGCTCCAGCGCCAGGTGCAGCGCGATCCGCGCGCCCGACATCCCGATGGGATGGCCCAGCGCGATCGCCCCTCCGTTGACGTTGACCTTTTCCGGATCCACACCGAGTTTGCGTGTGGAGACGAGGCCCACCGCCGCAAACGCCTCGTTGATCTCGAACAGGTCCAGGTCGGTGGGCTCGATCCCCTCCTTGCGGCAAGCCGCGCGGATCGCGTTCGCCGGCTGCTCATGCAGGCTGGCATCGGGCCCCGCGACGACGCCGTGCGCGCCGATCTCGGCGAGCCAGGTCAGCCCCAATTCCTCGGCCTTGGCCTTGCTCATCACCACGACCGCGGCGGCGCCGTCGGAAATCTGCGAGGCGGACCCGGCGGTGATGGTGCCATCGGAGGAGAAGGCCGGGCGCAGCCTGGCCAGCGATTCCGCGGTGGTATCGCCCCGCACGCCTTCGTCCGTGTCCACAATCTTCGGGTCGCCCTTGCGCTGCGGCACAGAGACCGGCGCGATCTCCTCCGCGAACAGCCCCTCGGCCGCGGCCTTCGCGGCCCGCTGGTGCGAGCGGGCGGAGAACTCGTCTTGATCCTGGCGGGTCAGCTCGAATCGGGCGTTGAACTTCTCGGTCGACGCACCCATCGCGCACTGGTCAAATGCACAGAACAGCCCGTCGTGCGCCATGTGGTCCAGCGCGGTCACCTCGCCGAACTTGTAACCCTCACGCGACTTGGTCAGCAGGTGCGGCGCCTGCGTCATCGACTCCTGCCCACCGGCGACGACGATGTCGAACTCACCCGCGCGGATCAGCTGGTCGGCCAGGGCGATCGCGTCGATTCCGGACAGGCACACCTTGTTGATCGTCAAAGCCGGGACGCTCATCGAGATTCCGCCGGCCACGGCGGCCTGCCGCGCGGGGATCTGCCCGGCGCCGGCGGTCAAGACCTGGCCCATGATCACGTACTGCACCTGATCTGGGCTCACCCCAGCACGTTCCAGGGCAGCCTTGATCGCCACTCCACCGAGCTGCGCTCCCGAAAAGTCCTTCAGCGAGCCGAGCATTCGGCCCATCGGGGTGCGCGCACCGGCAACGATCACGGACTGAGGCACAACAACCTCCAGCGACTACAACGGCGGTGGGTTGCCCAGACGATACCTGCGGCAACCCAGGGCTACCGGGTGAAGACCGGCACATTTGACAACTTCGATCCGTTACATTCCGAACATGGACGAGCTGCGCGGAATCGTGACGACTATCGACCACGTGGGGATCGCCGTCCCCGACCTGGACGAAGCCATCAGGTGGTACGCGGACACGCTCGGCCTGGTCGCCACCCACACCGAGGTCAACGAAGAGCAGGGTGTCCGGGAAGCGATGCTCAGCGCGCCGGGCGACAGCCAGGGGCCCGCTGTGCAGCTGCTCGCGCCGCTCAACGATCAGTCCACGATTGCCAAATTCATCGGCCGCAATGGCCCGGGCATCCAACAGATGGCCTACCGGGTTACCGACATCGAGGCCACGTGCGAACGGCTGCGAGAGAAGGGCTTGCGCCTGCTCTACGACGTGCCGCGCAGGGGCACCGCCGACTCCCGGGTCAACTTTGTCCATCCGAAAGACGCCGGTGGCGTGCTCATCGAGCTCGTAGAGCCGGCTGGGTCACCGAGCCACTAGAGCGGGTCTCCTCCTCCTATGCCGAGCGAGCGGAGAACGCCTCGAGGCGCCGCCTTGGGGGACCGAAGCCGGCGGAGCCGGCGGGGCGGGACCCGCACAGCGCCGCGCAGCCGGCTGAATGGTTTAGGAGACACGCTCTGGGCCTACCCGCCGCCACGAATCAGCGATGTAGGTCACATGGCCCTGTTGCGCGTAATTACTCGCCGGTAGCGTTTGGTATCCCAAGCAGGGCGGCTGGGCGGGAGCCGCCTGCCACAACCCACCGGAGGCACGGCGTGCAGGAGATACGCGACGCGATCCTGGCCGATGAGCTCAGCGCCGTCGGCGGACTCGACATCCCCGATCACTACCGAGGGGTGACCGTTCGGGCCGACGAAGTCGAGATGTTCGCCGGGCTGCCCACGCGGGACAAGGATCCACGCAAGAGCCTGCATCTCGATGACGTGCCAACACCCGACCTTGGTCCAGGTGAGGCGATCGTCGCGGTGATGGCCAGCGCCATCAACTACAACACCGTGTGGACCTCCATCTTTGAGCCGCTGCCGACCTTCAGCTTCCTGAAGCGGTACGGCCGGCTGTCCCCGCTGGCCAAGCGACACGACCTGCCTTACCACGTGGTCGGTTCAGACCTGGCCGGCGTTGTGCTGCGTACCGGGCCTGGCGTGCACCTGTGGAAGCCGGGCGATGAGGTCGTCGCTCACTGTCTGTCCGTCGAGCTGGAGAGCCCCGACGGCCACAACGACACCATGATGGATCCCGAGCAGCGGATCTGGGGCTTCGAGACGAACTTCGGCGGCCTGGCCGAGCTTGCCATGGTGAAGTCGAACCAGTTGATGCCCAAGCCCGCCCATCTCACGTGGGAGGAAGCCGCGAGCCCTGGCTTGGTCAACTCCACCGCGTACCGCCAGCTGGTCTCACGCAACGGTGCCGACATGAAGCAGGGTGACACGGTGCTCGTCTGGGGCGCCTCCGGCGGGCTCGGCTCCTACGCGACCCAGTTCGCCCTGAACGGCGGCGCAATCCCGGTCTGCGTGGTCTCCTCGCCGGAGAAGGCCGAGATCTGCCGCAGGATGGGCGCTGAGCTGATCATCGACCGGGCCGCCGAAGGATTCCGGTTCTGGCGAGACGAGCACCACCAGGACCCGAAAGAATGGAAGCGCCTCGGTGCCCGAATCCGAGAGCTAACCGGCGGAGACGACCCGGACATCGTTTTTGAGCACCCAGGCCGAGAGACCTTCGGGGCGAGCGTGTACGTCGCCAGAAAAGGCGGCACGATCGTCACATGCGCGTCCACCAGCGGCTATGAACACGTCTTCGACAACCGCTACCTGTGGATGAATCTGAAGCGAATCATTGGTTCGCATTTCGCTAACTACCGTGAGGCCTGGGAAGCGAACCGATTGGTCGCCAAGGCCAAGGTCCACCCCACCCTGTCGCGCGTATACCCCCTCGCCGAAACCGGCCAGGCAGCGCTCGACGTGCACTCCAACACACACCAGGGCAAGGTCGGGGTGCTGTGCCTGGCTCCGAGCGAAGGTCTCGGTGTGCGCGACCCCGATCGTCGTGCCCAACACCTGTCCGAGATCAACAGATTTCGCGGTGTGTAACCAAGAATGTCACTCCACGGAGTGATGAACCGGTCACGACGGCGTGATGAGCACCTAGTACCGTAGGCGACATGTCAGCTGGACAAGATCATCTGCCGGCGCCCGGATCAGCCTTTGCGGTCACCCGTCGCGGCTACGATCCCGTCCAGGTCGATGACTATCTGCGACACCTCGATGCGCAGTTGCGCATGCTGGCCGCGGATCGCGACGCGGCGGTCGAGCAGAACGGCCAGCTCACCCGGCAGGTCAACGTGGCCTGGGCTGAGACTGACCGACTCAAGGTTCAGATGCGTCGCTTGTCGGCCCCGCCGGAGAGCGTCGAGGGGATGAGCGAGCGGCTGCAGTCGATGCTGCGCCTCGCCCAGGACGAAGTCGCTGAGCGGCGCAAGCGTGCCGAGATCGAAGCGACGGAGATCATCGCCAGGGCCGAGGCTCAGGCCGGCGAGCTGCCCCGACAGAACGAGGCGATCCGTCGTCAGCTGGAGCACGAACGCAAGCAGCTCACGTTTGAGCGCAACAAGATCCTCGCCGAGGCTCGCGAGGAAGCCGATCTCCTCCACAGCAGGGCCATCGCCGAGGGCGACCGCATCCGGTCCGAGGCCACCGCTGAGATCGCCGTGCTGCGCAAGCAAGCCGACGAAGAGCGGCACACGCTCGACGAGCAGAGCAAGGCCCAGCGGGCGCAGATCGAGGAGGACTTCGAGATCGCCATGTCCGGCCGCCGAGCCGAGGCCATGGCGACCATCCACGGGCACCAGGCAGCCAGCCGGGACGAGGCGAACCGACTGCTTGCCAGCGCCCGCGCGGAAGCCGACCGCAAGATCGCCGACGCTCAGCGCGGCGCCCAAGTGGCGATCCGGGCGGCCGGGCAACGAGTCGCCGAACTGGACGCGCTCCGGTCTCGGATGGCGGCCCAGCTCGCCGAGCTGCACAGCGTCTTGGACGCCGCCCTCCCTCGGCTCGACGCCACCGACGGCGCTCCGCCGGCACACCCGGCGGAGCCGCTCGCCCCGGCCACCTCGGGCGTCTCCCCGGCCACCTCGGGCGTCTCCCCGGCGACCTCGGACGCCTTCCAAGCCACCTCGGGCGCCTCCCCAGCTCACGCCGGCAACGGCGACAGGCCAGCGGTTCCCTCGGGCGCCGAGGACCGGGCCAGCGGCGCGGTTCCGGCCGGCGCCTCGACCAACGGCACCGTGGTCCAGCACATCGGCAGCGGCTCGGACGCCGACACCGACACCGACACCGACCAAGTCATCCCGTCGGTCGGACACTCAGCACCACCGGCGAACGCCGCACAGCTCGAAGAGACCGAGTCCTCGGACGTTGGTGCACCCAGCCCCACCGAGCAGTCCACCGCGGCGGATCCGACCCCCACGCCTCGCTCCAGCCCGGAGATCCGGCCCAGCCCGCAAGGCCGACGGCCAACCCCCGCCGGACGCCAGCACTAGAGCGTGTCTGCCACACCATTCAGCCGGCTGCCCGGCGCTGTGCGGTTCCCGCCCCGCCAGCGCCGCGCATCCTGGCTGGCCGCCGCGCCGACTCAGTAACCCCGACGACGACCGGGGCGGCGTCGGCGTCGGGCAGCCCAGCACGGGGTGTGCCAGTGCCGGCGCTGGTCAGATCCGTCGTATCCGTCCGAGCCCGACGGCCAGGCGACCAGGTGGCCCACCCCAGGGGCTATTTCCTGGTCACATCCGGGGCAGCGGTAGGTCTTGCGCCCCTGGGTGCCGGGAACTGTGCGGACCATCCATTCACCGTCAGCCGCCGACTCGGTCCTGGCGAACCCCAGCGCGCCCGCCAGCAGCGTCTGCGGCGGGCCAAGGAGCGGGGCCGGGTCGGCGCGTGGCGGACGGTTACGGCGGGGCACCTCTCCAGTATCCGTCGAACAACTCCGGTCCTTCCACGGCTGGGGCCGAGCCGCGGATCGTGGTCAGGCCGCGGGCCTACCGCGCGGAGTAGTCCCGGAACCCCTGACCGGTTTTGCGGCCCAACCGTCCAGCGGTGACCAGGTGCTCGAGCAGCGGGGCGGGAGCATAGCCGGCCACCCGGAACTCCTGGTACAGCGTCCGCTCGATGGCCAGCGAGACGTCCAGGCCGACGACGTCGAGCAGCTCGAACGGCCCCATCGGCAGCGCGCAGCCCGTCTTCATCGCCGCGTCGATGTCGTCGGCGCTCGCGTAGTGCGCCTCCAGCATCTTGACCGCGTCGTTCAGGTACGGGAACAGCAGGGCGTTCACGATGAACCCAGCGCGATCGCCGCAGGACACCGCGTGCTTGCCCAGCGTGGCACAGAGGGTACGCGCGGTCGCGGCCACATCCGGCGCCGTGGAGATGGTGCTGACCACTTCCACCAGCTTCATCACCGGCGCGGGGTTGAAGAAGTGCAGCCCGACCACATCACCTGGCCGCGAGGTGGCCGCCGCGCACTCGATAACCGGCAGCGACGACGTGGTGGTGGCCAGGATCGCGCCCGGCTTGCACACCTCATCCAGGGTGCCGAACACCGCGCGCTTGACGTCCAGCTCCTCGGCGACCGCCTCGATGACCAGGTCGCACTCGGCCATTTCCTCGAATGCGGTGGTTGCCCGCACCCGGCCGAACGCCTCGTCACGCCCCTCCTCGGACAGCCGGCCGCGCACCACCGCCTTGTCCAGCGACCGGCGCAACGCGGTCAGCGCCGCCTCGTTCTTGCCCGCCGACCGGCCGCGCACCACCACGTCCAGACCCGCCTTGGCCAGCACCTCGACGATTCCGGTGGCCATGGTCCCGGTGCCGACCACGCCGACGGTGCGGACGGTGCGCACCTGGTCTTCGGCTGTCTCGCCCGGCTTCGGGGTGTGCGCGTCGTCGACCACCTTGTGCGAGTCCGGCTTCTCGTAGGTGTAGAAGCCGCGCCCGGTCTTCCGCCCGAGCAGCCCGGCGGTGATCATCTGCTTGAACACCGGCGTAGGCACGTGAAGAAGATTGCGGGACTGGTGGTACATCGTCATCAGGATCTCGTAGGCGGTGTCCAGCCCGATCAGGTCGAGCAGCGCGAGCGGGCCCATCGGGTACCCGCAGCCGAACCGCATGGCCGCGTCGATGTCCTCGCGGCTGGTGTAGCGCTCCTCGAACATCTTCGCCGCGTGGTTGAGGTAGCCGAACAGCAGCGCGTTCGCGATGAAGCCGGCCCGGTCGCCGATCACCACCGGTACCTTGCCCAGCTTGCGGGCGAACGCGGCGACGTCGTCGACCACGTCCTGCTCGGTGACCACGGTCCGGACCAGCTCGACCAGCTGCTGCACCGGCGCCGGGTTGAAGAAGTGCATGCCGACCACGCGGCTCGGCCGGCCCGTGCGCACCGACAGCTCGGTGACCGAGAGCGACGAGGTGTTCGACGCGAGCACCACGTCGGGCCGGACGATCTTGTCGACCTCGGCGAAGATGGCCGTCTTGAGCTCCAGCCGCTCCGGTACGGCCTCGATCACCAGGTCGACGTCGGCCAGGTCGGCGAGCTGCGAGGTCAGCGTGATCCGGCCGAGCAGCGCCTTCGCGTCCTCCTCGGTCAGCTTGCCCCGGGCCTGCGCACGTGAGGTGGAGTTCTCCAGGTGCGCGCGGGCACGGTCCAGGCCGTTCTCGTTCAGCTCCACCCCGACCACACGCAGGCCGTTGCGAGCGAAGACTTCGGCTATTCCGGCCCCCATCGTGCCCAGGCCGACCACACCGACGGCCTCGAAGTCACGTGCCACGCCGCTACCTCCCAGATTCTCGGGTCGCGCAAAATGCCCGCCCGCGTCTCAATGCCCGCGATCCTGCCATCCCCGCCCGGCCACGGGCAGTGATCTGTGTCCAGTTCCGCGTTAGATCCCCGCCAGCTCGCTCGGCCGAGTTAACGCCCGTGCACCGCGCGAACCAGCGCAATGATCCGGCGCATGCTGCGCTTGCCCCTGGTGAACGTCATCACCGAGATCGGCGGGGCGAACCGCTGCCGGGTGACCGCCTGCGCCCGGGCGAACTCGCGCAGCCCGTCCTCACCGTGGATCCGGCCGAAACCGGAGTCGCCGACCCCGCCGAACGGCAGCGCCGGCACCCCGGCGAAGGTGATCACGCCGTTCACCGCGACCATGCCGCAGCGCAGCCGGGCCGCGATCTCCTCGCCGTGCTTGGCGGAGAACACCGAGGCACCGAGCCCGTACGCCGTGGCGTTCGCGCGGGTGATCGCCTCCTCGGCGTCGGGCACCCGGTTCACCGTGATCAGGGGGCCGAACGTCTCCTGGGTGATCGCCGTGGAGTCCTCGGGGACGTCGGTCAGCACCACCGGCTCGACGTAGGGCGCGCGGACCGAGGCCATGCCGCCGACCAGCGCGTGCGCCCCCTTGTCCAGCGCGTCCCGCACCTGGCCGGCCACCACATCGAGCTGCGCGGGCATGGTCATCGGGCCGAAGTCGGCGGACGGGTCGGCGCCGGCGCGGACGGCGTGCGCCCTGGCCACCACGCGGCGCAGGAACTCGTCGGCGACCGGCTCGACCACGTAGACCCGCTCGACGCCGACGCAGGTCTGCCCCGCGTTCGACATGCCGCCCCAGACCGCCGCGTCGGCCGCCGCGTCCAGGTCGGCGTCCGCATCCACGATCAGCGGGTCCTTGCCGCCGCACTCGATGAGCACCGGCGTGAGATTCTCCGCGCAGGCCACCATCACGCGCCGGCCCGTCGCCGTGGACCCGGTGAACGCCAGCTTGCCCACCCCGGAGCGGCACAGCGCGGCCCCGGTCTCGCCGAACCCGGTCACCACCTGCAGCACCGGCTGGTCGTGACCCGCCGCCCGGAGCGCGTCGGCGAACGTGTCGGCCAGCGCGTGGCCGACCCCGGGGGTGAGCTCGCTCGGCTTGAACACCACCGCGTTGCCCGCCGCCAGTGCATAGGCGATCGAGCCCATCGGCGTGAACACCGGGTAGTTCCACGGCCCGATCACCCCGACGACGCCGAACGGCGGGTACGACAGCGTGGCGCGCTGGTTGCTCATCAGCAGGCCGGCACCGACCTTGCGGCGGCCCAGCACCCGCTCTGCGTGGCGCGCCGCCCAGGCCAGGTGGTCCACCGCGAGCACCAGCTCCAGGCGGGCGTCGTCCAGCGGCTTGCCGGTCTCCGACGAGACGACCTCGGCGAGCTGGTCGAGCCGCTTGACCAGCAGCTTCCGCCACTGCCCCAGCAGCGTGCGACGCCCGGCGAAGCCCTGCTCGGCCCACCACCCGGCGGCCTCGCCGGCGCGCACGACCATGGCGTTGACATGCTCCGCGTCGTGCACCGGGTAGCTCTTGATCACCTCGCCGGTGCGCGGGTCGAGCGAGTCGAACCGGGCGCCGGCCACCGAGGGCTGGGCGTCCGGAGCGGCCGGTGTCCCGGTCTGCGTCATCGTCACGACCTCCATGGCGCGAGCGGCGGTAGGTGCCCGTCAGAGGGCGCAGCCTACGTGGCAGTCATGGTGGCACGTTTGCCGAGCAGGTCAACGGCCCAGCGGCCGTGCCGAGGGTCACGTTCGGGCGGTCACCGGACCGCCCGCAACGGCTCAGACCGGCCCGAACGCCTCAGAACAGCCGCAGATCGTGCCGCTCCGCGCCGCGCAGCTCGTCGTAGTCGACCACCACGCAGCGGATGCCACGGTCCGTCGCCAGGGTGCGCGCCTGCGGCTTGATCTGCTGGGCGGCGAACACGCCGGCGACCGGGGACAGCAGCGGGTCGCGGCCGAGCAGCTCCAGGTACCGGGTGAGCTGCTCGACGCCGTCGATGTCGCCGCGCCGCTTGACCTCGATGGCCACGGTGCCGCCCTCGGGATCGCGGCAGAGCAGGTCGACGGGGCCGATCGCGGTCGGGTACTCCCGCCGGATCAGGGTCAGCCCGTCGCCCAGCGTGGTCGGGTGCTCGGCGAGCAACTCCTGCAGGTGCGCCTCGACACCGTCCTTGACCAGGCCGGGGTCCACGCCGAGCTCGTGCGACGAGTCGTGCAGCACCTCTTCGATGGAGATCACGAGCGACTCGTCGGCCTTGTTGCGCACCGTCCAGACGCCCGGCTGCTCCTCCAGCCAGCAGGGCGGGCTCATCCAGTTCAGCGGCTTGTAGGCCCGGTCATCGGCATGGATGCTCACCGACCCGTCGGCCTTGACCAGCAACAGCCGAGGAGCCATGGGCAGATGAGCGGTGAGCCGGCCGACGTAGTCCACTTGGCAGCGGGCGATGACGAGTCGCACGCCGGCACGCTATCGGTTCGCCCCGCGCCGCCACACCCGAGGGCCGCCAGCGCCCCAGGGGCCGCCGCCCGAAGGTTCCCGCGAGTCGGGAATTTCGTCAGGGTGAGTCGGGGATTCCGTCAGGCCCTCGGCGGCGACCAGCCGAATGCTCGACCCGTATGGCCTACCGTCGCGAGCGTGGAGCAGCTGAGCACCCGAGAGGTGTACACGAACCCGTGGATGGTCGTCCGGGAAGACCGGATCCGCCATCCGGACGGCTCGGACGGGATCTACGGAGTGATCGACAAGCCGGACCACGCGCTGATCGTGCCCCTCGACGGGGACCGGTTTCACCTGGTCGAACAGTTCCGCTACCCGCTGGGGCTGCGCCGCTGGGAGTTTCCGCAGGGCACCGCGCCGGACCGGGCCGAAACCGAGCCGCTCGAGTTGGCCCGCCGGGAGCTGCGCGAGGAGACCGGGCTGCGGGCCGGCCGGATGACCCAGATCGGCATGCTGGACGTGGCTCCGGGCATGTCCAGCCAGCGCGGCCGGGTGTTCCTGGCCACCGAGCTGACCGAGGGACGGCCGGAGCGCGAGCACACCGAGCAGGACATGCGCACGGCGTGGTTCAGCCGGGACCAGGTGATCAAGATGATCGAGCACGGGGAGATCACCGACGCGCAGAGCATCGCCGCGTTCGGCCTGCTGCTGCTCCGGGAGCAGCGGATGTGACACTTACCGGCAGTATCGCCGGTAAGTTTGCGTCCCCGGCCCCCGTCCGTGACACTGGGCGGACCACGCACTGGGGCGGGACGGGCCCGCCAGGACCCCGGGAGGTATGCCGGATGGACTTCGCCGAGACCGACGAGCAACGGATGCTGCGGTCGTCCGTCGCCACCATGGCCCGCAAGTACGGCCACGAGTACCTCTGGGCGAAGGCCAAGGCCGGCGAGAAGACCACCGAGCTGTGGGCCGAGGCCGGCAAGGCGGGCTTTCTCGGCGTCGGCGTCCCCGAGGAGTACGGCGGCGGGGGCGGCGGCATGGTCGAGCTGGCCATCGTCACCGAGGAGATCGCGGCCGCCGGCTGCCCGCTGCTGCTGATCGTGGTCTCCCCCGCGATCGCCGCCTCGGTGATCGCCACCTCGGGCACCCAGGAGCAGCGCGAGCGCTGGCTGCCCGGCATCGCGGACGGCACCACGAAGATCTCCTTCGCGATCACCGAGCCGGACGCCGGCACCAACTCGCACAACATCACCACCTCGGCGCGCCCGGACCCGGACGGCGGCTGGCGGCTGTCCGGCAGCAAGTACTACATCTCCGGGGTCGACGAGAGCGACGCGACGCTGGTGGTCGCCCGGATGCAGGACAGCAAGGGCACTCTGCGCCCGGCCATGTTCCTGGTGCCCACGGACAGCCCCGGGATGACCTACCAGCCGATCGAGATGGCGTTCATCGCCGCCGAGCGGCAGTTCACCGTGTTCTTCGACGACGTGCACCTGCCCGACGAGGCGCTGGTGGGTGGTGAGGAGGCCGGGCTGGCCGCGCTGTTCGCCGGGCTGAACCCGGAGCGGATCACGGTCGCCGCGCAGTCCAACGGCCTCGGTCGCTACGCACTGGACAAGGGCGCCGCCTACGCCAGGGAACGCTCGGTCTGGGGCAAGCCGATCGGCTCCCACCAGGCCGTCGCGCACCCGCTGGCCAAGGCGCACATCGAGGTGGAGCTGGCCCGCCTGGCCACCACCAGGGCGGCCTGGCTCTACGACCGCAACGACCCGGCCGCCGGCGAGGCCGCCAACGTGGCCAAGTACGCCGCCGCCGAGGCCGCGATCGCGGCGGTGGACGCATCCGTGCAGGTGCACGGCGGCAACGGGATGTCCGCCGAGTACGGCATCGGCACGATGATCGGCGCGGTGCGCACCACCCGGATCGCCCCCGTCAGTCGGGAGATGATCCTCAACTTCGTCGCCCAGCACACCCTGGGCCTGCCCAAGTCGTACTAGGAGCGCCGGGCGGCGTGCCCCCCTCGACACGCCGCCCGCCCCTCGTTACCGAGCTGCACCACAGGCCGGTTGGCGGGCGTCGCAACCTGCCTGGTGTGCAGTTCGGTAACCACCGGCCCGGTCAGCCCAGGTGGACCGGCAGCGCGGCGAGGCGGCGGTTGCCGGGCAGCTGCTGCCACTCCAGCTCCGACTCGGGCACCGCCAGCGCGAGCCCGGGGAACCGGTCGAACAGCGCGTGCAGCGCCACCTCCGCCTCCTGG
>Ga0137412_10002119_pt1 | contig 15619 bp, 11 predicted proteins | sample CZODoug2_1_16fun_FD_122160 | JGI IMG/M metagenome (GOLD analysis project Ga0137412, IMG submission 122160) | Vadose zone soil fungal communities from Angelo Coast Range Reserve, California, USA - CZODoug2_1_16fungal (Hybrid Assembly) | ecosystem: Environmental > Terrestrial > Soil > Vadose zone...
ACTGGCAATGGCTGTGGCCACTTCTGCGATGTTGCGTACCTGGCCGGTCAGGTTGCTGGCCATGAAGTTCACATTGTCTGTGAGGTCTTTCCAGGTGCCGCCCACGCCCGGCACCTGCGCCTGGCCCCCTAACTTGCCTTCGGTGCCGACCTCGCGCGCCACGCGCGTTACTTCACCGGCAAATGCGTTCAACTGGTCCACCATGGTGTTGATGGTGTCTTTCAGTTCGAGAATTTCGCCCTTCACATCGACGGTGATCTTGCGCGACAAATCGCCGCGGGCCACGGCAGTCGTGACTTCAGCGATATTGCGGACCTGGGCCGTCAGGTTGCCGGCCATGGCGTTGACGGAGTCGGTGAGATCCTTCCACGTGCCGGCGACGCCGGGGACCACGGCCTGGCCGCCAAGCTTACCATCGGTACCCACTTCGCGCGCCACACGCGTCACTTCCGACGCAAAGGAACGCAGCTGGTCCACCATGGTGTTGATCGCTTCTTTGAGCTGCAGGATTTCGCCGCGGACGTCGACTGTGATCTTGCGCGAAAGATCGCCGCTGGCAACCGCGGTAGCCACTTCCGCAATATTGCGCACTTGCCCGGTCAAGTTGCTGGCCATCGAATTGACCGAGTCCGTCAGGTCCTTCCATGTACCGGCGACGCCCGGCACCTGTGCCTGACCGCCCAATTTGCCGTCGGTACCCACCTCTCGCGCGACACGCGTTACTTCTGAAGTGAACACGCTGAGCTGCTGGATCATGGTGTTCACGATCTCGGCAGAGCGAAAGAATTCTCCTTCCAGCGGCCGCCCATCTACGTCCAGTCGCACCGTTTGTGCCAGGTTGCCCTGGGCGACTGCGGCGATGGCGCGGGTGACTTCCGTTGTTGGCCGGAGGAGATCCTCAACCAACGTATTTACGGAAACTTCCATTTCGCCCCACGCGCCTCTCGACTCGTAGAACCGCGTGCGCTCCCTGGTTCTGCCCTCTTTGCCTACGACCTGGCCGACCCGCCTAAGCTCCTTGGCCATCTGTTGGTTGGCGGCAACAATCTCGTTAAACGTATCGGCAATTTTTCCCGGCAATCCGATCCACGAACCAGGGAGCCGCACGGAGAAGTTTCCATCGCGAACAGCCTGCAGCTGGGCCAGGATTACATCAAGATGAACGTCGGCAGGCTCAGCGACCGCGAGGCTCCCGTTCTTTTCACTGCTCTTCAGGGTCCTTGAGGGACTGCCGTTACCACCAGCGACCGGGTTCCGGTCCTCGCTTTTCTTCATAATCCACTCCTGAACCAGCGACCGCTTGAATTGTCCTGAAATTTCCAGATTGCCGGCCTGATCCAAAATCGAAGGCAACCGGCTGCAAAAATCGAACCCACTCACCGGATTGGTTTCGCGAACGAATTACCTGCTAGAAAATATAATGGAAAAATTGAAAACGTTAAGGATAAGGTCACTCATCGTGGCTCCCCGCTCCTCATTAATAATCAATAAAGGACGTAGCAACCCGGGGGTTTTTCCGCTACAACTAATGGGTTATCCACCTATGACGCGGGTTCTGATCGCGTGAATCCCCCGTAAACGTGACTGCCTCATTTCAAATCGCACAATAACAGGTGCGATTCAATAAGGCCGTCGTTGCATCGGAGTAGATACTTTTTAGCGAATGCCGCCGGTGGCGAGGAGTTGTTCACCGGTAAGCCAAGCCGAATCGTCTGAGGCCAGGAATACTGCGATCGGCGCTATGTCGCCGACTACACCGGTACGTCCGAGGGGGGCCTGCGCGATGAGGTTTTTCTCCAGGTCAGAGCCGATGATGCCTCCGCTGTGCGTACCTTCCGTCTCAACCATGCCGGGATTGATGGTATTAACCCGGATCTTCCGCGATCCCAGTTCCCGTGCGAGAACACCCGTTATGGCGTCGAGAGCGCCCTTGGTGGCGGTATAAACGGTGGAATAAGCAGGCGTGAGCCGGCTCACGCCGGAGCCTATGTTGATGATGCTCGCGCCTTCACCCAGATGCCTGACGGCTGCCTGGGTGATGAGAATCGGACCAAGCACGTTGATGTTGAAAAGCTTGTGAAAGCTTTCTTCGGTTACGGCTTCGAGTGGGGCAAATTCATAAACGCCGGAATTATTCACGAGGATGTCGAGACGGCCAAAATTCTTGATAGCTGCATCTATGATGCCCTGCGCGTCTCCGGCTTTGGAGACATCCCCACCGACGGCGACGGCTTTGCCACCGGCCGCGACGATGGCGGCAACAACCGAGTCCGCTCCCGCCTTGCTGGAAGCGTAATTCACCACCACGGACGCACCTTCCGCAGCGAGCGCCTTGGCGATACCAGCACCGATGCCTTTGGATGCACCAGTAACCACCGCGACTTTATCTTTAAGCTTGCTCATATGGGTCTCCGTCGACTCAGCAAGTGGCGAGCGGTTGAGGTTGACGTGTGTCTGATGCCCGGGTTCTTCAACCGGTTGCTTTGTCCGATTAAGTGCGCTGCCGCAGGGCGGCGTATTCCTTTTCTCTGGCAAACTCCTGCGCGTCAACCCCGTTGTAGGTTGTCTCGCAGCGATCGGCAAAGGCTGGGGAGGTGTGCGCTTGGTCTTCTCTCAATTCTGACTAGACTAATGGCATGGCACTCCACTTCACAACCTCGTACCTCGAAGATGCGCTGGAACTGTTTCGTCAATCGAAGAAGCTAGCCGAACGGGGGATGGAACAGGTCACCGAAGAACAGCTATTTACCCCTCTCGATCCAGAAACCAACTCGATCGCGGTGATCGTCAAGCACCTTTCGGGCAACATGCGCTCCCGCTGGACTGATTTCCTGACTACGGATGGGGAAAAGCCGGACCGTAACCGTGATGGGGAATTCCTCGACCCACCCCCAACCCGTCAGGCTCTCATGGAAACCTGGGAAGACGGGTGGGGGGTTCTCTTCGAGGCTCTTGAGTTACTTTCGGAGGCGGATCTTGTACGCACGGTCACCATCCGCGGCGAACCGCACTCGGTCATGCAGGCTATCAACCGCCAGGTGGCGCACTATGGACTTCATGTGGGACAGATCGTTCTACTGGCAAGGCACTTCGCCGGCCCTCGATGGAAATCGCTAAGCGTGCCCAGGAATCAATCGATGGAATTCAACCGGCAGGTGGCATCAGGACAGCGAAGCCAGAGATAAACCGCACAATCTAAGTATGTTGCTAAAACAAGAACGGCAACTCTCCTCGTTCCACTTCATCGAATCCCTCCCCCGAAAGAATCGATGAAATGTTCCGCGGAGAATCGCCGCTTGAGAATGAGCATAGCGGTTCTGTGGAAATAAGCTATGGATCTTGGGTAACAATAGGGCAAATTGTAGTAACCCTGTGTAGTAATGACCCGAACGCATGTAGTAATGACTTGGCCGCTCCCGCCGAGCCTCCCGATTTCAGTGGGTCATGGCATAGACCACGTAATTCACGCCTATCCGGATTCCCAGGTCAGAAAAATTGAGCGGGTACCGTGGAGTATCGGACCACTCCCACGAATCGCCAATGTCCGAATTCAAAGAAATGGCCACCATGACGCGGCCTTTATCGTCGTAGATACCCTGCCAGCGGGCAACCCTTCCGTCTTTCTTATAACCCGTGTCCAGGTGTTCGGCTCCGGAGATGCGGTATCGATCGTTCAGATCAAAGACGGTGTGGAAGATTGGGTCGTCGTTCGGAATATCCACTATTGGGCGCTCTGGAAAGACCACCTTCATGGTCTTTTCGAAATAAGCCTGCTCCTCGGACCCATGGAAATCATCGGCCATGAAAAACCCGCCCCGGAGCAGATAGTCCCGAAGCTTTTTCGCCTGGGCCTCGGTCAGACCCCACTCCCCAACCTGAACGGCGTAAAGCCAGGGCCAATTGTAAATCTCATCGCCATCGTCCAGGTTGACGGACTGTTCCACCGACCTTGCATCGACCCGGGTCAAACGCCTGACCGCCTGCGCGAAGGCACGATCCGCGCGCGGATAATCCTGGGTCCAAAGAGAAAGCCCCTGGCGCCAGTCACCATCAAATCTGCCCTGGTAGCCGTCGAGAGGGCCGGGTGGGTACATCAAGCGGGCAAAAACCCACTCGGCCGGCCGGCGCCAGTCGCGAGGCAGAGGCAAGGCGCCGCCGTATTCGACGGAAGGATATTCACGAAACGGGCGCTGTGCATATAGGACGCCAAGCAGGGTTCCGGCGAGGACGAGCGCGCAGCCCGTTCGCCGAAGAACCTGCCTGGCATTCATTTGAAACCGCCAACAATCGCGCCAAAGAAAAAGACTGAGGCGACCATGACCGCAACTGCCCCCCACCAGCCAACCATCAATGCTTTCTTAATCCAAAGGGATTCGAAGCTTCTCGGGGCATCCTCTGCAGGAGACGCGGTAAGCGCATCCTGCTGCGCCGCCTGCCGCCTCGCCCATTCCTTCTTGCCCAGCCGCCACGCCAGCGCCACTTCTGCCGAGGGGGCTGACCGGCGCGGAAACTTCCTCTCGTACTCGTCGATTGCCGATTGAATTTCCAGCATGTCCGTCGGCTTGAGAGTCATTGCACACCGTCCTTTTACCGGGGGGTTCCATGTGATGCTTCCTTCACCATGTTAATAGTCCTGTCCCATGGAGGCGAATCCCTCCATGGGCGGTTATGAATTTAGACTTCCGGCGCTTTGTCTGGTAATGCGCCGTGCCTGTTTATCCACCCACTGAGGTTGAGATGCGCACGAGGGGACATTGTTCTGGGGGCAGACGCCCACATTTCCTGTACTCTGATTACCCGCGATCATCCACCTCGCATTTCGCTTTCCAGCGCGGAGGAGAAGACCCGTGACCCGTGCCAAACTCGCCCACGCCGGGGCGCTCTTGTTCGTTGCCGCCATTAGCCTTACGGCGAAGGATGCCATCGCCCAGTTCCCGCCAAACCAGTCGCAGTCCGCTGCCTTTACCGGGGCATGGTGTGCGCAGGGAGATCCTACAAAACATGCCTCGATCAGCAGTAACGGAGCATTTCTCACGTTAACCAATGAAAATGGCGATACCTCTCCCGGGCAGTTTCAGGGCCAAACCGGAATTGTCGCCCCAGGATGGCAATTCACCACCGGCACCCTCAGCCCGGACGGCAGCCAAATCAACTGGTCGAACGGGACCTTCTGGGCAAGATGCAACTCAGGCGGCGGAGGCGGCGGGCATCATCGCCTGAACCTGACTGGGACCTGGTATGCCCAGGGAGATCGGTCCAGATCCTGCTCCATCCGGCAGCGTGGCAACAATCTTCAGCTGAGCAACGAATCGGGCGACAACGCAAGCGGACAGATCAACGGAAAACGCACCCTGACATCCATGTGGAATAGGAACACAATCGCGGGAACGGTCAGCTCGAACGGCAACCGCATCAATTGGGATAACGGAACCTATTGGATTCGCTTCCGGGTATACGGATCGCAGAACAATTAATAGCCCATGCACCACCGGGCTGTTCAGCGTCAGCGAGAGAGCGTCCATCAACCCTGAGTCCACTCATCGTCAACGGCAGAAGTACCAAGACCGCGAGGTTACGTCTTCACCCTCACCAGTTTGGTCACACGTCCGGATACATTCCAGTCAGAGACGTAGATATTGGCATCCTGATCGATGTGGCAGCCGTGGGCCGCGCTGAAGTTTGTGGAAGCAATATCGCCGGGAAGCAATTTGTAGTTCGCCCACTGGTCTTTGTGCGGATTGTCACCGAGGAAAGCGACCGGCACATTGTCTTTATCGAGCACAGTAACCCGGCCTTCCAGCTCAGATATCACCGCGTAGTCCCCCCAGAAGCTCACCTGGCAGGGGCGGCGAAGATGGAACGTTACGTTCCTCACAAACTTGCCGTCGAAATCGTAGTGGCTGAGACGGCGGTTTTCCCGGTCGCATACCAGAAGAAGCGGCTGATCGTAGCGCGTGTCGACCGCGAGACCATGGCTACAGTTGCATAACCCATCTGTCTGGCCCTTCCCGGAGTAAGCAGCGCGGTAGTTTCCACCCTTATCAAACTTGAAGATGCGCGAATCGCCATATCCGTTGGCAATGTAAATGGAACCATCAGGCCCCGGTACCGCGGCAGTCAGACGCCATTCGTTTGGCGTATGAAATCCTGCTTCGGGCGGAGCAGTGATCTTCTGCACCACCGTTCCATCCGTCTTCATTTTGACAAACAGCCAGTTCTCCTTAGGAGTTCCCTTCTGCACCGTGACGTAGAAATACTCGTCATTGTTTTCGTTTGCGTAGGTGAGCGAATGAACCTCCGGATATTCGTTGGCAATCGTTTTGAGCAACTTGCCGTCGCGGTCGTACACCAACACCCCGGTCGTACTCTGCGTGCTGACATAAAGAAGCCCGGCCTTGTCGGTGGCGATCCCGCCGTGGGTCCCGCCAAACATTTTTCCTGCCGGCAGTTGTCCCCAGTCAGAAACTACGCGGTAAGTCCATTCGCCATTGCCAGTCTGAAGCTGTGATGAGTCCAAGGAACGCTCCTCCAATGTTGTATCCGCGTGTGCTTCGGGGCTCAGGAGGCTCCCCAACACCGCGACTCCGGTGATCGCGCAAAATTCACGGCGGTTCATGGTGTTTGCCTCTCGGCCGATGCCGGCTGCGCCGGCGTGTTGTAGAGATAAACATGACGAAGGTTCTTCATTGAGGTCAGTGGAGCAATCGAGGCTTGCGTCACCTGGGTCCCACTCAGGTTGAGGTAAGTCAACTGCGGCAACTGTGCCAGATTCGCCAGACCCGCTCCAGTCACGGATGTTTCTTCTAGATGCAGTGCTCGCAGATGACCGAACTTCCCCAGCGTGGCAAAGGAGCCGTCGGTGACCGAGGTACGTCCGAGTTCTGCCTCTACGATGTACGGGGCGAAGCGCACCAGACCCGCGAGTTGGGCATCGCCAAATTTCGGGCCGGCATTCACGGTGTTCAAGATGAGACCATCTCCCAGGTTCTTTGATACCGGCACAAGTGTAACCCCCGCCGACTTTGCTGTTTGGGTTATTTCGCCCATCAACTTGCGGTAGTCGCCCACCTGCGGGACGGGCTCTTCCCTGAATGGCTCAGGCACGTCGATGCCGGCGAGAGACTTCACCTCCTCCGACGCTCCCTGTTGTATCCATGCCCGGATCCATGCGATTTCTTCCGCTTTCAGAGGGGGTTTCCCTTCAGAGGGCATGAACTTCTTGTGGTCAGCCGGCAGCGTAATGCGCTCCAACAAGATGCTTCTCTCCGGTTTTCCGGGAATGATGACGGCGCCTTCTTTGCCGCCCCGCATCAACCGGTCGTACGTATCCATGCGCAGGCCGCCCTTGACCTTTTGTGTCCCATGGCAGACGAGACAGTTGGCATCGAAAATCGGATAGAGGTGGCGGGCGTAAAAGGAATCGGGGAAATCAAAAGCTTTCGCCTGCACTGTGCCCATGCCGCCTATACGCTTCAACGGCCTGGGAAGATACTCAGTCAGATACTTATCCCCGTGGGTGAGCGAACCGCCCTGGTGAGCTGTCCATGCCAGCAGAAGCATTACGGAAGCCAGCAGGTACGGATAGAATCCGCGCACACCACCTGCCGCGCCACGAACCAGCACACATCCCAACACGGCGATGGTGAGCGCAATGCCGCCCCACATGTGGCGTGAAACACCCGCTCCAGCATCCCCGCTGCCGTACGCGAGCAAATAGCCCAGGCTCAGGGCCAAAACACAACTTAGCAGGCTCAACGACAGAACGAACATCGCCGCCTCAAGCAAGGCAGGGCGAACTCTGCCCGCGAACTCGAGCACGGGAACGAGCAAAATCAAGCCAACGGGCAGATGCACGACCAGGGGATGGAACCGGCCCAGGAACTGCTGCCAGTCCGCATGCGGCTTCCCATCCAGGCGAAACACGAAAGGCAGTAGCAGCAAGCCGATACTCACCAGCAAAGATGCGGCCCAGATCACCTTGACGCCCGGGCTTCGGAATCGAATCATCATGCAAGCAGACGGGTGACGACGCTTGCAGGAGTGGTGCCCGTCAACTTCTGATCCAGTCCCTGAAACTTGTAAGTGAGTTTGTTGTGGTCGATTCCCAGGCAATGCAGAAGGGTCGCGTTGAAGTCCCGAACCGGTACGGGGTCTTTGATCACGTTGTAGCTATACTCGTCCGTCTCGCCATAGCTGATTCCTGGTCTTACGCCGCCACCCGTCATCCAGGTGGTAAAGCAACGAGGATGATGGTCACGGCCGTAGTTGTCCGGTGTCAGGCCGCCCTGGCTGTAGACCGTGCGGCCGAACTCGCCTCCCCAGATGACCAGCGTATCGTCCAGCAAACCACGCTGCTTCAGATCGGTAACCAGCGCATAGGTGGCGCGGTCCGTTTCCTGGCAAAGGACGGGCAATAACCCAGTCACGTCCGCATGGACATCCCACCCGCGCTTGTAGATCTGGGTAAAGCGAACCCCGCGTTCCGCCATGCGCCGCGCCATCAGACAGTTGTAGGCGTACGTCCCCGGTTCTTTGGCGTCAGGGCCATAGAGATCCCAGGTGGACTGGGGCTCATGGCTCATGTCGGTCAGTTCCGGCACGGACGCCTGCATGCGATACGCCATCTCGTATTCAGAAATGCGCGAGTTGGTTTCCGGATCGCCCAGTTCCTGATAAGTCTGGCGATTGATCTGGTTGACGGCATCGAGCATCTTGCGGCGCACATCGCGATCCACACCCTTGGGATCGCTCAGGTACAGCACGGGATCGCCCGCGGAACGCAGGCCAACTCCGGCGTATTCCGAGGAGAGAAAACCACTGCTCCAAAGCCGCGAGGAAACCGGCTGATTATTTTCCTTGGTGTTCAGCTTGCTCAACAGCACCATAAACGTAGGCAGGTTGTCGTTCATGCTGCCCAACCCGTAGGAGAGCCACGCGCCCAGGCACGGCTTGCCGGCATTCATGTTGCCCGTGTTCAGCAGCATGATCGCCGGCTCGTGGTTGATGGCCTCGGTATTGGTGGAGCGGATGATGGTGAGGTCATCCACCATGCGGGCGGTATAGGGGAGCAGGTCGCTGACCCAGGTCCCGGACTTACCGTACTGCTTGAACGCCCAGTGAGACGGCGCAATGGGAAAACGGGCCTGCCCCGCGGTCATACCGGTAAGCTGCTGCGCCCCACGGACGGAATCAGGAATGTCTTTATCGTAAAGTTTGGCTAGGTTCGGCTTGTAATCCAGCAGGTCCATCTGCGGTGGCCCACCAGACATGAATAGGTAGATGGCTCGCTTCGCTTTAGGAGCAAACTGGGGCAGCCGGAGGCTTTCCGGGGAGGGCACAACATTTGCCGCGTGCGCATCCCCGGTAAACATTCGCTCGCCGCCCAGGCTTGCCAGTGCCGCCCAACCGAGCACCTTTCCCGCCCTACCCAGAAAGTGCCGCCGCGTCTCAAGCTCGGCCCATTCCGCCTTCATGCCCTCCGCAATGGGGAGGTCCATGATGGTTGGACCGTTGTCGGGATCAGTGCATAGCGGATGTTGCTTCACGGTATTTCTCCTTACGCTATTACTTGTTCAAGGCCTCATCAAGGTTCAGCACTTCGCTCACGACCATCGTCCAGGCGGCGAGTTCCGGCGGAGGAATCGCTGCATCACGAGGCTTCTCGCCCACCGCAACCAGGTCGTGCGCTGCAGTGGGGTCGGTCGCGTAGTGTTTCTCCATCTGGTTGAGCGATTGCTGCAACACCGAGGCCATCTGCGGCGACGGGTCGTGGGAAAGCACCAGCTCACTGAGATATTGGATTCGTTGCTCCGGCTGCTTGCCCCCCTGCCTGATCAATCGCTCAGCAAGCGCGCGCGACGCCTCCACCCATTGGGGATCATTCATGGTTACCAATGCCTGGAGCGGCGTGTCAGTACGCTGGCGCCGGGTGCAGGCAGTGTCTCGCGTCGGAGCATCAAAGGCATCCATATTCGGCTGCATCGCCATGCGCTTCCAATAGGTGTAGAGGCTGCGCCGGTAGAGCGCGTCCCCATGATCCTGCTTGTATTTGGTGGTATCGCTGGTGGGATAACCCACGGACTCCCACACATTGCCGGGCTGGTACGGCTTCACACTCGGGCCGCCGACCTTGTTTACCAGGAGCCCGCTGGACTGAAGAGCAATGTCGCGAAGCATCTCGGCATCCATACGGAAACGCGGGCCGTGGGCCAGGAGAAGGTTTTTCGGATCCCGGGCCAACTGGTCAGGGCTTGATTTTGCGCTCTGCCGGTACGAGGCGGACATGACCATGAGCTTGTACATGTGCTTCATGTCCCAGCCGCTCTCGCGGAATTCCACCGCCAGCCAGTCGAGCAGTTCGGGATGCGACGGGCGCTGGCCCATGATGCCGAAGTCCTCAGTAGTCTCGACCAGGCCGGCCCCGAACAGCTCGTTCCACATGCGATTGACAGTGACCCGCGCGGTCAAAGGATTTTCCGGGCTGACGGTCCACTTAGCCAGCGCCAGGCGATTGTGCGGCTCCCCCGCAGGCAGAGCGGGTAGAAAATGCGGAGTGTTCGCCTCCACCCTTTCTTTGCGCGCGGTGTAGATCCCGCGGGTGAGAATATCCGCGTAGGCCACGGCCGGCCGTTCTTGTGCGACCAGCGAAACGTCGCCTCCCTCGGAAAGCTTGTCGAGTTCGGCATCCATCTTTTGAATTTGGCTTTCCATCGCCTTCGCCGGCTCATCCACATTGGCGAAGTAAAACTCGGTCACCGCATGCCATTGATCACGGTTCCATTGGCTCGCAGGCCTACTGGTAATTTCCGCCACGTAGTCTTCAAGTGGAAGTCTCTTCGCTTCTCCCTCAGTCAATGCCCGCGCATAGAGACGGAGATCCTGGTAGCGCGTGTCACGAGCCGGTTGCTCATCAGGAGACTTCCGCCCCAGCTCCAGCGGCGCAGACGTGCGCATGCTCTTGCGGGCAAGCGTGTCGGAAATTATTTTCGTGGTAACCGGAGCTCCGTTCACGTAGAGCTTGACGCCCGCTGCCCGGCCCGATCCATCGTAAGTAAAGAAGAGGTGATCCCACTGGCCATTGGTGGGCAGAGCCGTAACCGTTTCGACCTTGATGGCCACCATGGGCGTGGTGTCTTTCGGGATCTTTACCTTCGGCGTCTTCGGCGCCGCGACTTTTTTCTGGCCCTTCTTGGGCTTGTCAGGAGCCGGTTGTTCCTTTGGCGCCTGGTCGGCCAGCATGACACTGATCATGCCGTTCTCCGCGGCCAGGACCCACCCGCGGTCGTGCTGGGTGGAATCCATCTTCGAGATCAGCGCACCCGACACTTTCGATGACGTGAAATTGGGCGCGGAGCGGAGCATGAACCAGCCGCCGCTGGAAAAAGGCTGGTCCCCTTCGAAGTCCCCGATCTGCCCCATCTCCACCCGGGTGCTGGTGTCCATGCGGAAGTCCGGCCACAGCCAGGTGGTCTCCCCCCACTGCGGCTTGAACTTTCCCAGGGGAAACACTTTAGGGCTGGCGTTGGGCGCGCTATTCTTCAGCACGTCGCCACCGCCTTCATCCAGGCGCAGGCGAAGCAGGAGCTTATCCGTAGCCACCGGCTGCGCCGGATTCTGTTTTGAGCCGAGCCACCGCTGAATCAAAACCCGGTCCTGTAACCGCAACACGACTAACTGCCGCTGGACTTCTGCGCGTTTCGCCAACAGCGTGTTGTAGGCCGCAAGATTCTGCGGTTTTGGGATGTGGACCACGGGTGCCCAATTCGGCTTATCGCCGTTGAAGGGCTGTTCATTGATGTTGTTGAAGAAAGCGCTTAGCTGGTAAAAGTCCTTCTGCGTGGTTGGATCATATTTGTGGTCATGGCAGACGGCACACCCCACGGTCAGGCCCAGGAATGCGGCCCCATACGCTTCTGTGCGCTCCCGGGCGATGTTGACGCGCAGCTCCTCGGGAATCGTTCCACCTTCATTGCTGCTCACGCCGGATCGCACGTATCCGCTGGCGACGATTTGATCGAGGTTACGCGGAGGCAGCAGATCGCCCGCAATTTGCTCCTTGGCGAACTGATCGAATCGCTTGTTGGTATTGAACGCTTTGATCAGATAGTCGCGATACGCCCAAATGTAACGGCTGTTGTCATAGTGCAAGCCGTAGGTATCGGCATAGCGGGCATAGTCAAGCCAGTAACGCGCCCTCTGTTCGCCAAAGGCCGGACTCGCCAGCAGCCGGTCGACAAGATGCTCGTAAGCCTGGGGCGAAGAGTCCTGGACAAACTGGTCGACCTCTGCGGGAGTGGGTAGCAAGCCGGTCAGGTCGAGCGTAACCCGGCGAATGAGCGTGCGCTTGTCCGCCTCGGGCGAGGGCCGCAGACCCTCTTTAACCAGCCTGCGAAGAATGAACGCGTCTATGGGCGTTTTTGCCCAGCCTGCGGTCTGCACTTGCGGCACCGCTGCCCGTGCCGGCTTTTCAAATGCCCAGTGGGGCCTGTAGTGGGCACCCTCGGCCACCCATTGCTTCAGAATCGCAACTTCCTCGGGCTTCATCGGCTTCGCTTCGCCCAGCGGAGATTGCGGCATCAGGTAATGGGGATCCTTCGATGCGATGCGGCGGACTAATTCGCTCGACTCCGGGTGTCCGGGCACGATCGCGTCGGGTTTCCCGGGACGCTTCTTGAAGGCAGACTCTTCCAGGTCAAGCCGAAGATTGGCCTTCCGCATCTCCGGATCGGGACCATGACAACTGAAACAGTTGCTGGCTAGAATCGGCTGCACGTCCTGGTTGAAGTCAAGATGTTCGCGCGACGAAGAGGAGGCCGTATGCCTGCTTTGGCATCCCGCGACTGCCGCCAACAGGGCCACCGCGATCACCACAGAGGGCGCCGTGCGCGAATGCGCGGGCCGGAACGCGAATCTTATCGGGGCCAAGTAGCAGGTCTCCGTACAATCGGCGACGTTGGGAGGTCGAACTCATAACGCTAGTCTTCGCTCACAGGAACTGTCAACGCCGCGGCTTTGTCCCGCTATGGCGGACGAGCGTCCGGTCTCAGCCTCGCTTGTAACTTATTCAGTTAATGATATTTGCTGCCAACCTAAGCGGTCAGGCAAGACCCCGACTTTGACCCCGGCGGGTAGGACGCAGGTATAGTGTTGCAGACGCCGATTCCAGCTTGGTGGGCGATCGATTTTCAAGGGGGAACTAATGGTCAATCGTCGTGAGTTTCTTGATGGGCTCGCGGTGGGAGCCGCCGGCTTGGCTATCCGGGCCAACGCGAAAAGCTACGCTCAGATTCTCGGCTCCAACAGCCGCCTGAATTTTGCGGTGATCGGGCTCAACAGCCGCGGCTATGCTCACCTGTCGGCGCTGCAGGCGAATAAAGATAGCGCCTGTATCACCCACGTGTGCGATGTAGACAGCAAGACGATGGATAAGTTCGCCGCCGAAACCAAACAGGCGATGGGGGAGGCGCCCGCAACCCAGAAGGACTTCCGCAAGATCCTGGAACAGAAAGATGTGGATGCTATCAGCATTGCCAGCCCCGACCACTGGCATACTCCGATGGCCATTGCCGGGCTTCAGGCGGGCAAGCATGTTTATGTTGAGAAGCCGTGCAGCCACAACCCCGCCGAGGGAGCGCTGCTGGTTGAGGCGCAGAAGAAGTACGGCAAGGTAGTGCAGATGGGCACGCAGCAACGCTCGTCACCCCACACCATCGAAATCATCGACAAGATCCACAGCGGGCTGATCGGCCGGGCTTATTATGCGAAGGCCTGGTACTCCAATACTCGCAAGACGATTGGCACCGGCAAGCCCGCGCCCGTACCGGCCCAGCTTGATTGGGATCTGTGGCAAGGGCCGGCGCCCCGCAGGCCCTACACCGACAATGTGCAGCCCTACAACTGGCACTGGTTCAGGATCTATGGCACGGGCGAAGCGCTCAACAACGGAACCCACGAGGTGGATGTTTGCCGCTGGGCGCTCGATGTGGACTATCCGCAGCGGGTTACTGCCACCGGTGGCCGGTACCAGTTCCAGGATGACTGGCAGTTCTATGACACGCTGGTGACCAGTTTCGACTACAAGGACAAAATGATTTCCTGGGAAGGCAAGAGCTGCCAGGGTATGAAGTTCTACAACCGCGACCGCGGCGCGGCCATCATGGGGACGACGGGCACGGTCGTGGTCGATCGCGATGGCTACGAGATCTACGACCTGAATGGGAAGAAGACCAGCGAATTCAAGACGGGAAAGAACACCTCGTCTTCTGATCTTCGCGGGGCGGATTCCATGACCGACGCTCATTTTAAAAACTTCATCGCGGGCATCCGCAGCGGAGAGAAATTGACCGCCCCCATTGCCGTCGGAAATGTATCCGTGACCATCCTGCAGCTTTCGAACATCGCCTGGGAAGTCAACCGCGAGTTAGCGCTGGATACCAAGGATGGCAAGATCCTGCGCGACACAGAAGCCATGAAGGGATGGGGACGTGAATATGAGAAGGGCTGGGCTCCGCACATCTAAATGAATCAATCTATGGAAATGACCCTGTCCCGTCGCACCTTCGTCCGCACCGGCGCACTCGCCGCGGCAGCCTACGCTACTTCGAGTGGGTTACCAGCAGTAGCACAATCCCATGACTCACCCTCTCCGGTCCGTCTGGGCCTGTGCAGCTATACGTTCCGCAATTTCGATCGCGCGCAGCTGATCGGCTACATGAAGCAGCTCAACGTGCTTGCGCTGAATGCCAAGGACGTCAAAGACCATCTCCCGATGGATCCCGCAGCGGAGGCAAAAGCGCTCGACGACTATCATGCGGCCGGCATTCAGCTCCACGCCGCGGGAGCCATCTACTTCCCCAAGGACGAGGACGACGACATCCGCAGCAAGTTCGAGTACTGCAAGCGCGCGGGGATTAAGGTGATTGTCGCTGGAGACCCGACGCCAAATACGCTTCCGCGTATCGAGAAGTTTGTGAAGGAGTACGACATTCGCTTCGCCATCCACAACCACGGCCCGGAGGACAAGTTGTGGCATTCGCCCCTGGATGTACTGAAGGCGGTCAGCAGCATGGACCCACGCATGGGGTGCTGCATCGATGTAGGACACACGGTGCGAGCCGGCACCGACGTGGTCGAGGCGATCAAACAAGTAGGCCCGCGGCTATTTGATGTGCACATGAAAGACTTGACCGACTTTCATGCGAAGGAGAGCCAGGTTGCGGTGGGTGACGGGATGATGCCCGTGCGGCAGATTTTCGAGACGCTGATCGCGATGAAATACGATGGCTTCGTCGATTTGGAATACGAAGTTCACGGCGACGACCCGATGCCCGGCGTCATCAGCAGCTTCGCCTACATGCGTGGCGTGCTGGCGGGGATGGGTTATACGACCCACAGTTGACAAAGCGCAGCGGTCGAAAAACATTCCCAGGAGTAGGCATCCACACAGAGATCTCTCCACTGCGCTTCGCTTCGGTCGAGATGACAAAGGGGAGGGTGGCCCTTCCAGCGGAGAGTGGTTGCTGGACAGATGGCGCCATTACCTTGTCAAGCGCACTACCTGCTCTACGCACTTCCGGCAGGCCTCCCTTTTAAATTCATTCGTGCCTTTTCTCATTAGAGT
>Ga0137412_10002120_pt1 | contig 15619 bp, 15 predicted proteins | sample CZODoug2_1_16fun_FD_122160 | JGI IMG/M metagenome (GOLD analysis project Ga0137412, IMG submission 122160) | Vadose zone soil fungal communities from Angelo Coast Range Reserve, California, USA - CZODoug2_1_16fungal (Hybrid Assembly) | ecosystem: Environmental > Terrestrial > Soil > Vadose zone...
CGGTACGCTTCATCGACCTGAGCGATTATTTCTGCGACGGCAACACGTGCCTGCCGGTGATCGGCAATGTGCTGGTGTATCGCCATATGAATCACATCACGGCGACCTATGTCCGGACCCTGGCGCCGATGCTGCAGAACGCACTTCAGGAGGCGCTGCAGTCCAACCCGGGTACCTGACTGCTAGTGACCTGCCTCACCCAGCAGCCCGTCGATCATGGCGTTCGCCTGGCCCAGATAGCCGGCTCCAAACAAGTTGAGATGATTCAACACGTGGTAGAGGTTATATAGGTCGGTGCGAGTCGCAGCGCCCGCATCGAGCGCCCAGGCAGCCTCATAGGCTGCATAAAAGCCGGCTCCATAGCCGCCAAACAGGCGCGTCATGGCCAGATCCGCTTCGCGATCACCGTAGTACACCGCCGGATCGAAGATCACAGGTTGACCCTGCTCATCGCTGAGCCGGTTACCACCCCACAAGTCGCCGTGAAGAAGCGGTCCCAATCGACATCGCCAGTTCCGTGCCCACCGTGACAGAATACCTCTTCCCTGATTCGAAGTGACCCGGCGGGCTATTGCAGACTTCAACGATTCGGCTGATTGGTATCGATGTGGATGGCACGCTGGTGGGCTCGGGTGGATTCATCCATCCCCGTGTCTGGGAAGCTGCGAAACGCGCCAGTGAGCGTGGGATTCACCTGGCACTGTGCTCAGGACGCCCCGCCTTCGGCCTCGCGTTGGAATACGCTCGAAGGCTGGAAGCAGGCGGATGGCATGTTTTTCAAAATGGCGCCAGCATCGTCAACCTCGCCACGACGCGATCGCGCTCGGTGCCATTTCCGCTGCACTGGATAAGGACATTCATCGAGCAGGCACGCCAATCACACGAGACGCTGGAGCTTTACAGTGATACCGCCTACGTGGTGGAAAGCACCTCAGTCTGGGCGCGCGAGCATGCGGATCTGCTCGGCGTTCCATTTGACCCGCAGCCCTTCGAATCCCTCACTCAACCCATTGTTCGCGCCCAGTGGCTGCTGTCACGAAAACTCGCTGCAGAATTCATTGCGATCCCACGCGCTGGCCTCGAGGTCGCGCAATCCAGCTCACCCCTGATGCCAGATACACAGTTCGTCGGTTTGACGCACGAGGGCATAACAAAGGGAAGTGCAATGCGCAGCATCGCTGAAGAATACGGCATCACAATGCAGGACGTCATGTATGTAGGTGACGCCGGCAACGATCTATCGGCGCTGCGAATCGTCGGTCACCCCATCGCCATGGGCAATGCAGACCCGGCTGTTATCGCCGCCGCTCAACACACCGTGGGTCATGTGGACCGCGGCGGACTGGCGGAGGCTCTGGAAATGGCGATTGATCTTCAGTGAGCGTTGACGGCCACTGTTGATTTCAACTTGATGTCACTGCTCGAGGCTCCGATCTGCACTTCGTAGCTCCCGTCGTTCACGGCGTAGCGTTTGTGCTCGACATCGTAGTGCGTGAAGTCCTGATTCGGAATCAACGAGAAGGTCGCGTGGCGGGTTTCGCCAGGCTGCAACGAGAGACGCTCGATTCCGCGCAATGATTTCTCAGCGCGCCGGGTTTCAGGCGCCAGCTCACGCACATACAGTTGGACAACCTCATCTCCAGCTCGCGGCCCGACGTTTTTCACATCGACCGAAACGTTTACGCGCTCGCCATCACCAACACGCGCCCGGTCGACCTTCAGACCGGAATACTGGAACTGTGTGTACGACAGGCCATACCCGAAAGGAAACAGCGGCTCGCCTTCAAAGTAGCGGTAAGTGCGGCCGCGCATGTGGTAGTCATCGAAGGGCGGGAGCTTTTCCGCCGCTTTGTAGAATGTCACAGGGAGTCGCCCTGCGGGATTCGTGCCACCGAACAAAGCATCGGCGACGGCATCACCGCCGCGCTGGCCCGGATACCAGGCTACCATGATCGCCGGCACGTGCTCCTTGGCCCAATCTACCGCCAGCGCCGATCCGGTCGTCAGTACCAACACAACGGGCTTGCCCGTGGCCTGAATCGCTTCCAGCAGCTTCTCCTGAGACCCGGGCAGCCGTAGATCGGTACGGTCGCCACCCGCGAAGCCGGGAAAGCTCACCTTCATCTCCTCGCCTTCCACGTCACCGGTGAGTCCGCCAACAAACACAACTACATCGGCCGCCTTCGCGGCTTCGAGGGCTGCGTCGAATGGCGCCTTCGCACCAGGCAACTGCCAGGCGAGACGCACCTCGGCATCGCGAATATCCTCGAAATACTCGAGCTCGAGGTCGTGGGCCTTGCCGGCTTGCAGATCAACAAATGCACTCACACTCTGCATTCGCGGGTTGAGGTGCCAGTTGTCGATCAGCAGTTGCCCATCCACAAACAGCCGGAATCCATCATCCGCTCCCACCGTGAGCTCGTAACGGCCGGTCACCGGAGGCAACAATTGCCCGGTCCAGCGAATGCAGAAGTTGTCGTTGGGCAGCGCCTTGTCCGCGGGCAACTGGCCCTGTGCGACGAGGTCGTCGGTTGGCGAGCCGCGATCCCATCGGAATGCCACGCGAGCATCCGTGCGAGTGAGCAATGGTTGGCTGGCAAAGTCACGGCCGCTGAAGTATTCACCTTTGAGTCCGTGCTGCGTCGACCCGGCAGACGGCCGCAGGTATTGCGAGTCAATAACAGGAGCCGCCCGCGGCTCTTCGCGCCCCTCGACCAGATCCGCTCCCCGCGAGTAGAGAACCTGGGTATTCGGCCCGACCGCATTGCGAATTCCCTGCAACACCGTGACGGGAGCTGAGGGAGTTCCAAAGTAGTTGCCGAGCAACGCAACCACATCGTCAGCAGTGGGACCTACCACGGCAATCGTGCCGATGTTCCGGAACAGCGGCAGCACTCGCTCATTCTTCAGCAGCACGATGGAGGACTCAGCGGCCCGCAGTGCCAGCTTGTCGTTGGCAGGCGATTGATTGACGCTGTAAGGTGTCTGCGCCCATTTCACCTGCGAAGCTGGATCAAACATTCCGAGTTGCATCCGCGCCAGCATGAGCCTGCGCAGAGCAACATCGAGTTGCGCCTCGGTCACGAGCCCCTGCTTCACGGCGCCAGCCAACGCCGCATACGCATGGCCGCAATCCAGGTCCAGACCCGCATGCAATGCCATGGCGGCTGCCTGCTCGGCGGATGGCGCGATTTTGTGCTGTTTGAATATATCGTCGACGGAATCGCAATCCGAAACGATATACCCCCGAAAACCCCACTCCTCGCGCAAAATCTGCCGCAACAAACGCACACTCGCCGACGCCGAATCACCATTGACTCGATTGTAGGCGCCCATGACAGCTGATACGTGCCCTTCCTGGACCAACGCCCGAAACGCAGGGAGGTAGGTCTCGTACAAGTCCTCCTCTGTGGGGTGCACGTCGAAGTGGTGCCGCTCTGCTTCGGGGCCACTGTGCACGGCGTAGTGTTTCGCCGTTGCACCGACCTTGGTGTATTTCGGGTCATCGCCCTGCAAGCCGGTCACGAAAGCCACACCCATCCGGGATGTGAGGTACGGGTCCTCACCGTATGTTTCCTGCCCCCGGCCCCAACGAGGGTCACGGAAGATGTTGATGTTGGGAGACCAGAAGTTGAGCCCCTGATAGCGGCCGTGTTGACCGCGACGTTCGGCTTCCTGATGCTTCGCACGCGCCTCATCGCTGATCGCCGTAGCGACTTCATGCATCAGGCGCGGATCGAACGTAGCGGCAAGCCCTATGGCCTGCGGGAAGACCGTCGCGAGGCCGCCGCGGGCGACGCCGTGCAGCGCTTCGTTCCACCATTCGTAGGCGGGGAGGTTGAGGCGGGGGATTGCGGGCGCGTCATTTTGGAGCTGGGCGATTTTCTCTTCCAGCGTCATGTGAGCAACCAGATCCGCTGCGCGGTCTTCAAAGCTGCGGTGGGTGTCGAGGTACACCGCCGCCCCGGGAGCGGCAGCCGGTGCCGATAGCGCCAGCAACCCGATCGTGAGACCACAGACAACAGCGGTGAAAGAGCGAATCACGCGGCGCATGTAACGCATCCTGCTGGTCCCCCTGGCGGCTCATGCCGGCGGCCCATGGTAGCGCTACCTTTGGTCGCAAGCCAAGCCTTCCGCGGGCTCCCCTTTTACACAATACATTTGCTGTACGTGCCCGGCGTCGGCATCAACGCACCGCTTGCGCGGAATTTGACGTTTCGATGTGTAGCAGTGACGCTTGCAGGCGAGCTCGCGCGTCAGTCCGCAGTCATTAGCGGACCGGTGCCATCAGATGTTGATACGGCGTGCCTGTCCACATCACGTACGGGCTCTTGGTGTCGGGATCCGCGCTTTTCGGATAGTTCTCATAGAAACTCGCGTCGGCGCCGACAATCATGACATGCGGTCCGGTCTTGATCCAATGGTTGGAGGCAGTCGGTTTCTTCGCGTACGGATCTGTGTTGCTGGCATCCGTGCCTCCAGCCAACATGTACATGAACCCGACTTTACCCGCCGGTGGCGTCTTGTGATTCAGATACGCATCGATCCAGTCGGCGGCATTCTTGTCCCAGCACATCGGATCGGGGCCCGGTGTTTCGGGATTGTCCGGCATACATGTGAAGCCGTTGGTCCCCTGGCGCAGCGTGCGCATTCCACCTTTCGGGTCGGGGGCCACGATGGTCGCGTTCTCAGCGACTTTCGGGGGCGCAGCCTTTGTGGCGCTCCCTATCAACTCGTCATCGGTCGCGTTTGTGGCCGTCGCAGAGTGATGCGTCGCAGCAGGAGGCACGTCAGCGGAGAACGCCGCTCCGCCCAAGCCAACGGCAGCAGCAGCGCAAACAGAATGAACTAACTTTCTCATAGGCCCCCCGGTTTCGATGAGTTGTTCGCGCGCTGTATCTGACTCCCTTCCTGGAGATACTGCAACTATGGTTGCACGAGGCCGCGACAGAAACGAAACCGTAGCACCCCAAACAACTCCGCGTCAGCTCGTCAAAAGCTGTTCGAGCGACGCCGTAGGATCCAGTACTCGCTCGCCCCAGCGAACGAGGTCTTCTTCCACCGCTTTTGCCAGCCGCGCCTCGACCCACGTCGGCACAGACCCAAAACGGCGCTCGAGAAGGCGTTGCAGCAACCGAGCCTCACCCACGAGGATTCCCTCGCACTTACCCTCAAGGATTCCCTCGCGCTTACCTTCGAGTTTCCCTTCGAGTTTCCACTGCTCCCACCAGTCCAGTCGTCGCTCTTCCAGCATGCTTCGGATCTCCAATAGATCTGTTGTCTCGGGAATCGTAGGGTCATTGACCTTGCGTCGCAACTGCCAGCTGGCGAATCGCGAGAAATCGCGCCGCAGCGATGCATATTTCGGATCTGCCAGCCATTCGCTCAGGCTCAGGAGGACCCGCTCCATGTCTTCAGTGGTGCACGAGTGCTCCAGGCGAAACAACGCTGCAACCAGGTTGGTTTTGCTGTCCAAACTTTCGGGCGGATACTCTGCCTCCGCTATGAGGAGGTATCTCTGCGCAGGCTGAAGAGGCCGTAACCCTTCAGGTGCGTTGGCGAGCAGATCCGCGAGATCGGTCGCGGCGCTCCATGCCTTTGCGCCGTTGTAGAGGACAATCGGCAGAACAGGCGGAAGCTTGCCTTCCGGCGAGAGCTGGTTTTGTCGCTGCAGATCGTGCAACAGCAGGCTTACATACACATGCATTCGCAGCGCCATCCAATCGTCGGTTCGTGACTGGAATTCCAACAGCAAATACACATACAGCCATCGGTCGGCCAGACGGACCTTCCAGACCATATCCTCGTAACGAGCATCTCCGGTCTCCGAGGTGTAGCTGCCGTTCACGCGTTGCAGGGTGTCCAGGCGCAAAGTGTCGGATCGGACAACGGATACGAACTCCACCAGCAAGTCATGAATCAACTCGGGGTGAGAGAACAGTAGCTTGTAGTGACTGTCGTGGTTCGCCGCCATGGTGTACCGCAGGCTCTTTGTGAGATCGAATCGAAGTTGGATATTCCAACGCGGAGGCGGCTTGAAATCAAGACGCTTTTTTGTCATTTATATCATGTTTATAACGAGCGACACGTATACAAACACATGTGCAACAACATGTTAAGAACCAACGTTGATTGAGCGCATGATTTACAAAGTCGCGAGCGCCGTTATGAACGTCAGCGGACGCGCCACGCAGATTGGCGCGCTGATTTGCCAAGTGTGCGAAGAGGGCGCGCCCCAGGGACTGGGCAAACGGAAACATCGACGTGGATTTGAACGTCCGCGGCCTCCACATGGCCGCGGGTCCTCGGGCCTGCAGGTTGTGAGCAATATCGTCTTACTGCGTAACCGTGAGACTCAGGTTCTGTTCGCCGACGGACGTCGCCATGAGCAACGGTCTCCTATCGCGCTACCGTATCCTCTTGGCACCTTTCGTCGCCGGCTTCGTGGGGCCCTTTCCGGGCCGCCGAATGGCAGGGTCTTTCACCACCTGCCTGGCCGACTCTTTAGCCAGCGCGGCCGTCACGGCCTTGCGGGCCCAGCTGACAACCTCATCCTCGTCCTCGAGTACCTCAGCCGGCACGGTGTAGTAAGTCATCTTCATGTTCTTGGTATTCGCGCGCGGCCGGAAACCCTCGCTCCCCCGCGCTTCGTACTCAGGACGGGTCGAGTCATCTGTCTTGAAGTACAACCGCTCCTTGTACAGCAGCCCGAAAAACGTGCCACGGCTGTACAGGCCCAGGCCGCCGAACATGCGGCGCGAGCTGAGCCCGCCGAGGCCTTTGAGCTGACCGAGGAGGTAATCCAGGTATTGCTTGCTGACCGCCATTGACCGCGCCCTACCCGGCTCAACCCGCGACCCGGGTGGCGGCTCGCGGCTCAACCCAGAGCGCCCACGCTCGGCCGCGGAGCTCGCCATCACTGCCATACAGGGCCGTTCCAGCCTCGTGCTTGGGCCCGTTTGAGCCAATGCCCCAACCGACCACAACACACGCCTCACCAACCCGAACGGGCCGATCCAACTGTGCGGTGAATTGGGCCAGCAGCATCATTCGGTCATCGGGTGTGACGGCGTAGTATCCAGGACAGTCCAGCGCGGCCGACACGAACTCGGGCCTCACGATGCCATCGCCGCGATCCAGGGACGCATCAGGTGTCCAAGGCGCGGCCACAACATCGCGCCCCGCAACGGCACCTGCAAATATGCACATGCCATCTGCGTGCTTTCGACCGGTGCCGCAGACAAAGCACGTTGGGAAACGATGGTTGGCAAAACCCACGTACTTACGGGAAGCCGCCACTGCCTCGTCATATTCGACCGGAGGCGGTGGAGACAAATTGAGTGTCGCCGGTGCACCGCTGCCTATCAACCGCTCCCCGTCGCGGACTTCGATTCCGCCATCAGGCGTCTCGACGACCGCCAGCTCAGTTTCCAGAGGCGGCGGGGCCTTTAGACGCACCGACACCGCTTGAATCGCCGGCGATTGCGCTGCGAGCGATGGCCGTGGCACGAGTGCCGCGACTAGGCCCGCGAAATAGCCACCATTCGCGGAAGTGGGCGGCCCACAGAACCGCTTCGCAATGACCAGACTCTTCACCCTCGAACCTCACTTCACGCACGCTCCCACAGTCGGCGCGCTTCAGCGGCGATGATATCGGGATATTCCTCGGGGAAGAACAACTTGCCCTCCTTGATCTGCCGGACGCCTGCGAACTTCGGCAGAAGGCCGGCCAGATAGTCGGGATTCCCGGCTGAGAAAATGCTGTCGCTCATTCCCCAGACGATCCGCGTGAGCACCGTGCATTTCTTCAACAAAGGCGCAATTCCCGCCAGCGGATTTGGCGTGAGGCCCAGCGTGTAACGATTGACCAGAGCCTTGCGTTCAGGCGAGGCGACGAGCGGCGCCAGGTATTGCTCGAGTGCGGCATCCGTCGGATGCGCGGGATTGCTGTAACACATGCCACCGAGCCCCTGCGCCGACCGCGCCACGTCCTTGTGATTCAACCAGGGCTCCAGCCACAAGTCCGGATAAACACCGGCGCGCGCCAAGTCGAGAACAGGCAGCAAAGCGGGCGGCGGGCTATCGATCTCGACATCACAGTTAGTGAGTAACAGGGAGCGCACTCGTTTCGGATACCGAGTAACAAACAACTGCGCAACCGCCCCGCCACTGTCACTGCCAACCAGATCTACGTCCTGCACTGACAGTTTATCGAGGAAGGCCGCCAGCATGTCCGCCTGCGCCGCGGGTGCAACACTTTGCCCGGTAGCGACTTCAGTGTGGCCCAGGCCCATGAAATCCGGTGCAAGGCATCGCTTGTAGGGCGACAGCCGATCGATCGCTCCGCGCCACTGGACACTGTTCAGAGGGAAGCCGTGCAGGAACAGCGCCGCCGGACCGGTGCCTCGATCAATATAGGCAATGCGCCCAAAGGAGGTCTGCGCGAACCGCCGCTCCTTGTCGTAGAGCCGCGCGCTTTCCTCGTCAGTGCGTGACACACCATCGTCGGTGCGTGCCGCCCCTTTGACCGCGCCCGCGGTACCGCCAGCCGCACCCAATGCAGCCTTGGATGCCAAGGCACCGGCCACCAGCGAGCCCGCAAGCAGCCCACTCACCGACCCCGCCAGAAATTCTCTACGGTGCATGATCGAAACCCTCAGTTTGGTTTTAGCGTCGACTTATCGAGCGCAGGTATTCCACCGGCGTGCGCCCATACGCCCGCCGGAAAGTTGCCGTGAAATGACTATGACTGGAGAACCCAAGATCCATGCTCAGGGCGCTGATGTCGTCGACAGCGCGTCCCCGTCCCAACAGGTCTAACGCGCGCGCCATGCGCAAGCGCATTTGGTATTGATACAGAGGTATCCCTTCGACCTGTTTGAACAGCTGCGTGAGATACACCGGCGAGACGCCAACTTCCGCCGCGATATCGGCGAGCGTCCAGCGCCGCGTCAGGTCGCAAGACAGCACCAGTTTGGCGCGCTCCACCAACTTCTGTTTTCCGGGAGTGCCGCGGGGCGTGCCTTCGCCCAACACACTGCGTGCCAAGGCCAGAACCTGCGTTTCCGCTTCCAGGATCCCGATGGCTTTTTGAACCAGGCGATGTCGCAGTTGCGCCAGGAGCGACTGTGCGGTGGGGGCAATTCGTCGCCGCTGCTCTTTGGGCTCCCGCGGCGCCAGCTCGGCTTTCAGCGGCTCCGCAAGCTCCAATGACAAGCAGGCGTCACCTCCCGCGACCGGGTGGCTGATTTGATAGCTCTCTCCCCGGTTGAAAAACAACACCTGGTTCGCTTCAGCCACCGCCTCGCTGCGCCCCAAATGACGCACATACACGCCGCGATATGGAAACACCATGTGCGTGGCGGACGCGCATTCCTCGGGGCTTCGATGCCGGCACGAGCCACGACAGGCAACGTCGCGGAGCGTGACGAGCTTCGTTTCGAGGAGGGTTTGGACAGACAGCTCAGACATGGCCGCAGAGTAGAAACCCTGGGTCACGGCGGCAATGACCTCAGAGGTCATGGCCCATGGTCGCCCCGTGCGGCGCGTCCCCGCCAGCCCGCAGCACGGCCGGCCTCACCAGCGCAGCGCCGACGCCCCTACTTCGCGTCGTGGAAAATCACGCCAAGCGTATGGCGATGCCCACTGCGAATCCGGCTGACCCCGTGCCGTAGATTGACACGGTACATTCCCCGCACACCCTTCATCGGCCGGTGATGCACGGCGAAAATCACCGCGTCGCCCTGCCGAAGCGGCACCACCTCCGCCCGTGACTGCATCCGCGGCCTTTGCTCGGTGAGAATGAACTCGCCGCCCGTAAAATCCTCATCCGGCTGCGATAACAACACCGCCACCTGCAGCGGAAACACATGCTCGCCGTACAAATCCTGATGCAGGCAATGGTAGTCACCTGCCGCGTATTGCAGCAGTAACGGCGTCGGTCGCGTCTGCCCAGCCTGGGCGCACCGCTCGAGGAACTCAGCGTGTGGAGTTGGATAGTGGACGGCAATATTGAGCAACTCGTTCCACTGATTCGCAATGGGCGCCAGATGCGGATACAGGGCAGTCCGCAGCTGCGCGACCAGGTCAGGCAGCGGATAACAGAAGTACCGGTATTCACCGCGTCCGTAACCGTGCCGACTCATTACGACACGGCTACGGAACCGGTTGTCCTGGGAATACAGCGCCACCAGAGACCGGCACTGGGCCGGCTCCAGCAGGCGCGGCACAACGGCGTTACACTGACTGTTGAGATCAGCGCCGACGGCACCCCAATCGATCGCTTCCACACAAGCGCGGTAGTCCCCATCGACGCCCACCCCGGCCGCCGAAGCAGACCCGGGTGTTGAGGTCGCCCCATCCGTTGGGACAACCTCGGCTTCCTTCTGACTCGCTCGAGCGATCATCGCGCGCCTTCACGGGCCAGGAGCGCCCTCTTTCGCTCCACACCCCATCGATATCCAGACAACCCTCCATCAGTACGTACAACCCGGTGGCAAGGGATGACAACCGCAATGGGGTTGGCAGCACATGCCTGCGCGACCGCACGCACCGACTTGGGCGAACCAATCCGATTGGCGATGTCCAGGTAGCTCGCCGTCGCACCGGCGGGAATCTCCCGCAATGCGCGCCATACCCGCCGCTGGAAGTCCGTGCCATGGGCGTCTAACCGCACATCGAACCCGACACCCGGCGCCTCGACAAACTCAACCACCTTCGTGTGCAACTCCGTGACTGCGGTTTCCACCAAGCGTGCCTCCGGGAATCTCACCTGCAGGTCTTGCAGCAGCACCGCCGGTGATGCGCCTAACAGGATTGCGCAGACACCCTTGGCGCTCGATGCAACCAGGATCGACCCGAGCGAGCAACGGCTCACCGCGTACTGGATTTCGACGTTGTGCTTGACTGTGGATTTCATCGCTGTTCCCCAACCGTGGATGATGGGGGCTATTCTCGGGACCGGGGCGGGCCGACGCATTCCGATTCTTGCGCTTCCGCGCCCCCTCAAACCAGGGTGGCGATGAACACAGCCAGGATGGCAATCGGGCAAACATAGCGCAGCAGCCACACACAGGCTACCCGGGCCAGCGGCGTCGACTCCGCGAGCTCGTCGCGCGCGAAGGCTTTGCTGACCCGCCAACCCACGAGCAGGCTCGTCAGCAGAGCGCCCACCGGCATCATGATATTGGAGGACACGTAATCCAACACATCAAAAACGGTCTTGTGTGCAAACACGGGAATGAAGCTCAGGGGGTACCAGTCGGACCACCGGTTGAAGGACAGCACCGAGCCAATTCCGAGCACCCACGAGCTGCCGCCGATGATCCAGACGGCCGCGACTCTTCCCACCCGGAAACGCGACATGACCCACGCTGCCACCGGCTCCAGCAACGCAATAGACGGCGTTGTCGCCGCCAGCACCAACAGCAGAAAGAACAGAGTGCCAATAAATCGCCCGCCCGGAATTTCGGTGAATACCCGCGGCAACACATCGAAGACCAATGCCGGGCCCTGCGCAGGATTCATCCCATAACCGAACACCAGGGGGAAGATCATCATGGTGGCGAGCAGTGACACCAAAAGAATCGACCCCGTAATCACGAGCGAAGTGCGGACCAGGGAAGTGCCGCGCTCGATGTAGGCACCGAAGGCGATCATCATGGCCTGGCCAACGCCTGTTGCGTAGAAGGCCTGGCCGATGGCGGACAACACCACTTGGGCGTTGACTGCTGAGAAGTCGGGTTTGAACGCGAAGCTCAGTCCGCGGCGTACGTCACCCGTTGTCAGTGAATAGACCACCAGGATCAACAGCAATACCAACAGCGCGGGAGCGCGGATCCGGTTGGCCGGCTCGATGCCACCCTGCAGGCCGCGGGCCGAGATCACAATGACCATGGCTACGAAGCCGGCATGCCAGGCCGCGACTTCGACCGGATGGGACTGGAATTCGGTCCAGAGCGCGGCAACATGCTGCGGCCCGGCCGCAGCCAGCAGGCCGATCGCGCACTTCCACGCGTAAGCCAGCACCCACGCAGCAATAACGGTGTAATACGAAAAAATCAGGTAGGCCGCGAGAGTTCCCAGAATGCCAATAGCATTCCAACGCGGACTACCGCCCGCAGCTACCGCCACCGCGCCCGCAGCGTCCGGTGGGCTCAGCCGCGAGGCTCTACCGAGGGCGAACTCCGCAGCGAGAAGCGGCGTTGCGACCAACACGCACGCCAGGATGAAGATGAGAATGAAGGCGCTGCCGCCGCCAGTACCCGCGAGATACGGGAACCGCCAGATGCTGCCCAGCCCAACCGACGCACCGGCCGTGCACAAATAAACGGACAAGTTGGATGACCACGCAGCACGAGCCGCGCCCGACCCGGCAACAGTACGCGTCATTCAGCGCGCAACCGAGTCGCGATGCAGCGCCTGACACATGCAGTGAACCGCCCCACCCCCATTCCCGATCATCGACACATCCGGCGCATAAACAGTGAGCCCCTCGCTGCGACAGGCAGCGATCAAATTCCTGCTGGAAGCCGGCACCAGCACCCGCTCGTCGCCCAACGCAACGACGTTGCAACCCAACTGCATCGCATCGGCATACGGCACGGGAATCACGCGGATGCCCTGCGCCTGCAGCCAGGTCACCAGCCCGGGCTCTACGGCCTCAACACAGGCCACGGCCAGGTTCGGCGCCAACATGCCCATCTGTACATCCAGGTGCAGGAAATGAGGATCGAAGGCGTAGGTGTGAAACTCCCAACCCTCAGCTTCGAACCACGACTGCAGCTGGCGAACCGCCGGTTCACTGGAGCGCTCACCGGAATAACCGCAAATGGCCACGCCCGGTTTCAACACCATCAGGTCGCCACCCTCAACGTTGCCTGCCGTGACGAGATCGTAAATGGGAATATCCGACTCCAGGTAAAAGCGCAGACAGGCCGCGTATTCACCGCGGCGGTAGGGTTTCTGTGGCTGCAGGATCACCGCGCCCCACGGGGTCATGGCGCTGCTGTCGCGCGCGAATATCTGGTATGGCAACTCGGGGTACGCGGGCAGCGTATGCACTTCCACGCCCGCCTGGCGGTAGGCATCGAGCATTTCGGAGTACTGAGTGCGTGCGGTCGCGAAGTCGAACCGCAGACCCACACGCTCGGATCTCTGCGCCACGGCATTGCCGGCCTGCCAGGAAAAGTGGTCGATCGGACCCACGAGAACGTGCCGCAAACGACCGTACTCGCTGTCGATGCCCCATTTTTGAGCTGGTGGCGTTCCACCCTGTTCGAGGCGAGTGCGAAGCTGCATGAGGCGTACTCGGGTCAGTCATTGGCTGCCACAAGAACAGCGTGCAGCAGAACGTTGGCGCCCGCAACCAAATCAGCAAGGCTCGCCTCCTCAGCCTCGTTGTGACTCAAGCCCCCCGCGCAGGGCACGAAAATCATGGCCGTAGGAGCAAATTGCGCCGTATTCAGAGAGTCATGACCGGCACCGCTGACCATCCGAATGTGCGACAGGCCGAGGTACCGCGCGGTGGACTCGACCAGATCAACCAACCGCGGGTCAAACGCTGTGGGCGGCATGTGCCAAACCTGCTCGATGCCCGGCCCGATGCCCTGGCGCGCAGAAACCGACTCAACGAGGGAACGAAACGACGCGATCATCCCGTCCAACACCTTGCCATCGGGATGACGTAGATCGACCGATATAACGAGCCGCTCAGGAACAGTGTTGCGTGAGCCGGGAAACACTTTGAGATCCCCCAGGGTGGCACGGCCCCAAGGGGCATGTTCTGCCGCCAAAGCGAACGCACCTTCGATTATGGGACAAGCGGCGCGCCATGGATCGCGACGCATCTCCATGGGAGTCGGGCCTGCATGACAGGCAACACCCTCCAACATCACATCCAACCAGTACGCACCTTGAATTCCAGTCACCACGCCAATGGTCGTGGCGGACTTCTCCAGAATAGGTCCCTGCTCGATGTGCGCCTCAAACATGGCATGAAATGCACGCCGCCGCGCAGGCGTACTGCCGCGATACCCAATCCGCTCGAGCTCTCCCAGAAAAGTCCGACCCGACTCGTCCTGTCGCTCGTACGCATATTCCAACGGATAAGTGCCAGCAACCACACCCGAGCCGAGCATCGCCGGAGCGAAGCGACACCCTTCCTCATTCGTCCAACTCGCAACCTCGATGGACCTGCGAGTCGGGATATGCTGATCCTCGAGGGTTCGCAAAACCTCGAGCCCCGCCATGACGCCGTACACGCCATCAAACCGACCACCGGTCGGCTGGGTATCGAGATGACTTCCCATGAGAACCGGTGGCAGCGCAGCGTCCGCGCCCGCTCGCGCCGCAAAGATGTTGCCGACTTCATCGACGGTCACAGTACAACCGAGGGCCCGTGTCCAGGATACGAACTGATCCCGGCCCGCCTTGTCCTCATCGGTCAGGGCCTGCCGATTGCAGCCACCCCGCTGCGTGCCACCGATAGCGGCCAGCGTCATCAGGCTCGACCAGAGCCGCTCGCCGTTGATTCCAAGTGTGGCCGCCACAGCTCACCTCTCAGTAGGAAAGCACCGCCCTGCAGGGTGGTCAGGTAGCGAAAAGCTGCGCGTCAATGTCCTCGAATGCCTTGAACTCCAGGGCATTCCCGGACGGATCCAGAAAGAACAGCGTGGCCTGCTCGCCCGGCTGCCCCTTGAAGCGGATGTAGGGCTCGACGACGAACTGCACGTCATGCTGTTGCAGACGATCAGCGAGTGACTGCCACTCGCCCATTTCCAACACAACTCCAAAGTGAGGCACGGGGACGCCGTGCCCATCGACCGGGTTGTAGTGAGAGGCGATGCGTCCGTTGGGGCCCAGACTCGGGTTCAAGTGGCAAACGAACTGGTGCCCGAACAGGTTGAAATCCACCCACTCGGGGGCGCTGCGCCCCTCGGTGCAACCGAGCAACCCCTGGTAGAACCGGCGCGCTTCCTCGATATCGCGCACCTGTACGGCAATGTGAAATGGCGTGAGTCCCATGATGCAAAAGGTCCTTTGATTACAATCTGCGCGAGGCAGACAACATTGCCGCGCTGAGGCCGAAATCCGCCAGGTGTTGCGGGAAGGGCAGTCCGCGCGCCAGCGCCGCGCATGCCTCGCCCATGGCTGCTGAGGTCTGGATGCCATAGCCGCCCTGGGCAGCAACCCAGAAGAAGCCGGCCGCCTGCGCGTCGAATCCACCAACGAGGCTGCCATCAGGCACGAACGATCGCAGCCCGGCCCAGACGCGCGCAGGTCGATTGATCGTCAGCGTCGTGATCGACTCGATCCGGTCGATTGCCAACGCAACATCCAACTCCTCCGCCTGAACATCGTGTGGCTCCACAGGATCCGCATTGGCAGGCGACCCGAGCAACAGGCCGGCTTCAGGCTTGAAGTACCAGTCTTCCTCGGCACCCATCACCGCCGGCCAACCGGCTGTCGCAACCCCTTGCGGTGGGGCAAAGGTAAATGCGGACCGCCGCCGGGGCTCGAGTCCGATCGGCGTGACTCCGGCGAGCCGGGCTACTACATCAGCCCAAGCGCCCGCCGCGTTGAGAATGACCGGGGCTGCGAACACTTTGTCCCCGACATG
>Ga0137412_10002121_pt1 | contig 15618 bp, 16 predicted proteins | sample CZODoug2_1_16fun_FD_122160 | JGI IMG/M metagenome (GOLD analysis project Ga0137412, IMG submission 122160) | Vadose zone soil fungal communities from Angelo Coast Range Reserve, California, USA - CZODoug2_1_16fungal (Hybrid Assembly) | ecosystem: Environmental > Terrestrial > Soil > Vadose zone...
GGTGCCGTCGTCGGTGACCGTCTCGAAGACGTAGCCGCCGGGGGCGGTGCGCCAGATGCTGGTGCTGATCGTGTGCTTGGGCTGCGCCGGTGCACTGAACCGCACGGCGAGGCGGGTGAGCCGCTCCGGGTTGTCCGGGCAGACGTGCCCGATCACCGCATGCGAGGCGAAGGCCATGGTGCACAGGCCGTGGATGATGATGCCGGGCAGTCCCATGGCCGTGGCGACGTCGTCGTCCAGGTGGATCGGCATCGTGTCGCCGGAGGCCGCGGAGTACCGGTGGGTCTGGTCGACGTCGAACTTCTCGGCCACCACAGCATCTGGCTCGCGTCCGCGCAGAGCGTCGGGGAATGCGTGGCCGGGGGCCGGATCGCCGTAGCCGCCGTCCAGCCGACCGCCGCGGAAGAAGCCGCTGAAGTACTGCTCGGTCACCAGTTCGGCGGCGGCGTCGCGGGTCTCCAGCAGGGTGGTCACCACCACCCCCGACGACTTGCCGTGGATGCCGATCACCTTGGCCCGACAGCGCAGGTCATCGCCGGGCACGATCGCGCGGTGGAAACGCATGTCCTGCTCGCCGTGCAGGATCCGCATCATCAGCTCGTCCGGGACGGCGTACAGGGTGGTGTCGGCCATGATCATGAACGGCGGCACGATCGAGAACACCGGCGGCGCGTAGCTGCCGTCCAGGTGCTTCGGGGTGCGGTCGTTGGTGGCCTCGGCGTAGGCGAGCGTGCCCGCGCGGGTGACGGCGAACTCGATCTCATCGCTCCACACGCCGATCCGATCGGCGTGGAATCCGGGTGCATCGCTCATGGTCATAACGCTAGGAACGGGCGGGCCCGGTGCGAATGACCGCTGCTCGCGCCTTCCGTGACCGGCGCGCGCATGAGCGCTGCTAGCTTCGGTGCTCGTGTCGAGCCAGACCGTGCCCGTGCAGATCGTGCACCGTTTCCTGACCACTGCGCAGCGGCGCGGCGTCGAGGTCAGGTCACTAATGCTGGCCGCCGGCATCCCCGGCGACATCGCCGGCAATCCCCGGGCCCGGGTCACCGTCGAGCAGCTGACCCGGCTGATGCAACAGCTGTGGCAGGTCACCGACGACGAGCTGTTCGGGCTCGGCCCGGGTCCCATGCCGCGGGGCACCGTCCGCATGGTCGCGCTCGGCGTGATCCATGCCGCGGACCTGCGCACCGCGCTGACCCGGCTCTGCGAGTTCACCGCCTTGGTTCCCGGCTGCCCCCGGTTCACGGCCGAGATGACGGACGCCACGACCCGGCTCTCGTTCGACGCCTCCGAGCTGGACGACCCGGTGCACCTGGTCACCGACCTGTTGATGGCCGCCGCACACCGGCTGCCCGGCTGGATGATCGGCACCCGGATCCCGCTGCGTTCCGTGGAACTGCCCTACCCGCGACCGGCCGAGATCGATGACTACCCCGCGGTCTTCGGCCGGATGCCGACCTTCGGGGCCGACGCCGCCGCGATCACCTTCGACTCCACGCTGCTGGATTCCCCGATCATCCGCAACGAGGCCGAGCTGCTGGAGTACGTCCGACGCTCGCCGAGCGACCTGTTCGCGGTGCGGGACTACGGCTCGACGATGGCCGACCGGGTCCGCAAGATCCTCGAACAGGGTCTGCGCGGCACCTGGCCCGGCGCGGACGAGGTCGCCGCCCGGCTGGCGATCAGCGCGCAGCACCTGCGCCGACTGCTCCGCGAGGAGGGCACCTCGGTGAGCCTGCTCAAGGAGGACCTGCTGCGCGACGCCGCGATCGAGAGCCTGGCCCGCGGCGAGGAGTCCATCGACGATCTGGCCGCTCGCCTCGGCTTTTCCGAGGCGAGCGCGTTCCGTCGGGCCTTCCGGCGCTGGACCGGCAGCCCGCCGGGGGCCTACCGGATGGCGGGCGAGGAGCCCGCTACAGCGAACGGGCGATGAGCTCCTTCATGATTTCGTTGGTGCCGCCGTACACCTTCTGCACCCGCGAATCGGCGTACAGCCGGGCGATCGGGTACTCGACCATGTAGCCGTAGCCACCGAAGATCTGCAGGCACCTGTCGATGACGATGTTCTGCTGCTCCGTCAGCCACCACTTCGCCTTCGCCGCCCCGACCACGTCGAGCTCCCCGTCGAGGTGCCGCACGATGCAGTCGTCCAGGAACGAGCGCGCGACGCTCACGACGGTGTCGCACTCGGCCAGCACGAACTTGGTGTTCTGCAGGGCCAACAAGGGCTTGCCGAAGGCGTGGCGCTGCTTCGCGTAGTCCACCGTCAGCTCGAGGGCCTTCTCCATCATGTGCAGGGCGACGATGGCCACGATCAGCCGCTCCTGCGGCAACTGGCTCATCAACTGGATGAAGCCCAGGCCCTCGGTGCCGCCGAGCAGGTTGCTGACCGGGACGCGGACGTCATCGAAGAACAGCTCACAGGTGTCCTGGCCGTGCTGCCCGAGCTTCTCCAGGTTGCGTCCCCGGGAGAAGCCGGGTCGGTTCGCCTCGACCACGATCAACGAGACGCCGGACGCGCCCTCCCCCGGATCGGTCTTGGCCACCACGATCACCAGGTCGCACAGGAAACCGTTGGAGATAAAGGTTTTCGAGCCGTTGATGACGTACTCGTCGCCGTCCCGGATCGCCGTGGTGCGCACCGCCTGCAGGTCCGACCCGGTGCCCGGCTCGGTCATCGCGATCGCGCTGACCAGGTCTCCGGAAGCCATGCCCGGCAGCCACGTGTGCTTCTGCTCCTCGGTGCCGTAGGCGTTGATGTAGTGGGCGATGATCCCGCTGTGCAGGGTCGCCCCGAGGCTCGGCGCGAGGGCACGAATCTGCTCGGCCCCGACCACCGCCTCGTGCGCGAACGTCCCGCCGCCACCGCCGTACTCCTCCGGGATGCTGAGGCACAGCAGCCCCAGCTCCCCCGCCTTGCGCCAGACGTCGCGGTCCACGTGCTGCTGGGTGGCCCAGCGCGCCTCGTGCGGCGCGCACTCGCGGGTGAAGAAGTCAGCGGCCAGCTCCGCCAACGGCTGGAGGTCCTTGTCCATCCAACGCGGCCGTGCACGCATCAAGATCTCCTGTCGTCGCGGGCTCGACGACGATCATCGCCCCGCCGGTGCCGGCCGAGCCATGACCACCACGCGCGGCTGCCATGACTCAGGCGCGCTCCGCGGCCTTAACCAGCGCCGTGCAGACCCCGCCGACCGCCTTTGTCAGCGTTGCCTTGAGCAACAGGCCGGTGCCGGGCACTTTCGGCCGCATGCTCGAAGTCCAGCGGATGTCCGTCCCGCCGTCGGCACGTCCGGTGAGCCACACATCGGCCCGGTGGTCCTTGATCGGGATCACCGAGCGGATCGAGTACGCATGGTGGGACGGTGCGCTCTCCTCGACCACGACCTCGCGGATCGTCACCCCGGGTCCCACCGTGACCAGGCGCACCGGCGGCTGCGCGCCGGGCTCCCAGCCGACCCGCTTGGCCGGCTTGAACCAGGTCGGCCAGCTCGGGGCGTCGGAGAGCAGCGCAAAGATGCGCTCCGGCGACGCGGTGGAGGTGCGCCTGATTTCGTAGGTGATGACTCCGCCCATTCAGGCAGCCTAGGACCCGGTCAGATTGAGCGGGGCACCACCGAGCAGCTCCATGACCCGGGAGATCTGCCCGTCCCAGTGCACGGCGTACTCGGGCTCGGCGCTGGCGGCCATGTTGAAGAAGCTGACCTCGTTGATGCCGGCGTCGATCATTTCCTGCACCCGCGGGGCCACCCTCTCCGGACCGCCCCAGACCAGCGCGAAGTCGGTGACCTCGTCGGGAATCTTCGCCGTCATCTCCTCGGCCTGCGCTTTGGTGACGATGTTGACGTTCACGTCGCGGGCCCAGTTGAAGTCGGCGCCGAGCGGGTGCTCGTAGCCCCACTTCTCCCAGGTCTTGGCCGAGTCGATGGACGCGGCGGCGATCGCGATCCAGCCGGGGTTGGGGTGCCGCGCCAGCTTCCACGCGGTGTCGTCATCCTCGGCGAGCACGGTCACCACCTGGGCGTTGAACCGCAATTCGACCGGGTCACGACCGGCGGCTTGCGCACGTTCCTTGATGTTGTCGATCAGCGCCTTCATCGCGACGTTGTCATTGCCGGACCCGCCGGGCAGGTAGGTCAGCCACCCGTTGCCGACGGTGGCCGCCAATCGTTGGATCCGATCGCCGGCACCCACGAACAGCAACTCCGGCGGGCCGGCGGCGTGGGTCGGGATCGGGAAGACCGCGTCGGTCAGCGGCCAGAACTCCGACTCGCGGCTGACCGGCTCACCGTTGGAGTCCCACAGCGCCCGCCAGGTGTGCACCGCCTCCTCCAGGCGGCTGAACGGCTTGACCCGGGCTTCGCCGTAGGGGCCGAACTGCTTCTCCTCGCCGGCGCCGATGGCGAAGCTCATCCGGCCGTTGGACATGTGTTGCAGCGTCATCATCTCCTGCGCCATCACCGCCGGGGAGCGGCGCAACGGGTCGATGACGGCCAGCAGAATCTCCATCTCGGTGGTCAGCACCGCGGCGGCGGCGCACATCTCCATCGATCCGAAGAAGGTGTCGGAGAAGAAGCTCGTCGGCGCCCCCGGGTCACTCGCCGAAACCGGGTTGGTGAGCATCCCGCGCGGGTTGGTGCTGGTGATCTGGTCCGGGAAGTCGATGAACTGCCAGCCCAGACCCTCCGCCCGCGGGATCGACTCCAGGGCTTTGTCCATCGGCGGGTACATCGCGCCGATCAAACCGAACTTCACCGGCTTGCTCATGGGGTGGAACGTAAATCAAACTGGAAGTAACTGTCAATTAGGATGTCACACTCACTTCGGCTAGGGTGACGAGCGTGTCGAGCTCTCCCGTTGGCGTGCCGGCCCGGCCGGGCACCCGGGAACGCCGCCGCGACCGCACCCGGCGCGATCTGGCCCTGGCGGCGGTGCGGCTGTTCGAGGAGCGCGGGTTCGACGGCACCACGGTCGAGGACATCGCCGACGCCGCCGACGTCTCGGTCAGCACCTTCTTCCGTCTGTTCCCGCGCAAGGAGGACGTGATCTTCTACGACCTCCCGGAGCGCCTGGACGCGATGCGCGCAGACTTCGCCGCCGCCGACCACCCGACGGCCTGGCAGACGGTCCGGACCACGTTCGTGAGCAACGCCCGCACCTGGGACGACGAGGAACAGTCCTTCGGTCTGGCCCGGGCCCGGCTCTTCCACACCGAACGCGCGCTGCACGCGCGGTACCTGGAGATGTGTCAGGAGTGGGAGGACGTGGTCGCGGGCCTGGTCGCCGCCGAGCGTGGCACCGATCCGCGCGCCGACCTCTACGCGCGCCTGGTCGGAACCACCACCGTCTCGGCCTTCCGCGCCGCATTCATCGCGCGCATCAGCGGCGGCGGCAATGAAATCGCGGGATTACTGGACGAGGCCTTCGCCATGCTGGAGCAGGGCGTGGCGAACAGCCCGCCGGCACGCAAACGGAAGCGATGAACTCAGCTGACCGCGATGCCGGTCAGTGAGGTCCGCGCGGAGATCTCGATCCAGTTGCCGTCCGGGTCCTCGACGAAGCCGTAGCGGGCGATGCCGGCGAAGCTCACCGCGTCGCGCACGATCCGCCCGCCCCGGGAGGCGATCGCGGTCATCTCCGCGTCTGCGTCGAACACCTGCACGGTGAGGTAGCGGTAGCCGGCGGCGGCGACGTCGTCGCAGAGCCACCCACCCGGACCGTCAACGAAGCGGACCAGCGAATCACCGCAGCGCGCCGCATCCGGCGCGACCTGATCGAACTGCAACGCCGTGCAGTAGAAGTCCAGCAGGCGCTGGGAATCCGGGCCGGCCACGGTGATCCCGATGCCGACCACGCCGCCGCTGCCGGGTGCCACCAGGGCGACCTCGCCGCCGTCCGGGTGCGTGCCCGCGAACAGCGCAGCCGGGGCCGCGATCGAGAGGCCGACGAACCCGGACGGGGGTCGCGGCACCAGCGGGTCCACCCGGTGATTCACCTTGATCACCGAGCCGTGCGCGTCGTAGCGGTACTGCACCCACCCCGGCGCCATGTCCAGCTCGTGGTCCAGCCGCAGACCGACGGTGTCCGACCAGAACGCGCGGTGGGCAACGATGTCGTTGGTGAACAGCCCGAGGTCCAGGTGGGGCTTGGCCAGACGCACCGTCAGAGCCTATTGGGCCGCAGCTGGGGCCTCCCGGCGCAATACGCTGGGCGCACTCGCCGCCGAGAGGACCGCCCCATGATGAACACGAAGGTCGTCGCCACCGGACTGGCCATCGTGCTGCTCGGCGGTGGTCTGGCGGCCGGGCTGGGAGCGGCCACCTCCGGGGGCGGCTCCTCCGACACCACCTCCGACACGGCGAAGACCGACTACAACAACATCCCCGGCATGGCCGTGGGTGCCCCGCCGCAGACGGTCTCGATGAACTGCGCCACCGATTCCTGCGACCTGGTGTTCGTCCCGCCGTCCACCGAGACGGTGCAACCCCTCGGCCTGGCCGTGCAACTGATGAAGTCCGACGCGACCCGGGCCGTGTTCTCGGTGGCGGGTAAGACGGTGACTGTCCAACCCGGCCGGGAGACCAAAGCCCAGGGCGCGACGTTCACCCTGACCAGCCCGCCGGGCGCAGTGGTCAACCTGCACATCAGCAAGAGCTGAGATCAGACGGGCTGCTCCAGCGGGACCTCGATCCGCGGCCGGGTGGCGATCGCGGCGCGCATCGCGGCCACCCGGGCCGGGTCGGCACCGATGAGCTGCGCCGTCGGAACGCTGTGCCACACCGTCCCGTCCACACCCCAGGTTCCGCTCGGCACCTCCTCGACAATGCAGTACACGCGTGGGCGCCCACTCCCGTCCCCATCGGTGCCGTCGGCCTTCACGATCGCGTCGGTGACGTCGCGGACCATGCCGTCGACCCGGGTCTGCTCCATGAACCCCGACATGACCCGGACGTGCACCCGATACACCGACTGCGCCAGCGATTCCCCGCCCACGCTGATCGCCGCGCGCGGCCGCTCGTCCAGGTACACCCACGCGATCGAGGCAGTCGCCGGCGTCTCCGGCACGCCCTCCCACTGCAAGCAGGTGTGCCACAAGGTCTGCAGCAGTTCCTCACGCGCCTCCGCGGTGAGGGCGCCCTCCGGGTAGATCACGTCCATCAACGGCATGTCGGCTCTCCCAAGGTCTGATCGAAATAGGACGATCGTCCTATTCGGAACCGTAGGACTCTCCGCGAACGGGGTCAAGCGATCGTGGCTAGTACTGCACGGTCGGCCGGATGGTGATCTCGCCGATCTCGACGTCGTGCGGTTGTTCGATGGCGAAGGCGATGGCGCGGGCCACGGCGTCGGGCGCGAGCCCGAAGTCATCCATGCCGCGGTTGATCTGCTCGCGCAGCCCGGCGTCGTCGATAGACCCGGCAAGTTCGGTGCGGACGAACCCCGGCGAGACCGCCGTCGTCCGCAGCACGCCATCGGTGGATTCCTGCCGCAGTCCTTCCAGCAGCGTGCGCACGGCGTTCTTGGTCGCGGCGTAGACGGCCATGGTCGGGGTGATCTGCAGGCCGGCCGTGGACACCGTGGTGACCAGGTGGCCGTGGCCCTGGCGGCGGAACACCGGCAGGGCGGCGGCGATGCCGTGCAGCACGCCGCGCAGATTGACGTCGATCATCGCCGTCCAGCCGTCGACGTCGAGGTCGGCCACCGGCCCGATCTTGGCCACCCCGGCATTGCTCACCAACACGTCGAGTCGCCCGAACTCCTTCACGGCCAGCTCGACGAGTTGCTCCATGTCCTCGCGGCGGGTGACGTCCGTCGCGCAAGCGATCGCCGATCCCCCGCCCAGGCGAATCTCCTGTACGAGTTCGTCCAGTCGCTCCGTTCGTCGCGCGGCCAGCACAACCGAGGCACCGCGCTCGGCGAGTACGCGGGCCGTGGCCTCGCCGATCCCGCTGCTCGCGCCGGTAATCGCGACAACCGTGCCGGTGATGGTGGTCAAGGACCCTCCTACGCTAAAACCCGCGAGGCCGGGGTCGGCCAGGGCACACTCCTCCGCCACTTCCCGACCCGGGAAGACCTACTCGCCGAGGTCTACCGACAGGACGTCGACGAGCTGGTGGCGGCAGCGCCCGAGCTGCTCGCCCAACACCCCCCTTTCAGCGCGCTGGTCACACGGAGCCGAGCAACAGCGCGAGGAACTCCTCCGGCGCGGAGTAGAACGGCGAGTGATCGGCCTCGATCGCCACGAACTCCGCTCCGCACCGCTCGGCCATCATCCGCCCGAACGCAGGCGGCACGGCCTTGTCTTTGGTCGCGCCGATGTAGCGCTTGGGCACGCCGGCGAAATTCGCGCCCAGGCGCAGCGGTGTCGACATCGGCAGAACCCACTCGGCGCACAGCCGGGACAGCGCGGCCTGCACGTCGGGCTCGGGTGATTCTTCGTAGAACGCGATCCGCGCGTGCTCGGGCGCGACCGACAGGACCTTGCCGTCCGCCGCGGGCACCAGGGCGCCCGGCACCAGCAGCGCGCACTCGGCGCCCGCTTGGGCCAGCTCCGACAACCCGGCGCCGCCGTCCTCCGGCACCACCGCGGAGACGTAGACGATGCTGGCGACGTCGCCCGGTCGGCGCTCGGCGACCTGGCTCGCGGACAGGCCACCCATGGAGTGCGCGATCAACACCGGCCTGGAGGTGGCCCGGTCCACCGCGGCGGACACCGTGGCCACCCAGTCCTCGAAGGCGACCTCGGACTCCCCCGCCGCCGACGCACCCCGGCCGGGCAGGTCGACCGCCTGCACGTCGTGCCCGGCGGAACGCAGCGGGGCGAGCATCGGGTCCCAGCACCAGGCACCGTGCGCGCCGCCGTGAATGAGGATCAGCGAGGTCATGCGGGAAACGTAGTGGGTTCCCCCACGCTGTCCCGCAGAACCTTCTTGTCGACCTTGCCCAATGCGGTCACCGGCAGCGCAGCCAACAACCGCACCTGCTTCGGCGTCTGCACCGGGCCCTTCAACGCCCGCACGTGCGCGACGAGATCCGCCGGGGTGGCGGTGGCGCCGGGGCGCAACACCACGGCCGCGGTGACCGCCTCGCCCCACCGCTCGTCCGGAATACCGAAGACGGCGGCCGCGGCCACGTCGGGGTGCGCGGCGAGCGCGTCCTCCACCTCACGCGGGTACACGTTGAAGCCCCCGGAAATGATCATGTCCTTTTTGCGGTCCGCGAGATGCAGGAAGCCCCGCTCGTCGGCCCGGGCCATGTCACCGGTGCGCAACCAGCCATCGACGCGCTCATCGGGCAGGCCCCAGTACCCGTCCATCGCGGCCGGCGAACGCGCGCTCACCTCACCGATCTCGCCGGGCGGGACGTCGTTGCCGTCCTCGTCGAGCAGCCGCACCGAGCACATGCTGACCGGAGTGCCGCACGAGGTCAGCAGGTCCGGGTCGGCGTGATCGCCCCGGCGCAGCAACGAGATCGGATAGCACTCCGTCTGGCCGTAGAGCTGGGAGAAGACCGGACCGAGGCGTTCCAGCCCTTCGCGCAGCCGGGTCCGGGCCATCGGTGCGGCGCCGTAGAGCAGCAACTCCAGCGAGGAGGTATCCGTGCGGTCCAGCTCCGGGTGGTCGAGCAACGCGTAGATCATGGTCGGCACCAACAGCGTCATCGAGATGCGATCGCGGGCCAACGCAGCGAGCACCTCGCCGGGCACGAAACCGGTGGCCAGGTACACCGTCCCGCCGCGGGCCAGCACGGGCAGCACCTTGGTTCCGCCGACGTGGCTGATCGGTGCCACCGCGAGGTAGCGCGGCCGCTCGGGTAGCTCGAAGTCGGCGAGCGTCGCGATGGCCTGCAGCGCGACGGCGGAGGGGTGACGGCGCAGCACCCCCTTGGGCACGCCGGTGGTGCCGCCGGTGTAGGTGATCGCCGCGATGTCGCGGGGATCGGCGAGATCGTGCGGCGTGGCGCTGCCGACCTGCTCCGCCGCGGTGGTGAGGTCCCGGAAGTCCGCTGACGGGCCGAGTGACCACACCCGCCCGACGGCGTCCGCCAGCTCGCCCCCGCGGGCCGCGTGGTGGAGTTCGTCGACGATCAGCACGTCGATCTCGGCGTTGTCCAGTTGCCAGCGCTGATCCCTCGGCGACCCCAAGGGGTGCAGCGACGTGGTGGGCATGCCGGAGACCTGGGCGGCCATCGACGCGCACCAGGAGTGCGCCCGGTTGGCACTCAACAGCGCCACTCGCGACCCGCGGCGCAACCCGTCGTCGGCGAATACCCGCTGATAGCGCCCGATCAGGTCCAGCGCCCCGGCGCGGGTCAGCTCACCGCCGGGCCAGCTGAACGCGACGGTGTTCGGCTCGCGACGCAGCACGCGCAGCGCGAGTTCGCCCACGGTCGGACCGGCGGCGTAGCGCTCACTCACCCGCGAACTCCTTCGCGACCTCATCGACCAGCGACGCGGCATCGGTGACCCGGGCGACCGCCGAGACCGTGTGTCCGGCGCTGAAGACGTCGGCCCACCGGGCGACCAGCGGTTGGTTGGCCGCGCCGAACATCGCCTCGGCGTCGGCCGGACTGATCTGTTCGTCCAGGGCGTCTGGATCGAGCCCGGCGGCCACGATCGCCGGGCGGAGCATGTTGGTGGGCAGGCCGGTGAAAGCGCGGGTCAGCAGCACGTCGTCCATGGAACTGGCCACCAGCAGGTCGCGGTAGGCGTCACTCGCCATCGATTCCGTGGTGGCGATGAAACGCGTGCCCATGTAGCCCAGGTCGCACCCCAACACCAACGCCGCGCGCAACGCCGTGCCGTCGCTGACCCCACCGGCCAGCACCAGCGGGCCGTCGAAGAATTCGCGGACCGCCCGGACAAACGCGAAGGGGTTCATCCAGCCGGTCTGCCCGCCGGCGCCCGCGCTGAGCAACACCAGTCCATCCGCGCCGACGGCAACCGCCTTCTGCGCATGCGCGACGGTCGCCACGTCGGCGAACACCAGCGTGCCGATCTCGTGCAACTCGTCGATCACCGGTGCCGGCGATCCCACACTCGTGATCACCATCCGCACCCGGTGGGCCACCAGCACCTCGAGATGCTCGCGCAGTCGGGGCTGGCGGATGATCAGGTTCGGGCAGTGCGGCGGCCCGTCGTGCGACCCCTCGATCTCGGTCAGCCACGCATCCAGCGTCTCCGCGGTCCGCGCGTTCGCCGTCGGGAAGGCACCGATCGCCCCGGCCCGGCACACCGCGGACACGAGCCGCGGTCCGGAGACCCGCAGCATCGGGGCCGCGATCAGCGGAACCCGCAATTTCTCGGTGATATCTGCAGGCAGTCGGCTCGCCCACCCGTCGCTGCGCATCGCAGTGATGCTTCCGGCCCGGGCGCGCGGTTGTCCAGGGTCAGCGTTGTGGCCGACCGGCCAGGTGATGCCGACGTCGGCGGTACCAACCTGTGAATGTTGCGTGCCCGCATTCATAATGCGTGTTATGTCTGGCGATCGGGGGCAGCGGGGTCGATGATCTCCGGGTGCCCTCCCCCTGCCGCTCTGCCGCCCTTGGCTTAGCCGCCTTTTCCCTTGTAGCTACGGGCGTTTGGCTGCCCTCGCCGGCTCGAGGTGCCGCCCCGGATCCTGTCGCCCCCGGCCCGACGAACGCCCTGGTCGACCGCGTTCCCGAGCCGTCCCGGCGCGACTTCGGCCCGGTCCCATTCCCCACGCCGCCCGCGCCACAACCGGCGCAACCCGCCCCGGTCCAGCCTCACCACAACGGCGTCGCCGCGCGGCTGCCCCTGGGGCCGACGAACCTCAAGGAGACGCGATCGGTCAGCACGATCGCCCAGGGTGTGACGCTCACCGTCATCAAACGTGGTGCGCCTGTGGCCAAGGGCAAGCGGGGCTCGGCCGAGCACCGCGCGTGGGTGGTGCGGGTGCTGACCATCGACCCCGCGGTGGCCGACGGCCACCTGGCCACCACCTACGGGCCGAGCGTCGCAGGCACCACCACCACGACCGACCTCACCCGCGAGGCCAAGGCGCTGGTCGGGGTCAACGCGTCGTACTTCTCGATCGGCTCCGACCTGCCCGGCATCCCGGTCGGGTTGACCGTCAACGACGGGCGAGTCCTGAGCGATCCCTCCGGCATGGGCCGTGAGGTCACCCTGCTGGTGGATACCGCGCTCAACGAGTTGCGCATCGCCAAGCTGAGCTGGTCGGGCCACCTGGGCGACAAGGACGGCACGCACACGCTGCGGATGGGCAGGGTGAACGCAGTTCCCCGGGTGCCGCACGCCTGCCGCACCGCCAAGGCCCAGCGGCATTGCGGCCCGGCGGGCCAGATCGTGGCGTTCACCGCACGGTTCGGCAAGCACACCCCCAGCGGCGTGGGGACCGAGGTGCTGCTCGACCGCAAGGGCTGCGCGGTGAAGGTGGAGAACCACCGCGGTCTTCGACTGGGACACGGCCGCTGGTCGATCCAGGCGACCGGCGCGAACGCTCATCGGCTGCGGGCATTGGCGAAGCAGGGCTGCATCGACATCCAGAACAAGTTGCGCGACGCGCACGGCCACCTCGTCGTGCTGCGCCCGTCCACGTCGGCCGTCACCGGACGCTTCCAGCTGCTCAACGAGGGTCGCGACGTCGCCCCGACCCGCACCGGCGCGTTCTTCTCCCGTCACCCACGCACGCTGGCCGGCAACACCTGGGACGGCAAGATCGTGCTCGTCACCATCGACGGCGGATCCCGACGCAGCATCGGCGCCACCCTGCGGGAGGCCGCTCGGGTCGCCCGGGCGCTGGGCATGCGCGACGCGATCAACCTCGACGGCGGCGGTTCCACCACGATGTCGATCCGCGGCAAGTTGGCGAACAAGGTCTCCGGTGGTCGGGAGCGCTCGGTCTCCGATGCTTTGGTCTGGCGCCGCGAACACTGACCGCACGGCCCGCCACCCGGGTGTGCCAGGACAGGCGTCACCCGTCCGGCGGCGGGTGCTGTCGGACGACGACCACGCCGGGCCAGGCTTGTCCCGATTTCAGTACTTATCGGATGGCTGGTCCGGTAGTGGAGGTGGGCGATGACGGCCATGGCCGGGCGGGTGTTGGCGGGCGTCGGCCTGGCCGTGGCGATGGCCGGATCCGGGCACGCCAGTGGTGCGAGCGGCGAGGCGCACCCGCAGCCCCAGCCTGCTGTTCATCCGGTGAAGGCGAACGCCCACCACAAGTCGGCGCCGGTCATCACCTCCGACGGGCAGCCCCTGGTGGCCTTCGCGGCCAATCGCGGCCGGGTTGACCAGTCGGTTCGGTTCTTGGCACACGGGTCCGGCTACCGCCTCTACGTCACTGATCAGGACGCCGTGCTCGCCCTGCACGCCCCGAGCGGATCGGCACCGCCCAGGGTCCGCGTGCTGCGGCTGCGCCCGGTGGGCGCTGCGCCCGGTCGCATCGTCAGCAGTAGCGATCGGACGCACGTGGTGGCCCGCCAGGTATGGCCGGGCATCGACTGGGTCTGGCACGGCAGCAACAACGCCCCGGCTTACGACCTGAACCTCGCCCCGGGCGTGAGCGCCGGGGTGGCCCGCTTCGAGGTCGACAGCGCGCGCTCGCTGGGACTGGACCCGCACGGAAACCTGCTGATCACCACCGCGCGGGGCGTGATGACCGTGCCCGCGCCCACCGCCTGGCAGAGCGCACTCGACGGCAAGCGCCACCCGGTGCAGGCCCGCTACGTCGTGCTCGGCGGAAACACCTTCGGCTTCCGCATCGGGGCCCACGACCCGAGCCAACCGGTCACCCTCGACTCGTCCATGTCGGGCTGAAGCGCTGGAAGCAACCCTGTTTCCTTAACGTTTCCTGATATATGGTGACCCCCGCAAGAGTGCGTGCCGTGACCCAGCAGCACCGATGGAGGCACCTCCATGCGCAGACATTTCCTTGCCCCCCGCGTAGCCGTCATCACCACCATTGTGTCCATGTGCGTACTCGGTACGGGCGTCGCCAAGGCCACCCCGCCGAGTGGGATGATCGCGTTCACGGACCTCACCCGGACCCAGGCCGTCGAGGGCGCCTCGGTGCCGATCAAGATCGGCACCGCTCTGGTGTCGGGGTCCTACACTCTCGACCCCGGCGGCGAGACCGGATGGCGGCGGCTGCCCGGCGCGACGATCCTCTCCGTGAACAAGGGCACGATGACGGTCCGCCGGGCTGCCGGGTGCAGCACCAAGGACTACGCCGCCGGGCAGGCATCGGTCCTGCCGGGCGGCACGTATCTGGTGCAGAACTCCGGTAAGGAACCGCTCGAGTTCTTCGGTGTCTTCATCAACCAGGCCGTGGCCGTCCCGAAGCCGCTGGTCGAGGGCCCGACCGCCGCCACGCCCGCCGGCTGCCCCGGCTTCCGGGCCGCCTCAGCCGCCCCGTCGGGTGTTTCACTGACCAGCAACCAGGTGGCGAAGATGGTTCCCGGCATGTTCGGGGGTGGCGCCATCCTGAACATCAAGCCCGGCATGGACGTGTTCGCCGACTACCTCGACTTCTACCCCGGGTTCAGCACCGGCTGGCTCACGCATCTGCCGGCTGTGAACATCGTGTCGGGCGGGGAGATCAGTTACGTCATGGCCCGGGACGGCAAGTGCGACACCAGCGAGAAGTACCACACCGGCCAGGGCTTCTATCACCCGGCGCATCGCCACATGGCGTTCAACGCGGGCAAGGATCACATGTTCATCACCAGCATGTACTTCAACCTGCCCCACGAGCCCGCGGCGCCGGTGATCGGCAATACGATCACGGCCGTCGACTTCACCCAGGCGCCACCGATGGACTGCCCCCGGCTGCGCTGACGGGCTGACCCGACATGAGCACCCGTAAAACTGTGGCCACCCGGCGGGCAGCGGTGGCGGCCGTCTGCCTGGTAGGGCTGACGGCCGTCCCGTCGTTCGCCGCCCCCCGAGCCGATGCAACCTGCAGCCCGGACGGCGCCGCCCTGTCGATCATCGCCTTCGACGGCAAGTTCAACCGGAAATGCCTGGCCGCCCCGGCAAAGCAGGCCCTCACGATCGATTTCAAGAACCTCGATCGCGGCCTGCCGCACAACGTGGCGATCTACCGGGACCAGACCGCCCGGAAGATGCTCTTCCAGGGCGATCTCGTTGACGGGCCGGGGGTGACCACCTACTCCGTTCCGGCGCTACCGGCGGGACGGTGGTTCTTTCGCTGCGATCCGCACCCCGACATGAACGGGACCTTCGTGGTCGCCAACCCGTAGATCAACTCGACGTACCGACTGCCGGCAACCGTCATTGTCAGAGGCGGAAGTGGTGCGCAGACCCGGGTGCACGGCGGCGACGGCGGCGGTCCACGCCGCGAACGCTCCTGACGGGTCGTCACCTGCGCCCGGGGTAGGGCGACGGCGTGCCGCCCAGCACTTTCGCCACGCGCGCGTCGGCCTGCTGCAGATCCAGGTCCATGCGGATCCCCCGACGTCGCCTCACGCAATGCCCTGAGGGTATCGCAGGTGAGCTAAAGGGTCTTGGACGGCAAAGCCGCTGCGGCCGCACCCTGACACGACAAGAACGCGGAACACAGCCAAGGCCGATTCCCTTGAAGGCTGCAAACGCGGAAGTCCGAAGCACAAGGAGTC
>Ga0137412_10002122_pt1 | contig 15617 bp, 11 predicted proteins | sample CZODoug2_1_16fun_FD_122160 | JGI IMG/M metagenome (GOLD analysis project Ga0137412, IMG submission 122160) | Vadose zone soil fungal communities from Angelo Coast Range Reserve, California, USA - CZODoug2_1_16fungal (Hybrid Assembly) | ecosystem: Environmental > Terrestrial > Soil > Vadose zone...
AAGTGCACGCGGCTGACAATCGATATGCAATTTTGATCGTCTGCGGTGCAGATTGTCGGCCGGTTGTTCGGCATCTTTACGACCGCATCAGATGGCGCAATCTGGCTCTTGACTGGATAGGCGGCGGCGTTGGCAACGCTGACCTTGGCATCCGCTTTCGCATTGGCAGTTGCCGCAGCGGTGGTATTGGCTGCAGTCTGCCTTTGAAGTTTGTCGAGCTTTTGCTCCATCAGGCGCAGTTGCTGCTTCAATGCGGCAATCTCGGCATCTGCTCCGGCAGACTGCGCATGCGCGTCTCCAAAGACGGCCGCGCTCAACGAAGTTGCTACAATCGCGATGCCTGAAGCAAGTCCCTGAATACGCATCTCCATCCCCTGTAATATTTTGCGCAAATGCTGTCGCGCGGGACCCGACACACGGTTGAGTTTTTCAAGAATGGCTCACCGTAAACTAGCCGAGAATCAGCGAGAAACTGTTGTCGAAATACCACATGCCAGAAACTTTCGGAATTTCAATTTGGCGTCAGATTTCTAGACTGCTTGGCATCGGTGTCACCGTGCCGCCAGCGCTCTTTGGCACAGCCAGCGAGATCCCGCGCGCTGTGTGGCACGAACTGACGCCCGCAGCGGCTGGCGATCTGACCATCGACGAAAGTGTTCCTGGCGTTGTTATCGAATCGCGGCGCGGCGTGGTACGAAGCGTTGAGTTTGCCGTGGATCCGTGGCAACGGTTTTCCTCCGTGGCTCAGCACGGCCACTGCCTCATCCCCAGCGTGGGGCCGTGCTCTGCTCTGCGGGATGATGGCTGTCGGTCAGAAGGAGATATTCGATGCGTATTCTGACTTTGATGATTTTGACGATTGCGACGGTTTCAGGAACGTCATCAGCTCGCGCGCAGACGTACGATCCGAACTATCCGGTCTGCCTCAAGAAGATCGAAATGTTCGGTGGCGAATATATCGACTGCAGCTATACCTCCCTACCGCAATGCGCTCAGACCGCATCGGGTCTGCCCGCCCAATGTCTCATCAATCCTTTCTACGCAGGCGCGATGGAGAGGCCGGAAAGACGTGACCGGCGGTATCGGAGCATCTATTAAGCTAACCCAACACGGGCAAGACACTCGATTGACGATGCGTCTCCAGCGCCACTGGAGAAATCGTATCGCAAGGTAGACGCCAACCGCCGTGACGAACGTGACGCGCATCGCGATGGCGAAGTTTCGGACGACCTGCCCCAGTTCCCGAAGAACACCGCAGGTGCGAGTGCACGACTCTTGAAAATCGCTCGAGTCGGCAAGCTACCCTCGTCCGAGCTGCAAGGGCGGGGCGACAATGAAGTTGCGACGGCGGATAGAGCTCAAGGTGGCGAGCGGCCGAAGACGCAATACGAATGCCATCGCTCCGATGCGCAAGGCCAATGAGCTTGCATCTGTTTCCATTTCTTACCAAGTTGTGGCAGCGTCCGGCATCGGTCCACCCTGCTTAGCAGAGCGTGCAACGGACAAGCGGTGGTGGTCCCCTGTTCACACCCGCTTACCCGCATTTATTGAGAGAAAGTCGATGCCCCAGAACAGCAATGGACCGAAGACGCTTAAATTCCGCTGCCCGGCGGAACTTGAGGGAAAGATACCACCGCCGATATCGGCGACACTAGGTGTCCCCGACTGGCTCAAGGCGATGCCGATGCAGGCCTTCAACAGCATCAATGTGCGCGAAGAGGATACGATCAAGCGTTGCCCACCTTTCGTGGATGCAATGACTTCCGGATTCCTGATCCCGCTCATCTGTGACCTCAGAATCCAGGATGGCGAAATCACTTGGGACAATGACATTCCGCCCGGCGGCGTGCTCGATTTCCCGAAGTCGCCAATCGGATTTCATGACGCAAGCCAGGTCAGTGGCTCGCCCCTGTTCAAACCAGACAGATACGTCATCAAATTCCACAATCTCTGGACTATCGAAGCGCCCGAGGGCTACTCGGTATTGTTCACGCATCCGGTCAACCGCTTCGATTTGCCTTTCACCACGCTGAGCGGTCTCGTCGATTGCGACCATTATCGCGACAGCTGGATCCACTTTCCGGCGCATTGGCATGACGTCAATTTTAATGGTGTCTTGCCGAAGGGCACACCAGTGGCGCAGTGCGTGCCGGTAAAGCGAGACACTTGGGTCGCGGACACAGCATCACTCACAGTGGAGGACACGAAGCGCGTGCATGAGCTGACCAAGCAGATCAATCGTGAGCCGGGACTCTACCGACGGCGGTTTAGGGCTTAGATTGTTCAAGCCTCCTGGCGCTGAAGGAACTCGGCAAAAGCGCTTTGGCGGAAGAAAAAGCGTCCATGCGATGATTGGACGAGAGCGTGGGTGGCTCGACCAAGCATCTGTGGGCGGCCTTTCATTGCCAAACGCAGGCTTGCTTCACCGGCCTCGCGGTTACCCATTTCGAAGTGGCATGCCGCAAGATCAGCACGCGTCATAGCATCGTCGGGGCGCAGCGCTAGCGCGCGTTTGCAGGTGTCAACCGCCGAGGCATACTCGCCGTCCAAAAGCAGAATTCGAGCGAGCAACTGCAATATGTCGGCCCGCCCCGGTTCGACTTCATGTGCCTTAAAGAGTATCTCGCGAGCCGCTCCGCGCTCGTTGCAATTGAGCTGAAGGCGCGCAAGGTCGAGCTGTAGATCGATTGATCCCGGGGCGACTCCGATCCCGCCCTTGATGACGGTGATAGCCTCGTCGAAGCGCCCTTCCTGCGCGAGCTGGCCCGCCAACTCCTGAAAAGCCGGTAAAAATGGGGGCCGCCGTTCTGTAGTTCGGCGAAGCAGTTCGATGGCTTCGGCGCGGCGTCCGATGCTGCCGAGTGCGGCGCCCAATAGGGTCGCAATACCCTCCTCATCATTCCGGCGTGCCGCCCGCTCGAGTGGCGCAATCGCCTCTCCTCCACGATTCTGACCGATCAGAGCCCGCGCCAGCATCGACACCGCGACGGCATCCGTTCGGCTCCTTCTCAGTACTTCGCCGGCGAGGCGCTCGGCCTCAGCGAAATGGCCCATCCGCAGCGCGAGGGCGGCGCGTTCGAGGGTTTGAGAAGAGAGTGATCCGCGGTTAGCGGGAGGCAATGCTTGATGCTTCGGCACGGGCGCGCACATGATGTCGGTCGGAGAGCCGTACTATTGCCGCTAACTCGCCGGAGGCAAATCAATTTCTGAGGGGTTGCACCAACCCATTAGACGCCTTGGAGTTCTCTCATTTCGGACCGAGCCTGGAGTTGTCCAGCTTACAACACCCTATGTGTCTCGGCCGTGTTCATCTGTTCAGCATAACATCCAAAAGAAGACCCCCGGCAGTTGCCTGCCGGGGGTCTCTTTAGCAGTCAGACGCTCTGGATCACCAGTTGCGCTGAGCGCGGAGCAGCAAGACCACCTGATCCTGATCCTTTAGCTCATAGTTTGCGAGTGGCTTGCTGAGTGTTGGCGTAACAGCAGTCACAAAGCCCGCGTTCTTCTGATCGAGGTGGATCCAGGTCAGGTCGCCCGAGAACGTCAGGTTCTTAACCGGCGTCCAACGTGTGATGATACCAGCCTGCGCAATGTTGAAGTCGGGATTGCAGGTGGTTACTGCGGCACGCTGAGATGGACTTAAATTCTGGAATACGCCACCAGGCCCGCAGATAAGGTCCTTGGCAACGCCGTTGTACGTGACAGCGGCATACGCGCCATAAATCGAGGTGTTCCAGTATGGATTCCAGTTATGGGTGTAGCCACCGCGCATACCCCAGGTCTGGGTCAGCTGCTGCTGGGTTGAACCAGTAGTTCCCGTCTGAAAGCCCCGGAATATCGCGTCAGTGGTGATACCAACACCGAAGCTCTGATAAACGCCGGCCAAGCCGGAGGTGCCGTAGTTCGCCACGACCCCACAACATGACAGATCCTGAAGGTTGTACCGGCTGGCTCCGTTGGTGTACACGCCCTGTACGTTAATCACGTCACCGGCTCCAAGGAACGGGGTCAAGACTGACAACGCCAACTGGCCAGCCCAGCCCCACTTATCGTCCGGATGACCGGCCAATTCGCCAAGCGGCCCGGTGTAACCGGAGTAGTAGCCGACATGATTGTTATGCGCCGCGACTGAAGCCTGGAACACGCCCCAAGCCTGGTCAACCTTCACCACGCCGACAATATCAGGAAAGGAGGTCCCACCGAAGGCGGTGGCGCCCAAGGATCCATTGATGAAACTGGCAGCGCTAGCAAGAGAGGTATTCACGATGCCGGCCTGATAGTACTGGGTCGGGTCCTGAGCCGATATCGAGGCCGATACACCGTTACCGAACTGCGCGGTGTAGGTAAACTGGTTCACACCAGTGACCGTGCCGCCGCCACCGACGAGACCGTCGAAGTTGTTGCCGGGATAGTTCGTCCAGGGAGCACTGAACGTCGAGATCGCCTTACCGATCGTGAAGCCGGCAAACTGGATGAAGGCATAATAGACGCCGACCGTACCGCCTGCGACCGCGCCCGCGCTTCCGTTATTCGCGTACGAGGTGTTGGCGCCGCCGCCTACATTCTCGTAAAAGGTGCCAGCCGTCGTCGGAGTGTATGTACCGCTGGTCCAGCTGAAGGTCAAATCGGCGAAGGTGCGGAGCACGCCGTATTCGGTCGCGGTGCGCGTATCCATGTTGAAGTCTTCACGCGAACGCCACGTGTAGGCGTTGGAGAACCGGTTGTGTAGCCCGGCCACACCGGCGACGTTTCCGCTGTCGTCGCTGTTCGTGTTGGCGACCACGTCGACGCGCAGGTAACCACCCAGTTTGAGGCAAGTATCAGTGCCCGGAATATACCAGAAACCGGCACCATAAAGCGAGCAGATCCTCACGTACTCGACCGCTTTGGCCTTGACGGGAAGATCAGCTGCCTGTGCCCCGCCCATGACGAGAAGTCCCGCCGCTGAGCCGAGGATAAGGCTCTTAACCATCTTCATGTTAACCTCCAAGTTGCTCTAAAGGGAAGGTTCCGGATCCGCTGGGTGTAGACACCCTAAGGTTGGTTCCCTTGTCCCCAATAACACCGCTTAGCCGCTTCGCGCTTTCGGACACTCCCGCCAAGAAACGCGAGGGACTTAAGCGAACCACCTAAAACGGGACGACCTCAGGATGCCCCCCTCCGTCGCACGCTCACAATTACCGAAGGACTCTACACACGCAACAAAGGAACCGCTTCGAGCCGCAGGAGTCAGGGCGTTTTTGGAATTGTGTTGCACAAATAACACGCAACCGTGATCGGGTTTTTCTCGCAAGCCATTGTTTGATAAAAGACTTTTGCGAAAGTTTATCGGCCGACCGGATTGGCGCTCAGCGCACTGCGGTATCGGACTATCCACTTCCGGGACTTTGAATCGCATCGAATCGTGAAGTGGAATCGGTGCTCGTGCGCGGACCAAAACGTGCTTTCGCGCGAGTTGAGCGAGCCGCAATCAACGCCGCCTCGCCGCTATGTTCCAGCTCGGAACTGTCGCCGCGCCAACTTCGAAAATGCAGGAAACCCTTATTTTTCGGGCTCAACTTGCATCAATGACTTGCAGGCGCGTCGACGTATTGGCTCGATTCGACTGAATCGGTCTCCTGCGCAATCGCTTTCTCGTCATCCCGCGCCGTCCGCGCGCGATTCTCGGCGCACGCGCGCAGCTCGGCTGGCGCTGTTTGTTGGGCAAGTTAGACGAGGCGCCGCGGTGTTCCCTGCTGTCGCTCTTTGGACACGAACAGAAAACATCTGCGCGACGATCTTACGTCGAGCCTCTATATGAACCCGGCGGACGGTTTTGCGCCTGTATTTGAATCTGTCGCTTGCGGCCCGCCGTTGCGTCGGGCATATCGGCCTCAACGGAGACGTGGCCGAGTGGCTGAAGGCGGCGGTTTGCTAAACCGTTATAGGGTTGTAAAGCCCTATCGAGGGTTCGAATCCCTCCGTCTCCGCCAATCTGCCAAGAGTGGGAGTCGCCCGATTAATGCGGCCAAAATAAAAGCGTCCGAAGGCGGCTCATCGCCCATTCTTCGTCGGTCGCCTATCGCTTGCATAACTCAGCCCATCGCGACAATATTTCAAGCGCGTGATTTCAGTCCAAACCATGTTGTGCCTCCGTCGCGGCTCGCAACCCCGACTGAATCACAACCAACTGAAAATCACTCAACTTAGTTCCGGTCAGCCTCTAAGATGGGCTAATTTGATCTTGCCACGGTAGGCTATAGGGCATTTCAGAAAATTGCTTGGTGGAGGCACGGCTTGATAGACCGTCGATATCTAATAGTCACACCGTATTATAAAGAAGCCGATTATTTTCTCTCCCGGTGCATCGAGAGCGTGCGCAAACAGAGCGTGTGCTGCGACCATCTTTTGGTGGCAGACGGATTTCCGTCTGGATTTATCGACAGTCAGAACGTTCGCCATATCAAGCTCGACACAAATCACAATGACTTCGGCAATACGCCGCGAGGGGTCGGATGCCTGATCGGAGTTTCCGAGGGCTACAGCGGAATAGGGCTACTAGATGCCGACAATTGGTTTGAGCCAACCCACATAGCTTCCTGCCTGGAAGCAGCTTCATCATTCCCCGGGGGCATTGGCGAATGTGATTTTGTGGTTGCTCGGCGCTATCGACGGCGGCCCGATGAAACAATCATGCCACTCGTCGAAGAACCCGGACACATTGATACGAGCAGCTTTTTCTTTCTGCCCGGGTCGTACGATGCGCTCGCATTTTGGGTTACGATGCCAAAGGCTGTTTCGCCGATCTGCGACAGGGTATTCACTCAGGTGCTTGCAAGGCGTGAATACAAGGCTGCCTTCGTCAAAGAGCCGACGGTTAATTATCACGATCTGTGGGCGAGCAACTATCACTACCTAAATGAGCCGCCCCCCGACGGTGCGAAGCCCAATGTCGACATTACAAAAGGCATGACAGAGCTGGGCGCAAAGTCGCCAAGGGAAATTCAAATCATAAATCGGCTTGCTGGGTTCAGTTTAATAGATCCAAACAAAAATAGCCGTTCGGAAACGCCCCTTGCTCAAGGCGACAGGCATCCATCCCGCAATGAGCCATGCCCTTGCGGATCGGGCCGCAAATACAAGCATTGCTGCGGAAAACATACCTAGCTATGCCGTCTGGAGCGGTGCGTGTTCCACTTATCGGCTTGTTCAAATTTCCGGAGCAAGGGCGATCGGACGCTGGCCCAATTGGCCGAGCATTTCGACGTCCACCCCAATCAGGTGACGGGCTGGATTGCTGGGCCTGCAGGCTTCCGAGGGGTGCAAGATCGGCCGCCGGCATGTCAAAACGCTGATGCGGCGGAGGGGGATAAGCGCCCACCGCCATAGGGCGTATACTGCGCGAGATCAATAGGTTACCCCCAGCTAAACCGAGGTCTGCTACGGAGGCCGGTTCCGAAAAGCAACCTGCCAGGGCGGTCTAGAGGCGCCAATGCTCGGCAACGAGCTGGAAAGCTAACCCGAAGGCGAACACCATGACGTCAGTCAAAACCCAGAATTTCCTCAACCAGGCCTTCGCGCTCCATCGAAGCGGGCGGTTCAAGGAAGCGGCCGACCTCTATCGCAAGATCATCAAGCGCGATCCGTCAAGCTATCACGCCCTGCACTCCCTGGGTATCATCGAGGCCTCAGCCGGAAACCTTGATGAGGCTGCCCGGCTGATGCGCCGATCGGTCGCGCTCCAACCGGCCAACGTCGACTTCATCGAGAACTATGCGACCGTGTTGTGCCAGGCTGGTAACTTCCCCGAGGCAGCTGAGACGGCCGAGAAGGGCTTAAAGGTTCACCCTTCATCCAAGCTGCTTTATGTCAGCGCCACCTCGCTGTCCCACACGGGGCGCCACGACCAGGCGCTGGTTCGTTTCAACGCCCTTCTCGCGCGTGAGCCTCGGCACATCGCTGCCCTCAACGATCGTGCCATCTCGCTGGCAGAACTGGAACGGTATGATGAGGCACTGGCGAGCATCGATACTGCGATCCAGATGATGCCGATCTTTGCAGAGGCCTATCTCAACCGCGGCAACATCTACCGGAGGATGAACCGCTTCCAGGAGGCGATCGCGGCCTTCGAGAAGGCAATTCAGTTCAAGAATAATCTGGCTGGCGCCTGGCTCGGGCTCGGCAACGCTCTGAGGGATATGCGGCTGTTTGACAAGGCGTTGCATGCCTATGACCGCGTCATTGCAATCGACGGAAAACTTGCAGAAGCTTGGTTCGGCCGCGCGAGCGCTGCAAATGAGCTCAAGAACTTCGAGGTCGCAATCGCAGCCTACGAAAAGGCGGCGGCGCTGGGCATTCCCGCACTGGACGGTCTGTGCATATTCGCCAAACTCAGTGCCTGTGATTGGCGGAACATCGAAGAGGAGACCGAGCGGCTGCTCGGCGGCGTGAGGGCAGGTAAACCCGTCTCGGAACCATTCACGCTGCTCAGCCTGCCCGCGACCGGCCAGGATCAACTGGTCTGCGCCAAGACTTGGAGCGTCTTGAAATATCCCAGCCGTGACTCGCTATGGAAGGGCGAGGCTTATTCGCACGACAGGATCCGTCTCGCCTATCTATCGGCCGACTTTATGAAGCACGCGACAGCCCACCTTATCGCCGGGCTATTTGAACACCATGACCGGTCCCGCTTCGAGATCACGGCGATCGCACTCAACAAGGATGACGGTTCCGAGATCAGCAAACGCATGCGCGGCGCCTTCCAACATTGGCTCGATGCCGATCAAATGATGGATAGCCAAATCGCCGAATACATCCGCAAGAACGAGATTGACATTCTAGTGGATCTGAAAGGCTACACCTGGAACGCCCGTACTAGCATCCTCGCGCGGCGCCCAGCGCCGGTCCATGTTAACTATCTTGGCTACCCTGGCACGATGGGCGCCGATTTCATTGACTATATCATCGCGGACGAGGTGGTTGCGCCGCCCGAGCGCGCCGTCGATTTCAGCGAGAAGATTATCCGCCTGCCGCACACCTACCAGATCAACGATCGTTTGCGTGTCATTTCCGATCTGGTTCCGACGCGCGCGGAAGAGCACTTGCCGGAAGGCGGCTTCGTATTCTGCTGCTTCAACAATAACTACAAGATTACGCCGCAGGTCTTTAGCTCGTGGATGCGTATCCTCGGCCGCATCGAGGGCAGCGTTTTGTGGCTTCTGGAGGACAACGCAACTGCTTCCGCCAACTTGAGGCGAGAGGCGGCCGCGCGCGGCGTGGATCCGACTCGCCTCATCTTCGCCGGGCGAACGGCCCTCCCCGATCACCTGGCGCGCCATGCGCTCGCAGACTTGTTTCTCGACACGAGCCCCTACAATGCGCACACGACCGCAAGCGACGCGCTGTGGGCTGGCTTGCCCGTGTTGACGATGGTCGGAGAGACATTTGCTGGGCGCGTCTGCGCAAGCCTGCTGGGTGCCGCTGGTCTGCCAGAACTAGTCATGCCTTCGTCGAAGGACTATGAGGAAACCGCAATTTCACTTGCGAGCAGCCCGGAGCGACTAAGGAGCCTGCAGGAGCGGCTGAGGGCTTTGCGGCATAGCTGTCCGCTGTTTGACACCCGTAGGCTGACGAGGGACATAGAGAGTGCCTTTGTAAGCATGGTGAGATAGCGGATGGATCGCCTTGATCGCGGTACACAAAACCGGTTCACACGACCCAATCGGTCAGCTCGAAAATTCTTGCACCCCCGTGCTGGTGTTGCTGCCGGACGAGCCCGTTTTACCGGCTCGCGACGTGGGCGGCTTTCGATGACCATCGATGGCTGGGTCGCAACTGTGGCGGAAATGTCCTCCGCGCGCTCGTCGAGCGGGCCGAAAACCGGCACTCGACGGTCTGGACGAGCCGCTTGCATATTTCAGCCCTCTGCCGTGCCCTTGCGGTCAACGAACGAACGGTTCGCGAAGCCTTTCACCGAACCTGTGGCTTTCCGCCGTGTCGGCATGTTGCGGCTGTCTCGAGCAAGGCGCGCCCTCCTCTCTGCCGGCGGCAAGCTCACCACCGTACCGGAGATAGCGACCGGTTTTGGTTTGTGGAGCTAGGACGCTTTTCAGTCGAATACCGGAGAGCGTTCGGCGAAAGTCCTTCGCAGACACTGTCACGCGTGCCTCCCCGACCAATTGCCGTACCGTCAATGGTCCCGCCAAACGCCAGGTCCGTCTCGATCTTGTGGCTTGAAGACGAACGTGGTTTTGGCAAATGCCCTCTAGGGTGAATAGTCCGCCAGGGTGAATAGTCCGCGATGGTTGGAGTGGCTTTGGCGCAACAGCCGCGGCTGATTCTCGATCTGGTTCGTTTTTGCATAGCGAAAGGACGCGGCGACCTTCAATCTATGCCAATCTAAGGTTGACGTACCGATCTCCAGGCAAAGGGCAGACCGATGAGGCGCCGCATATTCGAACGAAATCGCGGTCGTTGGCGCACGCATTGCCGCGTAAGCGTGGCGCTGCTGATGCTCGGATCGATGTCCGAGGCTGTCTACGCGGACGAGACTGGAATCTCTTATTGGCTCCCCGGCCGCTTCGGCAGCCTCGCCGCGGTGCCGCAGGTGCCGGGATGGTCCATGGCGGAAGTCTACTATCACACCTCCGTTAGCGCATCGGGCGCCGTTGCGGCGGCAAAAGAGATCCAGATCGGCAGATTCCCAGGCACCGTCAATGTCAACCTAAACGCAAATTTGAATGCTCAGGCCGATCTCGTGCTGCTCAATCCCACCTACACGTTTGCGACGCCAGTGCTCGGCGGACAATTGGCCATCGGAGTCATCGGCCTGTTCGGCCGCGCCAGCACCAGCATCAATGGAACGCTCACCGCGGTAGTTGGTCCGGTCGTGGCAACCCGCAGCGGGAGCATCTCGGATTCACTGACGTCCGTGGGCGATCTGTATCCGCAGGCGACACTGAAGTGGAACGCCGGCGTCCATAATTTCATGACCTATTTGACCGGAGACATTCCGGTGGGGGCCTACGATCCCACGCGCCTTTCCAACCTCGGCATCGGTCATGGCGCGATCGACGGCGGCGGCGGCTACACCTACTTCAATCCGGCATCGGGACACGAATTCTCGGCCGTCGCCGGATTTACCTACAATTTCAAAAATCACGACACGAATTATCAGAACGGCATCGATTTCCATGTCGACTGGGGGGCTTCCCAGTTTCTCTCAAAACAGGTTTTTGTCGGACTTGTCGGATACGTCTATCAGCAGGTCACCGACGATTTTGGTCAGCACCCGATCCTGGGTGCATTCCGGTCACGCGTCATCGGTGTCGGCCCGCAGATCGGTTATCTGTTTCCGGTCGGCGATATGCAGGGATATCTTAATCTGAAAGGCTATGGCGAATTCGCCGCTGAGAACCGGCCGGCGGGCTGGAATACGTGGCTGACGTTCTCGCTCTCGCCGATGGCGCCCACCAGCACCGTAGCGCCGACGCGGCGAATGGTGACGAAGTAAGGACATCGTATCCGATAGCAGTAGCCTCGCTCTGAGGTTAGATCAGTGCATATCGGTCTGAGATACAGACGCTAGTACCTCGTGTTGTCACTCCGTCGACCACCGGCACAATCAGTTGCGCACCCAACACTATCATCGAGACTGTGATAGGCATTTCCGCGCTCCTGCTCGTATCGACCAATCGCGGCGCGAACGGAGTCCCGCCTCCATCGATTTCTATCGGTACTCCTCGGCTTTCGTCTATGCGAAAAAGAGAGGCGGGCATTGAGGCCAGCCGAAATTGGGGTCTGGGAGCTAACTGGCCTTTTCGCTGTTCTTGGCCCGTTAGGTGATTTCGGTGCAGCACCGATCGAAATGCCCGCAACCCAATCCGGATGGAGATCGGCTTCCGCAAATGCCTGGTAGACGCCGGCCTGGAATTTCCCGCCGATTCCTTGGCCAGGTCCATGATAGTGGAATGCGCGGGACGGCAAGCCAACGATCTGGCTGGAGCCGCGGAAGGGTAAGGCGGGAACCCTCGCTGATGCCGCGCTAGTGCGCGCTGATCCAGGTGCGGGCTTCGCGCTGGGCGGCGGCGATTTCGATATCGCTCATCAGCTCGGCGACCTCGCGGCGCAAGGAAATCGCGTCGGCGCGGCCCTTGAGCGCGGCGAGATTGAACCATTTGTGCGCGGCGACCAGGTTGACGACGCCGGAACGGCCACTCGCCCAGTAAAGTCCGCGCTCGAACAGCACGTCCGGGATCGCGGTTTCCGCCACCGGCATTGCCGTATCCTGATCGATGTGCCCCGAAAACATCTGCAGCTCCCCTTTATTCTTGTTGGCCGCGAATTTTCCGAGTGCGACCCCTGCCCGACTGTCTGAAACCCCACGCCGTTTGCCGGCTTGTTGAGGTGATCATGACCGATCAAATTTGAAGGGCAGTTTAAGTATCGCGATGAACGGGATGTAAACGCGCGACCGAAACGGGTTGCTAACAATTTGCAGAAACGCCTGTGCCGCAGCGGTTTTCAGGCGTCCGCCGGATTCGGTTTACCCTGCGGTTTCGCGAAACGATAACCATTGCCGCAACGTTCGCCGCATCCCGCGGCTCAAAATGCCGGGAACGGTCACGACAGCAATGATTGGAAATGAAAACGCCGGGCACATCCCCCGGCAGGTGGAACGAGGGCGTCGGCGAACACGTCAGGACCAGATTTCGACCAGGCTTGGGGCCCGGTGAAATTGCGGAGCTAATGATCCGCACCGAACGAAGAAAACTTGTTTCTTCTGCCGGATCGGGTTTCGAGAGATGAAAATTCGATCCAGCCGTTTGACCTGATGTCTCGCCGACACCCTCTTTCGTCGACCAGGGCTGCCAGGTTAAACCGGCTTCTTTGAAAAGCCGATCGCCTGAAGGCCCTTGTGACGTGCCGGCTTCAAACCGCCGGCAATTCTCTCAGGCGAGATTTACTTCTTCTTCTTGACCCTGCGGGTCTTCTTCGCAGTCTTCTTCACTGCGCTCTTCGCCTTTTTCGCCTTCTTCGCTTTCTTGGCCATGTTGCCCTCCTGATGTAGTGAGATGGCTTTATCGCTGCGTGCACTCGGGAATCGAGATGCACTGCATCCCGAATACACCAACGCCATCAAAAAAACAGCGTCCGGCTTAAGGAAGTGTTGACGCGGCACCGCCAGCGCATGCGCCGCGCGTTGTTCGATGACGCCGCGATGCGTTGGCATGACGATGTGAAAAACGTGCGCACCATCTGCATCGGCATTTGTCAATATCGCAGGAAATGCCTGTACTACAGCTGTTTCCTTGATTCACGCTCGATGCGATCGAGGCGCGGTCATGTTCGACGTGAGTCGCGCATGTTGGTGAACCCCCGGCGCGCGGACTCTGAGTCGCGATTTTTGGCAACGAAAATATTTTCATGCTCACCGGCTCGGTATCTCGGACTCACTGGTCAAAAGCGCCGCTTTTGCGAATCACGCGTCGTCGATTCGCAACACGCGATTAAGCGCGCGCGGCGTTGCCGGCGAAAAATTCGAGCTAACATGAGAGGCGCGATGCCGAAAAGCGGGCAACAGTGCGGCGATCGCCGCCGTCGCGCGCGCGATACTCAGATGCCGAGCTTTGATTTCAGCAGGTCGTTGACGGCTTGCGGATTGGCCTTGCCGCCGGACGACTTCATCACCTGACCGACGAACCAGCCGAGGGCTTGCGGCTTCGACTTCGCCTGCGCCACCTTGTCCGAATTGGCCGCGATGATCTCATCCACCACCTTTTCGATGGCCGAGAGGTCCGTGACCTGCTTCATGCCGCGCGTTTCGACCAGCGCGCGGGGATCGCCGCCCTCGGTCCAGACGATCTCGAACAGGTCTTTCGCGATCTTGCCGGAGATCGTGCCCTCGCCGATCAGGCCGACGATGTCAGCGAGTTGCGCTGCCGTCACCGGCGAGCGCGTAATATCCCGGCCTTCCTTGTTGAGGCGGCCGAACAGCTCGTTGATCACCCAGTTGGCGGCGAGCTTGCCGTCGCGGGTCTTGTCGGCAAGGCCGGCCAGCACGGTTTCGTAAAAGTCCGCGCTCTCGCGCTCGGCCACCAGCACGCTCGCGTCATAGGGCGACAGCGCAAAGGTCTCGATGAAGCGCGCCTTCTTCTGGTCCGGCAGTTCCGGCAGTTTCGCTTTCAACCCGTCGACGAAGGCTTGTGTAAATTCCAGCGGCAACAGGTCGGGATCGGGAAAATAGCGGTAGTCGTGCGCCTCTTCCTTGGAGCGCATCGAGCGGGTCTCGCCCTTGTTCGGATCGAACAGCCGGGTTTCCTGATCGATGGCACCGCCGTCCTCGATGATTTCGATCTGTCGGCGCGCCTCATATTCGATGGCCTGGCCGATGAAGTTGATCGAGTTCATGTTCTTGATCTCGCAGCGGGTGCCGAGCGGTCCGCCGGGCTTGCGCACGGAAACGTTGACGTCGGCGCGCAAGGAGCCCTTCTCCATGTCGCCGTCGCAGGTGCCGAGATAGCGCAGGATCGAACGCAGTTTTGTTAAATAGGCCTTGGCCTGCTCGGCATCGCGGATGTCGGGCTTGGAGACGATCTCCATCAGCGCCACGCCGCAACGGTTGAGGTCGACATAGGACATGGTCGGTGACTGATCGTGCAGCAATTTGCCGGCGTCCTGTTCCAGATGCAGCCGTTCGATCCCGATGGTGGCGCTATGTCCGCCGTCGAGCTCGACCACGACCTCGCCCTCGCCCACGATCGGCGACTTGTACTGGCTGATCTGATAGCCCTGCGGCAGATCGGGATAGAAATAGTTCTTGCGGTCGAACACCGATTTCAGATTGATCCGCGCCTTGAGGCCGAGCCCGGTGCGCACGGCCTGGCGCACGCATTCGGCATTGATCACCGGCAGCATGCCGGGCATCGCGGCATCGACGAGCGACACATGATCGTTCGGCGCGCCGCCGAATTGCGTCGAGGCGCCGGAGAACAGCTTGGCATTCGAGGTGACCTGCGCGTGGACCTCCATGCCGATCACGACCTCCCAGTCGCCGGTCGCGCCTTTGAGCAGCTTGGACTTCTGCATGTTCATGGTTTCGCCATCAAAACGGACGCGGACCGCCACGGAACCCGGAGGAACGCCGCGCCGCACAAATCGTTGGGGTACGGATTAGCGGAGGACACAATGAGTGACAACAAGGGCAATGGCGCCATCGGGTTGATTCTGGGCGGCATTTTCGCGGCCGCGGCCCTGGTGTTCATCCTCACCGGCGGCCAGCTCGGCGGCGTGAAGGAAGTCAAAACGGACGCCGACCTGCCGCCGATCGCTTCAGGCACCAAATAGACCTCGGGCACCAAGGCAAGCCTCAGGCACCGACCAAGCCTCAGGCAGCAAGCAGCGCCGCCACGATCGCGTTCCACTCGGCCTCGAGCGGCCCCTGCTCGATCGGCTTTCCGGCCGTGCGGTACCAGTAGCCGGCGTTCGGCAGATCGCCCTCGACGCGATGCAGATAGGCATGCACCCAGGCCGAATTGGCGTCGCTCTCGTCCTGCACGATTTTGTGGGCCTGGTCCCAATCGCCCTTGGCCGCCCACCACAGCGCCTTCAGCGGCGGCGACAGCGTGTTGTCCGGCGCA
>Ga0137412_10002123_pt1 | contig 15617 bp, 14 predicted proteins | sample CZODoug2_1_16fun_FD_122160 | JGI IMG/M metagenome (GOLD analysis project Ga0137412, IMG submission 122160) | Vadose zone soil fungal communities from Angelo Coast Range Reserve, California, USA - CZODoug2_1_16fungal (Hybrid Assembly) | ecosystem: Environmental > Terrestrial > Soil > Vadose zone...
GCAGGCGATACTTGTTGAACGACGGATCGAGCACGCGCACGGACGCGTCGGGATAACGCTCGTTGGGTTGCCACATCGGAGTTTCCTCAGCCTCGTTCTTGATCGGTCGCAGATTACAGCGTCGACTTCGTCAAGTCTCTCCCGCCTCATCCGGCGGCAGGTGCCGTGAGAGGTCCATGCCGTCGTGCAGAATACGAACGATTTCGATCAGCCCGTCGCCGGCGACGCGGAACAAAACGAGATGACGAGCTCGACGACGTGTTCCGGCAACATGCAATGTATGGAGACACTGACCGACTTCAGGACGAGACCTTGCTCCAGGCGTGGAAGGGCCCTCGGACAGGCTTGCGAAGGTTGTCAGGAGAGCTTCTTCGTAGATACGCGATTGCTCTTTGCCAAATCGGTTCTCGGTCCAAAGCAGGATTCCCTGGAAATCGGTATCGGCCAAATCGGACAGTCGAACGCGCCACTGACGGCGCATCGACGTCACTTCCGTGCGCGATTGGCGCGGGGCCTAGCGAGCACCTTGTCGGCTACCTCTCGGAGGTAGCCGTCCAGCTCGGCAAAAGAGTCGAACGCTTTGTAACGGCCGGCCTCCAGGTCGTCGATGCCAGCCTGAGCCGCCTCGCGGAGGGCCTTGAGACGCGCGCGATCCTCAGCCTCTCGACTTTCCACCAAACGGAGCCCTTCGCGCAGAACCTCGCTGGCGTTCTGATATCGGCCGGAATCGACAAGCTTCTCGATTAGGTCTGCTTGATGTTCCGTAAGGACGACATTACGCGTCGGCATGAACAGCTCCTAAAACCCGATTGGCATACTATGCCAATGCCGGCCTTTTCGACAAGGCGGCTCAGTCGCCCTCGACCCCATACGCCGCCTTGGCCTGCGCTTTGCTGATCAGCCCGAGTTTCACGTCGCGCGCAACCTGCGCCCGGCTGCGCTTCTTCGGATCTCCGAAGCCGCCGCCGCCCGGCATCTCGACGACCAGGCGCTCGCCGGCCGGGATGGTCTGAAAGCCTTTAGCCTTCAGCTCCTGGCCCGATGCCAGCGACAGCTTTCCGTTGCCGCCGGGTCCGCCGCCGTCGCGGCCGCGTGCCGGATGTTTTACCCGCTCGAAGGTGGCGAAGATGCCGAACGGCGCGCCCTCGCGGTGCTCGACTTCCATGACCTGGCCCAGCCCGCCGCGATATTGCCCGGCGCCGCCGGAATCCTGGCGGTACTCCTTCTTCCACACCACGACGGGCGCGATGGTCTCGGTGATCTCGACCGGCACGTTGCGCACGCCCGACGGGAACGGCGTGGCCGACAGGCCGTCGAGCGTCGGCCGCGCGCCGGCGCCGCCGGAATGGAAGGTCGTCACCATGAAGGGCCGGCTGTTGCCGATCGTGCCGGTCATGCCGTGGCCGGCGCCGAGCTTCAGGTTCCACAGGTTGCTGGTGCCCTCGGCCGGGACCTTGCCCGGGATCACCTGGTGCAGCGCATCGTAGCAGACGTCGGGCAGCATGTGGCCGATCGTACTGCGCGCGTTCACCGCGGCCGGCCACAGCGCGTTGACGATGGTGTTGTCGGGCGCCGTCACCAGGATCGAATCGAGCGTGCCGGCATTGTTGGGAATGGTCGGCGCCACCACGCACTTGATGCCGAAGGCGGTGTAGGCCTCGGTGTAGCACATCGGCGAATTGATGCCGTAGATCGACGAACCCGAGGTGCCGGCATAGTCGACGGCGATGTGGTCGGCGTTGATGGTGACGGCGGCATGCAGGTCGATCGGCGCGTCGTAGCCGTCGATGCGCATATGGCCGTTCCAGGTGCCGCGCGGCAGCTTGCCGATGGCGGTCACCATGCCGGCGCGGCTCTTCTCGATGATGTGGCCGCCCAGCTCGTTGAGATTGTCGATGCCGTGCTCGGCCATCATGTCGCTGAGGCGCTTCGCGCCGATGCCGTTGCAGCCGATCAGGGCATGGAAGTCGCCCTCGACCTGTACCGGCTCGCGCACATTGGCGCGCACGATGCGCATCACGCTTTCGTCGATCTTGCCTTCGCGCATCAAGGGCAGCAGCGGCAGGAACAGGCCCTCGTGGAAGACCTGCCTTCCATCGGGCGATTGGCCCAGCCCGCCGATGTCGACGACATGCGTGGTGCAGGAGAACAGCGCCACCAGCTTGCCGTTATGGAAGGCAGGCGAAGTGACGACGATGTCGTAGAGATGGCCGGTGCCCTTCCACGGGTCGTTGGTCACATAGGCGTCGCCCGGCTTCATGGTCTCGACCGGGAACTCGCGGATGAAATGGATGACGCTGCGCGCCATCGAATTAACATGGCCCGGCGTGCCGGTGACGGCCTGGGCCAGCATGCGGCCCTCGAGGTCGAACACGCCCGCCGAGATGTCGCCCGCCTCGCGCGCGCTGGTCGAGAAGGCGGTGCGCACCAGCGCGCGGGCCTGCTCCTCGACGACGGAGAGCAGGCGGTTCCACATCACCTGCAGGCGGATATCGGCCAAAGAGGAGTTGGGGGGCGTACTCATGTCACATCCTCCAGCACGATCTGGCCCAGGGCATTGATGCGGGCGCTGAAGCCCTGCGGCACGACGGTGGTGGTGCCATCCTCGACGATCAGCGCCGGCCCGTCGAGCGACATGCCGGGGCCGAGCGCGCTGCGCTCATGCAAGGCGGCGTTCTCGTGCCGGCCGGAGGCAGGGTCCAGCACCTCGCGGTGGCCGCCTGGCTTTGGCGCGACGGCTTTTTCGGGAATGCCGGCGGGCTCGGGCAGCGGCCGGTCGGTGGCGATCGAGAGGGTCCAGGTCAGAGCCTCGACCTCGAGCTTGGGAATGGCGCGGCCGAACACTGTTTCGTAAGTCGCCTCGAAGCGCCGGCGCAGGTCGGGCGCAGCGTCGGCACTGAAGGGCTGGTTGGGCAGCGGCACGGCGATCTCGTGGCCCTGGCCGCGATAGCGCATGAAGGCCAGGCGCGTCTCGGCCAGTTTCTCGCCGGGCGCCGCCGGCCGCACGACCGCCTCGGCCTCGGTACGCATGGCGGCGAACAACTCGTTCAGCATCTTGGCGTCGAACATGTCGAGCCGGACATGGCGCGTGCGCACGACCTCGTAGGCGATCGGCGCGCGCAGGAAGCCGAAGGCCGAACCGACGCCGGCGCCGACCGGCACCACGACCCGCTTCATGCCGAGCTTGCGGGCGAGCCGCGCGGCGTGGAGCGGGGCGGCGCCGCCGAAGGCGATCAGCGTGCGCTCGGCGGTGTCCTTGCCGTTCTCCACGGCATGCACGCGGGCGGCGCTTGCCATGGTCTCGTCGACGATCTCGGCGACGCCGGCCGCTGCGCCCTGGGCATCGGTCTTGAGCGGCCCTGCGAGCGACTGCAACGCCGCCTCGGCCTTGTCGCGATAAAGTGGAATGGCGCCGCCGGCGAAGCGCTTGGGATCGAGGCGGCCCAAGGCGGTGTCGGCATCGGTGACGGTGGGCTCGGTGCCGCCGTTGCCGTAGCAGGCGGGGCCGGGTGTGCTGCCGGCCGAATCGGGACCGACCTGCAGGCGGCCCAGCGCGTCGAGGCGGGCGATCGAGCCGCCGCCGGCGCCGATCTCGACCAGCTCGATCACGGGGATGCGCACCGGCAGGCCGCTGCCCTGCACGAAGCGGTAGGCGCGCGCCACCTCGAACTGGCGCGAGCGCTGCAGGCTCAAATCGTCGAGCAGGGTGAGCTTGGCCGTGGTGCCGCCCATGTCGAAGGCCACGGCCTTGGCCAGACCGTTCTCCGCCGCGACGGTCAAGGCCAGGATCGCGCCGCCCGCCGGGCCCGATTCGACCAGGCGCACGGGATAGCGTTGCGCCGTGTCGACCGTGGTGATGCCTCCCGACGACATCATCAGCAGCAGGGGGCCGGCGATGCCTTCCTTCTTGAGCTTGGTCTCGAGCGCGCCGAGATAGCCCGCCATGCGCGGCAGCACATAGGCGTTGGCGATGGTGGTCGAGGTGCGCTCGTACTCGCGGATCTCGGGACAGACGTCGCAGCTGAGCGAGATCGCCACGCCCGGCAATTCTTCGGCCAGGATGGCGCCGGCGCGCCGCTCGTGCGCCTCGTTGGTGAAGCTGTGCAGGAAGCAGACGGCCACCGCCTCGATCCTGTGCGCGCGCAGCTCGGCCGCGACGGCACGCACCGCCTGCTCGTCAAGCGCCAGAAGCACGGCGCCGTCGGCCGCCACCCGTTCGGGCACGCCGAAGCGCAGGTCGCGCGGCACCAGCGGCTCGGGCCGCTCCATGTAGATGTCGTATTGCTCGAAGCGGTGCTCCCAGGCGATTTCCAGGGAATCGCGGAAGCCCTCCGTCGTGACCAGGGCGGTGTGGGCGCCCTTGCGTTCGATCAGCGCGTTGGTGGCCAGCGTCGTGCCGTGCACGACCAGGCTCACGTCGGCCGGTCGGCACCTGGCCTCGGCCAGGATGGTGCGGACGCCGTCCAGCACGCCGCGCTCGGGCGCGTCGGTCGTCGTCAGGACTTTCAGCGCATGGGCGCCGTCGGCGGTTTCCAGCACGACGTCGGTGAAGGTGCCGCCGATATCGACGGCCAGACGGGCAGACATCACTCTACTCTCTACACTCTTCGGTCCTGCCGCTGCCTGGCGGGTAGGGCCAGCACTGCAAGCACCCTAGACTGCTATGACTGTCGCGCACAACGAACCTCAAAGCGCAGCCTTCAGGCGAAACGCCAATTCTCGCAATTCCCGCAATTCCCGCTACCGGTTTTGCCCATCGCAGGTCGATGAATCGGCCTGCCACGGCCACAACACGACACGATATTGCGTGTGCGCGAGCCGTGGCGACCGGGAATTCTTTCGTACCGCTATAGGGGGCCGGAGATCGGAGTCGGAGTGGGTTTGGGCAATTTGCGCAATTCCCGCTACCCCTCTGGCAATCCTTGGATACCGGCCGAGACAGCCGTTTGACGGCGGACGCCTTCCTGGCGCGATGACGGGTCATGGATGCCGAGCCTTCTTGCGGGAGAGTCGGCAGGCATACGCCACAACATTGCTTAGTTCTGTCAAGCGGCGAAGGGGGCAGCGGGCGCTTGACAGCTCGCGCTCCCTGGCACAACACTTAACCAATCAGTTAAGTGTTTGCCGGAAGGATTTTCGATGAAGAAGACCTACCAGGGCGGCTGCCATTGCGGCGCCGTACGCTTCGAATGCGAAATCGATTCGAACGAGGGTACGAGCCGCTGCAATTGTTCGATGTGCGCCAAGGGCCGGTTCTGGAAGGCGATCGCCCGAAAAGACAACTTCCGGCTGCTGCAGGGCGAGGACGCTCTGTCGGACTATCGTTTCGGCAGCGGCACAATCCGTCATGCCTTCTGCCGGCATTGCGGCATCAAGCCATTCGGGCAGGGCAACCTGGAGGCGCTGGGCGGCACATTCTACGCCGTGAACGTCGCCTGCCTTGATGGAGTGGCGCCGGAAGACCTGGCCGCCGGCCCGATCCAGCATCAGGACGGAAGGCACAACGCTTGGGACAAGATTCCTTCGGAGACGCGCCACCTCTAAGCGTGCTTGTCGATCGCCTGGCGCTCGGGCCTGGCGGCTTCGGCTTTCGCCGTCCAGAACCTAGTGCGCGCCGCGTAGATCCGGAGCCCCGCTTGGCGCGCTGAAGGATGGCAACGGAGTTTTCCTCCGGCGCGTCGGCGGACCGAAAGGGATTTTCCTTCACGACCATAACTTTGGTTTTCCCGATTATTTACGCGACACCTCGATTCAACCGATGCTGCCGCCACGACTGCGATGAAGGAGACTCTGCCATGCCGCTCGATCTCTCCGGTCCGAAGCCTCTGACGACAACCCTGCATTATCTCAGGCGCGGCGCGGAAAAGCCGACACGCTATGTCGACGATCCACCGCCGGGCGTGCCGGCCTGGAACGGCATCGATGATCCGAGGGAAATCGGCATCGAGGATGCGCGCGGCCGCGAGGAGCAGTTCACGCTCGATCGCAACGGCTTCCAGCTCGTCAAGGCCGCCTCGGGCGTTCACGACTTCTATTCGCCGGAGGAAGTCGAGCGGACCTATTACCCGGAGGTCGAGCGACTGTTGCGGACAGCCATCGGCGCGAGCCGGGTGAAGGTCTTCGATCATACGGTGCGCAATGTCGCCCGCGCCGGTGCACGCGAGCCTTCGCGGCGGGTCCACAACGACCATACGGTGAATTCGGCGCCGCGCCGGGTGCGCGATCACCTCGGCGACAAGGCGCCGGAACTGCTGAAGCATCGCTTCGGGATCGTCAATGTCTGGCGTCCCATCCGCGGGCCGGTGCAGGACTCGCCGCTCGCGCTCTGCGATGCGAGGACTTTCAGCGACGACGACCTGATCGCCAGCGACCTCGTCTACCCGCATGTGCGCGGCGAGACGTCGTCGGTCGAATACAGGCCGGCGCATCGTTGGTACTATTTCTCGGACATGCAGGCGGACGAGGCGTTGCTGATTCGCGTGCACGACAGCGCCGATGACGGCCGGGCTCGGCTCTCGTTCCACACCTCCTTCGACAATCCCCTGACGCCGAACGCGCCGCCGCGGGAGAGCATCGAGGTGCGCAGCCTCGTATTCTTCCCGCCAGCCGACTAGCGACCGGACGTTCGCAGTGCATCGCGTATGAACGCCATCTCGCCGCGCTTTGGAATATGGGCGCTCGTCGCCGGTGCGACAGGTTCGTTCCATCATCCCGAGGACCCGCCGGACGCCACATGGGAGCGCAACAAGAGGCTGGTCCTGGAGGCGGAGGCGCTAGGCTACGACTCGACCCTGGTGGCGCAGCATCTCTTTCATGTGCGCGACGAGAATCTCGACCAGCTCGAGACCTGGACCGCGTGTGCCGCGCTTGCGGCGCTCACGAAGCGGATCGAGATCATCGCGGCCATCAAGCCGCGCCTGTTCCATCCGGTCGTGCTTTCCAAGATGGCGTCCCAGATCGAGGAGATCAGCCACGGCCGCTTCGCCATCAATCTCGTCAACGCCTGGTACAAGCCGGAGTTCGAACGCGCCGGCATTCCGTTCGCCGAGCACGACTCGCGCTACGTCTATGGCCAGGAGTGGATCGAGATCTTTCGCGGCCTGACCAGCGGCCAACGGATCGATTACAGGGGCGAGCATTTCACGATCTCGGACTATCAGCTTCGGCCGACCGGCCGCTACCGTCCGCGGCCTCTGATCTATGCGGGCGGCGAATCCGTTCAGGCGCAGGAACTGGCGGCCGCCGCTGCGGACATATGGTTCATCAACGGCCAGCCTCCCGACGATGTGCGCGGACTGATTGCTGGCGCCTCGTCCCGCCCCCGCACCGGCGCGCCATTGCGTTTCGGGCTTTCAGCCTTCGTCGTCGCGCGCAACACCGACAGGGAGGCTGCGGAGGAGCACGCGCGCCTGCTCGAGATCCTCAAGCAAGACGCGCCTCTGCGCCGGCAGATGGCGGCCAATACGGATTCAAGGGCGGTGATGTTCCAGACCTTTGCACGGCATCAACCGCATGTCGGTTCCAACGGCGGAACGGCCGCCGGATTGGTCGGGAGCTACGATACCGTTGCCGAGAGGATCCGGCAGTTCCACGCGCTCGGGATCGAGCTATTCATGCTGCAGTTCCAGCCTTTCGAGCTGGAAATGCGACGCTTCGCCCATGAAGTGCGTCCTCGGGTTGAACGCTTGTACGCATCGGCGGCGTGATCGGCGCACCAATGACACGTTTTCCCGAGGGCAGGTTCTACATTTCGCAGCAGGAAGTTTCTCTCATGACTGCGCGAAGAAATGCCGATTCAAGAACCGACGCGGCGCACATTATCTATATCGGACGCGGGGAGATGATCTTTCCCGTTCGCCGCGCAACAACGATCGGTCGCGTCCCGTGCCGGACCTGAACCAAGCACCTTCCCTGGAACGCATCGTTGATGAGCTGAGAGCGGAGTTCGCCGCAACGGCGGAACACTACGACCGTACCGCTGCCTTTCCCTTCGCGAATTTCAACCGGCTGGCTGAGGCTGGCCTTCTTGCGCTGACGGTGCCGCGAAAGCTCGGTGGGCGTGGCGGGGGCCTGTCCGAGGCGATCGCGGTTGTCGGCGGGATCGCCCGGGGCGAACCATCCACCGCCTTGGTGCTGGCGATGCAGTACGCGATGCACGCAACCATCGGTGGGCGCAACTGGCCGGAGCACATCGTCGAGAGCCTGGGACGCGAGGCCGCTGCCGGGGTGTCGCTGATCAACGCGCTGCGCGTCGAGCCCGAACTCGGCACGCCGGCGCGGGGCGGGCTGCCGGCCACCGTCGCCTACTGCTCTGAGGCGGGCTGGAGCCTGAGTGGTCATAAGATCTACGCGACCGGCATTCCGATCCTGTCCTGGCTTGCCGTGTGGGCGCGCACCGACGAGGAGGAGCCGCGGGTCGGCACCTTTCTGGTGCCGGCAAAGGCGGCCGGTATCAGCATCGTCGAGACCTGGGATCACCTCGGCATGCGCGCCACGGGCAGCCATGACGTTATCCTGGATAGGGTGGAGGTTCCGTGGGACCACGCCGTCGATCTCCGACGGCCGAAGGAATGGTCGAGCCCGGATCCCGCCCAGGTGGGCTGGTCAGCTCTCTTGGTCGCCGCGCTCTACGACGGGATCGCTCGTGCTGCACGCGACTGGCTCGTCGGCTTCCTGCAGAACCGCAAGCCTGCCAATCTCGGCGCAGCGCTCGCGACGTTGCCGCGCATGCAGGAGGCCGTGGGCGGGATCGAAACGCTGCTGGCGGCGAACACGCGCCTGCTGCGCAGCGCCGCGTTCGATGTCGACGTCGGCCGGCCGCCGGCGCCGGGCGAAAGCGGGATGCTGAAGAGCATCGTCACCAACAATGCCATCGCCGCGGTGGGAGCGGCGCTGGAATTGACCGGCAATCACGGTGTGAACCGTCGGAATGCGCTCGAGCGCCATCACCGCGACGTCGTGTGCGCTCGCATCCACACGCCCCAGGACGATTCCGTGCGTCTCGCCGCGGGCTGGCTCGCCCTTCAGATCTGACGCAAGGAGTTCGACATGAGCGTGGAATTCATCGGCTATATCGCCACCCGCGAATCTTCCGAGATCATTCCGGCCACCGGTCCGGTCATCGATCTTGCCCATATCGAGGCGGTGGCGCGCACCCATGACGATGGTGGCTTCGATCGTGCGTTGGTCGCCTTCCACTCGACGTCGCCCGAGAGCATCCTGATCGCCGCGCATGCCGCTTCCGTGACCAGCAAATTGAATGTCATGATCGCGCATCGGCCGGGCTTCACCCAGCCGACCCTCGCCGCGCGTCAGTTCGCGACGCTCGACCAGCTGACCCGCGGGCGCGTCGGCGTCCATATCATCACCGGCGGCGACGATGCGGAGCAGCGACAGGATGGCGATTTCCTCGGCAAGGACGAAAGGTACGAACGTACCGACGAGTATCTGGAGGTGGTTCGCAAGGTGTGGACGAGCGAAAAGCCCTTCGACCACCGCGGCAAGTATTACCGGTTCGAGCGGGCGTTCTCGACGGTGAAGTCGTGGCAGACGCCGCATATTCCGGTCTATTTCGGCGGCGCGTCCGACGCTGCCATCGCGGTGGCCGGCAAGCACGCCGACATCTACGCACTGTGGGGCGAGACGCACAGCCAGGTGCGTGATCTCATTGGCCGTGTTCGCGCCGCGGCCGCAAAGCATGGCCGTTCGCCGCGGTTCAGCCTTTCGCTGCGGCCGATCCTCGCCGAGACGGAGGAGAAGGCCTGGGCGCGCGCCGACGAGATCCTCGACCGGGCCAGGGCGCTTCTCGACAAGACCGGCTTTCGCCGCGCGAGTGCGCCGGTGAATTCAGGTTCCCTCCGCCTGCTCGAAGCGGCCGCCCAAGGGGTTCGCCTGGACAAGCGGCTGTGGACGGGAGTCGCCGCATTGACCGGCGCGCGCGGCAATTCGACGGCCCTGGTCGGCACGCCGGAGCAGGTCGCCGACGCCCTGATGGATTACTACGACCTGGGCGTCACCACTTTCCTGATCCGCGGTTTCGATCCGCTGAAGGATGCCGTGGAATATGGCCGGTCGCTCTTGCCGGCGACCCGACGTCTCATTGCCGCTCGTGCCGGTGCCAGCATGGCGGCTGAATAGCGATCGAGGAGCTTTGGCGCCTCCGGCAGGTCTTCGGAATCGGCGACTGCCGCCTCGGCCGCACCAGGTGTCTGGGCATCGATTGAGCGGCACAGAAAGGAACTTGCTCCTTGGCGGCCGCCGGAATGTGTTCTTGCTGTCCAGCCGGAGACCTTCGGTGGCCCATTTCATTGCCTGACGAAGTCGGCGGCTCCTAGAGTCGGGGCATGTCTGCTTTCCCGAGAGTGCCCGCCAGACGCATCGGCGAATCTCGACCCATCCGGGATGAGGCACCATGACTGTCAATGCCAAGAGCCTGGCTGTCTTGCCCCAGGTCGACGCGGTGCTCAACTATCTGGCGCCAACGAATGAGAAGCCGTGCCATTACGCGGGCCATCTGGAGCAGGACGAGCCGCAAGCCTTGGCGACGTACGAGCGACGCCGGGTACGAGTCCATGATGCCCGGTCGGTCGCCGAATCCCTGTCGCTGGACGATGAGGGTTGCCGCCTCGTTCAGCACGAAAGCGCGGTGCGCGACTTCTGGAACGACGAGGAGGTGAGGCGCGTCTACTACCCCGAGGCGGAAGCGTTGATCGCCGCGGCGACCGGCGCATGCTGGGCGTTCGGCTTTGATCACACGGTGCGAAGCCGGATTTTCGGCTTGCCCGACCGCACGCCTGGCGCGCCGCGCCAGCCGGTGCTGCGCGTGCATGCCGACTATACGGAGTTTTCCGCGCCTCAGCGCGTGCGGGACCTGATGGGGCAGGCCGCGGACTCGCTGCTTCGGCGGCGCTTCGCTGTCATAAGTGCCTGGCGACCGATTCGCGGGCCTCTCTATGACGCACCGCTTGCCCTATGCGACGCCAACAGCACGGCCCCGGGAGATTTGGTCGCCGCGGATCTCATATACCGCGATCGCGTCGGCGAGACCTATGCGGTGAAGTACAACCCGGCGCACCGCTGGCTCTACGTTCCCGGAATGCGGCAAAACGAAGTGCTGTTGTTCAAGGACTACGATTCGTCTCGCAACGGTGTCGCCCGGTTCGTGCCGCATACCGCGTTTGAGGATCCAAGTGCGCCGGGCGATCGGCTGATACAGGAGAGCATTGAGCTCAAGGCGCTGGCCTTCTTCTCGTGACGCTGCGCCGAAGAACGGTGTCGGGAAAAGTTCTTCCATCCTGACGACGCAATAGGCCAAACCATTCTTCTTGGTTGCTGGCTGCGGCATGGCACCGGACGACGTTCGGGAAGTTGCCGTTTACGGCCTGAATCTGCTTGCCGTGCCCATCCTGCATGTTGTTCCTTGCGGGACGATGATGGCATCGATTGCAGGAACAGATGACTACTACGGGCCCAGTGAGCGCTGAATTGCGGGAAACGGAAATCGGTTCGATCGTGACCGGCCTCCGGGAGTCCCGCGACGTGCTGCATAATGTTCGCTATCGGGGCCCTGTGCGCCCACCGCCGTCGCGAGAGGCCATCGTCGAGACGCTGGGACAGCTCACGATGGCGCTGTTCCCGGCTCACTACGGTCGACCGGAGCTGAATGATCGCGCCGAGCTGACGCCACAGATGATCGACGACTATGTCGGTGCAGTCCTCAGGCGCGCGTTGGCTTCGCTCAACGAGCAGGTTCGGCGCACCCTGCCATTCGCTGTCAAGGACGCCCTCTCCGACGAGGAATTGTATCGCCAGGCGTTGGCGATCACGCGCGAATTCGCGGCAGGCTTGCCGGCAATTCGCGGATTGCTCGTGAGTGATTTGCGAGCTGCCTACGCCGGCGATCCCGCAGCCACAGGATATCCCGAAATCCTGCTGGTTTATCCGGGCATGACGGCCGTAATTCACTATCGGCTGGCGCACGCGCTCCACGGCCTCGGCGCCAGGTTCCTGGCGCGGCAGATTTGCGAGATCGCCCACTCGCAGACAGGAATCGATATTCACCCCGGAGCGCAGATAGGTGGCAGCTTTTTCATCGACCACGGCACTGGTGTCGTCATCGGCGAAACGGCTGTGATTGGCGAGCGGGTGCGCCTTTACCAGGCAGTGACGCTGGGCGCGCGCAGTTTTCCTGCCGATGATGAAGGCGCCCTGATCAAGGGAAGATTGCGCCACCCCATCGTCGAGAACGACGTCGTCATTTACGCTGGTGCCACCATTCTTGGCCGCATTACCATTGGTCGCGGCTCGACCATAGGAGGCAACGTCTGGCTGACCCACGCCGTGCCGCCGGGTAGCCACATCACGCAGGCGCAGACGCGCCAAGACGAACGGCACGATCGCCACGGCGATTAGCTGCCATCCGACGGCCGGCGCTCTGCAAACGAGAAACCGTGCGTCGGGGATGTCGCCGAGGCCGATGCCGGCCTGATCGTGATCGTGGCGCTGGTCTCGCCCTTCCAGGCCGACCGCACGCGCGCGGCGGCGCTGCTGCCGGAGGGCAGGTTTCTCGAGATCTTCGTCGACGCGCCCATCGAGGTCTGCCGCCAGCGCGACCCCAAAGGCCTCTACGAAAAGGCCGATCGCGGCAAGGTCGTCAACCTTACCGGTCGCGACCAGCCCTACGAGGTCCCCGAGGATCCCGCCCTTGTCCTGCGCACCGCGGAGCTTACGGCCGAAGACGCCGCTGATCGGGTCCTGGAACTCGTATTGCGCGCGAGGCAATGCGTGGGCGCGACGGAAGATTTTGTCGTTCAGTGCGGCGGGGGCGCGAAGTGTTTCCCTGCCAAGCCGCCACTTTGGTTTTCCCAACCATTTACGACCCGCCGGGAGAGGTTGATCTTCGATGAATGAATAGCATGCAGGCGAGAGACCGGCGCCACGACAGCGCGATGGAACTCGGGCACAAGGTCGTCGATACCGAGATCGCTCGCGTGCTGGCCGTGGCCCTGGCCATCGGCGAAGATGGGGGCTTGAGAGAAAAATTGCGAGGCTTGGCCGGCGCTGCGGCGGACTGCGCGTTCGCCGTAAGCCAGCCGGACCAGGACGTCTGGTTGACCGTGGAGGCCAACCGGGTCGTGGCCGGAAGGCACAGGCCGAGCGGCGTCGCCTTGGTTGAAAAGGAAGCGCTTCGCGCCAACGGTCAATCCATCGCTCGCGCGATGGCCACCGCGCTTGCCCAATCGACGGCGCTTGCCGATGCGGCGAAGCTGGTCGGCCCGCTGCTGGGTCCGGCGGAGGTGCCGTCGCGACAGCAGTTTGCCGCCCTGCTGCCTTGGGCGCCCGCGCTCGAGCAGGTGGCCTACAAGACGGCGGCATCCATCGCCGTGACGCTCGATCTGCTGCGTCCCTACATCGTGCCCGACCTTCATGCGGGTGCAGCGGTCCGGCCGAGCTTGCTGCGGCAATATTGGCAACGGATGCACGCAGCCGCGCAGTTCTTCCTTCTCGCGTCCGATGCGGCCGCCGGCCCCTGGCTTGGCGACATGGCGCACCAGTTCGACTGGGTCAACTGGACGCCGACTTTCACCCTGTTGCGCGAACGTACGACGTGGCTCGCGGCATGCGCAGCCCGTTCGGCCGCTGCCTTCGGAGAACCGGTCATTCAGGGCTACCTCTCGAAGCTCGGGGCGGCTTCGCACCCCTTCAAGGCCTTCGACGCCTTGTTCGGACTGGCGGCGATCGCGCTGGGACAGCCCGGGCTGTCGGCCTCGATCGCTGCCGAGGTGCGTTTGCTGCAACGTCTGTCCGATGCCGGCGGCAGATTGTCGTCGCCCTACATTGGGCACGCGTACGCTGACGCCATTGCGGTGATCGAAGGGACGGCGGATTGGGCGGAAGGCGATGCCGAGGAGATCGAAGCGCTCGGCTGGACACCGGAGGCTCCGTCCGGCCTCGCTACCGAACTTGCCTTGCGAACCGATCCGGCAATCATCACGCAGTCCGGTCACCTGTTGGCCTTCCTGATTCTCCCCGTGGTGTTCGCCACGCCTGTCGCGCAGTTCAACCCCGCTCGCAGGATCAATCCCAGATCACGCCAATCGACGCCGACGGACGTCATCGCCCAAGTCCTGCGCGGCGCTTGGGGCGGCCCACCGCCAAGGGCCTCCCGGGTCCTGCACTAGGAAAGCGTTGCAATGAGTCTTCGCTGCGAAGCGATGGAGGGACAGAAGGCGCTTTCCCGAGCGGCCTCATCTTTGGTTTTCCCGGTTATTTACGTCGGCCGCCCCCCGGCCGATGCTTCGAGCATGGCGAGCAACCTCACCACATTGCTTCGTTTCTGTTGCTGTCGCGGCTGAGCCCGCTTGGCGCGCGCCTGCGCCGTTCTCTCCCTTCTTGTCCGTCATGTTCTTTGGAGTATCCGCATGCTTGCGCGTCGTAGCTTTACCAGGTTCCTGTCCGTGGCTGCTGTGGCTGCACCGTCATTCGCCCGTGCCCAGGAAGACTATCCGACGCGGTCGATCCGGCTGATCGTGCCCTGGCCGCCCGGTGGCGGCGTCGATGCTTTCGGTCGTGTCGTGCAGGCCGCGCTCGGCGCGCAACTGGGCCAGAATGTCATCATCGACAATATCGGCGGCGGATCGGGCCGCATCGGCACGCAGACCGCATCGCGCGCTGCGCCGGATGGCTACACGCTCTTGCTGGCAAACGACACCTTCGCTGCCACCGAGGCGCTTCCCGTCGCCGGTACGGCGTCGCTGCGTCCGGCCTTCGAGCCCGTCACGCTCGCGATCGACGGCCCGCAGGGCCTGTTCACCCATCCCAAATCGGGCTTCAGGTCGATCGAAGAGTTCGCCGCGGCAGCTCGCGTCCGGCCGGGCCAGCTCAACGTCGGCGTGCCCGGCATCGGCAGCTCTCAGCATCTCACCAGCGAGCTCCTCTTGCGGGCAGCCGGCGACCTGAGAGTCACGCACATCCCCTATCGTGGCGGTGGGCCGCTGCTTCAGGATCTTGTGGCCGGCAACGTCGATGCGGCCACCGTCACCTTCGCCGCCGGCGCCCAGCAGGCGAAGGCGGGCCAGCTCGTTCCGCTCGCCGTCACCAGCGCCAACCGTAACGCCTCCTTCCCCAACGTGCCGACCGCGGCCGAAACGATCGCTCCGGGCTTCGTGCAGGCGACCTGGATGGGCTTCTTCGCGCCCAAGGGAACGCCTGAAGCAATCCGCGGTCGCGTGCACGCGGCGGCGACCGCGGTCCTGAAGGATCCTGGCATCGTCGCCCGCCTGCGCGATCTCGGCTTCGAGCCCGTCGGCGGCGATGGCGTGGCCTTCGCCCGACTGTTCGACGAAACGGTCAAGACCTTTGCCGATATCGCGACTGAACGGCAGATCGTCGCCGGCGACTGACACCTTCTCGATCTCTGCAGACCCTGAGGTGGGACGACCGCCTGCTTGCGTGAGGCGCGCTCACACGCCGATCTTGCGGAGCACCTCGACGAAGCGGTCGACATCCTCCTCGTCGTTGTAGACGTGCGGGCTGATCCGAAGCCGGCCGAGCCGCGGTGCGGCATAGACGTTCTCGGCCGCGAGCTTCTTCGGCAGATCCGGCGCCATGCCCTTGGG
>Ga0137412_10002125_pt1 | contig 15611 bp, 16 predicted proteins | sample CZODoug2_1_16fun_FD_122160 | JGI IMG/M metagenome (GOLD analysis project Ga0137412, IMG submission 122160) | Vadose zone soil fungal communities from Angelo Coast Range Reserve, California, USA - CZODoug2_1_16fungal (Hybrid Assembly) | ecosystem: Environmental > Terrestrial > Soil > Vadose zone...
CGGGCCGCCGGCGGCCGCACCGACCGCAAGTCCGGTCACGATACCGATGCTTTCCTGCTTCGAGGCGCTCTTCGGCTTCGTCGTCTGCTCGGTCTGCACGGTGACTGTGCTGCTTTCAGCGTGCACCGGCAGAGCAGCTACGCAAGCAACCGCAACGGCCAGGGCGACTGAACGATAACGCGTCTGTAGAGTCATGGTCTTCATAATCGGCTCTCCTCTCCTGCTTCGACTGTCTGTCCGGGTGCGAACAATTCGTCCCGACCTGTGAACAGTTCACCGCACAGGACAGTGGCCCCCGTGACGGAAATACGGCAGGCTGACGATGACTGATGGCGAAATGTGGCAAAGGACCTCGGATGAAGACCCGCACCCTGTGGACGCTCGGCTGGCTGGCCCCGGCCGTCCTCGTTGCCTGCGCAACAAATCATCCGAAAGCGGCTGGCACTGCAGGAAAAGTGACGCCGCAGATGCGGTCTGGAAGCAACGAGCTGCGCACCTACCAGCTACTGGAGTGGATCGCTCCGGATGATCGGACGCTCATAGTGAATGGGGTCGACCGGTCGCTGTACCGGGCCAGTTTCAAAGGTCAATGCACCGGATTGCGGTTGGTTGATACCATCGCCTTCATTGTCCAGACGCCACCGCAGGTGGATAAGTACGAAGGGGTCGTACTGCCGGATGGGACGCGCTGTGCATTCACATCAATTACTCGGCTCGAGACGGGAATTGCCCCGAGCGCTCCGGGCAAGAGCAGTCCTGCCACCGAAAATCCCTAACGGCACCAGACGATGAGCGGAGAAGTCCGCCATAACGCAGCCGACGGCGAAAAGCGACCTTTGCCCAGCCGTACGGCCTCACGCGAAGTCCGGCTCATTGCCGCTGAACTGCTCCCCGCCTTCTACGACCAACTCAAGCACATCGCACAACGCGCGCGCTCGCGTCTCGGAGGGAATCAAACACTCCAGACCACGGCACTGGTTCACGAGGCATTCCTGCGTCTGCGACATTCACCGATCTTCGCGGATGAAACGCACTTCCTGCGTGCCGCGGCGCTGGCCATGCGGCATGCATTGATCAACTACGCGGCTGCCCGCGTCGCAGATAAACGTGGCGGCGGACAAATTCACCTCACGCTGTCGAATGCTGAAGCGATTGGAGTCGATACAGATGAAGGACTGCTCGCGCTGAATGAGGCGCTCGAGCGTCTGTCGGCGCAGATTCCGCGACTGGCGGACGTCATTGAGTGCCGCTTCTTCGGCGGCTACAGCGAGGAAGATACTGCACGCACGTTGGGTCTTTCATTGCGCACAGTCCAACGCGACTGTCTCAAGGCGCGCGCGTGGCTCTATCGGGAGCTCGGAGGCGCGATCTGAGCTTCCGCGACCGTGCGAGCGCGAATTGTTTCCGGATGAGTGTCGCCCAGTTGGGCGCTCAGGACACTCAGGGCGGGATTCAACACCTCCGCGGCTCCCGGGCGCCTGGCGGCAATCAGTGCCTCACCCAACCGTTCCCGAAGCAAGGCCAGATTCCAACCTGATCCGGCAAATCGCGCCAGCAGCGCCACCCCCTCCTGCAGCGGAACGATGGCATCGGCCGGCCGACCGGCTGCCAAATCAATTTCCCCCAGATATTGCAACACCTGCGACAGCACCGAATCGGCGCGTCCACCCAGCTCCCGCAATTGCGTGGCCGCTGCCACCAACTGCGCGCGCGCCCCGGCGAGGTCACCCTGCCTGAATTTCAGGTTCGCCACACTGGTCTGCGCGCTCAACGTGGCGAGGTTGTTCGGGCCGTATTGCGCAAGCGAGGTATCGTAGACAGCCACCGACGTCGCGCGCGCGGCTTTCACATCTCCAGTCGCCAGTTGCGCATCCGCCAGAAACAAACGATTGCGCACAGCGACCGGACTGGCGGCACCCGCGTAGCGAGTGGCCAGATCAACGGCCTCAATGGCAACCGGCAATGCCTGGGCGCCGCGATTTGTGAGCGTCAGAACTTCTCCATACAGCCCCATCACCGCGGAGACGGCGGCAGAATCACCTGCCAACGCGCGCTCGTGCTCGGTCGCGTCCTTCAGCAGGCCCTCCGCTTCGCGAATGTGCCCGGTGCGAAATTCCAGGGTTCCCATGTTGCCGAGCACGATCTGTGCATCCAGCTCGCCATCGAGCCCCAATGCCTCGTATATGGCGATCGTCTCGCGAAACGCCGCCAGAGCATCCTCGAGCCGGTTGGCCGCAGTCAGCGTAATGCCGTGGGAGTTGTATAGGATCGCTGTTTCGCGGTGAATGCGTCCGGACAGCGCGATGCGTTGTGCAATAGCCGAGGTTTCCGTTGCGCTCGCGGCTTTGAGATTGCCAGTGGCACGCAGCACGCGCGCCTTGACGGCAAGGCCCTCCAGTCGCTCTTCCGCATAGCGGTTCGGCTGCTGGTTCCAGAACGCTTCGGCCTGGGAAACCAACTGGGTGGCGCGATCCGCATTCCCCTGCAGTACCACATTACTCGCCAGCTTCTGCCGCGCGTCCGCCAGGGCCGCAGGATCGGTATCCGGTCCCGCCTGGCTGATAAAAGTCTCCAGCAGCGCCGCGGCACCCTTCTGGTCTTCCAGGGCCCCATATAAATCAGCCAGGGTCAACACGATCTGGCCTTCGAGATGGGGTTGCGACCGATACTCCCGCAACACACGCAAGGCGCTGTTATCAATCATCGCCTTCGCAGTGGCCGGCTGCGAGCCCCGCTCTTCGATTGCCGTCCGGAACAAGCGCGTCAACTGGTAGCGAACAGCTTCCTCACGGGCCGCATCCCGGCGCGCTGCATCGCGCTCAGTCGCAGCGCGCCGCGCTTGCCAGGCAGCCGTACCGAGACCGGCCGCCAGAGAAACCAACACCGCGGCAACGGCAACCGTCACCCACCGGTAACGGCGCAAGGTACGGCCAAACACATACAGCCGCGCGCCGGCACGCGCCGCCACGGGCTCTCCATTCAGGGCGTGATCAATGTCCCCTTTGAGGGCATCAACCGTGGCGTAGCGGTGTTGCGGCTCCTTCCGCGCAGCCTTCGCCACAATCGCATCAAAATCCCCACGCAACGCCCGCGCCGGAAACGGTGCCCCGCTGATCTCGGCGGCGCGGCGACTGGGAACGGGCGCGGACTCATCCAGGATGACCCTGACAGCCTGGGCGATCGGGCCGCCGGCACGCAACCAGGGTTGGGTGTCGGTCAGCAACTCGAACAACAACAGACCCAACGCATAAACGTCGGTGGCCGTGGTCACAGGCTGTCCCAACAATTGCTCCGGGGCAGCCGTCAGGGGAGTCAATGGAGCGGCCGCGGCCTGGGTCAGCTCGGGTCGATCCACATCAATCAGCTTGGCGATACCGAAGTCGAGAAGCTTCACCTGACCCTGGGGCGTCACGAGGATGTTCGCCGGCTTCAGATCGCGATGCACGATCAGGTTGCGATGCGCATAGGCCACGGCCTCGCACACCTGCACAAACAACTGCATCCGCTGCTCCAGCGATGCATTGGTGGTTGCACAGTAATCAGTGATCGGCCGGCCCTCGACGAACTCCATCACCATGTAGGGACGCTCGTCGGAAGTCACACCCCCGTCATAGAGCCGGGCAACGCCGGGGTGTTCGAGGCTGGCCAGAATCTGGCGCTCGATGTGGAACCGGGGCAGCTCCGCTACCGATTCCTGCCGTAACAGCTTGACGGCCACGCGCTGCTGGAAATCGCCTTCCGCCCGCTCAGCCTCATACACAACCCCCATTCCACCCCGGCCAATCCTGCGGGTGATCCGCCAGGCACCGATCCGGGTGCCTGGCGGGATGTCTTCCAACAGCGGCTCGGTGGCGAGCATGGCCGGGGTGGACAGAAAGCCCCCCACTGCCTTCGCCGCACTCAACAGGCTGCGGACCTCCGCGTGCACGGCCGGATCGTCCGCGCACTTGCGGTCGAGCACGGACAATCGCGATTCGAGCGGCAAATCCAGCAGCTCATCGAGCAACCCATCGACACGGGCGAGTTGCGGGGCAGAAAGCTCCGACACCAATGTCTATTTCGTCGACTTTGGCTTGGGTTTACGGAATTTAAAGATGAATTGATCGGTCTTGCCGCGGATCGCCGGGTCGAACACCTTGGCACTGTGATCGTCCTGCGCGTTGACCAGCACCTTGCTCTCACCGGCAAACACAAAACCGGCGGCCAGCACTTCCGACTTCACCGCTGCCGGATCGATCCGGTGCAAAGTGGAGGTATCCCGGGATGCAGACCCGGCGGCGGCGGCGTGATCCACCACGATGTACACACCACCCGGCTTGAGAGCCTCGAATACCGACTTGTTGAAGGCGGCGATGTCGATGTTGGGTACGTTGTGGACATCATGATAGTTCTGAGCGGTGAACACGATGTCGGCCGGCTCGGAAACTGTAAGCGACGCAAGGGGTGCTACCTGCACGACGATGTTTGAGTACGCCGGATCGGAAGCGAGCGCCGTTGTAGCAGCAGCCGGATCCGGAGAATCGGCCGGGGCGGTAGGACGTCGGGGCGGCGAAACCGCATACACGTGCCCCTTGGGCCCGACCACTTTGCTGAGAATACGCGTGAAATAACCGTGGCCGGGCACCAGCTCTACGACGGTCGAGCCGGGCTTGACGCCTGCAAACAGCACCGTCTCAGCGGGCTTGCGATTGGCGTCGCGCTCTTTGTCCTCGGCGGGTCGACCGGGATCGGCCACCGCCGCCGCGATGTAAGACGGGATTTTCTCAGCCGCCTGCAGCGGGATGGATCCCAGTGCGACCACGGCGCAACACGCAACCAGAACAGCATTACGAAGCATGGGTCTCTCCTTGGATGGGAGCCGCAGTGTGCCCGAATTTGCCCGAATTGCTCCATCTCGCCACCCCAATCGCGGCCCACAGTGACTGTCATCCGCAAACGAGGGCCGCCCCATGCTCCCTAATTTGAAAGTCTGGCTGAATCACTTCGAGTATCACTCCGAGCATCCCCGTCGACTGCCGGAAGGGATTCCCAACGTCCTGACTGTCACAGAGCGGCACCTGATCGCCCCCTCCATTGCAACTTTTCAACTCGGGGAACAGTCCTCGGGGAGCAGCCTGCTGCGCGCGGCGTATCGGTTTGCGCAGCAGCACGCAGCTGCCGAGGTCGCGCGGATTACCGAGCTGCTGATTCGGGAGGAGCAACAGCATGCCCTGCTGTTGAAGGGCTTCATGGCGGAACACGGTATCCCAACCCGGCAGCGCCATTGGACCGACCGGGTCTTTCGGCGGCTGCGCAAGCTGGCCGAGCTGGAGTTTGCCCTGGGCGTACTGTTGACCGCGGAGCTCATCGGCAATGTGTATTACCGCGCCCTGGAAAATGCGACCGGGTGTCAGCGGCTGCGATTGCTATGCCGGATGCTGGTGGCCGACGAGCTGGCGCACGTGGGATTCGAATCGGATCTGCTGTTGTCGATGCGAGCCGAGAAGTCGGCGCCGGTCCGTTTCGCGATGGATCTGGCCCACCGGACGTTCCTGATGGGTACGGCCCTCGTGGTATGGACCACTCATCGGGCCGTTCTGAAGCGCTCGGGCTATGGGCTGACCGGGTTCCTCAAAGCGTGCGCCGCCCAGTACCGGTTTTACTTACTGCCGCCTAAACCTTGTCTGACGAATGTTCAGCCGTGAGCAGCTTGGCTTCCATCCACCTGCGAATCCGTACAGCGTCGGCGACCCGGGTGTTCTTGCCGACGGAGTTCAGGAGGACGATGACAACAGTACGGCCCTGTATGACGGCCTGCATCACCATGCATCGACCCGCTTCGGTGATGTAGCCCGTCTTCTGGACGATGATGTTCCAGGTCGGGTTCGATACGAGTGCATTCGTATTACGGTACTCGAGGGTTCGCCGGCCAACCCGGACCGAATAACCCCGGTCGGTCGAGTATTCCCGGATGACGGGATTCTCGGACGCCGCCATCACCAGCTTCGAAAGGTCCTCGGCGCTGGCGACGTTGTCACAGGACAGGCCGGCCGGATCGACAAAATGGGCGCTGGTCATTCCCAGCTTGCGGGCCTTGGCGTTCATGGCCTGCACAAAGGCCGGCAGTCCGCCCGGGTAATTGCGTCCCAGGGCATGGGCCGCCCGATTCTCGGAAGACATCAGGGCCAGGTGAATCAGGTCACCGCGGGTCAGGGTCGTACCCAGCACCAGGCGGGAGGGGGCACCCTTGCCCACAATCCGGTCTTCGGTCGTGAGCTGGATGGGCTCATCGAGGGGCAGGCCCGCATCGGCGACCACCAGGACGGTCATCAGCTTGGTGATGGAGGCAATGGGCGCCGAGACGTCCGCCTTGCGTGAATACAGGACCGAGGAATGGGTCGAATCCAGGACCAGCGCAGAACTGGAACGCAGGTCCGGCTCATCTGTGCGCACGCGCACAGTGTGATTCGCTCGATGGTGGGCCTGGGAGACTGAGGTGACCAGGGCCATGCACATGAGACCCATCACGGACAGTTGTTTGCTACGGATCATTCGACGTGTTGCCTTCTAACCAGCCCCGATGAAGTGTAGCAGACCATATGGAAAACAGGGGCGGCGTGATCCAACCTGTGGTTCCGGTCCGCTGCGCGCGCTCATTTATGTAACGGCATCCGGGTGCGATCCCTTGAATGCGCGCTTGCGCATCGAACGGTTCCCCCCGGCCGCGCCGTGGTACAGAATCCGTCATGGCGGAAGTATCGGTGAGCTTTCGAGTTGATTTCAGCCCGGACTGTGCGGTGGGTCCGGGCAAGATCGCCCTGCTCGAGCACATCAGCAGCACCGGGTCCCTGTCGGAAGCGGCCCGCAAGCTGAAGATGAGCTATCGGCGGGCGTGGCTGCTGCTCGAGGATCTCAACACCTCGTTTCAACAGCCGGTAGCCCGGATGAGTGTCGGTGGCAAAGGTGGCGGGGGCGCCTCGCTGACGCCGTTCGGCTCGGACCTGGTCGCGGCCTATCGGGCCCTGGAAGCCCAGATTCGCAAGCGGGCCCAGACGGCTTTTCCACCAACAGCGCTGCCGGCTCCCGGCCCTGCTCCGGGGGAGGCGCAGGCACGCAAGCCGGTGGCCAAGCGACGAATCAATCGACCTACCGCTTCGGCGTCACGTCCCCGCGCGAAGCGGTAGGGTTTCAAAAGTAAGCGGTGCGGGTGGCTTACTTCGCTTTGGCTTTCGCAGCCTCGCAATCCTTCTTGCTCAATTCCAGGAAGCCCTGACCCTTGCAGGAATTCTGGCCCTTGCAGGAGTTGCTGGCGCCCTTGCAAGCCGACTGGCCCTTGCAGGAATTCACACCGGCGCAGTGCACGGTGGCTGCATCAGCGGCGAACGCGGAGTCCGCCAGTACGGAACCGAACAGCATGGCCGCAGCAGTGGCAACGGCGAAACCCGGATTGTTTTTCAAACGCATTGTCGTGTCCTCTTTGAGATTTAGCGGCATCGCCGCGCAGATGGTCCGCAGCAGATGACCGCGTCCCGGGGCGCTTTATTGCAAATGACGGGGCGGTTGCCGCGCCAGCCAGCGACTGATGAGCGCATCGAGCGACAGCGGACCCGCACCCGCGATCGCGAGCCACAGAAACAGGGCCAGGTACTCGAACTCATCGAATCCCAGCAGCGTTTCCAGTGAATCGACGTCAGCCCATTTCGCAGCCTTGATGGCCACGATCATGGTCACAGCGAGCGCGCCGGCGGAAATTCGGGTGAGCAGTCCCAGCAGCAAGAACAGGCCGCCGACAAACTCGATGCCCGAGGTCAGCGGTGTGAAGAAATGGGGAAACGGAATGCCCCAGCCAATGAAGTTCTCGGTGACCTGCGGCAGATTGTTGAGCTTGCCCCAGCCACTCAACAGGAACACCCAGCCGACGGTGATCCGGGCAAACAGCGGCGCGAGCCACAGGAGATGGCGGGCGACCCGCTCCGGCCAGCCAATGAGCCAATCTGCCAACATCCGCATGCTCGTCTCCCGTAGGTGGAGTTTCCGCGATCGCGACAATAGACCGTGACCCTGGGCACGTTATTGCATGAAATGATTCGACAGCAGGGCCGGTCTCCTGCAGGTGAGCCTCGAAAGTACCGCGAAGTGGACTGCCGCTGCCGGGTTCCGGCGCCGCCAGGGAATTCCCTTTCGACCCCGCCCGAGCGTTCCGTTAGAGTGTGCGGCTTACGCCGCTCATCCGGGTCCACGCACACTCATGATCGAATCAGGGCGGGGGGAAGCCACCGAAGAGCAGTTGGCGCGCCTGCTCGAATCATTCCGCTCCGATCTCATGCGCTTCGCCTTCTGGCTGTCGCGCGATCGCTCCATTGCTGAAGACGTCGTGCAGGAAACGATGCTGCGAGCCTGGCGCGCCCGTAACGAGCTGCGCAATACCACCGCGCTTCGCCCCTGGCTGCTCACGATCGTGCGCCGCGAAAACGCGCGGCTCTACGAGCGCAAGCGCCTGCCCACCGTGGACCTCGATGAAGTCATTGCAAACCAGGATGTCGCACTCGCGCTCAACGATGCGGATCCGGAGATCGCCGACCTGCGCCGCGCAATCCTGGCGCTTCCCGATGAATATCGGGAGCCCATCGTGCTGCAGGTACTGGGCGGATTCTCGACCGGCGAAATCGCCAAGGAGCTCAGTTTGACGGTGCCGGCGGTACTGACCCGCCTGTTCAGGGCCCGCAACAAACTCAGGGAAATGTATGGAATAGGCACCGCTTCCACCGAGGAGGCGCCATGACGCACGACGAAGCGCGCGAGCTGATCGGTGCCGTTCCGGGTGAGGCCTCCGCGGAGCTTCAGGCCCATCTGAAGACGTGTCCCGAATGCCAGGCCTACCGCGACCAGATGCTCGCATTCGATGCCAGGCTGCGGCAGGCGTTGGAGTTGGATTGGCACAAGATTGCGGGCACGGCGCCCCCTGCGGGCCCGATCCCCAAACCGCCCGCAGAGGCGACCGGTTCCGCCCCGGACACCGCCGGCGCAGACCCAACCGCCCCGGTCCGCGCGACTGTCACTGCGCTTACCCGGAAAGCGCGCGTGCCGCTGACAAAGCAAGCGCGCCCGCGGCTGTTTGCTTTCGCAGCAAGCGTGGCTGCAGCGTTGGTCATCGGTGGTGTGCTATGGCTGAGCCGCCCCCCGGAAAGCCTTGCTGCTGAAATCGTCACGCACGTCGAGGGCGAGCCCCACAGTTGGGAGAAGACCGAACCGGTGCAGACCGAGAAGCTCGATGCGGTGTTGCGCAAGAGCGGTGTCAATCTCGGGTCCGGAATGCAACCGGTCGTGTACGCCAGCAGTTGCTGGTTCAGAGGCCACTACGTGCCGCATGTCGTCGTGACCACGAAAGACGGCCCGGTCACGGTGATGATCCTGTTGCATGAGCGCGTGAATGCCGCACAGCAATTCAACGAAGCCGGTTACTCCGGCCTGCTGGTGCCCGCCACCACGGGCAGCGTCGCGGTGTTGAGTCGCACGCCCATGAATCTCGAGAAGCAGGCTGCCAGCGTCGTACACGCACTGCAAACAGCCGGCCCCACGCCGAACTAGGGCCTGTTAACAAGAGGACCCGGGCTCCGCGCGGCCAGTGTCCCTGCTAGGGATGGTGCCGCGCCAATTAACAACTAAATCATTGAATCACTTCGACAGTCTTGCCGTCGCGTTTGTAGACGACGCCTTCCTTCATCACGAAGCTGACTCTCTTCATCAGGCTGATGTCATCGACCGGGTTACCCGGCACGGCCACCAGGTCCGCGAACTTGCCTGCGGCGACGCTGCCGATGTCCTTGTCGTGTTTGAGCAGATCCGCCGCGTGCGTGGTGGCGGCCTGAAGCACAAACATGGTCGGCATTCCCGCCTGCACCATCAGTTCAAACTCGTGAGCGTTGTCACCATGCGGATACACGCCGGCATCGGTGCCGAAGGCAATCTTCACTCCGGCCTTGTATGCCTTGCCGGCCGTGTTGCTGATGAGTGGCCCGATGGCCGCCGCTTTCGCCTGGACGGCCGGCGGATAGTAACCGGGGATCTTCGCCTTCTGAGCCACAAAGTCGCCGGCGATGATGGTGGGGACGTAGTACGTGCCGTGCTCCTTCATCAGCTTCATGTCCGCATCGTCCATGTAGGTACCGTGCTCGATGGAATCGACTCCACCGATCACGGCACGCCGGATCGCTTCAGCACCGTGCGCGTGAGCCGCCACCGTGAAGTTGTAATCGTGCGCGGTGCTGACAATGGCCTTGATTTCCTCGAGAGTGAGCTGCGAGTTGTCGCCGCTCGAGCTCTGATCGAGCACGCCGCCCGAGGGCATGATCTTGATGACATCATCGCCCTTCTTGTAGTGCTCCCGCACGGCCTTGATGGCCTCGTCCGGGCTGTTGATGATGCCGTTCATCACACCAGGGTCCCCCGCCAGATCATCACGGTACCCGTCCGTCGGATCAGCGTGCCCTCCGGTGGAACCGATTGGACGGCCAGCCGTGTAGATACGGGGACCGACGAGAATCCCTGCGTTGATGGCGTTGCGAAGCGAGGCAATTTCGTTGACACCGTCGCCCAGGTTGCGGACCGTCGTAAAGCCGGCCAGGAGTGTCCGTCGCGCGTAGACAGTGGATCGGACCGCGTAATCGGCGGTGTTCCAATGAAACACGTCGGTGTATCCGGTGGGACTCGTCTCATGACTCAGGTGAGTGTGGGTGTCGATCAGTCCAGGCAGACAGGTTTGCGAGGACAGATCGATCTCAGTGGCGCCCGCCGGCGCACCGGACCCCGACCCGGCAACGACTTCGCGCACCCGTTTACCATCGACGATGACGGTGGTCGCGCCCAACACTTTGCCGGCGACAACATCGACCAGGTGGCCGCAATGAATCACACTCACCGGGGCCTCGGCAGCCACCGCTGCGGACCCGCCCAGGGCCAGGATCAATGCGATTGCGCGGGGAAGAGACGTCTTTATAGTTCGAATCACGTAGTTACTCCTGGGTAGGACAGGTGGGATAAGGTATACGAGATGCAAAAAAAATGGTTAACCGTGTGGCTCGCGGGCCTGCTCGCGATCCTGTTCGGGTGTTCTGTGAAGATTGCTCGAGCGGAAGAATCGGTGGTGCGTGCCACGCTGCCCAACGGCCTGCGCGTAATCATCGTGCGCAACTCCCTCGCGCCGGTGGTTGCTACCTCGGTCAACTATCTGAGCGGCTCCGTCGAGACACCGCCCGGATTTCCCGGGACTGCGCACGCAATGGAGCACATGATGTTCCGCGGCAGCCCGGGCCTTTCGGCGGAGCAACTCGCCAACATCGGCAACGTCATGGGCGGCAACTTCAATGCAAACACGCGGGAAAGCCTCACACAGTACCTGTTCACGGTGCCCGCGGAAGATCTCGATGTAGCGCTGCATATCGAGGCGATCCGCATGCAGGCCGTGCTCGAATCCGCTGCCGGCTGGAAACAGGAACGCGGCGCCATCGAGCAGGAAGTGGCGCAGGACCTGTCGAATCCGAGTTACATCCTGTACTCGAAAATCCGCTCTGCCATGTTCGCCGGCACTCCGTATGCGTACGACGCGCTCGGAACGCGGCCGTCCTTCGAGAAGACCACCGCGGCGGCGCTCAAGAAATTTCATGACACCTGGTACGCGCCCAACAACGCCATTCTGGTCGTGGTGGGCGACGTCGATCCCCAGGCGACTCTGACCGAAATCAAATCGCTGTTCGGCAGCATCCATTCCAAAAAGCTGCCGGCGCGTCCGGAAGTCCGCCTGCAACCGCCGCAGGCCGCGTCCTTTACAGTGGATACGGACCGGCCGAATGGCACGCAGATGATTGCGATGCGCGTGCCTGGGCTGGACAGCCCGGACTTTCCTGCGCTGGAAGTCCTGTCCGATGTGCTGAGCAATCACCGCTTCGATCTGTACGGACTGGTGCCACAGGGAAAGGCGCTCGATGCGGAGTTTCTGCTCGATCCCCTGCCGAAGGCCGGAATCGCCTACGCCAATGTTGCGTTCCTCGCCGGCGAGGACCCGAAAGTCACCGAAGCAGCGGTGCGTGCCATCCTGGCCAAGGTCGTGAAAGACGGCGTGCCGCCCGAGTTGGTAGAAGCGGCCAAGATCCAGGAGCGCAGCGCTGCGCAGTTCCAGAAGAACTCCATTGGGGAACTGGCCTCGATCTGGTCCGATGCCGTGGCGCTATATGGACTCAACTCGCCCGAGGAAGATCTGCAGCGGATCGAAAAAGTCACGGTCGATGACGTCAATCGCGTGGCGCGCAAATATCTCGATCTGGACCACGCCGTGGCCGCGGTCATGCTGCCGCGAGGCTCGGGCAAACCCGTTGCAGCCAGCGCGGCTGGGTTTGGTGGCCGCGAGTCGATTTCTCTGGGTGAGGCGAAGCCGACGCCCCTGCCGAAGTGGGCGGAAACCGCTCTCCACCGCGTAACAGTACCTCCATCCACACTCCATCCGGTAGTCAGTGTGCTGCCGAACGGACTGACGCTGATTGTTCAGACCGAAGATGTCAGCGATACCATCAGTGTGTACGGCCACATTCGCAACAGACCGGAAACGCAAGAGCCCGTGGGTCGCGAGGGCATCAACACGGTGCTCGACGAGTTACTCTCCTACGGCAGCGAGAAGCTCGACCGGGTCGCCTTCGAACAGGCGTTGGATGCCATCGGCGCCCGTGAGCGCGCGGGTGTGGACTTCGGAGTCCAGACACTCGCGGAGCATTTCGAGGGTGGTGTCGCGCTGCTGGCCGACAACGAGTTACATCCCGCGCTTCCGCAAACTGCGATGACCATCATCCAGGGACAGGTTGCACAGGGGGTGGAGGCACGAAGTCACAGCCCGGGTTTCCTCACACAACGTTCTTTGCGCCAGGCGATGTTTCCCAAGGATGATCCCAGCCTGCGCATACCAACAGCGCAGACGGTACGGTCGCTGACGCTCGATCAGATCAAGGAATACTACCGTTACGCGTTCCGGCCGGACCTGACGACGATTGTTGTCATCGGCAAGGTGACAGCGGCGCAGGCGCGCTCGACCATTGAGAAGTATTTCGGGTCGTGGACCGCCACGGGCCCGAAGCCGCCAACGGATCTGCCCACAGCGCCACCGAACCGTCCGAGCGTGATCGCAGTCCCCGACGATAGCCGCGTACAGGATGTGGTGGTGCTCGCTCAGAACCTCGCTCTGACGCGCGCCGACCCTGACTACTACGCGCTTTCTTTGGGAAACGCGCTGTTGGGCGGCGGTTTCTACTCAACTCGGTTGAGTATCGATATGCGCAAGAACGCGGGACTGGTGTACTCCGTCGGATCGATACTCCAGGCAGGACGGACTCGCGGCGCGTATCTAATCGAGTACGCGTGTGATCCGGGGAATGTATCGAAGGCAGCGGACCTCGCCGTGCGCGAGGTCAAGGCAATGCAGACGGGCCCCGCCACGGCCGACGAGTTGGTGCGAATCAAGGCGATGCTCATCCGGCAGATTCCACTGGGGGAATCGAGTGTCGATGAGATTGCACACGGGCTCGTAGAGCGGGCGGATTTTGGGTTGCCGCTCGATGAGCCGACGTTGGCGGCACGCCGCTACGTGGAGCTCGGCGCAGGTGAAGTGCAGGCGGCGTTTGCCAAGTGGATGCGGCCGGATGACATGGTGCGGGTGACCCAAGGTCCAGATCCTAAATAGGCGCGGCACTGGCCGCGCGGAGCCCGGGCTTCGTTTCCGCCGGCAAAAAGCGTGGTTTTTGCCGGCTACATTGGTGCGGGGCGCCTGCTGCGCGTTGGCCCGCGCGGCTGCTTTATGGCTCGTCTTCCACCGCGCGCTGCAAGGACTGCAGCGCCTGGTCCCACTGCTGCGCAATGATGTCCAGCGAGCGCCGGGCTTCGTCCAACCTCTCCAACTCAAACTCCCACAAGCGCTCCCGGCCGGTTTTCACGTCCCGGACCAGGCCGGCCTCCGCCAGCACCTGCAGGTGTTTGGTCACGGCCTGCCGGGTGATCTGGGTACCCGAGGTGAGCTGCGTGATGGACATCGCGCCGCCCGCGCACAGCACGGCGATGAGCCGCAAACGCGTCTCATCGCCGAGGGCCGCGAAAATCGGCGCGGACTTTCGCAGTACAGTGGGCTCGAGGCCTGCCGGGCTAGGCGGTGGTGACATGCTTCTCGATGTTCTGCAACTGGATGGCCCAGCCTTCGCTGTTGCCCCGGAAAGCCGTCAGCCGCCGTTCCGGTGGTATCTGGTCGAAGCCTGACTCGACGAGTGTCAGCAGCGTTCCGCCGACGGCATCCTCCAGCCGGAACTCCACCAGCGAAGTGGGCTCGCTGGAATAGTCCTTCTGGGGGTCCACCGCATTCGGATGCCAGCGCCAGGACAGCAGCTTCTCCGGCTCGCAATTCTGAATCGTCACCTCCATGGTGAGGTGCTCGTAGCCGGGGTGGGTCACCTTGCCGGTAAAGCGCCCGCCGGCGGCAAATTCCCCGCCCTGCAGTCGGACGCCGAACCAACTGTTGAATTCGTCTATGTGAGTGAGGGCACGCCAGACCCTTGCCCGCGTGGCCTTGATGACAAGCTTGCGCTCGATACGGTCAGTCGATGTAGTCATATGCAACCTCCTGGTTGCATACTACCCCTTACCGCTTTGAATGCAACCTTTTAGTTGCGCTTTTGCCGTCGGCCGGCGCCGATGCTGGGGCCTGTATCGGGGCCTTGGTTTCCCGCTGGGCCTGGGTGTTCGGCTCGGGCGAGGCCGCGTCCGCGCGATCGAACAATCCGTGTTGCCATGCAAGGGCCGAGATGACCCCGAGCAGGCCAATGAAAGCGACGACTTTTCTCAACACCATGAATAGACCAAAGCACTAAAGTGGCGCGAGTGTACTGATCCCGCGGACGAAAGCCATTCTCCTGTAAAAAACTGAACCCTGGCTGACGCGGCTCACATTCGCGGCACAACGATTGCTGTCAGCAGATCCAGACCGCACCAGATTGGTTTTAATGGAGCGAAGGACCATGGGATCGAAAGTACAGGGTGAAGGTGACTACGAATCGGCCCGCCACTACAACGACGAAACCCGCAAGTTCGTCGCTGAGAAGACGAAGGCTGGCAAGGAGCTGAAGGGCGAGGCGGCCAAGGCCTCCGACAAGCTCAGCCCAGCCGAACAGGAAGCGCTCTCACATGCGAAGAGCGGCTCGCAGGACAAACGGGATGCGAAGATTCTGAGCGACATGGAGCGCAAGCACCAACGCTGACATCCGCGCGTCGCGAGGACACCGGACGCTCTTCGAGCGCCGGCGCCCGCCTATCTCACTTCGGAGTCGGAAACGCGTACACCACATTTAATGTGGTAATCGTGTCTGTGCGCTTCACGTCATCGGCAGGTTTGGTGTTATGCAGGATGCTGTAGCCCGCCAGCAGCGCAAGCTTCTTTGACATTTTCACTTCCAGCGCCAGGTCATTCTTGATCGATGTGTTGCTGGAGCCGCTTTCCACAATCATCTTGTCGGTCAACTTCGTGCTGGTGTTGAACTGATGCATGAAGTCGACGCCCGCTGTGCCCACGACCTCCGATTGCGATTCCAGTGGGATACGGTCGATGA
>Ga0137412_10002126_pt1 | contig 15609 bp, 15 predicted proteins | sample CZODoug2_1_16fun_FD_122160 | JGI IMG/M metagenome (GOLD analysis project Ga0137412, IMG submission 122160) | Vadose zone soil fungal communities from Angelo Coast Range Reserve, California, USA - CZODoug2_1_16fungal (Hybrid Assembly) | ecosystem: Environmental > Terrestrial > Soil > Vadose zone...
CGACGCCATCCATTCCAGATTCTTTGGCGCCAACAATGGAACGCTTCATCTCCGCGAACTCCGCAGTCGAATAGACGAAATCTCCCGCGCGTGGCCGGATCATTACAAAAATGGGGATGCGAACCTGTTCGTGCACCGTACGAACGAGATCATCGCCGGGTGTAATTCCGCCGCAAGACAAATCACCGCAGAGTTCGATGCGGTCCGCGCCGCCGCGCTCCGCTGCCAGCGCCGCTTCAAGAGTCTCGACACTGATTTCGAGCAGGAATTTCTGGTTCATGTGCGAAGTCCCGCGGCAGAGACAACATGAGTGAGCGTGCCGTGGGTCCAATTCCAGAACATTCCCAGCAGCGCGGCGGCGTTCCAACCCCACAAGAACAGACGCATTTCATTTGGACGATAAGCGCGGTTTTTCCACAGTAGAATCGCATCGATTAGAAACCAGAGGGCACCGAAAGCGAGGAAGCCCGTGATGATCCAGTCGCGAAAATAGATTCGCACCAGCATGGTTTCAACACACAAAAAGGCTGCAATCAAGAATTTAGCGCGCACTCTCCCGATCGAGGTTGCAGTTGTTCGCCGGCCGCTCAAGCGGTCGGGCTCGATGTCCATCACCTCACCGAAAATATGAGAGTGCATGGCAAACAGCGCGCCAAATAAGAAAGTCTGCCATGGAAGTTGCGGAGCGTTGTTCAACCACCTGCTCAACACGAAAACGAGCAGGTAGCTCGCCTGAATCAGCACGTCGAACGGAGGGCGGCCTTTCCAGGCGATGCCAGGCGCGTTGTAGACGCCGACGGCCAGTAGAAGCAGGGCATACCACCACAAAATACGCGGACCAACGAAGTAGTAGAACAGCGCCGCAAACGGAAGTTGCACCCCAGCGATGTGCCATTTCAAAACGGCAAGCTGTTCGCGCGCGCCCCGCGCACCAAACAGGAACGTGCCTTTGCGCGGGTTCAGCGCATCGGTTTCCGCGTCAACAATGTCGTTGACGCCATAAAGCACGAGCCCGAGTGGGAAAAGCACGAAAAACAATCCCAACCAGAGTTTGCCGGAATGTAAGAAGTCTGTATGGCCGAGCGGCATAAGATAAAAAAGGGCTGTTGTGCTCCACAGCCCAGGCCGGGAAACCTGCAACAAGAAAACCAGATAAGAATGAGATTGTTGACGGGCGGAGGTATTGGTTTGGGCGGCTTCGGCCATCTGGCCCAATATAACGCGATTCAGGCTGGGCCTGGGTATGCAAACTGGCACGATGTGATGATGAATCGTTTCGCCCGTTTCAAATTCTTCGCAGAACAAGTAGGTGATAAGGACGCCGACGGGCAGCTAAACGCGCGGACGCTAGATGAGACCGAATGAGGCGAACGCCGTGATCGATGCACAGCCCAGGGCAACGCCCATGACCACACCCGCCAGGACATCGCTCAGAAAGTGCATACCCAGCACGATGCGAGAACCCGCAATGCTTAGCGCCAGGAATAAAAGCACCCCTTCGAGCGAGGGATAAAAGTAGCTGACGACCAGCGCGATCGAAAACGCGGTCATCGTGTGGCCCGACGGAAACGAAAACTTGTCCGGCGGCAGCACCTTCGACCAGCAGTGCGGCTCGATCTGGCAAGGCCTCGGCCGCTGGCTCAGTCTCTTCAAGGCTTTGAATACAAAAATGCCCAGAGCCGCCGCTGACCCCGCAGCGCCGATGGCCGAAAATCGCTGCGGGCCTCCATAGGTGAGCAACATCAGCCCCAGACCGTACCAGATCCAGCCATCGCCCATGCGCGTGGCCGCGATCATCCAGATGCGAAACCAGCGCGGGGCGCGCCAGCGATTCATCCGCCGCATCAGCCGGTGATCGCGCCGATCGATATATCCCCAGAGGTTGCGTGCGACTGCCATCGCCTTACCTCACCCAGACGGCTGGAAACAGACAAGCGCTTTCAATAAGAAAGATGCACAAATAGGCGAGAAGATTTCTCGCATGCAAGTCGCGTGCGCATGCAAAGCCCTTGGCCTTGCTTGCAGCGACGGATTGGAGGTCTTGCTCACGCGCATCTCAACTTGCCCAGTTGGCCTCGAAGTTCGAATCCATATCCCAAAGCATCCGTTTGCGCTTCCCACCGCGCTCGACGGCCGAGGACCATTTCCGGCAAAAACGAATCTCGTTCATCCAGTGCCCCACAGTAAAAGCCGGTACCAGCACCGCGAGCGGCGACAGTGCCAGCGTCCACGGTTTGTCCCGGAAAAGCGATCTGACGATGCTGAACACGTCTGTCGTAAGCTTGCCGCAGCTCCCATGCACGCCGTGTACGCCTCCGCATCCTGCCCGCAGCCCGGCGAAACACTCATCCGCCGTCCGCGCACCAGGCACTTCCGTGAAGGTATGTCCCACACCGGCGATCGTGTGCGAGTCGCTGCCGGCAATCCCGATTTTCCCCAGCCGCGCCGCCAACCGTGCGGCACTGTCATTGGCCGCGGGCCACATCTGCCCGTTGCGCGTCTCAAACGCCGGAACATAGGATTCAAACCAATGAAAATCTTCCTCTTTCCGGCGGCCCGTCAAACCGGAGAAAACGTGATTGGCGCTGAAAAACAGCTTACGCTCCGTGAGGTACATCAGTAGCGCGATAAAATCGTTACTACGGCGCTGAATTTCAGCATGGTCGCGTTCCGTGATGCCATAGACGCCCATGTGCATCTCGGTGCCGCTGGGCATCCGAACAGTAACCTCCTCGCTCAGGAAGAAGTCCGGGTGGCGCCGCAAGGCCTCCGCGCCGTCTATGGAGTCATGGTCCGTTATGGTGACGATGGACATGCTCATCCGCTTCAGCCGGTCATAGACTTCCGCGGGATCGTTGTAGGACTCCCGGCAGATGCGATTCAGCCCGGGAACGGTGAACATTCCGGATGCGATCGAGTGAACGTGAAGGTCGCAGCGCATGGTGCAATTGTCGCCTGTGGATATGAACAGCCTGTAAAGAGGTCGCGAAATCTGCGTGAACGTGTCCATGGAACTCATTGAACACAAGTGGTTTATTGACTTATTCACATGGCATGGAGTGTGCTCTGGTGCGACGCCCCCATCGTGCGGCACAATCGGCGCAATGAAAAAAATTCACGTCCTCTTCCATGATGGCGGAGGGGGACATCGCAACGCCGCCGTCGCTCTGCAAGCGGTCATTGGCCAGCAACAGCGCGACTGGCAGATCGAACTCATCCAGTTTCAGGACCTTACTGACCGGCTGGACGTCCTGCGCAAGCTGACCGGCATACGCATCCAGCAGCAATACAACATCCTCCTGCAAAACGGCTGGACCCTGGGCAGCACCTATCTCCTCCGCATGCTCCAGGCGACTATCCGCTTGTTTCACAGGCCGTTAGTGAATCTGCTCGAAAGATTTTGGCGTGAGAAGCCGGCGGATCTGCTCATTTCCGTGATTCCCCATTTCAACCGGCAGATTTGTGAAAGCTGGACCAAGGTTTATCCCGCCCGCCCTTTTGTCACCATCATCACCGACCTGGCCGATTTTCCGCCCCGATTCTGGATCGAGCCGATCAAAGATCAATATGTCATCGCGGGTGCGGAAAAAGCCGCCGATCAAGCGCGCTCGATGGGACACGACGACGCTCACATTTTTCTGACTTCGGGAATGATCCTGCGACCAGATTTTTATTTGGAAGACAATTCCGATCCGCAGGAACTGCGGAAAGAAATGGGTTTGCGCCCCGACTTGCCAACGGCGATTGTTCTCTTCGGCGGCCACGGTTCGAAAGTGATGTACGACATCACCGAGCGACTGAACGCGGCGGGCTTGCCGCTGCAACTGATTTTGATTTGTGGCCGGAACGAAGAGCTAGCGGCCAAGCTGCGCGCTCGCCAGTGGAAGTTGCCCAACCATGTCGTGGGCTTCACGAAGGAAGTGCATCGGCTGATGCGTGCAGCTGATTTTCTGATCGGCAAGCCCGGCCCCGGCAGCATCGCGGAAGCTATGGTTCGCAAGCTCCCCGTGTTGATCGAATGCAACGCCTGGACGCTCCCGCAGGAACGGTACAACGCAGAGTGGGTGCAGGAGAAAGGTGTAGGCATCGTATTGAAGAGCTTCGAAGATGTGGCGGAGAGTGTAAAGCGGATGCTCGATCCTGCGTCACTCGCCGCGTTTCGAAAGAACGTGGAAGCGCAAGAAAACAGCGCCGTTTTCGAAATCCCCGAGATTCTGGCGAAGCTTCTCGGTGAGCCTGGCGCCGAGCCCCGTTCTCGCACGCCAGCGCCGGTAGCAACGCACACTCTCTAGCCGGTTCCGTGGTGGAACTAAATACTTACAACTGACAACTTAGAACTGCTTTCAGAGCTGGGCATGCTCGGCGCTGCCCGGATGCGGGAACCGTGGGCCGGCGTGCGAATTATGGGTTGGCGTCTGCATGTGGGGTTTCGCGCACTTTGTTGCCCGCCAGCGCGAAACGTACCGCTTCGAATCGCACATCTTCACGCAGCCGCCTCGCAGGCGCGATTCCGCACAATGGCAGTAGCACCCGCCTGCCGGAACACTCTGCAGTAACGCAGGCGTGTCCGCGAGGAGCGCGAGCGAACAGGCCAGAAGGGTGATTCCAAGGAGGCATAGTCTGCAGAGGGGACGCCGCCACGAGAAGAGATTGCTGAAGAGCCGGCGCATGGGAGTATTCTGCGGAGAGTGTGGGAAAAAACCGATAGCCCCGCGAGTTCGAAAGTCTTGTTACCAGGGTCCTGGAACCAGGTGGCAAGGGTGCGCCCGACTGCGATGAAAAGAGGCCGTTCCCGAGCCAGGCTGGAGACCGTTCCGAATTGGACTAGGAGTACAGATTTGGAGCGCGCAGAGGAGTTCTCTACAAAGCTAAACTTAAGATAATAAGATGCTTATCTAATTCTGGGAGGAACTCTGCATTGCCGGGAGCCGTGCATTAGAGGGTTGCGTGGGCGCGTTTCAAAGGACGAGATGTGAAAAGAGACAAGCGAGGGGGAAGGGGCTTGCTTGTCAGTTTTTGCAGATCGTTCCACCTGCCTCTGAGAGGGAAGCTAGGATGGATGACCCCACGCGCTGGTGTGAAAACGACCCGAGCAATTGAAACGCGCCTTCCAGGGCCCCCGATCCCAAGCGGGGGCCCCTCTTTGCAATCCTGCCACCAGGTGTCTAAAACTCTCAGCTTGAGCTTAATTCACTCTGCGGGCGACGGCGATGCGTGCTTGGCCCAGCACATGCGCGACCTGCGTCTCGCGCAGGCGCGAAGCGTCGTATTCGAACGAGAGTTGCTTCTTCGATTCGTCGACGCGAAAACTGCGCAATCCATAGGTGTTCGCGAATTGGCCGAGATGGCGCAATTGCTCTTCTGTCAGCGGTGACTGCAATTCATAGGTAATTTCCACGAGTGTCATGCACCCATTATAGCAGCGTGCGGCAAGCGGGCCCGCAGGGCGTACTCGCGGGCGCTTGACATTAGATAGGGAGTGGGGGTATATGTAGGGGTGGGGGGTATCGTGATGCCAAGCACGGCGAAATCCATTCGCGGCCCAAGAGAGCATGGCCGCCCGAGCGTTACAAATTGTGCCTGCGCATCGGACGCTGGTGGACCTAAGGCCACGGGGGTCGATCCCGGTCTGAAGGAGGCTAATCAAAACCGCCTCCGGCGCATCGAGGGCCAGGTGCGCGGTCTGCAAAGGATGGTCGAGGAAGATCGCTACTGCGCCGACATCATTACCCAGGTTGCTTCCGTCCAAGAGGCGCTGCGGGGTGTCGCCCGCAACCTGATGAAGAACCACTTGCATCACTGTGCGGCCAAAGCGCTGAAGAGCGGGAAGAAAGAAGAAACCGCGGCGATGTACAACGAACTGCTGGAACTAATTTACACGCATTTGCGGTAACGCCGCCGAAGCAAGGGGAGATCACCAATGAATTCGCAGGATGCAGGCGGAGTGTCACTTCCGATTTTGCAGGGGCCGGCCAAGCACAAGGATCCCGTGTGCGGAATGACGGTTGCTCCGGAAAAGGCGGCCGGGAAGGTTGAGCACGCCGGAAAAACGTACTACTTCTGCTCAAAGGGCTGTGCGGAACGGTTTTCCGGCGAGCCGAAGAAGTTTCTTGCTGCTTCGGGGACGGCACCCGCGGAACACGGAGCTATGCAGCGCACGGGAGCGGACGCGTCGCACACGGCGGACGAAAAAAAGGTTCGTTACACCTGTCCGATGCATCCGCAGATCATCCAGATCGGTCCGGGGAGCTGCCCTATCTGCGGCATGGCGCTGGAACCGATAGATGTTTTCGCCGACGTGGAGGCCGATCCCGAATACGACTCGATGCGCCTGCGTTTCTGGATCAGTGCGGCGTTATCGCTTCCGGTCCTGCTGCTTTCCATGCTTGGCGAATCGCTCGGCTTGCATCTTGCCCCACAGGTTATAATCGCGATCGAGTTTTTTCTCGCGACACCCGTGGTCCTCTGGGGCGGCTGGCCCTTTTTCGAACGCTTCTGGTCGTCGCTCGTCAACCGCAGCCTGAATATGTTCACGCTGATTGGATTGGGCACGGGTGCTGCGTATCTCGACAGCGTTGTGGCTACTTTTTTTCCACAGATCTTCCCGGACTCTTTTCGGGGCATGGATGGCGCCGCACCCGTTTATTTCGAGGCAGCCGCGGTCATCACCACGCTGGTTCTCCTGGGGCAGGTCCTGGAATTGCGCGCCAGGCAACGAACCAGCGGTGCAATTCGCGCGTTATTGAATCTCGCGCCACAGCAGGCGCATTTGCTCGCAGCGGATGGCACGGAAAGAGACGTGCCGCTCGATCAGGTGAAGCGCGGCGACCGGTTGCGTGTCCGTCCCGGAGAGCGCATTCCCGTCGAGGGCACGATACGTGAAGGCGCAAGCTCCGTGGATGAGTCGATGGTGACCGGTGAACCCATGCCGGTCGAAAAAAGCGCAGGCGATAACGTCATCGGTGGCACGCTGAACACCAGCGGCAGTTTCATCATGGAAGCGGAGCGCGTCGGGAGCGAAACCATGCTCGCGCAAATTGTGAAGCTCGTCAGCGAAGCGCAGCGCAGCCGCGCGCCCATGCAGCGCCTGGCTGATCGCGTCGCCTCGTATTTTGTGCCGGCCGTGATTGGCATCGCGGTTCTGGCCTTTTTCAGCTGGATACTTTTCGGTCCGGAGCCGCGCTTCTCGCACGCGCTGGTAGCGGCTGTGTCGGTGCTGATCATAGCGTGCCCCTGCGCGCTGGGCCTTGCAACGCCGATGTCCATCATGGTGGCTGTGGGCCGCGGGGCGCACGCGGGTGTGCTCGTTCGAAACGCGGAGGCCCTCGAGACGCTCGCGAAAGTTGACACCCTCGTCGTAGATAAGACCGGAACGCTTACGGAAGGTAAGCCTCAAGTGGGGAATATTGTGGTCTCTGAAGAAAGTGAGATTTCGAGGGAGCAATTGCTTCGATGGGTGGCCGGCGTGGAGCGAGCCAGCGAGCATCCACTGGCAAAGGCGATTGTACAAGCGGCGGAGAGCGAGAAGCTATCGACTCAATCCGTCGAGGAATTCCGGGCGACACCGGGAGGGGGCGCGGAAGGCAAGGTCGCAGACAAACACGTGTTGGCCGGAAGCGCGAAGTTTTTGAAGGAGCGCGGCGTTCAGCTTCCATTAGGAAAAAGCATAGGAGTTCTCGCCGTTGGAACGGCATCGATTACCGCCGTTTACGCAGCGATCGACGGCAAAGCCGCAGGGGCTTTCTTGCTGACCGATAAGGTGAAGAGCTCATCGGCCGGAGCGATCCAGCAACTGAAGGCCGAGGGCGTGCGAGTGGTAATGCTCACGGGAGACCGGGCGGAAACCGCACAATCTGTGGCCACGCAGCTGCAAATCGAAGAGATTAGGGCGGAAGTCAGGCCCGAGGAGAAGAGCGAGATCATAAAGAATTTGAAAAAAGAAGGCCGCATCGTTGCGATGGCGGGCGATGGAATTAACGACGCACCGGCGCTGGCTGTTGCGGACGTCGGAATCGCCATGGGGACAGGCACGGATGTCGCGATCGAGAATGCCGGCATCACGCTTGTGAAGGGTGACTTGCGCGGCATCGTCCGCGCACGCAAACTGAGCCGCGCCACGATTCGCAACATCAAACAGAACCTTACCTTCGCATTTCTCTACAATGCGATCGGAATTCCCATCGCTGCGGGAGTTTTCTACCCCATTTTCGGCTGGCTGCTGAGCCCCATGCTGGCCAGCGTCGCGATGAGCTTCAGTTCCGTCTCCGTCATCGCCAACGCATTGCGCCTCCGCAAGGTTTCTCTGTAAACCTAGCGGATTTGAGGATCCTTCCCGACCGTCGAAAAGATACTTACGGGAGGCATCATAGGCCTTTCCCGAGAATCCCCTCAAACTTCCTGAGACTCTGGCGTAGGGACCTGACCATACGCCTCGCCCATCGTCTAAACGAGCAGGGCAAGGGAACTTTTCCCACACGGTTGCGTATCACTTGTAGCAGCGAGGCGAACATAGCGGGGGTCGGGTATGTCCAGCAATGGCAATGGTTTAGGTAACGGAAAAAACCGCAAGAAACGCCGTCGTATCATCTGGGCGGCGATTGCGGGAGTGGTGCTGGGGGGCGGCGGCTATGGCGTGAAGGCGGCGCTCAGCCCAAGCCGCACCATCGATCCATCGAAACTTGCTTCCGCGGAGCGCGGCGACCTGGCACGCGTGGTGGTGGCGACCGGCAAGATTCAGCCGCTTTCCAAAGTGGAGATCAAATCCAAAGCCAGCGGCATCGTGAAAAAGCTTTACGTGGATTACGGTGAACGGGTGAAGCAGGGGCAGTTGCTCGCGGAACTCGACAAGGTACAGCTCGAAGCCGCCGAACGCGCCTCCCGTGCAAACTTGCAAGCCGCCGAAGCGGCGCTGGACTCTTCCAAAGCCACACTCGAGCGCAACAAGGTCGATGCCGAAGGCCCTGATGTGCCGTTCCTCAAACTCAATATGGAGCGCGCCGAGCAGATGTACAAAGACGGCGTGATGTCCAAGAGCCTCGTCGAAGATGCAGAGAAAAACTACCAGCTCGGGCTTAACAAACAAGTGAGCGCGCAGCGTACCCTCGCCGTATCCCGAGCGGAAATTGCCAAGTGTGAAGCCCAGGTGGCGCAGGCCAAGGCGTCGCTGGAGAACGCGCAGGAAGATCTGCGCAATTCCACGATCGTTAGCCCGATTGAAGGCTTGGTCCTCTCTCGCGATGTAAATGTCGGCGACGCGGTCAGCTCCATCCTGGTGCTCGGCTCGCAGGCCACCTTGATCATGACGCTCGGCGACGTCAGCGAAGTTTACGTGCAAGGCAAAGTCGATGAAGCAGACATCGGGAAAGTGTTTTTCAGTCAGCCTGCGCGCATCGTGGTGGAATCATTCAAGGACAAGAAATTCACCGGCAAGGTCACCAAGATTTCCCCGCTCGGCAAAGAAAAGGACAACGTCACCACCTTCGAAGTGCGTGTCTCGATTTCGAATCCCGGCGGCGAGCTCAAGGCTAACATGAGCGCCAATGCTGAGATCCTCCTCGAGGAAAAGAAAAACGTCCTGATGGTTCCGGAAGCCGCGCTCATATATGACAAAGAGCGAAAAGCTTCCATCGAGATCCCTGCCGCCAAGGCGGACAATGGCAAGAAAAAGCTCAGCGTAAAGCTTGGCATCTCGAACGGCGTGAAAACGGAAATTCTCGAAGGTCTCAACGAGAAACAACAAGTCATTCTGCAATAGTTGAATCGACCGGCGGAGTGCCATGTCATTTCAGGACTTGCTGCGAGACACGCTGGCAACGCTTTGGGCCCATAAGCGCCGAACCATGCTGACCATGTTCGGTATCGCCTGGGGCATCATCTCCATTACCGTGATGGTGGCGGCGGGTGAGGGACTTGGCAAGGGCATTCAGAATAACCAGGAAACGTTTGGCAAAGACGTGATGATCGTTTTCGCGGGACGCACCAGCATGCAGGCTGGCGGGACGCGCTCCGGACGCCTGATCCGCTGGCGCGAGGAAGACTATGTCCAGGTCGCGAAGGAAGCGCCCGCTTGCAAATACGTCATGCCGGAGCTTGGCAACAACGTCCAAGTGCATAGCCTCTTCAACAGCGGTGATCTTCAGGTTGTCGGAGCACTGCCGCCATTCACCGAAATTCGCAGCATCACCGTCGCGCAGGGCCGTTTCTACAACCAGGAGGACAACGCTGAAGCGCGTAACGTGGCTTTTCTCGGCAGCGACGCGAAAAAGCAGCTCTTTGCGGAACGCGAAGCCCTTGGCCATACGATCTCATTGAACGGAGTTCCCTATACCGTCATTGGCGTCATGAAGCCAAAGGAACAGAATTCCAGTTACGACGGCGCCGACGTCCGCAAGATATTCATCCCCTTCAATTCGATGCGCCGAGATTTTCCGAACAAGCCGCCGGCCGTCGGGCACAGCGTGGACCGTTTGCTCGTGGCACCCTGGTCACTGGAGACGCATCCCGATTGCGTCAAGCAGATTCGCCGCTCTCTCGGCCGGCTCCACAATTTTGATCCCCGCGACAAGGAAGCTGCCAGCATCTGGGACACCGTCAAGAATGCCGAAGCCAACCGCATGATCATCGTGGGGATGGAAGTGTTCATGGGTGCAGTCGGCGTGGCCACGCTTTTCCTGGGCGGCCTGGGCGTGATGAACGTGATGCTCGTCTCCGTTCGCGAACGCACCCGCGAAATCGGCGTCCGCAAGGCGCTCGGCGCCACCCGCGAATCCATCCTGCGTCAATTCTTTCTGGAAACCGTCATTGTCGTTGGCTTGAGCGGTGGCACGGGGCTGCTTCTCTCCTACGGTTTTTGCGCGCTGGTGAATCTGCTGCCCATGCCGCTTTTTTTTGCCGGTTTGCTCACCAGCTGGAAGCTGGGTGCTCTTTCCGTTTTCCTGCTCGGTGTGATTGCCGTCTTGTCCGCTCTTTATCCGGCCAATCGCGCCGCCTCTGTTGATCCTATTGAAGCGCTGCGCTTTGAGGCGGGAGGCTAGATGCTTCTCGAAATCTTCAAGGAAGCATGGGCCGCACTTGGCCGCAATCCAGTCCGCAGCTTGCTCACAATGACGGGCATCGCGTGGGGCATTGTTGCGGTGACGCTCTTGCTCAGCTACGGTTCCGGCTTCCGCAATGTTTTGATGTACACCTTCGAGGTCTTTGGCAAAGGCGCAGTGGTTTGCTGGCCCGGCACGACCAGTGAGCAAGCTGGCGGTGAGCGTGCCGGCAAAGCCGTCCGTTTCGAACAAGAGGACGCTGATTGGGTAAAGGCACAGTCCCCGCTCGTCAAACGGGTGACGCGCGAGACCGTGCGGTGGAAGGGCATTACGCACGACGAACGGCTCTCGGACACCGCCATCCGCGGCGTCTATCCCGAATACGGCGAAATGCGCAATGAAATTCCCATGGAAGGACGCTGGATTTCTCCCGAAGATATCGCCGAGCGCCGCCGCGTGGCTTTCCTCGGCGCCATACTGCGCAGGAAACTTTTTAGCGGCACGCCGGCTATTGGCGAAACCGTGCGCATCGACGGCGTCAAATTCACCGTCGTCGGCTCCATGGACACGAAATTTTCCGACAGCAACTATTTTACCAGCGACGATGAGTCTGTGTTTATCCCGTACACCACGGCGGGCGACCTGTGGGACGCGCGCTACGCCAGCGTGATGCTCTTCGAACCCGTCGCGCCCAATTTTGAAGCGGACGCCATGCAACAGTTTCGCGCTGCCATCGCCAACCGCCAGCACTTCTCGCCGAGCGACAAGCGCGCCATCACCATGTTCGGCCGCGAAGAATTCAAGCCCATCTACGAAGGAATCACATTGGGTATCGAAGCTTTGCTCTTTTTCGTCGGCACACTCACGCTGGGCATCGGCGGCGTGGGGGTGATGAATATCATGCTCGTATCCGTCGAAGAGCGCGTCCGCGAAATCGGCCTGCGCCGCGCGCTCGGTGCAAAAAAATCACACATCCGCTGGCAGTTTTTGCTCGAAGCGCTGGTCATGACGCTTGCCGCCGGCGTGATCGGCATGCTGCTCTCGGCGGCCATCACTTCAGCGATCGGCACGCTGCCGTTCCTCGGGCCCGCCTACGAGGACGACTCCGGCAAAGTGGATATCAAGCTCACTCTCTCGTTGGTCACCATGATGCTGTCTACCGCCATCCTCGTTGTGGTCGGCGTGATCAGCGGCTGGCTCCCCGCCATGCAAGCCGCCAAACTCGACCCCGTTGAGGCCCTGCGTTACGAGTAATTTGCCCAGAAAAGTCCATGCGAAGACGCGGCCTTCACCGGAAAAAAATAAAGCCAGAGAAAGCGGGTGAGCATTTTCCTGTATCTGCTCGGGGAATTCTCTGTGCCTCTGGGTGTGATTGTCTTTTTGATGTTCGTCCTTAGGTTTGACCGAGGATGGCGTCGAAATACGCTAGCATATCCGGTGAATCCCACTGTTGGGATGAGAAAAATTTTCGCAAGATTTTTCCGTGCCGGTCGATGACGTAGGTGTCAGGGAACATCGACGTGCCGTAGTCGAGCGCCAGCTTTCTCGTAGGTTCGCGGAAGGTCGGAAAAACAACGCCATAGTCCTTCAAGAATTTCTCATAAGCCGCGGGGTCCTCGTCAACGCTCACGCCCAGAACTAGCGCATTGCGCGATTCGACGTACTTTTGAAGCCGGTTGAGCGCTGGCGTTTCCTCGATGCAAGGTGGACACCAAGTCGCCCAGAAATTCAGAATGACGACCTTGCCCTTTAGATCGGTAAGGTGCCCTGGTTTCCCCCAAACTTCCAGAGGAAAGTCCTGTGCGGTCTTGCCCGCTATCGAGGCTTCGCCTTGCCGGTACGTGGGCATAGCGAAGAGCACCAAAACCAGCGCAGCGATACCTATCACGGCCCAAGCCCCAATTTTTCGAACGATTCTCATCAAGTGCTATACTAACCCAATTGCCCGAGATCGGGAAACGATCCTTCCGCATCCAATACCCAATGACTAACGACGCCCACCGCTTACCGCCCATCGGCGCCACCGTCCCGACGACGGCCTGGGGCTCTGTCACGGCTATCGTTCCGGCCCGGAATGAGGAGGCGGTCATCGCGGCGTGCATTGCGTCCTTGGCGAGCCAGCCGGAAATCGACGAGATCCTGGTAGTTAATGATCAGTCCACCGACGGGACCGCTAACGTCGTGAAAGGCCTCATGGGGAGAGTTCCCAACCTGCGCCTGCTGGAAGCCGGCGGATTGCCCGATGGCTGGGTTGGGAAGAACCACGCCCTCTGGGTCGGAGTTCAACAGGCCAAATGTGCCTGGCTCCTTTTCACCGATGCCGACGCGGAACACGGGCGGAATTCCGCCTCGCGTGCACTTCAAGTTGCGCAGGAACACAACACCGCTTTGGTTTCATTTTCTCCCGAGCAGATCACCGAGACGTGGTATGAAAAAGCGCTGATTCCTTACATCTACCTGCGGCTGGCGAAGCGCTTCTCGTATGAAAAGGTGAATGATCCAAACTCACCCGCCGCTGCCGCGAACGGCCAGTTTCTGATGATGCGCCGCGATGTGTACGACGCCATCGGCGGCCATTCCAGCGTCGCCGGCGAGGTCCTGGAAGACGTCGCCCTCGCCATGCGCGTGAAGGCCGCGGGCCATCGCATCTGGTTCGGCTCGGGCAAGGGCATTGTTTGCGTGCGCATGTACCGCTCGTTCCAAGCGATGTGGCAGGGCTGGAAGAAAAATCTCTATCGCTTGATGGGCGGCACTCCAGGGGCTGTGTTTCGCGAGATGGAGTCAAGCCTCCCGTGGATTCCGCTCCTTCTGATCGTCGCAGGGATGAAGTATCCTTTTCTGCTTTTCCTAGGAGTCTTGCTCCTAATCGCCCGCCAAACCAGCTACGGTTTTGACTTGGCTCGTAACCATTTCCCATTCTCCTTCATCTTTTATTACGTGCCCGCCGTGGCGCTGTACGTAGCTGTGCTTTGGGCGTCCTACCGGAGCCATGTAAAGGGAAGAATCCAATGGAAAGGGCGGGAGTACTCCGTCAGAGCTCCTCAATCGGCAAGATAAGCGAACACCGATGGTTCTTCTCACGCGAAAAATCGAGTTTGCCGCCTCGCACCTCTATCACAACCCGAATCTTTCGGCCGAGGAGAACCGTCGAATCTTTGGGAAGTGCAATAACCCTCACGGCCACGGGCACAATTACACGCTGGAAGTTACCGTTGAGGGTGAGCCGGATCCGGTGACCGGCATGGTCCTGGACCTGAAAGAACTAAAAGAGATTCTCGAACGCGAAGTCATGCAGCGCATGGATCATCGTCATCTCAATTACGAGGTCGCTGAACTGGCCGGACAGATTCCGACCTGTGAAAACATTGCACGCGTAATCTGGCAATTGCTGGAGCCGAAAATCACGCAAGGCCGGCTGTATCGCGTGCGGCTGTACGAGTCGCCCGACCTCTTCGCCGATTGCTACCGCAACGGCGCCAGCGCAGCAGGTAAACCATGAGCGGCGGGGAAGCCATGAGCAACGCGCTTAAGATCGAACTGGGCCGCCGGTATCGATTCTCGGCGTCACACCGGCTGCATAGCCCGCATCTAACCGAAGAGGAGAATTGCCGTGTCTATGGGAAATGCAACAATCCCTATGGCCACGGCCATAACTATGTGGTGGTAGTCAGCATGTCGGGAGACATTGACCCGGCCACGGGCATGATCGCGAATCTGGCCGATCTGGACGCCTTCGTCGAACGCCAGGTGCTTGAGGAATTCGATCACAAGTCGTTCAACGAAGATGTCCCCATTTTTCGCGAGAAGGTGCCCACCACCGAGAATTTGTGCATTGAGATTTTCCGGCGCCTGAAATCCTTCCCCACTGCGAAGCTCGAACGCGTCCGCGTCCAAGAGACCGGCAACAACAGCTTCGAATACGCAGGGGAAAACCTAGAAGGGAACCGCCCGTGAACAAGCCAACGGAAGAAATTTTGCTGAACGACCGCAAGGAACTCGACGCGCGCACCATCGCCTGCCACATGCGCGAGATCATCAAGATCATCGGAGAGGATCCCAATCGCGAAGGCTTGCGAAAAACGCCGGAGCGTTTCGAAAAAGCTTTCAAGTATTTGACCAGCGGTTACCACCTGAACCTGGATCATGTGTTGAACGGTGCGACGTTTAGCGTGGCCTACGACGAGATGGTCATCGTGAAGGACATCGAATTCTTCAGCCTCTGCGAACACCACCTGCTGCCGTTCTTCGGCAAAGCCCATGTGGCCTATCTGCCGGACAAGCGTGTTCTGGGGCTCAGCAAGATAGCGCGCGTGGTCAACATGTTTGCGCGCCGCTTGCAGATTCAGGAGCGCATGACCAGCCAGATCGCGAAGTCCATCGAGGAAAAAATCGCTCCTCAGGGTGTCGGCGTGATTATCGAGGCCCGCCATCTCTGCATGCAAATGCGCGGAGTGGAAAAGCAGCATGGCCAGGCCGTCACCAGCGCCATGCTCGGCGCGTTCCGTCACAATAAGCAGACGCGAGACGAATTTTTGGCCCTCGTTCGCCGAAAGAATTCCTAACTTCAGATCAGCCG
>Ga0137412_10002129_pt1 | contig 15602 bp, 10 predicted proteins | sample CZODoug2_1_16fun_FD_122160 | JGI IMG/M metagenome (GOLD analysis project Ga0137412, IMG submission 122160) | Vadose zone soil fungal communities from Angelo Coast Range Reserve, California, USA - CZODoug2_1_16fungal (Hybrid Assembly) | ecosystem: Environmental > Terrestrial > Soil > Vadose zone...
ACGGATGGCCGCCTTTGGCGAATTCGGCGAAGACGTTGGGCGCCACGGGCGTGACGCCGCTGCCGCCGTTGTGACAAGCTAGGCAGGCCTGCTCGTCGGCGCCGCGCAGTAGCCGCGCGGGACCGGCGGCGTTGTGCGACATGTGGCACTGGTTGCAGGCATTTTCGGCAACGCTGTTATAGCCACCCACGTAGGGCTGGTTGGTTGTGTGGTTGGTGGCTGTGGCATGGATGCTGACCGGCCAGTTGGCCAGATAGTTGGCCTGCCCACCGCTGGTTTGCGCGCCAAGCACGCGATTCGGATCGTGGCACGCGAGGCAGAGTTGTCCGCCCAGGTTGTCGCGGACGAGAAACATGCCGATCGTGCGATCCTTCGCCTGGAAATGCGCATCGTGGCAGGTGACGCACTCCACGTTTCCCTTCACCATCTTGACCGCCGGATCCCTGGTGGTAGCGCTACCCGAGAACAATTGCGACGCGAGTTCCGGCGAATCCACCAGCGGCGTTTTCATGCTGAACGGGTGCGAGCTGCGGAGGTCAGCGCCGAACTTCGCGGTGGCCGCCATCGAGCCGCCCATGTTCATTTTCCCAGCAGCGACGGTCTGCCCCGGGGCCACTGTGCCGTCATGGCAACTGAGACAAAGCTTGCTGGTGTTTCCTACCACCGGCTGGATCGCCGCCTGGTGGTATGTGGAACTGGTGTAGCTGGTGTAGGCCTGGACTGACAGTGTCTGATTCCACAAAGGCGGCCCGGGCAAGGCGGAATGCGTGGCGTGACAGTAGAGACAGGCGGCGGAAGTGCTGCCCTTGACGGGCGAAGTTCCCGCAGGCGATAGATCATGAACGCCAAGTTGGTCGCCAGGGATCTGCGCAAACACGCGGCTCGTAATGAATCCGGGCGTCAATCCGAGAATCATGACGAAAAGACGGATTCTAGTCATGGCTTCTGGACCTCCGCCTTCTGTGTTGGACTTTCGTAGCGCAGCACTTGTACGCGCCGGTTGTAGGAGTCGATTACGTAGATGTGGTCGTCGGGGGTGATAAACACACCGGCAGGGAGCTGGAATTGTTCCGGGCCGCTCCCGGTTCCGCCGAAGTAGTACAACAGTTGCCCCTGCTGATTTACGACTTGCACCTGGTCGCCGAGACCATCGACAATGTAGAGATTGTGTTCGCTATCGACCGCGATTCCCTTTGGTCGAAACATGCTGGCACTGCTTACCTTGCTACTGTCTGGGCTGCCTCCGATCTGCGACATGAACTTGCCGGAAAGATCGAGGATTTGTACACGAAAATTCATGGCGTCGACGACATAGAGCTTTTGGTCAACCAGCTTCAGCTCAGTCGGAAAATTGAATTCACCGGGGCCAGTACCGCCCTTGCCAAAGCTTTGGTGAACCAAGCCTTGCATGTCGAGAACGAAAATCTTCTGGCGTAGTGTGTCGGTGACGTAAATTCGCTGGGCAACGGAGTCGACGGCGATGCCGGTTGGGCGCTTGAAGTAGCCTTCGCCGCCTCGCAGACTGCCGATCACCCGGCGGAGCTTACCGTCCACATCGAAAACGAAGATCTTCCCCGCTTCGGAGTCGGTGACGTAGAAATTGTCGTCGGCATCGACGGTGACGCATTGAGGCGACCGGAAGGGTTCTTTGCCGTCGCGGTAAATCAGCTTGTACTTCTGGCGAGCGAAGTCAAAGATGTGGACTCCGCGAAGACCCGGATCCGTGACGATGACGCGACCGGTGGAATCAACCGCCAAACTGTATGGGCGCACCAGATTGTGCAGATCGGGCGGGCCGGCTACGAGGTCGAGGACTTTTGTCCAGAATTTTCGCTTGACGGTAACTTCGTGGTCCGAGGTAAAGGTACGTTCGAAGACGAGACGGCGCCCACCCATAAGTTCCAAATCAGGGACGGAGACCGGAGCCAGCGAGTCACGTTTGGAGCGCGAGGCGGCGCTCAGGTCGCACGGCGCGCCAGCGACTAGAGCAACCACCAGAGACAGCATCAAAACGCGAATTGGCAAATTCTGGTTCATTGAAAGCCGCTACTGGATGCCGAAAAGGTTAAAGTGTCGCGTTACGCCCACGAACAGCGACTGAAAATTCGCCGGCTTGGCACCACCCGTCCCGATTCCCTGGTAGAGATAGTTGTAGCCAGCGACAAAGTGCATTTGCCGGTAGTAATAGTCGGCGACAAAATTTCCCTGCTTTACACTGTTCTCGGAGGTGATCGAGGCTGCTGTTGTCTGGTAATCGGTGTGGGTGTAGCTAGCAGAAATGTTGAGGCGCTCTGTCGGGTGAATGGACCCGCCCGCCGAGTAGGACGTGCCTCCGTAGAGAATCAGGAGGCTCGAAGGAATGACGGGGGTCGGCACCGGCGTCGTGATTAAGCCTGTGCCCGTTTGTACAGCATTGCCATTCGAGTGCGCATAAGTGCCCGTAAAGGACAGCCTTCTGCCACTGATAGAGCTGTTGTAGTTCTGTGAGAACGTCCCGGAGTGGGTGACCGAATCGAGGGCGTTCTCGTTGCCCGTGGCGCTCATGTTCCAACGCCAGATTCCCACCATCCGCGTGACATTGACTCCATAGCCACGCCCGGACTGGGTGTAGCTGGCAATGGCGCTCTCCTGATTGCGCGAGTAGTGGAAGGACGCATTCGTCGACCACACGCCGACGCGACGGGAGTAAGAGACCGACTCGGTGGTGCCGGTCTGCCCCGTGTTCCTCGAATCGGACGTGTAGTGTGAAACGCCCGCGTAGAGCCCGACCATGCCAGACAGCATTGGTCGCGAGTAATTAGCGCCTCCGCTATAGAAGTCGGAAGTCGTGTCGAAGCCAAAGATGTTTTGTCGCCGGTGATCGACCCAGCCCTGCAAGTTGAATTGCTGTGTCACAGCATAGGTGGCGATTCCGCTGACATCGAGGGAAGTGGAGGAGCGCCCAGGTTGCGGTGCTACGCCCGGCGCCGTCGGCAGGACGGTCTCGAGCAGTAAGGCGGCGAGATTGTCGGTGTAACCGATGTTGGTACCCACCGTCAGGTGCGTTAGCGGGGTCATGGTCGCGCTGGTGGTGACAGCGTTGAACGTCTCACCCGCGGAGGACCCTCCAAAGTCTGACGAAAAATTCGTGCGGCTTAAGTGGGTCTGGAAATTGCCGTTGAATGGAAGGCGGTGGCCGACGTTGCCCTGGATGGTGTCCTGGTGCGTGTCGAAGTTGACCAGCTTGGCGAAATCAGTAGCCTCGGGCAGAGCCTCGGAAAGGTGATTGTTCAGATACGAGGCTGTGAGAAGGAAGCCGTGTACCTGGTAGCCCGTACCCAAGGTCAGCGTTCTGAAGTCGTTGTTTCCCGTGGCCGTGGTGCCGAGCACCTCCGAACTTCCACTGCCAAAGTTGTAGCCAATATCAAAGGAAGGCAGCCCGGGATATGTGAGCCCCCAACCCAGACCAAAACTCTGGCCCTGGCCATGAGTTTTGTAGCTGCCTAGATCCGGAATGCCAAACTCGCCTTCGCGGTTGTAGTCCCTGCTGTAGCTGAACGACCCCGGCGTATGGCTCCCCGAGAACAACTGCGCAGAGGCCGTGACTCCTGTTGAATCAAAATCAGAACGGTAGTTGGAGTTCAACCGAGACAGGTTGTAGTAAGGGGAGACCTGGAAGCTGAGGAATTTTGGATCGAAGTAGAAGCCCTTGAGGTTGGCGGAGCCCCCGAAGTCGAAATTATGAGTACCGGCGATTTGGTTGCCGAACGAGGCGTTGTAGCCAACGGAAGCGTCGCCGTCCATGGTGAGCTGCAATTCGGGACTCGGAGTGGCGGGGGTCTGTGCCCACGCGCCAGTTCCCAGGGCTGCGATCCACAGAGCGCCGAGCCTTCCGATTTGCCTCAACCCGATTTTTCGCAACCTGATTTGTCGCAACGCTGATCGCACTGTTTTTCCCTTAGGACAATTCCGTTACCTTGGCGGTCTTGCGCAGTTGGTGGTTGAGGGCGGAACGCAACTGATCGACTCGCCGCGCTTGCAGATTCTTTTTGATCTGGGCTCGAACCTGCTCGAAGGGCAGTTGCTTGGCGGCCTCGTGGCTGTTGAGCCGGATGATGCAGAAGGAATTTTCGGCGCGGATCAAGTCGCTGATCTGTCCGGGTTTCATGGCGAATGCCACCTTCCCGACGGGAGGCGGCATCTTTCCTTCTTCAATGGCGCCGTGGTCGCCCATCATCACACGCCACTCGTCGTCCGAGGCTTTTTCGGCGAGCGCTCCGAATTCCTCGTAACTCTTCGTGGCCCTGGCTTGCTTTAAGACGTCTTCCGCGTGACGACGAGCTGTGACTTCATCTTTGGCGGTGGCGTCGTCGGGAATCACGACGGAAATGGTTTGGACGGCGACGCGCTCGGCGACATGAAACTCGGCCGGATTCTTGTCGTAATAGCTGCGAACTTCCTGGTCGCTGACCGATGACTTACTCGTAACCTCAAGGTCGAGGAGCCGGTCGATCAACAGGGAGCGCTGGATTCTGTCGCGCAGAGTTTTGCGGGAGCCATGCAGTTCCGTCTTCAGAAATCTCTGAAAAGTTGCTTCGGAATCGAATTGTTGCCGGAACTCCGCCATGGCGTAGTCGAGGCGGCCGGGGTTGATCTGCATTTTGCGGCGCTGCGCTTCCTGGTAGACGAGTTCCTCGAACTCGATCATCTGCAGTGCGCCTTGGCGCACGGTGGCCTCCATGGAAGGCGGAATCTTGCCTCCATGCTGCCGGGCATAGGGGAACATGGCGAGCATTTCCCGCTGCAAATCGGCATCGGTAAGGGCGGCGCCATTGACGCGCGCGACTACCTTTGCGGTTGGCTTCGTCTGCGTGGTGGCGTGCGTGGACACTGTCTTAGCGGCGATAGAAGGCGCGGGGGCTTGCGCCGGTGCTGCAAGAGCCGCAAGTATGAGGAAGACGGAAATTAAGGTTGGGCGCATCATAGTTCGTCTCGATTGCATTAGTTGCGATTTGTTCGTACCACTGCCAGTTCAAATTTCGGAGGAACATGGGGAGGGGCTCCTCCCTCCCCGGATCCTGTTAGAGCTTAGAAAGTCGCACTCATGACTCCCCAAGCTTCGTTGGACTTATCGGCATGGCACGAGCGGCAGAACTGGGTTGAAGAATTGCTCGCCGGGTTCAGGGAGTCATACCAGCCCTTGACGAAGAAGCGTGTCGGAAGCAACATGCGCGTCGTCGAAGTGGATGGTATTCTTACCCTCGCCCGCGTCATTGAGTGCTGTTCGTGACAGCTTGTGCACTCAATGTACGGCTGGCCATCGGTACCTGCCTGAAAGCCAGCAGGATGGCCGTAAACGTTGTTGAAGTTGTCAGCTAAGGCATTCGTTGTGTCCCAGGTAACCTTGCCAGCAGTGACCGTACCAGGCCAGTGCTTGCCGATGGTCGTGCCGCCAATAGTGGCGGAATCTGGAACATATGGAATGTCAACCGGATGGCTGTTTGTCAGGCTAAAGCCCTGGTTCAGGTAAGTCGGGGCGTTGTTAACGCCGTCGATGGTCTCGACGGTATGTCCCGTCATGCCCTGCACCGTGACCGAGCCGTCGTGACATGACAGGCAAGTCGCCGTCCGGTACAACTTGTCGGTTGAAGCGTTGGCGCCGGTCCGGCTCGTGAAACCAGCGTTGTTGGACGGAGTTGTAAAGGTGTTGCCAAACTCCGTAGTGTAAGTTTGCGAAATAAAGTCCCTCCCCCACAGGATGACTTGGCCAGTGCTGGCATCGGTACCACCGTTCCCTAGCGCGCCGCTATGCGGAGCGTGGCAGGAAGCGCAGCCATGGCCGTTGACGTTGTGGGCTCCGAGGACATCATTCGCGATTGTGAATCCCTGACCCATCGCTGCCCCAGAACAGGCAACTGCGACGGCCAGAAGAAACGCCATCTTGTTCATACGTCTCGGACCTCCTCTTGTGTGACTTCGTGCAACTGCATTTCTGCTACTGTGCTGCTCCAGAAGCCAGATGGAGCCTGGCGTCCGTTTTTCCCGCCGCTGGCGTACGACCACCGGCGTGGAAGATTGAAAGTCGAAAATTGAGAATCGACAATTGAAAGATCATGGTTTCGCCTCCTGGGCCGTCTGCGCCGGTGCAGCAGCAGAACTCTTCCCGGCGTTGGCCTTGGCGACTGCGGCCTCGGCATCCGTGACGTATTGGAAGATCTGAATGCGTCCCTTGAACTGCTCGGAGACAATCACACGGTTGTTCTTGTCGATGGCGATCCCCGTCGGCAGGACGAACTGGCCAGGCAGAGTGCCGTGGATTCCGAAATAGGCAGCCAAACGGCCCTCGTGGTCGAACACTTGCACACGATCCATGCTGGTGTCGGCGACCCAGACATGACCGTCGCGATCGACCGCTAGACCCTTGGGGCGCCCGAAGAACCCTGGGCCATCGCCGGGGCGCCCGAACATGCTGAGGAAATCACCATCGGCGTCGAAGATCTGGATGCGGTTGTTGATCGTGTCCGAGACGTAGACCTTCCCGTTGGAATCGACCGCGACGTTGGTGGGCCGGGCGAAGGTGCCCGGATCCTCGCCGCCGACCTGGGCGGGTGGCCCGCCAATGGGACGGAGACGTTTGAAGTTGTCGGCATCGAAAACGGCAACCTGGTTTTTGACGACATCGGCGACATAAAGGAAACGATTCTTGGTGTCGAGAGCCATGCCGCTGGGCCTGTCCAGCGAATCCTGGCCAAACGCGTTGAGCAAGTGGTGCTCGGCATCGAAGACGAAAACGCAGTGGAGATGGGAATCGCTTACGAACAGGCGATCGTCGTCATCGATGGCCAGTCCGATGATCTGATCGAAGTGAACCTGCTTCCCGTTGTGAATCGAGTCGACCTTCTCCATGTCGTCGGCGTGGAAAATGAAAACCGACCCGACGTAGGTGTCGGCGACGTAGATGTTGCCTTTGGAATCCACAGCGATACCGTAGGGCTCGACCAGGATGTGCGGTTGTTGGACCTTGATCTCGCCCACCTGTTGCACGCCGGCGAGACGCTCCATCCATTTTTGCTTGTTCTTGGTCGGGGGAGCCGGAGGAACGACTTCCCCTTTCGCCTGGGCCAGCCAGCGGATGCGCGCAACATCGGGAGGACGCGGCCAGACCAGTTTGCTGGTGTCGATCTTGGGCTCCGCCTCCTCGGCCTGGGCGGGCTCTTCTGCTTTCGGCGTGGTCTTCTTTTTGGCGAAACCGCTGGATACCAGAAGCAGAGCCAGGACGCTCACCATCAAGCACCGGAGTGCCTGCTTGAAGCTCGCGGTCGAATTGGAGAGAGTTTGCGGCATTGGAACTTAATCCTTTCGAACAATGTCCTCGTGACAACGACGGCAAAATTGCAAATTCGGGGGCTGGTCGCTCACCAGCAAGGCACGGGCTCCGCCGGCATGGGGTTGATGACAACTCAAGCAACTAATGTGTCTGACTTTGGTGGCATCCATCGGATCTGGAGCATCCGTTACCGGATGGCCCACCATCGGATGGCCCTTGCCGTTTTGTAGGGGAAGACGAATCACCTTCGCGAAGTAATCTTCCGGCAGCCGAACTGCGCCGTCGAAAATTCGTACGTCGTGCTCGCCTTCGACTTTCGTGGGCTTGGAGTCGGGACCGTGACATTCAAGGCAGAGCGCATTGCCCTCAGCCCGGAGTAATTTTGGATGATCGCTGCCGTGCGGATCGTGGCAGGCGGCGCAACCCTGTTTGAACGCGGGCTGATGCAAAACGGCCTTGCTATGCAATTCAGCCTGATCGGAGTGACAGGTGAGACAGACGTTCACTGCGTCCGGTTTGAGAAATCCGTGAGCCGTGCCTGCGTGCGGGCTGTGGCAATCGGTGCAGTCTCCAGCGGCGCCTGGATGCTGCACTTTGGAGGTTTCGATCTTCTTTGCCTGCTCCGCATGACAACTCACGCACAACTCGCGAACGGTCGCCTTGATCAGCACTACTTTCCCGTTCTTGGCGGGAGCGTGACAGCTTTCGCACTGCATTTTCTGGAAGGGCTGGTGAACAAAAGCTTGCAGCAGTTTGGGGCTGGCGGACTCGTGCGGGTTGTGGCAGCCCAGGCAATCCGATTTCTCAAATGGCAGGTTGCGGTGCGCCTTGGCCAGCGCGGCGTCCGCGACATCATGGCAATCCAGGCACAAACCGGGTGTAGATTTCGTGAGATGGAAAACGCCGTCCATCTCTTCGCCGTTCTTGTGGCTCGCGTGGCAACTGTCGCAACCCATGTCGAGGGCGGCGTGACGACTGCCTCCTGCGGGGACATTCAAACCCGTGGTGTGGCAAGAGAGGCAAAGATTGTCCTTGGCCTCGCCGGTGGGCGCTTTCAGCAGGATGTTTTTGAAGTCCGAGCTGTGCGCATCGTGGCAAGTGAGGCAATCGCGCACCGCTGGACTATGGACATGCCCTTTAATCTTTGCGGCATCCTTGTCCTCATGACATTGCAGGCATAACTTGACCGGCGTCACCGTTACCAGCTTGATGTGCGTGACGTCTTTGCTATTCACGCGTACTTCGTGGCAAGTTGTGCAGCCCATGGCGATGGCCGAGTGCACCGCTTTGCCGGTCGCTTTAACCGCGTGGCATTCGAGGCACTTGGAATCGGGGGCCTTGTCTGCAACGGGCGGATGAGTGGCAGCCTGGGCAGAAACGGAAAACGCCAATCCCAGCAACAACGGCGCGATGAAGCGAAGAAAAGCGCTCCTTAGACTGACCGAACGAAGAGAAGGAACGTTCCATAGACGCAAACCTGCGATCGTCCATTGCAAGGTGGCCGATTGCGCAACGTGGGTTCGCCCGATCGTGATGCCCTTCATTGCCCGTCCTCTTGTCCTTCCCCTGTCCTTCCGTGGTGGCTCAATTAGCTACCCCGTTTTTCTCGATCTCGCGCAGGTACGCGCCCAACGAGACCATCAGAGCCGCAATCGCAAACAGAGGGAGAATGACCGACTTCCTGCGGTGATCACGCTCTTTGAGAGCGGCTTCGCCGCCCGCCGAGGCTGCAGCCGCGATCTTGCTCCCCTCAGTCACTTCGGCATTGACGCGCGCAAGACGCGCCGTGTGCACGGTGACGCGTGCCTTAGCGAGAGCACCCGTGGCTTGGGCCAACTGGAGTTGTGCTGCCTCCACGTCCATCCCGGCGAGTTGAGCGCGGTCAATGACGGTTTTGGCGCTCGCGATCTCGGACTCCAAATGTTGAAAACGCTCGTGGATCCCATCGGCAGCCTTGCCGGCCGGGTCCGCTTTCGAATGGCAGTCGCTGCAAACGGCATGCGCGCCTGTTCCGACAAAAGCATCATCGGGATGCTTGATCAGGTGGGTGGTGTGGCAAGTGACGCAGCTCGGCGCAGCCAAGAGGGCGAACGCTTCCTTGTGCGGGCTCTCCTCGAAAAACCTCGCCTGCTGAACGTGGCAAGTGACACAGGCATCTGACGCCGCCTTGAGCCCAACCGGCGCTGCTCCATGGCTGCTATGACAGGTGGTGCAGGTGGGCGCGCTGAGATCCCCGGCGGCCACCATGGCTTCGTGGTGAACGCTGGCGGTGTAACCAGCGAACTGATCGGTGGCGACATGGTAGGCCTTCATGTAGTCTGCATCGGCGTGACAGCGTTCGCAGGTTTTCGCAACGTTCATCGGATGTACGCTCGAGAGCGGATCCGACGCAGGCCGGATGGTGTGCGTGGAATGGCAGTCCGTACATACGGCTACCCGCGTATCGCCATGCTCGAACTTGATGCCGTGCGCGCTTGTGCGATAAAGCTCAAGTTGATCAACGCGAAGCTTGGGGTTGACCTGCGGGTCCAACTGCTTGATGCGATTGACATCGGCATGGCACGACCCGCATAGCTGCGGAATCCGTTCGCGCTTGATGACGAACTTGGACGCCGCCGCCGGATTCTGGATATCTGCCTGGGTTACGCCTGTGTGGCAAGTTTCGCAGCCCATTCCTTTCTTGGAATGGATGTCCGCGGAAAACTCGCCTACGACGGTGTGGACACGAGATTCTTGCGCGGCAACAGCCACCGGCAACAGCAGGAACAGAGTCAGCGATAAAGACGAAACGCGCATAAGAAATCCAATTCATCCCAACAAATGAAAGCGGCACTATTTGGCAAAGTATGCGTACAAAGTCAGGGAACCGAGATAGGCGATAGCTACACAAGCAATGACCCGCACCCAGAGCGTGCTGTTCCTTCCCAGGTAACGCTCAAGAAGAGGCAGAGCGAACCAAATTCCACCGGCGAGGCTGAAGCCGAGCACGCCGACCAGTTCTCCGTCAAAGACCCAGATGTGGGCCGGCAGGAGTCGGAGAGTCTGGAACTGCGCGAGGAAATACCATTCCGGACGGATACCAGCAGGCGCTGAGGCGAAGGGGTCCGCCTTAGTACCAAGCTCACTCGGACGAAGCGCCGCCAACACCAGAAGCAGTGCCAGGACGCCACACCAAGCCATCGCATCGCGGAGGAAGAAATTCGGAAAGAACTTAACTTCCTTCCGAGCTTCGGGCTGTCTGTCCCACTCCTTTTCCACAGAAGGGGGCTCGCTCATGCCGAACTTCTGCACCAGCACTAAGTGCAGCCCTAGCATGCCCATAATGAGGCCGGGTAGGATGACGACGTGCAAAGCGAAGAATCGCGACAACGTGGGTGGGCCAATGTCCTCGCCGCCGCGGATGAAAACTTTCATGGGATGCCCAACGACCGGCATGAGGCCAGCTACCTCTGTCCCCACCTTGGTCGCGAAGAAGGAAAGCGTGTTCCAAGGAAGCAGATAGCCACTAAACCCAAACCCAAGGCAGAGAAGCAGCAAAACCATTCCCGTAATCCAGGTGAGCTCGCGCGGTTTACGGTAGGCGCGTAGGAAGGCAACGCTAAACATGTGGGCGAATGCCACAAAGATCATCAGGTTGGCAGACCATGAGTGCAGGGAACGCACCAGCCAACCGAACTGCACGCGGTTGGTGATGAATTGCACGCTCTCGTAGGCTTCCTTGGTGCTGGGCCGGTAGTACAGAAGCAGCAACAAGCCGGTGATGACCTGGATCGAGAAGAGAAACAGTGTGATGCCGCCGAGGTAATACCAATGGCTGTGGCGGTGTTGCGGCACGGTCTTGGTCTTGAGAGGCTCGGTTAGCTCGTCAAGATCGAGACGCTCGTCCAACCATCCGCGAATTATGGCAGGAGCATTCATGCTAAGCATCCTGCTTTCGAATGGCATAGATCTCCTGGCCGCGAATGTTGACTTCGTAGGTGGGAAGCGGATGCGGTGGCGGCCCAGAGACGTTTTGCCCGTTCACGTCATAGCAGCCGTTATGGCAGGGGCACCAAATTTGCTGGGTTTCCGGCTTGTACTGAACCGTGCAGCCCAGGTGCGTACACACCGCCGACATCGAGCGATATTCGCCGCTGGCGAGGCGTACCAGCAGAGCGGGGCGCGCGCCGAAGCCGAAGGTCTTGGCGCTGTTTGGTTTCAATTCACCGACAAGGCCCGCTAGCGCATCCTTCGCCGTGATACCGGCGTCCACCGGGGGTACAAGATAACGCAAAAGGGGCGAAACAAAGGAGGCCGCAAACGTCATGAAACTTCCCCCCAGAAGGAGGCGTAATGCGTTCCGGCGTGGTAGTGGTTGGGGATTGAGCTTTTCGACTCCCGAGCTTGTTTCAGTGCTCATGTTCTTTGCCTCCTCGTGTCCTTACTTCGCTTCACTTCAGTTCATGCGCGCGAGATTATTCGCGAGCAGAATCAACAGTTTGGCCGAATCTCTGGCGCAACATGCGCCGGAGACACGGATGGCGTTGTGCTATCCACGACGGTTTCGGAGGGATGGCGGAAGAAACGCTGCTGCGGCTGGGAGGAGGAATGAGTTTCGAATTCCCGACTTCAATGCCAGCAGGATTCAGGTGGGGAAACCTGGCACACGCTACGTCGGGCCCAGCTCAATTTCGGTTCGCGTAAAAATAGTAAAGATGAATAAGGGTATTGCTTTCCGCCAACAAAACTTTCACGCACCTCCCTACGGACAGGAATTATTTTCCTCCTGATGCTAGGCGGGAAGGCCGTTTCGCATTTTGCGCATGCGCAAGAAAGAGTTGGTCAGGGCTTGTAAAATTTTTGTCACCGCACCAAAGTGGGGGGTTGACCTTCCGGAATTATCGCGGAGCTTGCTGACTACCCCGGACGATCTCAGCGTTTTTCCAAACTTTCGTAGAAACGCGTTCACCCAGTGGTACGTGGTCATACCGCGCTTCGAGAAACTCGCCCACTGCCAGGGGATGTTCTATTTGCAACAGGAGTCAGCGTTCTAAGTTTCGTTCGTGTGCGGCCACACATTCAAGAAAGTCATTCTGCCAAATCGGGAACCGAGCCCACCCCGCAATCGCTGTTTGAGTTTTTCCTCGGCGCTTCGGGCTGATAACGGGTATGTCAAAGACGGGAGAAAGTCTTGGTGCCGGGAGGGGGGGTCGAACCCCCAAGGGCCGGAGCCCGGCGAATTTTGAGGGCATCGCAGTGATCTACGCTGGAATACTCTGGATTGCTCTTGAGTGCGTCGGACGCGGATTCGGCGAATGTCGAATTGACTCCAATTACGTTCCTGATGTGCCAATTGCGGCTGGTTCCGGTCACCGGGGCGTCACACGACAAGGGGGCAAGCGAAAGACATTCCGGGGTAGCTAGCCTGGATTTTCCCGCGCCAGTGGAGAGGGCTTGAACCTCCGACCCCCTGGTCCCTGAACCAGATTCCAGGGGCCGTCGAAGTTTAAAGCTGTTGAACTCTTGTGATCCTGAGCGCTTTCACAGCCTCACTCTGGCAAAGCGGAGAACGGACGACCACAACTTCACAGGGTGCAGACGTCCCCTTTGGGCGAAGAACTTCCCTGGCGGCGGACGGATTCTCAAGAGCGACGCGAGACGCGACGCCTCCTATTGCTGGAAGATCGTTTTTACGGTGCTCGTCGGTATGGTGAGCTTGCGATGCATAATTCGACCTGCGCGATTGTGAAACCGCGTTTGCGCGTTTGTCGAAAAGAAACTAGTGCGACGAGCGTCGTGAGCGAACTATCAATCCTTCGTCACGATGAACTCTGCTACGGAATAGTTCGGACCCTACACAATGTGTGCTGTGGAAATCAACTAAAAAAATGGCTCCAATTCGGAATCGGCGACCACAGGCTAAACCCGATGAACTGCTCCGATTGCTCAACCGGTTCAACGTGTCGTAGGTGTAGGTGTTCGTCGAGCCGTCCGGAGCCTGCAAGGTCGTCCGGTTCGACGCCGCATCGTACACATTGATCGCCGTGTAGGTCTTTCCCGGCAAGAACGCGTACTGCGTCGCTGTCCCAATCTGCCGCCCCATGTTGTCGTAGGCAGTGGTGTAACCACCCGTCGGGTCGTTCACCTGATACACCCGGCTCGCCAGGTCGTAATAGTAATTCGCGCTCGTCGTGTCTGGATACGTCTTGCTGCTCAGCCGGTTCAGCGCGTCATAGACATACTGGATCGTCTGGTTCTTGCGGTCGGTCTTGCTGGTCAGGTTGCCCACCGCGTCGTAGAGGTAACTCTCACTCAGGGTTGACGGGAAGTCGGTACTCAACACTCGCCCATAAGCATCGTAGTGCATGGTGGTGACGTGGTTGTTCGCGTCCGTGATCGTCGTCAGGTTGTTTTCGTTGTCGTAGCCGTACTGGGTGACGTTGAGCGCCGGGTCCGTCACTGAAGTCAGACGGTCAGCGTCGTCGTAGGCGTAGATGGTCGTCTTGTTGTTCTGGTCGGTGGCCGAGGTGCGGCGGCCACGCGAATCGTAGCCAAAGCCGGCGGTCGTGTTGTCCGGATACGTGATCCCGGTCAGCCGGTTCATCAGGTCGTAGGCGAAGATGGTCTGCTTCAGGTTGGCGTCGGTGACGGAGGTACGGTTGCCGCGCGCGTCGTAGCCGTAGGTGGTGACGTTGCTTTGGGCGTCGGTGATGGTTTGGATCAGTCCCGTCGGGAAATACGCCAGGGTGGTCGCGTGGTTGCGCGGATCGGTGATGGTGGTCAGTTCGCCCTTGGTGTCATAGCCAAATTGCGTGACGCTGGCTGCGGTTGTGCCATCCGGCGACGGACTGGTCACGCTGAGCAGGTTCCCCTTGGGATCGTAGGTGTTGGTCGTCGTGTTGCCCAAGGGGTCGGTCATGCTGAGCACTTCGCCGAACTGGTTGTAGGAGTAGAAGGTCGACACTGGCGTGTTGGCATCGAGGCGCGTGGTGATGGACGTGGGGTTCCCGATAGTGTCGTAAGTGTAGTTCGTGGTGTGGCCGAGCGCATCGGTGGTATCGATGAGGTTGCCTTGATAGTCGTAGTCGTTATGAGTGTTGCCGCGAGCTGAGCAGGACGAGCAACCGGCGCCCTGAACGTCGGTGACATACCACGTCCCTGCGACGGCCGCCGAGACAAAGGACGTCTGGAGGCCAGCCGAATTTGTGAGCGTGGTGGTTCTGGTGAGGTAGAAATAGCTGCCCGTAGTGGCACTCAGTCCGGCGACGTCGACGCTGATGGGGCCAGAGGTGGTTCCGATTGGAACGACCGCAACGATTTGCGTGTCGCTCCAACTGGTCACCGCCGCCGGCACTCCGTAGAACTGCACCGAGCTAGTGCTTTGCGTAGCCCCAAAACCCGAGCCGTTGATGGTCACGGAAGTATTGACAGGACCCGCGTTCGGAGTGAAATAGCCGAGAGTGGGCACGCCATCCACCGTGAAGGACACGCCATTGGACGTGACGCTGCTAAACGGCACATTGTTGACGTTGACCCCGGAAAGAGTGACGGTTGCTGGACCCGAGCCTGCGGAGGGCGGCACCTGTACCTGAATGCTGGTGTCGGACAAGGAGACGTTGCTTAAGGCTGCAAGGCCGTTGAACTGGACTTGCACCTGGCTGCCTCCGCCAATTCCGGTAGTGAAGCCAGAACCGTTAACCGTGACAATTCCACCGGCGGCGGCAGACGGCGGCGACAGGCTCGTGATCACCGGATGAATTGCCGTGAAAGTCACGTTGGAGTTGCTGGTAATCGAGTTCACGACCACGGTAACGGGACCAGGTAGCGCTACATATTCAGGCGGCGTGTTCACCCTGGCGGATGCCGGGCAAAACATTTGGGGAACTTCGGATCAGTTCCACTATGTGTTTCAACAGCTGCCCGGAGACGGATCGATTGTTGCCCGCGTCACAAATTATCAAGGAGCCAGCACGGTCCCGTTGGTTGGCGTGATGATTCGGGAGAGCTTGAATACAGGTTCGACGCATGCGCTGGTGTTCTATCAGCCGAATACTGCTACCTTGTACGACCGCGCGACGACCGGGGGTACGACAGCCTTCCAGGGCTCGACCTTTATCGGGAGCAACTATCCGTATTGGGTCAAGCTGGTCAGAACTGGCAACACGTTTGTTGGCTTCGTCTCGGCGGACGGAGTCAATTGGACGCAAGCGGGCACACCGACGACGGTGGTGATGGCGACCAATGTCTATATTGGGCTGGCCTTGTGTAGCCAAGGTGGTACGGATACCGCGACCTTCGACAACGCGCTCGAGCTGCT
>Ga0137412_10002130_pt1 | contig 15599 bp, 10 predicted proteins | sample CZODoug2_1_16fun_FD_122160 | JGI IMG/M metagenome (GOLD analysis project Ga0137412, IMG submission 122160) | Vadose zone soil fungal communities from Angelo Coast Range Reserve, California, USA - CZODoug2_1_16fungal (Hybrid Assembly) | ecosystem: Environmental > Terrestrial > Soil > Vadose zone...
AGGCGTGGCTCGAAGGCGATCCCGCCGGCCCTGTGCCGCCCGCTGACCGAAAAAAAGGCCGCAACAAGGATTGGACCCACCTCTATAACGACGACATCATCTCCATGCCCGACAAGTGGGAATACCCCTGGTATGCCGCGTGGGATCTTGCTTTTCACTGTATAACCCTCGCTCTCGTCGATCCCGATTTCGCGAAAGAGCAACTAATTCTTCTTCTCCGCGAATGGTACATGCATCCGAACGGCCAGCTCCCTGCGTACGAATGGGCTTTCGGTGACGTAAATCCTCCCGTCCACGCCTGGGCCGCCTGGCGCGTTTACAAAATTGAACGTCGCGTCCGTGGTGTCGGCGATCGCGCCTTCCTTGAAAAAGTTTTTCACAAACTGCTTCTCAACTTCACTTGGTGGGTCAATCGCAAAGATCCCGAAGGCGCGAATATCTTTCAGGGCGGCTTCCTGGGCCTCGATAACATCGGCGTCTTCGATCGCTCCGCGCCGCTCCCGACGGGCGGCCATCTCGAGCAATCCGACGGCACCAGCTGGATGGGCATGTATTGCCTCAATATGCTCGCCATCGCTCTCGAACTTGCCAAAGAAGATCCCGCGTACGAAGACGTTGCAAGCAAGTTCTTCGAACATTTCGTTCACATCGCTCATGCGATGAACGATTTCGGCAGCGACGGCATCTCGCTCTGGGACGAAGAAGACGGCTTCTATTACGACTTGCTGCATCTTCCAAACGGGGAAGAGCATTACCTCAAAGTTCGCTCGATGGTCGGCTTGATCCCGCTCTTCGCCGTCGAGACTCTCGAGCCGGAAATCATCGACCGTTTGCCCGGCTTCAAGCGCCGCATGCAATGGTTCATCGACAATCATCCTGACGTGCCGGAACACATCGAAATGACACAACGTTCCGCTCGCGGCATGCGCCGTTTGCTATCTCTCGTCAATCGCAAGCATCTCAAGCGCATCATGTCCCGCATGCTCGACGAAACCGAATTTCTTTCAGACTTCGGGATTCGTGCGCTTTCCCGCTATCACAACGAGCATGCGTATGAGGTTTACGTCAACGGCCACGTGAACCGGGTCGATTACGAACCCGCTGAATCCAGCACGGGCCTCTTTGGCGGCAACTCCAACTGGCGCGGTCCGATCTGGTTCCCGGTAAATTATCTGCTAATTGAATCGTTGCAGAAGTTCCATCACTACTATGGCGAGGACTTTAAAGTTCCTTGCCCGGCTCGCACGGACAAGGAAATCGACCTCTGGCAAGTCTCCTCCGAGATTTCAAAACGTCTTGGCCGCATTTTTCTCCGCGGTAAGGATGGGCGACGTCCCGTCGCTGGGAGCCTCGAGCAATTCCAGAATGATCCGCACTGGCGCGACCTGGTCCTCTTCCACGAATACTTCCATGGCGACAACGGTGCTGGTCTTGGTGCGAGCCATCAAACCGGTTGGACTGGTCTCGTTGCAAAACTCCTGGAGCAGAGCGGTGAGTAAGCAAGAAAATCGACGCGTTTATCGGCGAACTCTACATTGCCGCCGAATATCGTCGCAACAGCCTCAATAGACCGCCTACGTAGACCATCTCAGAGATAGGAGACAACCAGCGTGGCAGCCGTTGCAAAACCGGTAGTCGCTTTCGATCGCAGCATTTGCAACGATTTTGCCGCGGCTTCCTCCCGTGAATGGCTCGTCACAAACGCCATTGGTGGCTACGCTTCCGGCACTGTCGCCGGATGCGCTACGCGCCGTTATCATGGGATTCTTCTTGCCGCGCTTCAGCCGCCCGTCGCGCGCACCCAGCTCGTCGCAGCGCTGGACGAAACCATCGATTGCGCCGGCACATCCTATGAACTTGCCACGCACAAATGGGCCAGCGGCGCGATCGCTCCTCAAGGATTTCAATACATCGAAAGCTTTCATCTCGATGGAGCAATTCCAACTTGGATTTATGCGATGGGCGACGCGCGCCTCGAAAAACGCATCTGGATGCGTCAAGGCGAAAACACCACTTACGTTCGCTACACATTGCTCGAAGCCGTTTCGCCGGTTGAGTTTCACGCGAAAGCGCTCGTCAATTATCGCGATTTTCATGGCGCTACTCATGCGGGCGATTGGCGCATGCGCGTCGAATCCCTCAATCGCGGAATAGGCGTGCTCGCCTACGATGGCGCAACTCCATTTTATCTTTTAAGTGAAGATGCTGCCGCTGCTCCGCAACACGTTTGGTATCGCGATTGTTTCTTTCAGGCGGAGCGCGACCGCGGCCTCGATGACCACGAAGACCATCTGTTCGCCGCTCTGTTTCACGCCAGAATCGAACCCCGCAAATCTATCACCCTCGTCTTCACGACCGACGAAGCCACTCTTCTCGACGGAAACTCTGCCCTCTCCGAGCAGATCGCCCACGATTCGGGTCTTCTGCAAGCTCTTGCTGGATCGCTCTCACGCCGCGAAACAGACTCTGATCCAGCTTCGTTCCAGCAACTCCTGCTTGCCGCCGATCAATTCGTCGTAAAGCGCTCTCTTCCGGGCGAACCTGACGGTCATAGCGTCATCGCCGGTTATCATTGGTTCAGTGATTGGGGCCGCGATACGATGATCGCTCTCCCCGGTCTTACGCTCACTACGGGCCACCCCGAAATTGCGCGCCAGATTCTTCTCGCATTTTCTCAATTCGTCGACGCTGGCATGCTTCCCAACAATTTCCCCGACGCAGGTGGCAAGCCGGAATACAACACCATGGACGCCGCGCTTTGGTATTTCGAAGCCGTCCGTCAATACGTGCAGGCGACAAGCGATATCGTCACGTTGGAAAAACTTTTCCCGATTCTTGCGGGCATGATTGAAGCGCACGTTTCGGGCACCCGCTACAATATTCACGTCGATCCTGCGGATGGTCTGCTTTACGGCGGTGGCCCCGGCGTCCAGCTTACGTGGATGGACGCCAAAGTCGCCGATTGGGTCGTTACTCCCCGCACGGGAAAACCCGTCGAAATCAACGCGCTGTGGATCAATGCGCTCGATTCGATGGCTCAATTCGCAACCCTTCTCGAATTTCCCGCTGCTCGATATCTGACTCTCGGCGCCGCTGCAAAAAACAGTTTCTCGAAATTCTGGAATTCAAGCCGCAATTGCTGCTATGACGTCATCGATTCGCCGCCGATTGGCAACGACGCTTCGCTTCGCCCCAATCAGATTCTCGCCGTCTCCTTGCCATCGAGCCCGCTTAATACCGCACAACAAAAAGCGATCGTGGATATTTGCCGCTCCGAACTCCTCACTCCGGTAGGCCTGCGCAGTCTCGGTCCGCACGAATCCGGTTACATATCCCACTACTCCGGCGGGCCCCGCGAACGCGATGCTGCGTATCACCAGGGCACAGTCTGGGGCTGGCTCCTCGGTCCGTTCGCTCTCGCGCATTTCCGCGTCTACCAGGACAAAGCTGCGGCGAGACGATTCCTCGAACCACAACTCGCGACGCTGGATCTCTACGGATTGGGTTCCCTGGCCGAAATCTACGATGGTGAACAACCGTTTGCACCACGAGGATGCGTAGCCCAGGCTTGGACGGTCGCTGAAATGTTGAGAGTTTGGAAACTGCTGTCCTGAACGCATCCGCCGATTGGTGTCTGCTGGAATAACGCGAATGTTCTTACGCGTTCTTCTTTTCATACAGTTCAATCAAGACTTTGCCATTATCCGTCGTCACCAGAAAAAAGTTCACGCGAGTCCCGTCCGCACCACCTCGCGTTTCCGGATAAATCGGCGTCACGCCAAATCGCTCGCGCACGAGTTGCGTCGCGCCGTCGACATTGCTGCAAAGAAACTCTACTTGCTGTATCCCCGCTCCAAATTTGCTCAGATAGCGGGCTATTGCGCCATTTCCCTCCGGCGCTTTCGAAGTAAGCACGTCAAAGTAGAGCCCTGGAAAATGAAGCTCGAACTCTTCAGCGTCTTGGTCCGGGGGAACCTCCGCAAGTCGCGGCGACCCGTTCGCCTCTCGAATCCTCGAAAAGAGTTCGCGCGGCACCGCCAAACCTACCGTAACCTTCGGTTCCGTTCCCACGAACGACGCGAATTCAGCGTCTTTCAACCATGCGCGCGCCGCACGTCTCGCCAGAACGCTTCCGGCAATGTAAATTTCTTCCGCTGCCGCATCGCGCTCTTTCGCGTCTGGCGAAGCCAACCGCGTGATGTGTTCTCTCAGTCCCATTCGTTAGGAAGGTCAATTGTAGCGGGTTTTCTCACTTGAGTTGTTTTGGCTTCGCAAGCAGGGAAATTATCGTCGCCAGCGCCAGTATCCCAATCACGATTCCGAGCGAGCCGACTACGGAAATATGCACCCATCGCTCGGCCAACATCTTCGCGCCCACAAACGCCAGTACCGCCGCCAAACCGTATTTAATATACGCCAGCCGGTCCAACACGCCTGCCAGCAAAAAGTACAGCGTCCGCAATCCCAGAATCGCAAATACGTTTGATGTGTATACGATAAATGGATCGCGCGTGATGCCGAACACCGCCGGGATCGAATCCACTGCGAACGTCACGTCTGTCACTTCAACCACCAGCAAAACCAAAAATAGCGGCGTCGCAAACAGTTGGCCTTGCTCCCTCACAAAGAATCGCTCGCCGGAAAAGGTTTTAGTCATCCGAAGGTGCGTCCCAATAAACCGCACCGGCCTGTTTTTCTCCGGATGCGCCTCTCCTTCATTCGAAAACATCATGTGCACGCCGGCATAAATCAGGAACGCGCCGAACACATACATGATCCAAGTAAATCGTTCGATTAGCTCTGCGCCCGCCCAGACCATCAGCCCGCGCATGATTAGCGCGCCTAGAATTCCCCACGCCAGCACGCGATGCTGAAATTCCGGGGCCACTCCAAAAGTCCGGAACAACACCAGAAATACAAACAGGTTGTCTACGCTCAACGATTTTTCGATCAGGTAACCGGTGGAAAATTCCAGCGCTGGCTGTGCGCCATAGTAGTGGTAAATTCCCGCCGCAAACAAAACGGCCGCCCCAATCCACACCCCGCTCCAGAGTAGCGCCTCGCGCAAGCCAATCTTATGCGGGCGCCGGTGAAACAAAAACAAATCCAGCGCCACCGCGGCCAACACAAATATGTTGAATTCGACCCAGTGAAAAGGTGAGTTCATCGCTCCGTCAGAGTGTACTGCGCGGATTCTGCTATCCGCCAGCGAACCGGGCCTGGACCGTTTCGCCGCTCTTATTTTACGTCAAACGCTTGCCCTTCTATTCGTTCTTCAACGCTTCCGTGGAGTTCAAATTCGTCAATTCGATTCGCGTCGTTTGCCCCGCGTAAATCGTCACGGGAACATCCCAGATGAGGCGGGAGTCACCAGCGCCCGCCTCCAAATCCAGCGTGCTCAGCCAATAGTTACCCGCCGGAAGCCGCGCCGCGTGGGCCATCCCTTCCAGATTCGTGTCCACTCGAACCGCGAGATATTTCGTTTGCGCTCGCATCGGAGCCTGCTGCCGCACTTTCTTCCTGTAGCTGTTCTGCGCTTCGGCCCATTTTCTCCCAGGATTGATTCCGTCCAGTTCGAGTTCGATACCGGCCACCGTTTCTGGATGCGACTGGATGAATTTCTTCAACGCCGTCAGGTACTCCTGGTGCTCTTTCGCGTAGCGCTCCGGTCGTTCCGTCTTGTCGGCGTCGCGGTATTTCGGTTTGGGAATGCCGCTTGTCACGCCGCCGCTGTTTGACCGTTGGTACGCAAGAAGCAATTCCGGTACGCCCAAAATATCGTCCGGCGTCAGCAGCTTATCGAGTCCAGGCATCGTCAAATCCAGCACCTCGTGCACATGCATCCATTCTTTCAACTCTGGTGACAGCTTCAAGGCGGCGATGAATTTCTCCCGATCCGGGGCGCCGTTCTTCGCTTCGATCTCATGCCTGATGTCTTCAAAACTTTTTGTCAGTAAATAAAACGTAAAATTCCGCACCGGCTCCGGCTTCGCTGCCGTCGGGCTCACATACGCCGTAAACTCAAGCGCACCCGTGCCGCCCTGATCCTGCGCTGGTGCCGCCCCAGCAATCGCGCACGCCACCACCAGGCCCATCCAAACCCTATTCAGTTTTCTCATGAAATTTATCGTACCAGCGCCGGTCCCCGTTCGACCTCGCCTATTCGTCCCAAAATTCGTATCTGCCATCCTTCGTCACCCGTACGCTTCGCAAACGATGATCTTTCTCGAACGAGTCGTATCCCTCTTTCAAATTCTCCCAAAATGCCGCGAGTTCCGGCTGCCCAAGGTGTGTCTTCGCTAATTCCCGAAAACCCATCTCCGTCATCCTTGCAGGAAAGATATGAATCGGCAGATGTTTCGCTCCACTCTCGCGGACCCGCACCGCCAGCCAATAAACCTCTTTAATTCCATCGTCCGTTATCGGAATGCACCCAATCGACGCACAATTTCCGTGCAGGAAAATATCTCCGCCCGGATTTGTGCGCGATCCCAGAATTCGGTCCGCCGCGTTCGGATAATTCACATGCATGCTCAAAAAGAAATTGCTCTGCGGGTTAAACCAGTCGAGCTCGTAAAATCCTTCGGGCACCTGCGTGTCGCCAAATCGCCGTTTCGGCCCAAGAGCTCCCGAAGTCGCGCATATTCCGTACGCTTTAAGTAGAACGTATGGTCCGCTATTCGATTCGGCGCCCCAAAGTTCCACCACGCCTTCCTTCTTGAACGCCCGCAAAAGAATCGCCTTGGGCGGATACGTCAGCCCTTTCTTTTCCACTATCGAGCGCACCGCCGTATCTTTTTCCTGTCGTGCCGTTCGCACACGCGGAAAACGAAGCTGCTCCCGTTCAATCGAGCTAGCTCGATTAAGCTCGGTTTGTCCGTTGATTCCGGCGCACGCGACCAGCCCAGCCGCCAGCGCCACCAGCACGACTCCCGCGTTTTCCATCTCAAAACAACCGGTACGTCGCCTCGACTGTTACCCACTGTGCGATCGCCTTCCGGCTCGCATCCCGTGCCGGCTCAAATCGCCAGATCCGCACCTTTTCCATCGCCCGGTCATCCAATCCGAATCCTAAGCCCTTCACCATCCTCACTTGTCCCGCGCGTCCATCTGCCGTCACGAAAACGCGCAGCGTCACGCTCCCTTGCAGCTTCGCATGCCGCGCCTCATCCGTATATTCCGGGTCGGGACAATACACACACGCCACGGGGTACGCTCCGCGCGCGTACGGCCCATCTGGGTCGCTTTCGCCCACACCATCGTGCCTTCCTGTTCCCATCGTCTGCCCAGGTGTGTCGCCTATTCCGTCGTGGTTCCTCGGCCCGTTTGAGTCGTTTCGCTCTTTCATCCAAGGCAATCCGAGCGCGTCCACTTTCCTCAGCTCTTCTTGTCCAAACACGGTTGGCTCGATAGGTAGCACATGTTCTTGCTGATCGGGCAATCTTGGAGGTAGCAAAACCAGTGGCGAATGCCTCGCCGGATCTCCCGCGCTCGGCGGTAGCAGGCCCTTGTGGCTTCCTGATCCATCTCCGCGACCCGGACCTTCATCTTCAATGCGCGGCGGCGTTCCAGAATAAAGCAGAGGTTCCGATCCGCTCGGAATCTTGCCGGCGTGATTGACGTCTTTTGTCCAGCGTCCGCTTAGCAAAAGCAGCACCGCAATTGCCACGGCGTGCAGCGCTAATGATCCAGCTTGCCTCTGCCGTGTTCCTTGCGCAGCCCCTTGCTCCAACAAGTCAAACGCTCCGGCACCGCCGTGCGCAAACGCACCGGTTCCTCGCAACGCAACAAACGCGCGCGCATTCTCCGCCACGCGCTCCCACCAACTCTCTTCTCTTTTATTTTGGAATATCCCGCGCAGACGCACCGAAAGGGAATTGCCCATGGCTGGCCCCCTCTGTCCGATTTAATCTCGACTCGACGACGCGCGCCCGCCCCAAAAACAAAAGCGGCTCACGTTGTCATCTGTGAGCCGCTTGCTTCAATTTTGGTTGCTTACAATTTCTAGCTGCGTTCCGCCGTGTGCCTCAATTTAAAACAGCCGGAAGCTCACCTCAATCGGTACCGACGTCCTCACCGGCTTTCCATTCGGTCCGCTAGCCGCCTTGCAACGCCATGTCCGCACTGTCTCAATCGTCTTTTCGTCCAGGCCCAGTCCCGGGCTCTTTACGATCCGGATATTCGTCACGCGGTCGTCCGTTTCGATAATCGCTTCCACAACCACAATGCCCTGATACTTCGCCTTCCGCGCTTCTTCCGAGTACGGTGGATCCGGCTGGTAGTAGCACTTCGGCACGCCCACGCCGTTGACCCCTGCGCGAAACGCTCCGCCGCCCGTACCGCCGTTTTCGCCCGGCCCAAGTCCTCCGCCGGTTCCGCTTCCAATACCGGTCCCGTTCCCATGGCCCAAAGAATCGGAATTTCCGTTCGCCAGAGGATCGCCAAATGTCGGCAAGTTCGGGTTCGCCACCTTCAAATCCGGCGGCCCAAGCAGAGACGCATCCGCCACCAGCTTCGGATTTGGATTAATCGGACGCACCTGCGGTGGCGTGAACTGCGTCATCTTGAATTTCGGCAACTTGCCTTTGTTCACCGGCGTCAGCGTGTGATCGTTCGCTCCGCCACCACCGCCGGCTTTATTCGCTCCGGCCGGCAGCTTTGAAAGGTAGTCCGAAATATCAATCGGCGTGACGTTCGCATCTTTTCCGACAGCCTGCGTCGGTTGCGCCATTCTCAAAAAGAAGGGAATCAGAATTAACGCAAACACGCCGGCATGTACGCCGATCGATGCGAACTGCGTCCAGCCGAAATTCTCATCCTTCGACCAGATCTCCTTCACCTTCACCGGCCTCACTTCAAAAGGAAGTGGCGCCTGCTTCGCCGGGAAGAATAACTCTTTCACGCGATCGCCAAATCCGCCAAAGTTCGTGTTCCAGCGAGTCGCCAGTTGCCCTCGCCTCGATCCCTTCGGCACTGGCTTCGAGCTGAAAAAATCGCCCAGGTTATTCCAGAAGCCTCCGCCAAACTGCGTCGGCATCAGCGGCGAACGGTAATCGCCGCGAATCTTCACCGGTTTTTCAAAAAGGAATTGTTTCAGGTTGGACCAGAAATCATCCGGCATCAGGATTTGCGGACGTCCAAACTTCGGCACGCCTCTTGCCGGAACCGCGGCTGCTGCTTCTGGCGTCTTCTTCGGAAGCGCGTCGTTCGGCACTAGCTTGGAATTAGATCCCGCCACGTGTTTCACCCTCTATTTAGACGCACAAACTCCCATTGGGTATCCCATCCGGTACGATTCTGAGGGCCCGGGATTGGTTGCACGCTCGTAACGGCTGACACCACTCCAGCCATTATTGTAACATACGTAGTTACACCGCTTTCCGATGTTTCCCGCCGTTCACTTCGGGAAAACAAACGTAAAAAGGGGATTCGCTCTCGCTCCAATATGCCCGAACCACTTGAACTCAAGAAGACCCTCAATCTCCCCAAAACCGACTTTCCCATGAAAGCCGGTCTGCCTCAGAACGAGCCCAAACAGCTTGCTGCCTGGCAGGACGCGAATCTTTACGAATCCATCCTCGCCGCTCGCCAGGGCAAACCCCTGTTCGTCCTCCACGATGGCCCGCCTTATCCCACGGGCACCATCCATCTAGGCACCGGCCTCAACAAAATTCTCAAAGACCTCATCGTCAAAACCAAGTCCATGGCCGGCCATTACGCCCCGTACGTCCCCGGCTGGGATTGCCACGGTCTGCCGATCGAAACGCAGGTCGAAAAAGAACTCGGTGGCAAAGGCAAAGTTCCTCCCGCCGAATTTCGACGCCTCTGCCGCGAATTTGCCACGCGCTACGTCGAGCAGCATAAGCGCGATTTCAAGCGCCTCGGCGTCTTCGGCCGCTGGAACGATCCCTACCTCACGATGAGCCATGAATACGAGGCCACCATCGCCAATGCCTTTCTCGATTTCATCGAAAAGGGCTACGTCTATCGCGGCCGCAAACCGGTTTATTGGTGTATTTACGATTCCACTGCGCTCGCCGAAGCCGAAGTCGAATACGAAGATCACTCCAGCCCAAGCATCTGGGTAAAATTCGCTCTCACAGGTGGTGCAAGCGGTGAAGCCGCAAAACTCGGCTCTGACATTTCCGCCGTCATCTGGACCACCACTCCCTGGACGATTCCCCACAACCGCGCGCTCGCCTTTCATCCAGACTTCGAATACGTAGTCGTCGAAACCGAAAAAGGGAAGCTGCTTCTCGCCGCTGATCGTGTCACTGCACTCCAAGCCGAGTGCGACATCAAGGAAGCGCGCGTCCTCGCCAAGTTCAAGGGCCACCATTTCGAGCGCGCAAAATTTCAGCATCCCTTTTTGCCGCTGCAAGTCCCCGGCGTTCTCGCCACCTACGTCACGCTCGACCAGGGCACCGGCATCGTTCACACCGCTCCCGGCCATGGCGTCGACGACTTCAACACCGGACAAAAATACAATCTCGAAACCGCCGCTCCGCTCGACGACCGCGGCGTCTACACCGAAGGCCTTCCCGAATACAAAGGCAAGGACGTCTTCACGGCCAACCCCATCATCGTCAAACTTCTCGCCGACCACGGCGCGCTTCTCGGCCATCATCCCTACAAGCACAGCTATCCGCATTGCTGGCGTTGCCACAATCCCGTCATCTTTCGCGCTACCGAACAGTGGTTCATCAAAATGGATGCAACCGGAAAAGGGGAATCGAAAACTTTTCGGGAAAAAGCTCTCGAACAAATCCACGGTGTGAAATGGATTCCTTCCTGGGGCGAAGATCGCATGTACGAAATGATCGAGCATCGCCCCGATTGGTGCGTTTCGCGCCAGCGCTTCTGGGGCACGCCCATCATCGTTTTTTATTGCGAAGGTTGCGGCAAGCGTCTCGAAGACGTCAAAGCATTGCGCAACGTCATCGAGTGGTTCAAAAAAGAAGGCGCCGACGCCTGGTACAAACATTCCGCCGAAGAGCTTCTTCCGCCGGGCACAAAATGCTCCTGCGGCCAGTCAAAATGGCGCAAGGAAAATGACATTCTCGACGTCTGGTTCGATTCCGGCTCATCAAACCTATCCGTGCTCAAAGGCGATGAGTGGCCAGCCGATGTCTATCTTGAAGGTCCCGACCAATATCGCGGCTGGTTTCATAGCTCACTTCTCGTCGCCGTCGGCGTAAAAAATCGCTCGCCGTACAAAGGCGTCGTGACCCACGGCTGGACGCTCGACGAGCAGGGCCGTCCGATGTCCAAATCTCTCGGCAACTCCGTTGAGCCGAACGAAATCTGCGAAAAATGGGGCGCCGATCTTCTCCGCCTCTGGGTCGCCAGCGTCGAATACCAAGCCGACGTAAAAATGTCCGAGCGCGTCATGACGCAGCTCAGCGAAGCCTATCGCAAAATCCGCAACACATTCCGCTTCGCTCTCGGCAATCTCAACGACTTCGATCCCGCAAAGAATTCCGTTCCAAACGACCAGCTCGAAGAAATGGATGGTTGGATGCTCGAACGCACCGCCAACCTTGCATTGAAGTGCAAAGACTGGTACGACAACTATGAATTTCACAGGGTGTATCACGCCATCCACGATTACTGCACCGTGGATCTCAGCGCCTTCTATTACGATGTGCTAAAAGATCGCCTCTACACCAAGGCGCCCAACAACCGCGCTCGCCGCTCCGCGCAAACCGCCATCTACAAAATTTCCAGCGCCCTCATCCGTCTCGCCGCGCCCATCCTCGTCTTCACCGCCGAAGAAATCTGGCGCTACTTGCCCAAATCCTCCGCCGCGCCCAACTCCGTCCACATCGCTCTGTTTCCGGAAGAAGCCGAACTGCGCACAGGAATCGCACCATCGGTCGTCAACACATGGGAACTTCTTACCAAAGTCCGCGCCGAGGTCCTGAAAGCTCTCGAAACTGCGCGCAACGAAAAGAAAATCAATTCGGGCCTCGAAGCCAAAGTCCTTCTCGGTGCCGACCTTGAGCTCAAAGCAAAACTCAAATCCCAGCTCGCCCACCTGCCCGGTCTCTTCATCGTCTCGCAGGTGGATTTCTTGACCGCCGGCAACGGCGATTTCAAATCCGAAGCTGTCCCCTCCCTTTCCGTCACCATTCAAAAAGCCGACGGCAAAAAATGCGACCACTGCTGGAACTACTCCACTCACGTGGGCGAAAACTCCCGCTACCCAACCATCTGCGAGCGCTGCTCCCCCGCCCTCGCCGAAATCGAATCGGGCGGCGAAGCGTCTGGCGCTGCCCCCGCATGAGCGACAAACTCAACCTTCTCAGTAGGGGCGCAATATATTGCGCCCCATCCGGGCAAGGTCAATGCGTCTTGAACTCTTTCTTTTCGCGGACCGTGGATTCTTGCAACCCACAAAAGGGCTTGTCATCCCAACCGGAGAGCCAGCGTAGTTTGCTGGCTCGTAGTGGAGGGACCTCTCTTCGATTTCAGATGTTAAGGAAATTCGCGTGACCTTCCCCACCCGCCTCCGCTGGCTCGTCTTGACCTTCGTCGTCGTCATCCTCGACCGCTGCACAAAAATGCGTGTCGAAGCACCAGATACGCCAATCGGCTGGCGGCACGAAGTCATTCACGACTTCATGTACATAGTTCACAGCGTCAATCCCGGCATCGCCTTCAGCATGTTCGCCAATTCCGAATCGCCTTTGCTCCGCATCTCGCTTATCACTTTGTCGTTTGCCTTCATCACCGTTCTCGCTTGGCTGCTGATCACCAGTAAGGCCGTCACTTGGCGCACCCTCGCGGGCCTCTCTCTCCTCATAGGTGGAGCCGCCGGCAATCTCACCGACCGCCTCCTTCACGGCGCTGTCACCGATTTCTTCGAACTCTGGTTCGGCACTTACCGCTACCCCGCCTTCAACGTCGCCGACTCCGCCATCACCATCGGTGCCATTCTCGTCCTTCTTGATGTACTATTTCCGCCGAAGCACGCCACGAATCGCCAGTAAAATATCGATTCGCTATCGGGAGGACACCACACGGCGTCATTCCGAACCCAGCGCTTTTTGCTGGGTTCGGAATCTGCTTTTTTCGGAATCCGGCTTCGCGTCAACATTCCGGCAATAACTCGTAGTAAGCTCTCAATTCTTCGGAGGCTCCTATGACCACGCGCCGCAAATTCATTCACTCCACTCTCGCCGGCTCCGCTACGTTCGCCTTCTCTCGTTACGCCGGTCTCTCCGCTGCCGCATCCGCCTCCGACTCCCGCATCGAAATTCTCCCGGGCGAATCTCTCGGCACCATTTCTCCCAACATCTACGGCCACTTCACCGAACATCTCGGCGGCGTCATCTATGACGGCATCTGGGTCGGCCCTAAATCCAAAGTTCCCAACTACGATGGCCTCCGCCGCGACCTCGTCGACCACATGAAAAAAATCAAAGCACCCGTCATCCGCTATCCGGGCGGCTGCTTCGCCGATTCCTACGACTGGCGCGACGGCGTCGGCCCCGCCGACAAACGCCCACGCCGCACCAATTTCTGGCACGGTGCCGACTCCGAAAAATCTCCCGCGAATCACCGTTTCGAACCCAACGAATTCGGCACCAACGAATTTGTTCGCTTCTGCAAACTCATCGGCGCCGAACCCTACCTCGCTGCAAACGTTCGCAGCCTCCCCGCGCAGGAATTTGCTCGTTGGGTCGAATATTGCAATTCGCCCGAAGGCAGCACCTCGCTCGCCGAACTCCGCGCCCAATCCGGCTCGCCTCAGCCCCACAACGTCCAATACTGGGGCGTCGGCAACGAATCTTGGGGCTGCGGCGGCAATTTCACCGCCGAGGAATACGCCATCGAATTTCGCCGCTACTCCGCGTGGCTCCCCGGATATGGCCGTCCGCTTTCTCTCGTCGCCTCAGGTCCCAATGACGACGTTCGCTCCTGGACACGCGGCTTCCTCGAAGAAATCGTCCGCAAAGGTCGCGGCGAACTTCGCAACATCTACGGCCTCGCGTTGCACCACTACGCATGGAATCTGAGTCGCGGCAAAACCAACGATTGGGAAAAAGGAAAGGGCGACGCCGTGCAGTTCGATCCCGTCGATTGGTACGAGTTACTCCGCGAAGGCTACAGCATCGAATCTATGGTCGAAGGCCATTGGCAAGTTATGGGCGAATTCGATCCCGAACATCACATCAAGCTCGTCGTCGACGAGTGGGGCCCATGGTATCGCCCCGGCAGCGAAGCCACTCCCGGCGACATTCTCGAACAAATGCCTACGCTCCGCGACGCCGTCTTCAGCGGCATGACGCTTGACATCTTCAATCGTCATCCGGAGAAAGTCGCTATGGCCAATTGCGCGCAGCTCATCAACTGCCTGAACAGCCTCTATCTCGCCCACGAAGACCGCTTCGTCGTCACCACCGTCGGCCGCGCTTTTGAACTTTACACGCTACACCAGGGCGGCAATTCGCTCCGCACCATTTTCTCCGCGCCCCAAGCCGAATACGATCGTGATGGAAAGCCCGCCACCCTCTGGGGTCTCAACGGTTCCGCCTCGCTAAAAGGGAAGGACCTTCACCTCACCGTCGTCAATCCCCACGTCTCGCAATCTCGCGAAACCGAAATCGTCATTCGTGGAGCTTCCCTCGCTTCCGCGACCGCCACCGTCCTCACTCACTCCGACATCCACGCCCACAACACCTTCGACCATCGTGACGTCGTCATTCCCCAACCCGCCGCCGTCATCATCCGCGACGCCGCCATCCACCACGTCTTTCCACCAGCCTCCGTCACCGCGTTATCAATTCGCCTTCTATAGGCATTCATCACCGCCGCGCTACCAGTGTCATTCCGAACCCAGCGCTTTCCGCTGGGTTCGGAATCCGCTTTTGCTTTCACCGCAGTGTTTGCGCGCCGGTTAGGTTTCAACTCTAGCGCCAAAATATAACGCTGTCATTGCAACCGGAGTGATCCGTTTTTTTCTTGCGCGCGCCCCTTTTCTGTTGAAAAAAGGGTGCGCGCCGGGTCACGGAGTGGAGGAACCTCTGTTCGATTTGCGAGTCACGAACCGTGTCGCCGTAGAGAAATCTGCTTTCTTCTTGCCGTCCGCGCAATTCCTTTGTCGACGGCCATAGCCGCGGTTAAACTGAACACCAGCCCACCATGAATCCTCTCCAAGCCATCTCCCTCGCCCTCGGTGCCGGCTTCTCTTCCGGCCTCAACCTCTACGCCACCGTCGCGACTCTCGGCCTTCTAGAACGCTTCCATGTTGTTCATCTCCCCGAAAAACTTCACGTCCTCTCCCATCCCATCGTTCTCGGCTTTGCCGTCGCTCTCTACATCCTCGAATTTCTCGCCGACAAAGTTCCATACCTCGACACCGTCTGGGATTTTTTCCACACTTTCATTCGGCCGCCCGCCGCCGCCGTTCTCGCGTTCGGTGTCTCCGCGGGCCTCGGCGCGGAATGGCGCTGGGCCGCCGCGCTCCTTGCCGGCGGAATCGCCCTCACCGCGCACGGCGCCAAAGCCAGCACGCGCGCCGCCGCCAACACCGTCCCCGAACCTTTTTCCAATTGGGCGCTCAGCATCGGCGAAGACCTTCTTGCCGTCTGGCT